>Ga0222686_1000025_pt1 | contig 87130 bp, 86 predicted proteins | sample AntAcemetage1159_FD_181400 | JGI IMG/M metagenome (GOLD analysis project Ga0222686, IMG submission 181400) | Saline water microbial communities from Ace Lake, Antarctica - #1159 | ecosystem: Environmental > Aquatic > Non-marine Saline and Alkaline > Saline | place: Antarctica: Ace Lake...
CCATTAATGTTCCCATCGATCGTACTTGTGAATGTTTTAATATCACTGACCGTTTGGTTTCCAGATGTACTTACTTTATTATCCAATGTATTTTGCAATCCACTTGTTTGGGAAATATTTAAATCACCTACTTCGATATTATCTTGTTTTAATCCAAATGAAATATCTATAGATTCAAAAATATTATCCACATATTGAAAAGAAGGACCGAACGTGGACGAAGAACGAATATTAGATAACTCATAGTCTACACTTTGAAAAGAAGTGTCTATGCTAGAAAGCTCGTTGTCCACATATTGAAATGAAGTATCTATGTTAGACAACTCATTGTCCACATATTGAAAAGAAGTGTCTACATATTGAAATGAAGTGTCTATGTTAGAAAGCTCATTGTCTACATATTGAAACGAGGTGTCTATGTTACTTAACTCATTGCTTATATTTTTATCTTGTACTATCAATTCTTTATAAATGGTAACATCGCCATTCGCATTAATCAATAAAGCGTCTCCTTCAGTACCCGCGTTGAATAACGCAACTTGGTTATTGTCCCCATTGCCAAATTGTGTGACTTTTAATGCTGGTCCAGTCCCTTGGTTAGATATATCCAATTGCGTAGATACAACAATTTCATTATTGACTGTCGTGTTATTAAATATAACATTGTTCATATTAAATGAACCATCTAAAGTAAAGACGCCTTTTACATGTAGGTCATTTTCAACATTTAGATTATTTATACTTATGTCTATAGTATTGTTTAGTTCGTCTTGTTTTAAATCCAATTGACTTTGTATATTCGATGTTGTGTCTTTCAAATAAGATAATTCGACAGGTGTGATGGTGGTTCCATTGACATATACATTATTTGTAATTGACGTAGTTCCTGAAAATGTTTTATTTCCATCAATCGTTTGGTCGCCAGTTCTATACACGCCATTGGTGACCGTACCCGCATTACCATTAATGTTTCCGTCGATCGTACTTGTGAATGTTTTAATGTCACGGATAGTTTGGTTGCCAGATGTGCTTACTTTATTACCCAATACATTTTGCAATCCGCTTGTTTGGGATATTATATCATCTTTTATTTTATTTATTCTTTGGTTTAAAGTTAGCATTATATCAATAAAATAAAAAAAAAAGTTGGTTTATCCTAATTAATCGATTTCTTCAATATTTGGTCCATTTTCTTGTGGTTCGGCGCTCGGTACTTCATTGAGTGGAATAGAACCTTGTAATTCTTTTAATTTATCTTGATACACTTGAATGTTTTCTTCGTCGTGACTCAATAACCAAGCTGACGCTTCTTCTAGTTTAGTTAACGTTTTTTCTTTTTCTGGATGATCACTCTCTTGTGTGGTTGATTTTGTTTGAAAAATCCATTGTTCTAGTTGTTGTTTGGCTTCAATCACACGCTTGTATTCTTCGTCTTCGTTTTTGTATTTTTCCGCATCTTGTACCATTTTTTCTATGTCTTCCGTCGACAATCGCCCTTTATCATTTTTAATTTCTATTTGCATTTCTTTTCCAGTGGTTTTTTCTTTGGCACTTACTTTAAGAATGCCATTGGCGTCTACATCAAAGGATACTTCAATTTGAGGCTGTCCGCGTGGCATAGGCGGAATACTATCCAATAAAAACTCGCCCAATTTATGATTGTCTTTTGTTTTCGCTCTTTCACCTTCAAATACTTGAATATTTACACCGGGTTGATTGTCCGCATAAGTTGAAAATGTTTGTGTCTTTTTTACTGGAACAGTCGTATTTCGCTGTATCACATTGGTCATTACTCCACCAGACGTTTCTAATCCTAACGACAAAGGAGTCACGTCAATCAATAAAAGGTCCTTTAATGCTTCCGAGTTTTGATTACCGCTCAATAACGCGGCTTGAACCGTCGCACCGTATGCCACTGCTTCGTCTGGATTAATGCTTCGGCATAATTCTTTTCCACCAAAATATTCAGATAATAATTGTTGAACTTTTGGGATCCGCGTTGACCCTCCAACCAATACAATTTCATCAATTTGACTCTTGGATAATTTACTATCACGAATCACTTTTTCAACGGGTTCCATACATTTACGAAAATAATCCATATTCATATCTTCAAAACGAGCACGACTAATTGTTGTATTGTAATCCATTCCATCCATCAAAGAATCAATTTCAATATGTGCGTTCATAGAAGAAGAAAGCGTTCTCTTGGCACGTTCACACGATGTTCTTAGTCGTCGAAGCGAGCGATTATTGTCAAGTGTTTTTTTATATTTTCTCTGGATTTCTTGAATACAATAGTCTACCATACGATTGTCAAAATCTTCGCCACCCAAATGCGTATCTCCAGCAGTAGCTTTTACTTCAAAAATACCTTCATCAATGCTTAAAACACTTACATCAAATGTTCCACCACCCAAATCAAAAATAAGAACATTTTGTTCATTTTTCTTATCAAGACCATACGCAATGGCTGCTGCGGTTGGTTCGTTGATAATTCGTAAAACATTTAATCCCGCAATTGCCCCGGCATCTTTGGTCGACTGGCGTTGTGTATCATTAAAATACGCAGGAACCGTAATGACCGCATTTTTTACTTCTTTTCCCAAATAAGACTCAGCTGTTTCTTTCATTTTAATCAAAATCATTGAAGAAATTTCTTCTGGACTAAACGTTTTTTCTTCATTTTTATACATCACTTGAATATTTGGCTGGTCAGATTTACCAGGAACCACTTTGAACGACCAATGCTTCATATCTTGTTTTACACTTGCGTCGCTCATAGTTCTACCAATTAAACGCTTTGCGTCAAAAATCGTATTATCGGGGTTCATCGATACTTGATTTTTAGCAGCATCGCCAATCAATCGTTCGTTTTCATTAAACGCAACATAAGATGGTGTTGTTCGGTTTCCTTGATCGTTCGCAATGATTTCAACTCTGTCATTTTGCCAAACACCTACACACGAATATGTTGTTCCTAAGTCAATACCAATTGTTTCACCATCCATTTATATTTTAATGGTCTTTTTTTTAATTTATATTTTAATATATTAAATTTTAATTATAAAAGGTTCGTTAATTTCGGTAAAATTTTTTCGAATATTATCAATATATAAAGCATCCCATTTAATTGTATTATGAATGATTATATTTGTATGCGTTAAATGATTTACCCCTGGAATATTTACTTTTATTATATTGCTGTGGTTGTATAAATATTGACTTAAATTAAATAATGCGTTTTTATTATTATATCTATAATCTTCTTCTAAAAACAATATCCAACCACTTGTAACATATTGTAACATATCTTGAAATTTACTTTCTTGTACATATTTTACATTGACATAATCCTGACGATTTAAGTAATCTGTACATATGATTTGAACATCGTAATCTTGTTCTAATATATGTTTAATCTGATTTCCATTTTTGACAAGAATATTTAAAATAGGTTTTACTACTTTATATGTATCGCATAAAGATAAAACCACCCGCTCAAAAGCATGTTCTAATTGACCATCGTGTATCATTTTTGTTTGGTAATTATGTTTTAATTTATGATATATTTCTTCCAGAGGTTTTTTGTAAATATTTTGTAAATAAACATAGTCATTTTCGTCACTTTCATTCAGTAAACGATAAAGACGCTCATCTCCAAAAATGGTTTCGCATATATTTCTACGTAATATATAAACATTTCCTTCTACAAATGTATTGAATTGTGTATCTTTCACATTCAAATAGTGCTTTAGTTCATTGGTATATACATAATTATAATCAGATTGTTTAATTTTGTTCGATTGTTTTATATTATATTGATTGTATAATTTATAGAGTAAATTTGGAAAATATCCATCATAATCTTCAATATATTTTACAATGTCATCTACATGGTCGTATAGCGTATCAAAATAAATATGTCTTAAATTTACATCGCTTTTGGAATGCATAAAATAAATATATTTATAATCTATATTTTTATCTTTTAAATATTTCACCATCATCATTTTGGCTCCAATATCGTATCCATTGTTTGGTATTTTTAATAAAGTAATGTATTCGTTTTTCTTATCCAAATATCCAATCGTATATGTAACTATAATATGAAAATATTTAGATAAATCATATATATAATCTTTATAAATAGTGGTAAATTGAGAAATATCATAACAATGTAAATGCGCAAACAATGATTTAGAATATAATTCAGATTTTTCGACCACATAATTCATAGGTTTTACGCGTACACAATTCAAATTTATTTTATGAAACAATAATTTGTATTTTTGTTCGTTGAAATAATTTAGAATCGTATTATTCATAACTTCGTGGAACTTGTCATTAATGTCTTTTACAATGGAATATTTTATTAGAATATTTTCTATCTTATTTGTGATTTCACTATAATCATTTTGTATTGGTTGTATAAATATTACGTTATCATTATACATATCATTACGGTTTAATTTAGGTAGTTCACTTATAATGGTTGTATTGTTTTGTAAACACTCGTTTATCCGTGTATTTTCAAGCAAACTATTGTTATAATAGGATATATTCAATACTATTTTACTTTTTTTAATCAATTCATTCAATGGTTCACCAAAGACTTTAGTAACAATTGTAATATTGAATTTCTTTTTTAACTCGTTTAATATTTTATTTCTACGCTCGTTTAGGGTTCCGTAAAATAAAATATCGATGGAATCTTTTGTGTAAATTGGAGGCGTAAAATTATGTACTTTAGGTTGAATATGTATGTCGTAATATTTTAAATTATATGAATTGTAATCATACACATACATTGCGTTTTGAAATAGTTCTAAATATTTATGGATGTTTATATTTTCGATTAAATTCTCCAATTGAAAAATAACATATTTATTATCTGATAGTTTTGGGAAAATTATAGGGCTCAAACGAGTATAAGACAAAATAACTAAAATATGTTTTTTATATTTTTGATTTTTTATAAAAAATAATAATTCGTTTACATCCGTCATCATATGTGTCGCTATGTTATGTCCGTTAAAATAACTGTTTACATTCTTAGCTAAATTATATTGATATGGGTTGTAAAATATATCCATTACAATATTTTCTTTATATACATTTGACATTAAAATAAACTACATATTATATACACAAAATAAACGATTAATATATATGTGCGAATATACCATAAACGAATTAGAAGTTTTTTTTTATTCTGAAATTAATGACCTTAGTCAAAATTATGGTTCTTATAGTGATTTAGCAAACAAAACACAAGAAGAATTATGGAGACACGCGAACGTATTTGGGTATAAAGAACAACGACAAATTTTTCAAGATTGTTCATACAACGATGCCTTTTATTGTAATTATTTACAGACAAATAGGGATATTGTTTTACAAGAAGACCCTTTTTTCAATTGGATAGTGTATGCGCAAAATTATAGCTTGTATTCAAATAGTGAATATTATGCTTTAATAGACTTTATAAATCGTAAAGAATTAACTACCTCTTGTGGGTCGTCTATATCGTTGGGTAGTTCCATTACGCAATATAGCATCATTTCGGAAAACCCAAGTTATGTTCTAGGGTCTTTTCCTTTTCATTATGGTTCTGGACAAGAGTCTAGTGCCAATTTTGGAATGGTAATACCATTCCAGTCAAAACTATTACGCGGGCATTTCTTGTATCATTATAGTAGTTCTGAACCATCCTTAGAAGATTTTTCTTTCAATACAACCAATACAACGATTAAACTTGAATTGTACATAGATGGTTCTATGTCGAATTATTATATAGAAGAAACATTTGACGCTACGAAGTCGATGACAATCGGATTGATAAAAGAAACAGATATATCTAATATAGGATGTATTATAAACAAGACTACGCCAATCATAGAAGAAAATTCTATTTTATCTTGGTATTGTTCTGAATTAAGGTCATTTATAAATGTAGACTATACAAATAAGCCATACAATCCTTCTAGAAATAGGTTTGTGTTGGTTTTAGAACCGATTTAATATTGTTTTATATAAATGAATTCGATCGAACAACTAAAGCTATATTTTATAGACGAATTTAATTCAGATACATCCGATGTATTGAAATATGGCGGGTATGCGGATTTATCCGGAACGCCTGTGGAATCATTGTGGATGCATGCTACGAATTATGGTTATAAAGAACAACGAAAAATATTTTATGATTGTTGTTATAATAATTTGTTTTATGAATATTATTTGAAAGATTATAGAGACCTTGTATTGAAACATAATCCAGTCTTTAATTGGACCTTATACGATTGTGAGCTAAACATAAAAAGTGAATATTATGTTTTATTGGATTATATTTCGAAATATAATTTAGTTTTTTCTAGTTTTTCTGATATTACGTATAAACCTCCATATTATTCGATTATTGCGGAATGCGCGTCTTATGATTATGAAAAATTTCCTTTTGCTTACGCGGCGGCACAATGGTCCACGTCCGCGTTTGGTATAATCATACCTTGTAAATCTACATTAAAACGTGGCTATTTTATGTATTTTTATGATACAATTGAGAATTATTTTAGTGATGAATATGATTTTAACGAAGATAAAGTAAACATAAAATTGGATTTATTTATAAACGGGGTTAAAAGTGATTATTATGTAGAAGAAACTATTGACCCATCACTGAATACATTAGGGTTTTTATTTAAAAAAAAAACAACCAATAATAATTACATTGTAGTCGATTATGATGAAATTATATTCGAAGAAAATACAGTTATTACATGGTATTGTTCTGATTTGTTGTCTAAAAATTTAAACGATAAATATACAAACTATCCGTTTAATCCTTCACGCAATCGTTTTATTATGATTTTAGAACCTTACGATAATATTTCTGAAATTTTAGACACAAAACAAAATGTTCTTATTCCAGGAAATAATATAAGTATCGATGAAAATAATGTAATTTCTTCAACAAGTGGAGGAGGGGTTTCAAATATTACACAAGAAGATTTAGACATAAAACAAAATATTCTTATTCCAGGAAATAATATAACGATCACTAATAACATAATTTCTTCAATTGGTGTACAAGGACCACAAGGACCGCAAGGTATTTCTGGTGAAGTTACATTAACACAATTAAACACAAAACAAAATATATTAACTACCGATAGTGACGTTAGCATAAATAATGTAACTCTTGAAAACGACCTGCGTGTAAAAGGCGACTTAACTTTAGACGGGTCGTTTAATATAAATGATGGAGAATTGACCATACCAAAAACGGACGGATTACAGAGCGCGTTAGACACAAAGCAACCTTTCATCACGGAAACAACCGATTTATCTGTAAATTCATTAAATGTAAATAACTTACTAACTGGTTCAACTAGCGGGATAAATGCGAGTTTTGATAATATTAATGTAAACAATATAGTTCCTACACAAATAAACGGATTACAAGCAATTTTTACGATTGCTATTGCACGGGTTAATTTTAATGGTGTTGCGGACAGACAAGTGAATTGTACAACACAGTTAATTAGTACGGGTAAATACAGAATAACGTTTAACACGCCAAGACCAGACAATTTATATATAGTCCAGCTTACGTTATTTGAAAGCGTGAATAACCTCGACGACCTAATTATTACGATAGATGATAATGTTTTACAAACAAACACATCGTTTGATTATACGATTCGTGAAGGTAATGGAAATAACTCCGGAGAATTAAGAAATAGAGGACATTATGTAGCAGTGTTTGATGTTTAAATAATATATACACTATAAATATGTATTACTAAATTTCATAATCTTTATTGTGTTTAAAACATTCATTATTTATATAATACATTAAAGTATTCACGCGAAGTATGACCTCTTTTACATAATTGAAAATAACACAGACAAATATTTGTATTAAATATAACGAATCTCACTTTAGTACAAAAATAAAATAATAATGTTATTACAAGAGAAACAGCCGTTTATATCATTTTATAATTTTTTTATACAAATACATATCATTAAATTTATAATATTTTATTTTTTTAAATTTATAATATTTTATTTTTTTAAATTTATAATATTATATAAATTTATAATGTCGGGTATAAAAAGAACAAATAACGCGCGTTCAAAACAAAATGAATACAATCTCAAAGGAGTGACTTATTCGGCGGTTACAGACGAAACGGTTGTGGATAACAGCTTGAATTTGGTAGGAGAACTAAATGTACAAGGGTCAGTCAATGTAATCAGCGATGTAAACTTGAATGAAACGTTAAGCGTCGGTGGTCGCGTAGATGTAGTCAGTGACGTGAGCTTGAACGCATCGCTCGGCGTGGTTGGGGATGTACACGTTCAAGGTGATGTAACTTTGAATGATACTTTAAGTGTAGGTGGTCGCGTAGATGTAGTCAGTGACGTGAGCTTGAACGCATCGCTCGGCGTGGTTGGGGATGTACACGTTCAAGGTGATGTAACTTTGAATGATACTTTAAGTGTAGGTGGTCGCGTAGATGTAGTCAGTGACGTGAGCTTGAACGCATCGCTCGGCGTGGTTGGGGATGTAGACGTTCAAGGTGATGTAACTTTGAATGATACTTTAAGTGTAGGTGGTCGCGTAGATGTGGTTGGAGATGTCAGTTTAAATTCATCTTTACACGTTTCGAAGAGGTTAGAAGTAGATGGTATTTCTACTTTTAACGGAACAGTGAATATCGATGGGTCGTTGAATGTATCCGAGTCTTCTTTCACGTACACCAAGACCACTATCAATAGCGTGAACTTGGATGTAAGTGATAATATAATAAAAATAAATGTGAAAGACGTCGAAGAAAATCAAACAACCAACTTGCCTTCGGGTATTATGGTTCAAGATATAAGCGAAAATATTTATTTTGGTTACAGTGGTAGAAAAGATGGACAAGAACATTCCGATAAATTCGTCATTACAAAAACCGATTACGATGAAAGTTTACAATCGGATATTTCTCTTTCGTACGATAAGTCGATTGATGTTTTTTTGAATGGTTCATTAGATGTGAGTGGAAATGTAGTCATTGCGGGGTCTCTTGAAGCACAGTCGATGGTTGGGTTCGAATATCAAGTCGTGGGAGAAACAAACGACTTAATCCAAGGAGAATACCCATTTGCGTATGGGGCAGGTGCTTACGACCAAGATGGTCATTTTGGTTATCCAATTATGATACAAAGTAAAATAGTAAAAGTTGGATTGTTATTGAGTGACTTGTCTATGTCAACATCCCCTTATGATGCCAGTATTAACAACGTTGATTTTGATATCAATGGTACAACTGTATCGTTTACTTGGGAAGAAGATTTAAGTGGATATTGTAAAAAAATAACGAATGTATATCCTACCAAAGTGGTCGATATTGCCTTTTCAGAAGGGGATAGTGTAAATATAGAATGTTCGAGTTTAGTACTCAATAATTTCCCAGATAGATACGATGTTACAGCAGTCGAGAAAGCAAGAATTATATTGAAGTTTATAACTACTTAATATCTAATTGTTTTGTCAAATAATCAATCGTTAATATTTTAATTTGTATTTTTGTCTCCAAATTTGAAATAATTTCTCTTTGTTGTTTTACAATCTCTTTTAATTCCATTACTTCTCTGTAATAATTGGATTTATTATGATTTAAACTTAAAATCAAATTATTGTGTTTTGCGGTTTTTATATGCGCGCTAAATTTAGCCCGACTATTGTATGTTTGGTTTTCTCTTGTAGCACAAGGACACTTAAAGCAAAACCCATTATAAAACGAAGGTATATAATCAACATAATCTCCTTTTTCATCCATATTTGGGCAATACGTATCAGGCGTAAGTGTTAAATCCATAGTTATTATATTCATAATATTTATTTACAATCAATTTTTATCCAATTGGAAAGAAATAAATCTTTCAAATCTTTTACCAAAGATTGTCCAAACCAAACCGACGGATAACAAACTATTTTATCATTGTGTTCATTCAAATAAGCGCCCCACCAACTAAATGAACTATTGGCAATAATATTATGATTACAACAACTCATATATATAAGTTGTTCCCAATCACATAATTCAAATCCTACACTTACAAACATACATTCTGTATAATCTTTGCGCAATTGTTGTATTATATGTTCTACGTGTTCTTTGTCTTCTTCTTCACAAAAATAATAAACATTCCGTTGTGTATAACTAAATTGTTTAAGGGCGTTTTTATAATACATATAAGGTAATATCGGGTGACAATGTTGAATATGTTTATAATCCCCTAACCGAAAATGTATAGATATGGATTCTTTTAATTCTTCTTGAGATTTTCCTATTTTTTTTAGCAAAGTTGTTTTCATTTTTTCTATACCGATCATAGTGTTTATTTTTTCTTTATGTTCATCGAAATATTTATAACTTTGAAAATATCCATATAACATACAATCATTTGTTTTGGGTATTTCTTCATAAGTAAAGTCTTTTTCACGGTATATTTTCATATTAGAAGAAAAAGAATGGATTAAAAAGGGACGCAAACGTAAAAAAAATGAATCCCAAAAAGTAAACCGATTGCCTAATTTTTGTACATTCAAAAAGTTAAATTTCATATGATGTTGTATAGCATACGATAAAGTTGTATATATTTCAAATAGTTGATTGCCTAAACCTCCCATAAGATGACAACTAATCATTATAGTTATGGATTGAAAAATAAGTATAATGATTATACGCATTACACATTATCGGATATATCTGAAAATTCTATATTATTAGGAAAATATGTAGGTCTGTTTGTTTCAATGTGTTCTATATTTATGTTACTTTCTCTACTATTCACGGTCGAATCTTCTTCTTCATTTATTTGTTCGCCATGATTTACCAAATCAATATTTTTGAAATACGATTGTTCTATTTTCATAATATGAATTAAGTTTTTGTGCGACATTTTCAAATATTTTCTACGAATGTCTGGATAAATACTTGTTTCTAGTTTTTCTAAAGCGTCATTGTATTCAAATAATATTTCTTTATTTATATTGGTATGATTTCTACATTTATTTAAAGTATTGGTTAATAAAGACGACGATTGAATAAGTGTCTCCATTTGTTCAGGAAATTTTTTGAATTTGATAAGCGCGGATATAGACGCAATCACAGAAGATAACGCAATGGGTATCAAGGCAACAATATCATTATCCCATTTCATCTTTATTTTAATAGACTCAAACATACCATTCATTAAAGACAATACAATAATACATTTGTTCCAATCATCATTGTCTTTTTTAAGTTGTTCGTGCGCTAAACTTAACGCGTCTCTTTTTGCTTTTAAGTCGTTGATTACTTCTTTAATTGTTGATTTTTCCATATTATATAAATATAAATTAAAAATATCATTTTATAAAATACAATGAATGTGGATTATACGTTTATAATCAACTTGAAACACCGAAAAGATAGAAAAAAGAAAATGACAAAACAACTACAAAACGCACATATACATAAATACGAATTTTTCAAAGCGATACAACCTAGTCCCCAAGATATACAAAAATGGAATACCAAATTTCTGGAACCCATTCCGGATTGGTTTAAATTAACAGGTGGTGATGAAATGAAATACAAAATAGGGTCTTTAGGGTGTATGTTGAGTCATATAGAAGTCATTAAATTATCTTTAGAACGTAATTACGACCGAGTATTGATATTAGAAGACGATACCGAATTTGAATTGGGAGACAAACACGGATTCACTCATTTAAACGACGAAATAAATGACTTATCATTTGGGCTCTTTTATTTAGCAGGAAATCACCGTGGCTCTAAAATAGAAAAAGTAAAACATAATGTTCTTCGTGTTCAAGGAACGTATACTACAGGAAGCTATATTATAGATAAAAGTGCTATGTTATATATAGTTCAAGCAATCCAAGGATTTACACGAGAAGTCGATGTGTTTTATGCGAATGTTATACAGAAAATGTTCCCGTGTTATTGTATATATCCACATATGACAAAACAAGCCGAAGGATATAGCGATATTGTTCAAAAAAATGTGTCATATAATTTAAATCTTATCTGAAAAAATATGATTCGAATTTATATTCAATATATTTTCCTTATAAATAGGGTCTAAATAATATCCTATTGCGTGATCTTCAATATATTTTTGTTCGATATGCGTTTTCTTTGAAATTAAACATTCGACGGCTTGTTTTGATAAAAAATAAAATCGTCCGTTTGCGTATGTGGTTGCTTCTAATAAAAGACGTTCGGGTAAACAGTTGTGTACTTTCCAATATTGCGAATAATGGTCTTTATGTATAGTGACCATATGCCCACCATAATGAATACAAGGTTGTTTATGTTCTAATACATTTATAAAAACATTGAAGAAGTTTTCTTTTATAAGCATTTGGTCGTCGTCGGTTTTAAAAATATATTTGTATTGGAAATGTGTGTTTACACCTTTTAAAGTTGTAATTATTTTAGATGGAAGACTATTATAATCATCTAAAGTATTACAATAAATAATGTGTTCTTTCTCGTCTACAGAAATATCTTGTTTATTACATTTTTCTTTATTTCCAATAATATGATAATAATTCATATTGGGAGGTATGTTTTTTAGCCATGTATTTTTTTGTAGAAGTGCTTTGTTTCTATATTGTTCGCAATTTAATATTAAAAGTAAATAATCCATTATATGTAATTCTTATTTTTCATATTTAAATACATTTATCTTTATTTAATTAAATATGAAAGGATTTTATATAAATTTAGACCAACGTAAAGATAGGATGGACCACATAGAACATTTAAAACAAACCTATCCATTTTTTTCAAATGTGGAAAGAATGAACGCATTTCAACATAAACGCGGTGATATTGGTTGTGGTTTGTCTCATATAAAATGTTTAAAAACACTAAAAAAGGAAAATGAACCCTATTATATGATATTAGAAGATGATTTTCAAATATTGAATCCCGTCAATTTTGCAGAGTTTGAAACACAATTTGACAAAATAAAAAACTTAAATTGGGATGTGATTGTTTTGACGCCACGTGGAAACAAAACACAAAATAATTATTATGAACATTTTCATAGAATAAACAATCATCAAACCGCGTCTGGTTATATTGTGAAACATCATATGTTGGATATCCTGGACGACTTGTTTACAAATGGCGTGAGACAATTATTAAAAAACAACGACCCTAATATTTGGTCGATTGACCAAGTTTGGAAACCAAATCAAAACGAAAAAGTGTTTCTTTATTACAAGGATATTTTTGGGGGTCAAGTGCCAGGTTTCTCTGACATAGAAAAAAAAGTAGTAGATTATAATCCACGTTTTTTACAACAAACTTAAAAATTTTCTTTGGAATAACCAATTATAGCACACCCAATCCTTTTTCCTGCGTTGCCTGTTTTTAAACTTTCTTTATTGTTTCCTTGTCCACAATCATCTGGGTCAGCGTGAATAATTAAACCACGACCAAGTATATTCGATTTAGTCCCACGAAGTTTAATATGTGAATCATAAAACGTATATTTTGCTTCTCCTTTTGCGTTGGTTTTTATATTTCCTAAATCACCAACGTGTCTTATTTTACTATGTGGACCTCCGTGGTGATTATGATATGGGTTAAAATGTGCGCACATAGAATCGCATGTATCGGTCAAATCACCTGCTTCGTGAACGTGAAATCCGTGTAAAGCATTTTTATCGAGACCACTAAGAAATAATTCTATTTTCACTTCATTGTTTTCTTCTGTAAATTTTACAATTCCATAAGTATCAAATACCGCAATTGCCTTTATCATTATTATTATATTATATAATAATATATGTCTTTTAATTGTATATTTGTATGCGTATTTAATAATGAAAAATATGTAGATATGGTTTTCATTCTTTTAGAAAGTATTTTTATCTATGGTAATTTAGATGAAAATACAGATATATTACTTTATACAACTACACCATTTATGAATAAGATTAAAGAAAGTCATTTATATAATGATAAAATAAAATTTGAAATAAATGATACGTATAATAATCTCGATAAAGCATGTAAAGCAAGGTTGGATTTATTTAATTTACCTTCTATAAAAAATTATAATAAAATGCTTTATTTAGATACTGATATTATTATAAAAGATGATATGAATAAAGTTTTTGATGTTTGTACAGAAGATATTTTATATGTATTAGAAGAAGGTACTATAGATTCAAAGACAAATTTTTGGGGAAAATCATTATTTGGAAATGAAATTAATAATTATGTTGATAAATCTGCATTTACAAGTGGTATATTATTATTCAATAATTGTGAAAAAATGAAAGAGTTATTTAATAAAATAAATGTACATATTATCAATAATCATCATTTTTTCCACGACCAACCACATATAGTTTATAATGCTTTTAAATATAACTTATATAATAATAAAAAATTAAAAGAATTTGTGGTAAATCGCGCTAATACAGATATTAATATTCATAGTGATAAAGTGGTGCATCATTTCTGTGGTGGTCCAGGCAATGCTAGTGAAAAAATAATAAAGATGACTAATTTTTTCAATAATATGAAGGATTTTACAATAAATAATAATATAAATAAAGCAAAATCATATATTGATAAATATTTATTACCAATGATACATAATTCACACGAAAAATTAGAAGGAAATATTTTTATGTTACATAATACTTTGAAATATAGCGATATGTTTTTAAATAAACAAAAAAACATAAGCAATTTAGTATTAAATAAGAATATTAAAAAGGTTATGGAAATAGGTTTTAATTCCGGATTTTCTACTTTATTAATGCTTTTGAGTAATCCGAATATACATATATCTTGTTTTGATTTAGGAGAACATAAATATACATTACCCTGTTATAAACAATTAAAAGAAACATTCGGAAATAGGATCGTTCTAACTATTGGAGACAGCACAAAAACATTAGAACATGTAAATGATAATTATGATTTGATACATATAGACGGAGGGCATTCTAGTCAAGTAGCAAATAGCGATATTACAAATTCGTACAGATTATCTAAGCAAGGTACTATATTAATTATGGACGATTATGATTTTCCTAATTTACATTCTTTGTGGGATAGTTATATTCTGAATTATAATTTGAAAAAATTACATATAAATGTATATAATTCACCTCACCACGATGTAAAATTTGTATATAAAAATAATATTATTGATTTAGTTCCAACCACCAAGTAGACCACGCCAGTTTGAATCTCAAATCGGTTTCATAAAAAGACGTCAAGACGATTTGTTCATACATCATCTCCAACGCTTTTTTTAATTCAATACTTTCGATTTGTTGTGGTGTCCAATGAGGTGATGGTATAATATGTTTTACATAAACGACCCCATCATTATATTGACATACTACAATAAAAATGACATCTTTATTTTTATAAAGAGATGGTGGCATCCACGCCAAATAATAATCGTTTGCTTCTCTATTTTCTTGAATATAACCTTCTAATTGATTTATTTTTTTAACAATAGGTTCGTGATGAATAAACAAATGATTGTTTGGTTTTACATAATCGTTTAATATATGGTCTAACCATCGTCTACTAAGAAACGATGCTTGCGAAGGACCAATCCTTATTAAGTCTTTTTTTGGGTTCACTGAAGGCGTATATTTGTTCAATAAGGCACATATAAACAATGAAATGAGCTTCATTATTATGTATAATAATAAACATATTTTTAATACATAATAATATTAAGTATATTTTTGAACAATTTGTCTCATAATAGGTTCTACAAAAAATTGTATTTCTTTTAAGGCTAAATCGTATTCTTCGTGGGTTATATTTTCCATATAACAAAGTTGTTCCGCGCGTTCAAATTTTTCCATCAGTTTAGAATATGTTGGAAAATCGGGTACCAAGCGTTCTATTGAATATTTAATTTGATTGTCATATAAAGTGGATTTGTGTTCACGAATATAATTGATGTAGTCTATTTTCTTTTTTTGTTGATTATACCATAGTTCGTCGTTTTCTTTATCGTTGTTCTCCATATTTTTGTTAGAAACCATACATATAAATAGTGGTTTATTGTCTAACATAATATAACATTTGTCTCCACGGAGACAATAACTTAGGTCCCAGACTTCTTGATACGGCAACGTTACTGTTCCTAATAGTATATTTTTGCTACACTCATAATAAGGACCTTGATATATATGTAATTCATAAGATTCTTTAATAAGTGGTTTTATTGTATTAGGGAGTGTTTGAAAAACACCGTCTAAATCAAAACCAATTGGGTCCATTATAGGAGACCCTTAAAAATCAAAAGCAGAATCAAACGCGTCTTCTTTGCCCGACTTTTCAGCCAAAGAATATTCCGACACACGTGATTCAAAGAAATTGGTTTTTTGTTCCAAACTAATCAATTCCATAAAATCAAATGGATTGTTGGTTCTATATATTTCTTCACAGCCCAATTGTATCATCAACCTATCCGCGACATATTCAATGTATTGCGTCATCAAGTCCGAATTCATACCGATCAATCTACAAGGCAATGATTCTACAATAAATTCTTTTTCAATGACGACCGCTTCTTCTATAATTTCACGGATTTTCTTTTTATTGATTTTTTTCTCTAATTTATGAAATAAATGTACCGCAAATTCAGTATGTAATGCTTCGTCGCGAGAAATCAATTCATTCGAAAACGTTAATCCGGGCATAATACCCCGCTTTTTCAACCAATAAATCGAGCAAAACGCTCCCGAGAAAAAGATACCTTCTACACACGCAAACGCAACCAATCTTGTTGAAAAATTAGATTTTTTGTCATTGATCCATTTCATAGCCCATTTTCCTTTTTTTTCAATACATGGAAAATGTTCTAAAGAATGAAACAATTTATTTTTTTCATTTTCATCTTTAATGTAAGAATCAATCAATAAACTATAGGTCTCAGAATGGATGTTTTCCATTGCGATTTGAAACCCATAAAAGGCTCTTGCTTCCGACAACTGAACCTCATTCATAAACCGTAGACCTAAATTTTCTAAAACAATACCATCACTTGACGCAAAAAATGCCAAAATCATTTTGATATAATATTGTTCTTCAGGTTGTAATTTATTCCAATGATTAAGGTCCTTTGATGTATCAATCTCTTCCGCACGCCAAAAGCAATCCACTTGCTTTTTATACATTTTCCATATGGCTTCATCTACAATAGGAAACATCACAAAACGGTTGTCGTCTTCGGTCAAAAGCGGTTCATTGATTTTCTTGGACATCTTAAATATATTATAGTATTATATTTATTTTGTTTTCATATAATACTATGGAAATGTCAATTGAGGACTATCGCCGTGAAAAAGAAATATGTCTAAAAAAGATGAATCAATATGAATTAAAAAAAGACCCTACGTTTTTACATCCATTGTTAAAATTAAAAAAATATTTAGAACATAAGCAAGAATATGAGAAAGACAAAGAAATTATTGAAAAATATTTAATCATTATATAATGAAAAATGTACTTTCTTTATATGTATTATTATTCATCACATTGTGCGTAATATATTATTTTATGATTACAAAAGACAATATAAACTTAATGATATTTATAATTATTTTATTTTTATTGAGACTTTATACGCCTAATATGAATATTGTATTATTACTTTCTTTAGGAACTATATTTCTCATAAATAGTTTACCTACAAATACGACCATTGAATCCGAACTAAAAGAAGAACCTATACCGACAACAGAATTTTATGAAATAAAACCAAAGATTGTTTTAGATACAACTCAGTGGAATGAAGACATACGAGACATCATTTATAATTGGAATAAATCCGTTCCGTCTATTGATTTATCATAATCAATATAACGAGAAAAAGAGTAAATATATATTGGAGACTTACTATTCCAGAAAAGACTCCTTCGTAATATACAAAATATTTCTGCCATTGATTTACGCATTCACAATAAGTTTTTACCGAATTATAAAAATGATATACATTATAGGTCATATAACTATGTATAAATAATATCAAACACAACGACGCCAATAGCCATACATTCTCTGTAAGAGACGTTTTATTTGATTTACCACCTTTTTGTATTTTATTATAAAATAAAAACATAAATAATAACAAAGAAACTAAATCTAATAACAAATAAAATTTCATATAATCTACATTTAGTTCTTTCTTTTTATTAGCAATAAAACACGGACAATGGCTTATTTCTTGTAAATAGTAATAAGTATACAATATAATAACAATCATAACGCATGATATAAGTGTAAACATAATCATTATATTATAAGAATATATTAATTAGTAAATTTGTCTATCCATTTCACCACCTCTGTGATTTTTTTTAGACTTACCTTTGTTCATTTTGCGAGCCATGCGACGCTTGCGAAGGTTCATACTTTTATTTTTCATACTTTTATTCATACTTTTACGTTTCATACGTTTGCGACTTGGCTTTCTACGTTTGTATCCGCCTTGTTGCATAACCGCTTCTGAAGTTGCTCCTTTTTCTACTAGGTCGTATTCCGTCATATATATATGTATAATATTATATTTTTATAAAACAGGGTTTTATAAAAGAAGAAACAACGCATTCATTCCTAAAATATTGGTTTGAATTTAAAAAAGTTTCTATATTATATTTTTTTTTAGAATAATAAGCATTTCTTTTTTTAGATTGATTGATAAATACGGCGTGCGGGTCTACAATATCAATGACCAAAGGGGTAGCGTGTTTACTACGCAAAATCCTTCCTACACTTTGACAAACGTCTGATTTTGGTGTTGCCATAAACAAAGTGGTTAATGTTTTTATATCTAGTCCTTCGGATGCCATTGCGTACGTCGCAATGATTATTTTTTTACTTTCACTTTCTTTTAATAAATGTTCTTTCATTCCGCCTAAATAAAACCCAACACTTGGTTCAAACAATTGGATACATTCGTATAATTCTTGAATGAGACATTTATTATGGGCTAAAATCATCATTTGTTGATTGGGATTTTGTTCAAACTCTTTTTTAACAATACGCACCAAAAAATCACTACGGGATTTACACGCACAAAGAGCGCTAATCATACAAGAATACAAAGGGTTACCCTTAAAATCTGTTTTTACATTATCGAACAAATCATCATGGTCGTAATGAATTTTTTTCACATTTACATTGACACTTATATCTGTTTTTTCTTTGTGAATCACCGGTCCAATAAAATATTTGAATACTTTGGTCAGTCCATCTTTACGCGTCATGGTCCCACTTAATCCTAAATTATAATTACATACAATATTAATCATTATATTGGAAAATACTTCTGCACTCAAATGATGACATTCGTCGAATACACACAAACCGAATGAGTCCCATGTAGAACTCTCGTATAATTTGGACGAAAGACTTTGCAACATACCTAAAACAATATCTTTTCCTTCAATGTCTATATGGTCACCTTGGATTCTTCCTACTTTTGTTCCCGGCAAAAATTGCTCAATACGTTCCATCCATTGAGACATTAAAAAACTTTTATGGACGACGACCAATGTTTTTTTCTTTAATTTGCTAATAATATTTAATGCCATTACGGTTTTGCCTTTCCCTGGTTCTACGTCCAATAACCCTCCACCGCTTTTTCCTACATGATTTAAATATTTATCGATGATTTTATGTTGATAATCAAATAATTCGCCTTTGAATTCAATATCAATTTGTTCTCCTTCATTCAAAATATTTGTCTCATAAGGTCCATAATGTTCTGCGCCATAATATCTTGGTAAATATATTTTTGTTTTAGACTCCCTAAAAATAGGATAAGAATTACATTGGGTTAAATGAGTTGAATATGGTTTCACATTCAGATCATTACGTATATTATTTAGTTGTTTTGGTGTTAGTTTTTCTTTGTATAAAGAATAACCTTTTTTTCCTAAATAAGACATTTATATATAATATAATCTATGTTTAACTTTTAAAAAATATATTATAAATATAATGAAAAGAAAACAAAAAATGAACATGAACTTCTTCAAACCAGAACCTATTTTTACACTCGAAAACGGGATAGGACTTATTTTAGCTATATTGATTGTTTTTGATTTAAAAGTGGAAAAGAAACTATCTGCTTTACTTAATTCACCATTAGGCATATTATGTTCTTTGTTGGTCGTTATTTTAATGTTTATTTTCTTAAATCCAATTGTAGGTATATTATTTTTAATTTATTTATATGATACCATACAAGCAAACGAGTTATCTACTATAATCAAAGACGCTAAAATGAAAGCTTATAATCCACCAAGACAAACCGAATTAGAAGAAAAAGTGATTCGAGACCGAGAACCAATCATTCACGAAGGCGAAAACAATAATATTACTTTTCAGCCATTTATACCTAAAGACATTACAATAAAACACATTTATTAACTATTCTTAAATTTACGAATAAGTAAAAATATAGAAAGCATAATTAGGAATAAAATCAAATACGTACCTACCATTTTCATATATTCATTCATTATTTCGGTAGGTTTTATAATATTCACATTCATTGCTTGGTTGGTTTCGTCGACAGGTTGACAATCGATAAATACTTTGTCGTCTATATAATCGGGTGTAATTTTAGAGACTTTTAAAGCAGGTTCTTCTGAAATACTAAGAGGTAGAGTTTGAGCTTCTTGACTGCGAGTATCGGTTAAATCATCCATTGGTTTTACTTTTAAAATCGAGCTTGTGTAAAGTATAACAACCGCATCTTTATCATTTATACCAATGGTTGGATAAGAATAATATGAATCTTCCAAAGAGATAAAATGGTTTAAATCGTTTAAAGACACCATTTCGTCACCTTTGTCAAACAATTCATTTATATTTGTATCTTCTTTGGATTCATTTAAAGGTATAGATATAAATATATATTTATTGAAATTTTTATTATAACATTCAATCAATAAAATATGAGTCTGGGTTGTTAGTTCATCGTCTATTAGGTCTTTTTGTTTTGTAATGTATAAACCCTGAAATGAATATTCGATGGTATCAAACAAAACATTAGATGTTTCATTTGGTACCGATACTTGTAAATATTTAGACCCTTGTAAATTTTCCGTTATATCATCGTTTTGTATTGGCTTCATATCGACCGACGCACTAAAGTTATATTTTAAAACAGAATCTTTGGTAGAATCATCCGACTGAAATTTATTTGGAAAAGTAGATAAACTAGACATATAATAATAAATTATATTATATGTACGATTATTTAAATTTCGTTTACTTATTTGGCGTTCCTCATAATCAAACCAATATGTTTGAATATGCTGATTTGATGGAAAAATATAAAGATAAAAATGCTGAAATGGAAAAAGAATTTTTAAACTCAGAAGCATTTTATGCCTATTTACTAGAAGAAATGGAGTCACTTATCTCTACAAACCAACAAATTGTAATAAACAAACAAGTAAAAAAACTGAAAGAATTATTAAAGGATAACTCCTTTAATTTAATAACTTGATAAAATATTGCTTGGATACTTTACGATGACTTTTAAATTCTTTACAATAATTTTTATATAATTCATCTGGGTCGCCTTCTTTAGCAATATATGGTTCTAATTCCTTTTTTTTATCCCACAAGCTACACCCAATATGTTTCATATATTTATTTTCTAAACATATTATGTTAGGGTAATAAAAATCAATCAAATCTTTGAATATAATATCGTTCATTTTACATTTATAAGTTTGACAAAATAAATCATATAATTCGGTCCACTCATATTCGTCATTTTGGTCTTCATAAATATATGTCTCCCAAAATGTTTTAAATGTTTCTACATAAGGAAGATGTAAACTATATACGTTTATAAACTTGTTTTGCTTATATGAAATGTGGTTTGAAATTAAATTATATAGCTCTTGGTTTTTTTGGAATACATTTATTTTACTTTCTTTCTCTAAATAAGATTTCCACAAAAACAACATATCTTTTTCGTCCATAATACATTCTTTCTTTTCAATGATATAATCGCTCATAAAAGAGTTTATCATATTTTCTTTTGTATTTTCTTGTATCCATAATACATCGTTTTTTAATTCACTTGGTAAATGGTTCAAATAAATTTCACTGGAACTGTAACGACAAGAATAATGAATCGATACACATATCATATTGACAAAAAAATCGTCTTGTAAATTAAAAAAACTCATATTCAAAGATTTCATTTTTAAAATTCTGGAAATATGACTATCGTGGTCACTATATTTGAACTTAAAATATTGAAAAATATTTATATTATGAAAATATAAGCTGATGTATTTATTGAGTTGCTGTAAAAACGATTTCATAAAAACAGGTACAAAATAAATACATTGGGTCTTTTTCATCATAATGTCTCCTATAATGGTCAAAAAATATTTAGAAAAATGTTTATCTTCAAATAAGTTTGGATGAAAAAACGACAATATCATTTGTAACGTACTCGATTCAGGTACACATTCGGTAATATTTTTTAATTTGATTTGTCTCTGTATTTTTTGTTGTATTACATTTTTACTATGGGTATCTAAAGAATATACAATACGGTGTTTAGTCAAATAATTCAAAATAATATGTATAATTTCATTTTCATTCAACACTTTATACGAATATTCTTTATATTCGATGTATAATCCAGACGATGAAATGTAGTAATATTTATTTTCTTTAAAAAATAGGTCTATGATTTCGTTTGGTGGTTTGACTCTTTCTTTATAATCATCTATTATAAATGAAATATGATTATATAATACTTCATTTTCAAATTCACTATGTTTATCTATAAATTTAGATACTTTATCTATAATAAGTTGATTAAAAGACATATTTACTTATATAATTTTTAATATTTATATATTAAAATAATTATATATTAAATTGTATGTGCGACAAAATAAACACAAACATAGAAGACTACAATGAAGATGATTTATTTTCATTATTATCTTTAACAAAGGAAACTGCGTCAAAATCATTGATACAATCGCAAACACAACAATTAAAGGAACAATTTTTAGACACAGAGTTTCATATGTTTATGAATAAAGTATCGGATAAATTAGTATTATCGTTGAATAAACAGTGTGGTTATGAAACCAATATTATTAATTATGATACACAAGAAAATTTAAAACATAATATGAGTTTAATCAATCCAAATAATAACAAATATTATGAACGCAATATTGTAGAAAAGGTTTTAATTGTAGATACAAAATATAGAGACCATTTTACCGCAGAAAAATCCACTGATTTTACCATTACATTACCGAGTATCATAAAAAATGTAATTAGTATTCAATTGTCGGATATTGAATTTCCGAATACTTGGTATCCCTTCGACGAAGCAAAAGGTAACACTTTTTTTCATATGAAAAAATCGTCTCAAGAAACATGGACTCGTATTGACATATCATCACAAGCGTATTATTATGGAAATTTATTCTCTCGAATGAATAATAAAATAATTGAAAAAGACCTAAATATATCCTTTTCTTTGAATCTGGATTTTAACAATCCAGCCGGTTCTCCGGACGGGACGGCTACCATAAGTATTGATGCTAGCGGAGAAGACATAAATTATGATTTTGATTTTTTTTCGTTGGACCCGAATGAACAATTATATGAAGGCGGTGATTATGGGCTTTGTTCGCGATTTTTAGGGTGGAATTTAGGATTTCGAAATATTGAACCAATGTATTATAGTAAACAATCCAGTTATTTAAGTGAATCCACGATTGATTTAGGTGGTCCAAGATATATATATTTGGTGGTAGATGACCATAATAAATATATGAATGAAAGTTATATTCCTTTTTCTAAAAATATGTCTACCATCAAAGATACATTTAATATTTTCGCCAGAATATCATTACAGGGTTCCGCGTTTTCATTGTACAATTCCAATAGTTTTTCTGTGTTTTCAGATATTCGAAAATACAATGGATTGGTGGACTTGAGTCGTATGACCATAAAATTAACCGATGAATTTGGAAGCCCTTTAAATCTAAATAATAATGATTTTTCTTTCACGATTCGGATAAATACTGTTCAAACAACGTAAATAAATAAACATTGATATCATCGCGAAGATAATAATGTTGGAACGATGTTTTAATCTTATAATCTTTTTCCCACGGAATATATCCATTATGTAAGTGTAAACACATATATATGACAGAAATCAAGTCGTCTTTGTAGTTATATATGTACGGTGGTTCGTGACATACGTAACTACAATATTTTTTATTGCCAATCAAATGTCGCATTGGTCTTTCATTATAAAAAGTCGACAACCCAAAATCGATGATATAACTTTGATTTTTATCCACTAAAAAATTGTCTGGTTTTATGTCTCGATGTACCACATTCAATGCGTGTAATGATTTTATAATGTGTATTAGCGAATCAATGGTGTCTTTATATATAATAGACAAAGGACTTGATTTATAATCCATAATAATATATAGTTTCTCTTTTTCACGAATAATATTTTTTATGAAAGGACTATAACTATATTTTCGCTGTTTCAAATACATATATATCTTTATTTCATTTTCTAACAAAATCTTTGATACTTCATTGTAATGTGTTTTTATGACCACTTTGTGTTTTTTTATTTTGTGTATACCTTTAAATAATGTCGAAAACGTGCCATTTGTATCAAATGGTTCTACGTTATAATTGTACAACATACAAATATATCGTTATAATATTTATATAAAAATACAAAGTATTTTATATGTCCAAAAGTATGGTTGGGATTGTCGGTGGCGGAGGGTCCAATCAATCGGTTGTATTCAAATTAGAAGAATTAAGAAAAGATATTTTAACCATAATAAATAACAATAGCATAAATACTTTTTTGTTAGATATATCGGATTCTACGAACCAAATAAATGAAGACTTAAATATACAACTTGAAAATGTAAATAATATCGATAGTAGTTTTCAAATTATATATAGTGAAACTAATAATATATATGATATACTAGACAAAATATCCATCATTGATTTTTCAAACATAGACTTAGATAGTTTGGAGACAAGTTTAAATACATATGGCGCAAGTTTAAATATTTCCCAAATCGATAGTAGTTTACAGCAAATAGAAAACGCCATCGGTTTTTCTTTGGTCTATCAAGATTTAAACGACATTTCAAATACATTGAATACAACAAAACCAATTATAGATAATTATACAACATTGATTGCTAGTAACGTACAAAATATAGAAACTGAAAATGAAAAAGTCTTTCCGTACGATGGTATCTATCAAGATTTAAACGATATTTCAGATGCGTTGAATGTAACCCAACAAACTATAAATGCATATGGTATTTCTATACATAGTAATTTGGATAATTTAGAAGATATTTCAAAATCTTTGAATGAAACAACCTCACTTGTTTTGGATTATAGTTTTGATATTTCAAATACGTTCGTTATAGATTATCCAAGTGATATTAGTGGCCATATATATAACTTAGATTTTTCTTTGAATATAATAAAACAAATCATTGTTGACATAAGCGACAATATCATTAGCGATCCGCAAATAGATAGTTCGCTGAGCACAATATACACTATGTTGGACAATATATTATTTTCAAATATATACAACCAATTGACATTAATAGACAATAATCATACTACCATAAAAGATAAAATTCAACATATAGATAGTTGTATGAATATTATGTCTCAAACTATAAATCCAAAGATAATACAACTCGAAGACATTTCCAATGATATCGATTTTATAGATGCTTGTTTTAATATTATGCGTCAAGCCATACACGACGAACTAATATCCGCAAGTGGGTCATTAGAACGCATAGATAATAGTATGTCTATTGTAAGAGTTACTATAAGTGGAGAACTATGGTCTATAAGTGAGAATATTGAATTCATCGATACTTCTTTGAATATTATGGAACAAACTATAAACGAAGAACTTGACTCTATTCGTGGAACATTGGAAAATATAAATACTTTTGTTGTAGACGAAGTTGGTTTTGTAAAACAAGACGTGTCGACCATTGGCAGCGACTTTAACGCCATTTCATACAACGAAGTTTTCCAATCCATAAATGATTTTGTTCAACATACAGATAATAGTTTGAATATATTGGTCGATGATATAAGTGGTTATGTTGTGAATATAAATAATAATGTAACCTATAATTTAGTCGCGTTAAATAATGTTGGTAATAATTTAGAAGTCAATGATGCGACAAGTATATTTGAAGATTTAGAAAGTATAAGTTTACGAGAATCACGACTTATAAATTTTATTAGCATTATAGATATGAATTCACGATAATATTATAAAAAAAATATTTAAACATATAAAATAGTTTTATATATGACTTCTTTTACATTGAGTCCTTTTCAAACACAAGCAATCCGTGGTATCAATGAAGAAAAACACGTTTTTATTACTGCCCATACGGGGTCAGGTAAAACGTTGCCGGCCGAATATGCGATCGAATATTTTACAAATAAAGGGAAAAAAATTATATATACAACACCGATTAAATCATTGAGCAATCAAAAATATTCGGATTTTTTAAAAAAATATAAACATCTTGAAATTGGACTATTAACAGGAGACAATAAACATAATCCATGTGCCAACGTATTGATTATGACCACTGAAATTTTATATAATAAATTATCCCAATATAATTTGAAGACCACGCCTCATTTAGACTTTGACCTAGATATAGAAAATGATTTAGGATGTGTTATTTTTGATGAAGCACATTATATCAACGACGAAGACCGCGGGACTATTTGGGAACAATCTATGATGTTATTACCCAATCACGTACAAATGGTTATGTTATCTGCCACCGTTGGTAATGTAAACTATATTTCGGAATGGCTACAAGACATCAAACAAAAAGAAGTAGTAGTATGTGGGACATCGCAACGTGTGGTTCCGTTGGAATATTACCAATATTTTACGGTGCCAGACAAAGACATCCAAGCATTTCAAGATAAATCCACAAAAGAACTCTTGTACAAACATTATAATCAATTGCGTGTGATCAATGACGAGAATCTTAAAACAAATAAAAAGGCATTGTCTTTGTTAAAACATAGTCATATTAACCGCAAATATGTGATCAATCAATTGTGTGATACATTGCGCGAAAAAGAAATGTTTCCGGCGTTGTTTTTTGTATTTTCGCGAAAAAAAGTAGAAGAATATTCAAAACAATTGACCACCAATTTGTTTGATCTTTCTGAAAAAGATACTATGGTCGAACCCATTTGTAGACAATTGCTCGTGAGTCGCGTAAAAAATTGGAAAGAATATATTGTTTTACCTGAATATAAACAATATGTAAATTTACTCGAAAAGGGCATTGGTATTCATCACGCAGGTATGTTGCCCATTTTTAGAGAAATGATTGAAATATTATACGAACAAAAATACATTAAAGTATTATTTGCGACAGAGACATTTGCCGTAGGGTTAAATATGCCTACAAAAACGGTATGTTTTACGAGTTTACATAAACACGACGGAAATCATTTCAGACCATTACATAATCATGAATTCAAACAAATGTGTGGGCGTGCTGGACGTCGTAATATCGACAAAATTGGGTATGTTATTTTAATGACGAATTTATTTCAACCTATGGATTATTCTGATTATAAGCAATTATTATGTAGTAAAGAAACCAATATTAAATCTAAATTTAAAATGAATTATTCGTTTGTGTTGAAGCAAAGTTCGCGGTTTTCAAAAGACCAATGTATTGCTTATGTAAAAAAAAGTTTAATGTATAGAGACATACAAAACACGTTGAACCACATTGAAGAAAATATAAAAACATTAGAAACGAAAAAAACCGCGTGTCCCTATTTGTCTCTATGTCACGAATATCATCAGCTAAGTTTAAATAGAAAGAAAAATAGAAAGTTAATGAATAACTATGAAATCCAATATGACATTTTAAAATATTTGCCCAATTATTATAGTTTAAAAGAAATCGAGTCAAATATTCAAGAAGAATTGAATTATAAAGTGTTCACAGAAACATTTGTTGACCAACAAGTCAATACATTGTATGATGGATTGAGTAACGACGGATTTTTGGAGAATGATACATTAACACCAAAAGGTGAAATGGCATGTTTAATCAACGAGTTTCATTTGTTGGTGTTTACAGATTTATACGAACATACAAATGGGTTCAAGTATTTCACAAGTAGCGAATTATTAGCTTTATTGAGTTGCTTTTGTGATTTGAAAAGTGAGACAAATATACCAAAAGAAAATGATACGTTAATGTATATTCAGAATCGATTGAACTATTACGAACAACAAGAAAGTAAATTATATGGAAATACTAGTTATGTGCTTAACTATGCGATGTATGAATATATTCAACAATGGATGAACCATTGTGACGATGAGTCTTCGTGCTTACAATTTATGAGTGATTTTACACAAATGACTGATTTATCTATTGGTGATTTTGTAAAAGGGTGTTTGAAAATCATACATATAAGCAATGAACTTGCTAGCATTTGCGAATATACAAAAGACTATGAATGTTTAGAAAAAATAAAAACAGGCAAACAAAAAATCTTAAAGTTTATTATGAACAATCAGTCGTTGTATGTATAATTAATCTTAATTTTCTTTTCAAATATACTTCATCATTCAACAAAATCAATTTAAAATCATAATATTCCTTGGTCAACATATCTTTGGACATATAACTATATACAACATCTATATCATATAAATAAATTTTATAATGATATTCATCATTTTTAAACGTTTTTTCCAAACATTGCCCATGAAATATTTGATGTTGATGTTGTTCAAATATAGACAAAAGTTTACATGTATATTGTAGTTTTCTTATTTTTTTCATTTTTATATTGATATCTTCTAACATACACGATGTGTAAAGTGATTCGGCTTCGTGTGAAAAATCATATAAATCTTTACAAAGCAAATACATATTCATAACATCCACTATACGACGAATTGGAGACGTGGTATGACAATAAAGGTCATTGTTATTATAATCTTTATGATAAGGTTGTATTGTTTTATTATGGTCATTATGATGTTTATAAATACCTGTTTTTTTTGTTTGTAATATATTAGCACATTGTTGATTAAAATCAATCATTGTTTTTTGTATTAAATCGTGTGGAGTGTTTGTTTTACATAATATGTTTAACTTCTTATAATCTGTATGATTTAATAATTTATCAGAATCAAAATCATAATTTCTTGATATATGTGCTTTACACAATGAGAGTTCTTTTGAAACCACTACACCATCTTGATAAATAATGTCCATCACGAGACAAATGCGTGAATTACGTTCTTTTAAACTACATAATTCATTCAAATGTTTCGGCAACATAGATATTTTTTTATTGGGCAAATAAATCGATGACACTCGCTCGTTCAAATGTTCCCATAGAGACAAATAGTCCAATAGTATAGGTACATTGGAAATATAAATACTAACCACGTTGTCTTTGACTGATATTGCGTCGTCGTAGTGATTGGCGTGTATGGAGTCAATCGTAAAAATATGTCCTTTACGACTAGGCAATTTACATACATTCGAAATATGTTCTATGATATGGTCGTCGTTTTCTTTTAATTTGGATATGACGCATTTGTTAAATACTTGTATAGATGGAATATTTAATTCTTTACAACAAATTAAATATTCATATGTATTTTCCATAGATTCTACACGACCAATATTATGAATCAATATGCCGTGATGATGGTCATTTATGATTTCTTTAAACTTAAAAGTAATATAAATATGGACAATAGATTTATCAAAGTCGGATTGTTTGTTATAAGCAATAAAATGTCGAGGTAATTCTTTATTGTCAGGAACACATAAATAAAGACGTTTATGTTTGTCTCCTCCGTAAGTTTTGGATAAGTCTAAGATTCCTGCTAAAATAGCCATAATATATTATGTGTTTTCTTTTTATATTTTTGCGTCATATCTTATAAATAATAATACAAAAATAATATTAATCAATCCGTATAATAAATAAGAACAATTCATTAAATTGACTTTATCCATATCATAATACGATAAATGTTTGTGTTTCAGCACATAAAACATAATGCTGAATACATACATCACAAGAGTAGTTTCACAAATTAATGTCCACCCACTTAGTCTGTCTAATTTTACTAAATCATAACTCCATACACCCCGCAAACAATAATTGATGTAAATGAATAATATAGAAGTAATAACAAAAATAAAACAATTGGTCGTTTCGTGAAAATCATAAGATTCTATATACATAAATTCACAAAATACCAAAAATATAATCATAAAATGGGAGAAAAAATTATAAAAAGACAATTGGTGTATTTTTAACTTTTGCTTTGGATACAAAAAATAAAAATATAAAACACTTATGGTCAATGCTAATGGGCCCACCATTTTAAAAAATTTCGTGGATTTATAATTGATCAAAGCCATTGAAAAATAACTAAACAATAAAAACAATGTATGGTGCGTGATTTGTGAAAAATACCAACACAACTTATCCATAAATGATTTATCGTGTATTGGTTTACCCTTATAGTCACCTTCATTTGGAAAAAAATCTGCCCCGTTATGTTTCGAATGAAACGTGGTGATTAAACTCAGTACAATAGTAATAAATAAGAAAATAGTACTAATTAAATAAAAAGGCGTTCTTTCGTTCATATGAAAAGAATATAATTTTTAATGTTGATTTAACCTAATAACAAAGCGGGGCCATTCAATATAGTGGAATATTGTATTTTTTCAACGACACATGGTGTTTTTGAATATAATACCAAGAGCCAAAAATTTGGTAAACATAATACATCATCTTTTTTAAAAGATACGTGTATAAAAAGACTATTTTCACGAATATAGTGATGTATTTTTTTGTTATATTCGAAGACATTTTTTTTATGCTTAAACAAGGATTTATATTTAGGGTGGATACATATGGCTCTACAAGAACCGTGCGTTATTTTATAGAAATTCCGGCATTCTAAATTTCGATGTAACTTCATATATTTTTGAAATGGGTAAATGTTATGACTTGGGAAAAACTTGACATTTGGTTCTAATATATCAATGGATTCATATATTTTATGTTGTATTGTTTTTGGTGGGTGTTCAGAAGTATTTAGTATGGTAGAACCATCAAAATAAAAAGGCGTCTTATAGGTAATTTGCGTACGAATATTTTCTTTGGTTATATCGTACAAACGATAAATTGAATTGTCTTTACTAATAGAAAAGTGTATCATAATATGAATATAAGTAAAAATCAACCAGAGGCATATAAATATTTTTATGAACATACAATCAATGTATAAAACTATTTATATTATTTTACGAAGATTTAACTTCAGGATTATTTAACTTGTCTACTTTTGTATTCAATTCCATATAAAAGGTCTGTAATTTTACCATAGTAGTTCTTATTTCAGTGATTTCTCCTAATAAAGACGTATATTTTTGTTTATAAAAATCAATATCATCTGAAGTAACCGGTGTCGCCTTTTCTTCTTTGATAGCTTGTACATCTTTCAATAAAACATTTATCTTTGTTTCGTGTTGTTTTAATACATCATTTGGGCTTAATAAAATTTTGGTCGGAGCATCATCTGGTTTAGGTTGTTCGTTTTGTCTTATAGGCGAAGAGACAACATTTTGGGGATTTGTTCGTCGACGTCTTGCCGCTGCTAAAGCGGCGGTTCCACTCATATAAGTAATTATTTATATTTGGATTATATTATTGACGCATTAAATCACTAAATCAGGACTATTGGTAATAATAATAAATATAAATATTCCGTAAAATATCCCGTAAAATATATTGCCCATTTTTGAAGTGGTTCCAGTCAACGTGTTTTTTAAGTTAGAGCCAAAAATAACGACTAAAATATTCATAATATAATTACGAATAAATGGTTCGTTGAATAAAATAAACATTAATGTCGCAATGATAACCGATTTATAAATATGGTTGTTTTGTCTTTCGTTGGGGGTAACGTCTACATTTGGATGGAAAGAAACCCGTTGTTGTTGAGGTAATTCTTTTATTTCTTTATCCAACGTATATGATGAAGACGAGTTCATTGCTTGTTCAGGCAATTCTGTATTTTGTGGTATATGATCTATAGGTAAATCAGCAATATTGCTTGTATGGGTTTCCATTAATTGTATGATTTATTTTAGTTTTCATTTTTTTACTTATAAATTGTACTAAATAATCTTTCTGCTTCTACATCGTACGAAATTCTCTCTCTGACTCTGCTTCTTCATTCTTACCAAATGTTTCTTCTTCATCATCATCTGCGTCCCAATCTTCAGGCGTGACGTTTTTTTTATAGAGATTCATGACAATGTCATATTCATCCTGGTCTACACTGGCGGATTTTACACCGGTGTCTTCTTCTTGTGGTTTAGTTTGTTTCGTATTCCATTTCAATAAATCTAAACGATGCTCTAGAATATGTATGCTTAAATCTTTCAGTGAAATTGGACCACGAACTTCTTTTATTTTCGGAAAATGTATAGTCCGGTCGGCAAATTGGGAAGTTCGATTGGTTTTATAGATAAAATCCATAATATTTTTTTGCCATATTTCTTTGTTCGATTTTTTGAATTTATGCTCTGGATTCTTAAGCATATGCATAATATTTCTCATATCATCTTGATTACCTAAAGATGAATTATCTAATGTTTGACTATAATTCCAGTAATTAAGCCCATTTAATTTATTGGTATCTATGAGGACTAGTTTGTTAGGATTTTTTCTATCTTTTAACTTTTCATTCAATGATTTTTCTTTTGCGTTTCTTAATAATTCTAAAACATTTTCGATTTGTTCATTTGGAGACAAAATAAATAATGATGTGATTTCATTGTTTAATTGTTTCAACGTTAAGGTACCGGCGTTTGGTTTCTTGTTCGTTCTATTATGCTGTTTCTTATGCGTTTTTGGTATTTTCTTATGAGTTTTTGGTTTCTTAGACTTTATTTTCTTAGTTGTTTTCATTATAATAGTATAATATTTTTCTTTGGATCGCATTTTGTTGTTTTTTCGGTCACTTTATAACATTTGACGCCATTTTTCAAAATACGATTTTCATTTAGTTCAACTGCTTTAAACACGAGGCAACTTCGACTATCGCAACTCATTTTAAACAAACTGGCTAAACCAAGCCCCAACAATATAGATAAAAGTTTCATCCCCAAGGTAGATTTAAAGAATTTGATAATATTAAACATATATTATACTAATATTATCTTTGTGAAGGGATGCTTTGAATATCTCCATCGCTGGGACATTGAACGCTTTGTAATTCGTATTCAAAACATTCATCTGTTTTATCTTTATATTGATATTTATTTATATTTTCAGGAGTAGGATAAATATAAATGACTTTTTTATATTCTTCAGCCAAATATATGTATAACAAACCAATGGACAAACTGATTAAAAACAATTTCATATCTAAAAATTTGAATATCATATATAGTAGTATTATATTTTAGATATAAGATAATAAAAATGTTCGCCGTCATATGTTTTTTCTAAAATACTTAAATGGTCTTTCAACAAATCGTATTTTTTATCATAAATAACTTTGTATGTAGTATATTTTTCTAGATTGTTCTCACCTTCATTCATATTAAGTTTTTGTTCGGAGTCTAATTGTGTCCAAGTTTCTTTATATGTATTGGTGTCTTTGATTTTTTCTTTTTGAAGTATTGCTTTTTTCTTTTTTTCCATAGATTCCAATTCGATTGTTTTTGTTTCAAGTTCTTGGTCTTCTAAAAATTTAGAAGCGAATATACCTTCCATTAATATTTGCTTATTCAATTGTATTAATTCTTGATTCATCCTTACAAAATAAATATATTTTAATTTATGGGTATATTGGTTAGCGGTTGAGATTTCATATTTTGATATTTTCTTAAATTAGAAAGTATATAATTCTTTTTTTTATTTTCTTTTATGATTTGTTCTTGTATGTTTTGTTTACCTTTGTATTTTAGTCTTAATATAATAAATATAATCGAAACTAAAGATACAAACAATCCAATATTAAACATTAAGTTTTTATTTTTTTCACTGTTTTCTTTTATGATTCCTAATTGACCATTCAAAATATATTTAATAGAAGGTTCTACTAACGAAGGGTTCATAATATAAGTATAATGTATAAAATTTTATAATGTTATACTATAATGAATATTGCCATTATGTCTATCAATACGTATTTTATTTTTACTATACTTTTCTTTATTGTTAAATATTATGCTTACGATAAAAAAAAAACCACCATTACAGACAATAAGTCTTGGCTAATGGTATTTTTTGTGATTTCCTTTATTGTTATTTTTATACAAAATATATATTTTTCAAAAATGAGCGACGGCGAAGTCAAATGTCTTGTACAACCATTGAATGTATTTATATATACAGCAATCCCTATGTTTTTAGTTATGTTCCCCATTATGATTTTTTTGGAACTTATGAATTGGCATAGAATATTTTCAAACACATTTGGATTGATGCTAGCACCTAAAATTGACTTGGGAGAAAATCACACATCATCTGCTACATATTTCTATAACGACCCAAATATTTTACTACAAGAAATTGAACCCTCAAAGTTAAATACCATAACAACATTAAACAGCACACTAAATGAATTATTACCAAACGCTAATATCATTATAACTCAAGACCAACATACAAAAATATTAGAGCAATATAACATTAAAACCAGCGTTGGTTTTTTTGTGTGGTTACTATTAACGGGCATCATAACTTCGTTAATATCTGCAAATTCTATTCTTTTACAAGATTGTATTATTGAATAAATACATTGTTATATTTGATATGCAAAACATAAATAATGATAAAATATGAAAATATTGCCAATAAAATACTACATAACCATAACGGTAATATTGTAGTGTTACTATATCCTACACCAAAAGGTCGCGTGATGTTTAGTTCGTTGTCAAACATAATGTTAGGTTTCATATAAGAAATAAAAACATATAAGATTAAGTATAATAAAACAATGAGTGTAAAAGAATTTTTCATATCCATTAGTATATCTAAATAAATTATTCGTTGTCGTTGTCCATATATTCTTCGTATTCTGTAATTTCTTCTATTTGGTCCATAGGTTGTGGAACAGTATTTTCATCGTATGCTTCTGCTTTATATACATATACTTCTTTACCCACATTCCATTGACCAAGTTTATGTTGTTTCATCAAAAATTCTGCTTTGCGTTCGGACTCGTTCAAACTCTTAAACATATCGGTCATATCTTTCTTTTCTTTACGACGTTCTTTATCATTGTTATGTTCAATCTTATTGACATTTATATTCAAGTGTTGAATGATTGGTGTAATGGTTTTGTCTATTTTATATTTCATTACTTTAGTAGAATGCTTATATGCTTCACATAAGGCATATTTGTATAAAATACTTTGCTCTTTTAAACTATATTTATGTATATCTTCCGGAACTAAATCATACGTTTCTTTTGGGATGGTCAAATCTTCATATGTGTTTTGAATAGTCTGTTTTAATACTTGTATGTGTTTTTGATTTAGAATTCTTAATATTTTTTTTCTTAACGTAGCTTCTTTATACGTTTGAATATTTTCATTCATATGTGAAATCATCCATAAATCATCCCATATATTTTTGAATATACGATTGAAATATTTGACCCGACTTAGTTCATTTGATTTCATATTATCCAATAATTTATAAAGTTTGGATTTATTTATTTTTATCATATAATTATCTATTTCAGTTTTGTATTGTTTTATTTTTTCTTTACTTACAATGAATGTATGTTCTTCTTCTGTTTCTTTTACAATAGGTGCTTCTTTCCATTTACGTTTATTCAATAATTTTTTCTTTATCATAGAGTTCAACGAATCTTGGTCTAAGTCATCTGAATAATCTTCTTTTAATATTCGTTTTTTCTTTTCGTTTGAATATACTGGTTTAGTCAAAGGAAATTTATTGTCGTTTTTGGTAAAAGAACGGTAATATTGTAAATAAGTTTTAACTAAAGCATCTTTGATGGATAATATAGTAGAAACACTATCTGGTAAAACATAGACGCCGTCTTTTATGGAACTATAATTATTAAATATTTTATATTGTCCATTCATCAACTTTACATTGGGCTCAAAGTCATTTACGTATTCATGTATATTTTTTTGAAATTCAAAATATCTGTAATAATTATTTTTTATTTTTTTACTTGTAATTTTAGTTAATCTTGGTAAAAACAAATCCCATTTTTTGGTGGGTTTTTCTACAACACTGGGTTTATTTTTATTTGCGGATAATTTCAACATTAAAGAAGGCGAATGTTTCAAACATACATCAATCAACATTATAAATTGGTCCTTTTTGAATAATTTTTTAGATTGCGTTAATGCTTTATGTACACATAAAATATAATCAATACCACTTGTTTCATTTACATTTTTGGAAGCAGGATAGCCACTAAACGACGTTTTACAAGAGAAAAAAGAAGACTTTATATTATCTGTGTTTATATTTGCTTGAATGAAAATAAATATAACGGCATATAAAATAATAATATTGATTTTGGCAAATTCTTTTTTTACTTTATTATATTCATCTGAAATATGGTTTAAATGTTCATAATGTACGCCAAGAGCACGTAATATAGTTTGTATATTTTTATCGGTTTCACTTAAATTTACAATACCTGATTCTTGTATAATATCTCGTGTTTTCATTTTAAATCCATCGCTTGTAAATCCTTCTTCGTCGTTAAAATTAATTTTCTTAATCGTATACCCGCTATATTTATCTACCCAATATTCGTCTTGTTGTTCGCCTTGGTCATAACATATTTTCTCAATTGTTTCTTGATATAAGTCTAAATTGGAATAAGCCAACGTTTTCATAAACAAAGGCACTAATTTATTACCACTATCAATACAATATAACCATTGTGGGTCTAAACCCTCCATCGTATATATGTCACAAAAATGACGTATTAATTTCATTTTTTTTTCTAACTCATCTATTTGAAGTATTTTATCAAATAATGGCTGATGTGGCGAAGAAACTACACCATATGAGACATACAAATCGCTATAGGTTTTTTTTATATCATTGTATTTCTTGAAAAAAGTTTGATTGGATTTGTATATAAATGTAGAATGACGTATATTTTCTTCACGTGTACCAAAATGTGTTTTTCTTAATCCTTCGCGTTTGGTAATGTCATTTAATTGTTGATTCAGAGACTTGTTTATAGACAACGAGTCTTTCACTAATTCTTTTTCTACATAGGGTACCCAACTATTGTTCTGAAAAACATAAGGCTTTTGTTTGTCTTTCACGAAACACAACATTCCGGTCAATATAACATTTTCTTTATACCAAGCTTGAATAATAGCATCGTCTTTGTAAAATGTTTGTTGTGTCTTGTTGGACGAGTTTAAATATTTTTTTATTTCATTTTCGAATATTTTTTCATTTTTATAAGGTGTTGTATCTATTTTATTCCACAATAATGAAATCGAGGATAGTCCGGTCGCCAAGTCTCTGAATATGGGCAATATATCGGCGTCTTTTTCGTCTTCATTATTATATATTTTATCATATGTTTCTTCATTGGCTTCTTTATTTGCGTTTAATTGAGTCATAAGATTTTTTACATTCGTTTCTTTTAGAGCTGGATTGAATAAATCATAAAACAATAAAGTATGATTTTCATACAATGAACTCTGAAATAATTCACTATTACTATAAAATTCTTCTTTAAAAGGAAGAGTCAAAATAGAATTCATAAAAAAGGCATTTGTTTTGTATGTTTTTGGTGTATTTAACATAGGTAAACGTTTCAATGAATTATAATATTTAATGTTACTATGGACTAGTTTTTGTATAGCATTGTATTGACTTTGGTTCAATTCGTATAAGTGAAATAAAGATAATTTTCTTACATAATCGTAAATGTTGTATAATTTACTATCTATATAAGGTAATATGTTTTCCATATTAGGAATAATATCATCTAAAAAAGAATAAAATGGTTTATCTTTATGTAATATTTGATGGTCTTTGGTAAAAAGATATTCTTTAGACCCTAATACATAATTATCTTGTATATAAGATGTGGGTTCTATTTGGTTCAACAAACTATTCATTTTTGAACTACTTAACAAATTATTCAATGTGTATATACTTGGTATAATGACGCCATCCAACGGAACTTCTTCACTGGTTTGTAATGAATACATATCGGCGTGATATATGTTTCTTTGCATTTCTTCATTTACATCTATTTTATGTAATATGACGTGAATGGGTTCCGACGTCTCGTGTAATGTTTGATTTTTTTCATAATCTACGTGTAAAGTTTCTAAATTGGTTTCATTCACTTGTAGCATTTCATTGTAATTTTTCTCATTGACATCATTGGATTCTAATAAAAAATGGGATTCAAACCTAGGTGGAAATGTGGTGTCTATGATTACCTTTAATTTATTCAAGTCACCACGTTTAGGTAAAATATCCGAATCTGGATAATAACGAATATTAGTATGTTCACTAATATAACTAAATAAACCATTACGAATGGAATCCAACATAGGATTCTTGTTTAATGATGTGAACATATAGTTGTTTTCTTGATTGTAATATTTTTGATTAATTTCAATATATCTAGCAATGATAGTATTGATTTCTTTCATTTGTGTATAATCTTTTAAGTCTGTATGTTTAGTCAATTCTTCTAATAATTCTTGAACTTGTTGCTCCATGGAATAATAATATGTTTCGTCTTTTTCTTCTTCTTGGATTGTTTCTGGACTATTTTCTATATTTACCTTTTCTTCGCCATCGTAAATATATTCTTTTTTGGTTTCGAGGGTTTGTATATCTTCTATATAGTCCGGTAAACCTTTATAATTGAATTGAAATATTTCAGTGGGTGAAGTGTCTTCGTTTGAAAAAGTGACGTGAATACTATCGTCTTTTATTTTAATGATTTTACCTTGACGTCTTTTATCTTTGTATTTTATTTCTATTAAACTGTTTAAATAAAGACGCTTTAATTCACATATTCCCCGTAGTTGTGGTTTATACACTATGCTATATTGATTGATTTGTTCATTTGGTATTTCGATTGTTTTAGTCGGTTCATCGCTTGGTATCATAATGATATTTGTATCTTCTATTCGATAAATAAAAAATAATTTTGAATAATCTGATTGCTTATGTTTAACTATAAATCCATATTCCATTATATAGTATATTTATTTATTTTTACTAAATACTTCTTTCACTTGTTGAATATCTTGTTTTATTTTTTCAAACACATCCAACAAAATTTGTTTTAATGTATCTTCGTCTTTCATTTCTTTCCATACCAATTGTACCAAAGAATGTTTGTCGTGTGGATGTTCTTTTTTGAAAGCCACAAATTTAAAATACTCTGATTTATGGTTATAAATATACTTTTCGATCAATTTGCCAAACGTGTAATCGTCTTTCTCCAATTGAAGAATCAACATTTTGTCGTTTTCAGAAATGGTTTTTTCATACATATGAATATTACCTTCTAATGGAATAATGGGGACATACGATTTAATATGTTCATCGATAATTTCTCGAGTCAATTTGTCCAATGTGTCTAACATTTTTTCACAAGCATAATATATAATTTCGGCATTACTATATACACCTATGGTTTCAATGACAAATGTAAAATGATTAGGAATAAATAGTCGTTGGGCGTCTAATAGTCTAAAATCTTCTTGTTTATCTGGTTCTATGGTATTGACCTTTTTCTCTACTAAATCACGATTTTCTGTATTGAAAAATAAACATTTAGATACCATATTCCAACAAGCATCTTCTTTTGCGCTTCCAATGGAAAACTGAATTTCTGCCATAAATTCTTCGGGAGGATCATTGTCGCTAATCCTTGGGTAAAGATAGCATATTGGAATAGGGTCTTCGTAAAATAGTTTTTTTTTCACAAGAACATCTTTTTTATATAAAAGAATATCATCGGTGGTCAATACTCTTTTTTCAGTAGTTTCATTTTTAACATGAATACGAAGACTATATTCTTGAATCAATTGTTTGAATGTTTCTCGTTTAGGTAGTAAAATAGGAATACAAGATAATCGGTGCTTGATATATTCGTTGTTGAATTTTGTATTATTTTTTTTGATTTGTATCAAATTTTCTTTATGCGGAAATCCGCGAATGACCAAAGAATCTATTTCAGTCAAAACAATGCGTCGTAGTCCATTGATAAGAGACACATCCGCATTTTCAAAATAACAAGTGAGAGTTTTAGGCGTTTCTTCGTAGCGAATGTTGAGCTCCATTTCTTATAGTTATATTATATTTATTATTAAATCAATTTTTAGGGTAAAATCACCATAATAAAAAATATAATATAATTAATGACTAAACACGAATTATATTACAGCAAATATTGTAAATATTCTACCATTATTTTAGATGAAATGAACAAACAAGGATTACACGAAAATTATGATTTTATTTGTATTGATACAAGAAAAATGGTAGACAATGTATATCATATTCAATTGTTAGATGGAAACACGAAAACATTGCCTCCGATGATCAATCGGGTTCCTATATTATTGTTAAAACCAAATTATGAAATATTAAGTGGTAATCAAATTTTAGACTATATAAAACCTCAATCAAAAACAATTGATGAAGAAAAAACATTATTAGTCAATGAACCTATGAATTTTTCATTAGGAAAAGACAATAGCGTATCAGGTGTCATGAGCGACTCTTATAGTTTTTTAGATATGTCTCCAGACGAATTATCTGCGAAAGGAAACGGTGGAGAGAGACAACTTTACAATTATTCTACTTTAAATGAAAGCGGGTCTATATCCACCCCAGCTTTAGAAGATAAAAAATCAAAAATAAATTATACATTGGACCAATTACAACAAAAAAGAAATGATGAAATTCATATAAATAAATAACTTTATTTAAATATAATGTCTCAAGAAATGTTTAAAACATTTAATCAAGTTTATTTTGACTTTTTAACTTTCTTGAAAAAATATTCACATCACGATAAAACGTTTCAAACATTTTATAAAAAGAATTACCTTATTAAGCAAACCAATATTAAATTATTCATCAAAGGATGGTATGACAATGTCACCTGTAAATATTATGATTTAATTATGGGAGAAAATACAAAAGAATTTTTAGAACACGACTTTACGCAGGTGGTTACTTCTGATAATAGCAATACTATTTTGAAATACATACATATATTTCAAACCAAAAACATGGATGTAAGCATTATAGAAGAATTTATGGGATTTATTAAACATTTAACAAAAATAAGTTATATGTATTTTAAATAAATTATATTTAAACAAATATATTTATCATTAACAATGGAAGGGTTTTTGACTATTGTAAATGATTTAAAAAACGATTTAAGAATCACTTTTCCAGAATTAACTGAGTCATTGAATGATTTATCAGATAATATTGTATACGATCATTGTGTAAGCGCGATCCCTCCTTTATTTTTAGATATTTTATACGAAAAAGAAGAATTGTTTGATGAACCACGTTATTTATTACCAAACATTGATTTTTCGCTTTTAATGAAAGATGAAACGTTAAGCCCCAAAACAAGAACGACTTTATGGAAATATTTACAACTAATATTATTTTATACCATAGAAAAAACCCCGTTTGAACAAGAAAATTCCGTAAATGAAAAAATGGAAAAAACAATGGAAGAAATGCGAAATATGTTTAATGAAAGCGATATATCCAATACATTTCAAAATATGTTCAAAGATATATCCAATGATGATTATTTGAATTCGAACAATATGAAAGATTATATGGACACTATGATGAATGGTAAAATTGGTTCTATTGCGAAAGAAATCGCAAATGAGACAGCACAAGAATCCAATACGAATCCCGAAGACTTTATGAAAGAAATGATGAGCAATCCGCAAAAAATAATGGGATTGGTTCAATCGATTGGTTCTAAATTAGAGACAAAATTAAAATCAAGCGAAGTAGACCAAGAAGATATGATGAAAGAATCGATGCAAATGATGGAACAAATGAAAAATATGCCTGGTTTAAAAGAAATGATGAGTAAAATGGGGTTAAATGATAAAAAAATGGATTTTAAATCGATGTCGCAAAAAATGGATCAACTTTCCAAACAAGAAGCCACCAAAGAAAGGATGCGTAAAAAAATGGAACAAAAAGAAAAAGCCGAAACAAATGCTTCTTTAGAAAAAAACACAGATGGCGACTTCGTGTTTAAAACCCCCGGACAACCTCCAAAAAAATCCAATCGTAAAAAGAATAAGAAATCAAAAAAAGAATAATAAATATATATAAGAATGTCTTTTTGGATAGAAGACCCCGCTGTATTATTTCATTCTGACCATATCACAGAAATAATACCAAGCACACCTTTACAACAACCTACAAACTTAAACGCTTTGTCTCGATTGATTATTTTATTTAGTCTTTTGTTATATGTTATTAGTAAACGATATTTATTTTTACTATTAGGAATTATTCTTTTGGGGTTTGTTGTATTATATAGAAAAGAAGGATATACCAATATAAATTTAGAAGGTCCGACATATTCCAATATTAATAAGTATTTATCCGATATAAATCCATTGGGAAACACGTTAATGAATGAATATAAATATGACCCTAACAAAGAAGATAGTGTCTCTAAAACAATGTTAGAAGCAAATAGTTCTTATGGAAAAACGGCTTCATATGAAACAAACTATAATAACGATACCGAAAAAAAAATTAATGATAAAACCAAAGAATTTATTTATAAAAATAACGAAAACAATAGCAATATCAAAGATTTATTTGAAGATAGTGTAGACAATATGGAATTTGAACATCAAATGAGGCAATTTCATACAACGCCCAATACAACTATACCAAATGACCAATCTAGTTTTTTGAATTATTGTTATGGTATTTTACCATCGGATAAATCTGTAATTTCACATTAAAAAAATATTATATTATATAAATTATGACACAAATGGTAGATTTTGCGTTTAACCAGTTGTCTCGTATTGGCCAAGATGAAGCGACGCATACACAAGAAAATATAATGAATTCAAATATGTCTAATTATACCATATATAATCCTTATTCAAACAATTGTTTAGGAGGTCTAGACGTTGCTGTGAAACAACCCAATGTATTTGTAAACAAATCGACACACCAATTGGGGCCACTTGGTTGTAATGTAAATGACAATAGTTTATTGAAAAAGAGTATATTAACCAACCCAAATGTAAAACTTACATTACACGAACGTCCTTATAAAACAGTTCCTTTTTTAGGAAAAGGCAACGTAGATGTATATCAAGAAAATAAATTAAGACTAGGAGACACATTTAAAGAAAAAAAAAGTGTATCTCAATTTAATGAACAAACGTTTTTTGATGTTGAAAAATATCCTATGCATTCTAATATTAAGAAAAAAATGAATCAATCTAAAATAGAAAGCGACGCAGAACCTTCGTGGGTACGCGGAGGCACAGATACACGCTTGTTATATCAAAATGTAGATTATTGTAAAAAATAATCATATAGTATAATATGGCTTCTACAAGTAATAAAAATCAGGTCTCAGACTACAATGTTAAAAAAAAGGAAAGTCTTCATATGAATAAACGCATGTTAGATAGTAATTATGGTGTTCATAAAGAAACGAATTTTATGGAATTAGGGTCTATTCCTATTTTCCGTGGAAATCAATTAGACAATAATCATATTGATGTAGAAAGTATGTTGCGCGGTATTCGTTCCACCAATTTGGAAGGACCTTCTTTTAGGGCGTCCCCTGAAAAAAAAACATTAGACCATAAATCTTGGTTTGAAAGACCCCATATTGTGTATCCAGAGCCATACGAACACTCGTTGACCCAACGCCCAAACTATTTGAATTAGATTATATATATTCTATTAATATATATAATAATGGCATTCACTCGATTTTCAAACGACGTGGGTGTTCAAGAAAAAAGATTAGAAGAATCTGTTTTTTCTGGTATTTACGCATTGAATACACCCGGTAATGGAATGAATAATCCATACATAGATGATGTACACATACGTTTACAAAAATGGGGAGGTAATTTATACGAAAAATCCACCAATATTGAAAGTGAATTACGTACTATGCACATAAAACCTGACCGAGATTATAAAATACATCCTGAAAAACAGCATTATAAAAAGTCTTATCCTTCCAAACATTTTTCGGTGGACGAAACACGTGCGACTTTACCTGCTTGGAAATTTCGTAATCATGAACAAACCATTGAATATGACCATTTACATAAAGACCCACAAACCAATATATTTATTCCTTTTCAGCATAATTTAAATACTAGAACATTAGAAAAAGATTATTACAATAAAAATAAAAAATAAACTATATTATAATGACCGAGCTTGTAGTAGCGACTATGTTATTAGGCGGTGCCTATTTAGTATCCAATAAAAAGAAAGAAAATTTCGAAGAAATAGACGTCAACCTAAAGAAAAGTATAGTAAACAATAGTTCAAAATCTACACTGGCACCTAAAAGCGAGCCCTTAACCACGAGTGTCCAAAAGTTTTTTCCTTCAGAAGAAAATTCACCAAATAGTAATTTTACCCATAATAATATGACTCCATTTTTTAAAAAGAAATCATATGGAAATAATTTATTTAATTCAGACAATCGTTTAGATACATATACAGGAAGTGGAAGTAATACCATTGTAAAAAAGGAAACCGCTACATTGTTTAAACCTCAAGATAACGTACAAAACGTTTTTGGTAATCCAAATGAAAATGATTTTTTACAATCGCGTGTGATAGAATCGAAGAGACACGCAAATACAAAACCATGGAAAGAAATTCGTGAAGGTCCTGGTGATTTAGGGTTTAATTCTGGTGCCCAATATCGCGATCAAACCCGTCCCAAAACGGTGGACCAATTGCGTGTAGCCAATAACCCAAAATCCGAATATAATAATAATTATCAAGCACCGGCATATAAACCAAGTCAATCTGGTCAAATAGGAAAAACCATAAAAAAAAATCCGGACACGTATCACGTAAATGACGGTGTAGGTGGAATGGGGCCGGCTCGGGGTATGGATAAACAAGGAGAAAAACCTTTACAAATGCTCACCCATGAACATCGCGAAAATACAAGCGTTTCATATTATGGTGCCCGAGGAGCAAGTTCCAATACCACCTATACAAAAGGAAATAATGAAGAAAGTAAAAAAATACAACTTCCGGGTAATCCTTTCACAAATATGTCATCCCAAAGTGTATTTCATGTATCTGACCATGGTAAAAACGGTATCAATGTGTTAGAAAATAACCGAAGCACCAAACAAGATTATTTTGGCGCCATAAAGGGGCAATTATATGCGAATACGGTGGAACCGATTGTCAATCAATGGAGACCTACAAAGAAGCCCATTGAACATCCCAATCCAGTAGGGTTTATGGGAAATACCCAAAAGAAACATATGGTTTCGAATGAATACGCGCCAACCACAAACCGCGAAATGATGAGCGAAACAAAACCACATATGAACGTTCAAGGTCATAATAGTCATTCATATATACAAACAAACCCATATTCTTCTAAATCACAAAGACATACTACGTCACATAGTGTTTTAGGAAATGCGGGAGGAATTAGCGCGAAAACGTCTTATGATGCTACATATAATCAAAGAAATATACAAAAACCATATGAAAATCGTATAGCCACCGGCAATATGAGTTTATACAATGGAAATATAAACGCATCGATAAACGGGCGGGAACAATCTAATATAAGAGGCAATGCTCTCTATGCTCCTAGCAATGACACGCCTCATATTTTAGGAGAAACCACCAAACAAACGCAAAAATACGAAAGTCCACAAGGGATTGATAATAGTATTTTAAAAGCGTTTAAAGAAAATCCTTACACTCATTCACTATCTAGTGTTGCTTAAAAATAATATAATAAAAACACATATACTCCATTATGCAAGATTGTTTTAGTAAATTCGGTAAACACGTACCACATATATTATTTTATGGTGATACTGATTTTAATTTGTTGAAAGAATTAGAAATATATTATCCAAAAGGAACAATGTCCAAATATATATTAACGTTGTTTTGTGGTACGTGTAAAGGTATAAAAAACATTCGCGAAGACATAAAGTTGTTTTCAAAGCAACAATTGTCTCCGCTTATTTTATTTAAGAGTATTATTTTATACGATGCCGAATATTTGACGGTAGACGCTCAATATTCTTTAAGACGAAGTATTGAAATGTATAGTCATTCTACACGATTTTTTATTTTAACCAAATACAAATATAAATTATTACAACCTATCCGGTCTAGGTTTATTCCTGTATATATTCCTGAACCAAAACATAATATACAAAAAATACCTTATCATAAAATAAAAGAACTTATGACAAAAGAGGATGATGTGATTGATATAGTAGACGAATTATATGCCAATGGTATTTACGGAGAACAAGTGGTTGTGTGGCTGAAACATAAGATAAACAATTACGAAGATTTGCAATTTCATTATAAGGTATTGTTTAAACAACTAAAAAATGAGAGATTTATTTTATTGTATTTAGTTTGTCTCTTTCGTAATAATAAAGAATTATAAATATATTTTATTTTTATGGATGACTTTACTTCTAATATACTGAATGAATCTAAAAACGAATGGTCCGTTTTATTAATAAATCATATGACGTGCCATATTATCGAAGGATTTAAGTCTATTTTTGACGAAGCTTTACAATTGTGTCAAAACAACGATGAACCAAGTAAATATCTAATGACGTATCAAAATTTGTTGTCACGTGTACCCAATTGGAATCAATCTATTGTTGAAAACGAAAAAAATCGTATTATAACGAAATCGAAATGTTCTTATTTAGAAGATTTGGTCACTTGCGTTCATATTATTCAATTAAAATTATTAAGTTGTGTTCGCGTAGGTAATGAAAATAAAAAAATAAACATAGATTTGCCTGATTTAAGTTTATTTTTACATAAAATATATATTAATATTTCTCGTAAGTTATATTCTAATATTTATTTGTTTGAATTGGACATCCCACCTTTAGAAAAACAAAAAAGAAATCGTGAATTTGAATTGTTGGTTCAAACCTCCATTATGAATACGATTCGTGACCAATTGCCTGTAGAACAACTTCTAAGACAATACATAGATGAAACACAAGAAATTGATGTTTTAAAAGTAGAAAAAACCGGAATCGTTACGAAAAAAGAACCAAACCCTTTTCCCTCACATGAAGAAGAAAAAATAGTTTTGCCACCACGCGAAGAAGAAAAAATAGTTTTGCCACCACGCGAAGAAGAAAAAATAGTTTTGACACCACGCGAAGAAGAAAAAATAGTTTTGCCACCACGCGAAGAAGGCCCGATTTACCCTCCCAAAGAAGAATTATTTGACTCACCTAAAAAAATATCTTTTAGCGATGAAACAGACAATTTATCGTTTAAAAGTGACATTATTTGTTTAGGGGACAAACCCACAAAAGATATCCCACTAGTAAACGAGTCAGAATTAGGTATAGTATATTTGGATGATAGTATTATTGATTTAGACACGGAAGGGTTATTTTAATTTCGTAAAAGAATAATAATTAAAACCTATTATTCTTTTAATGATGGAATACGAGCATATTTATGTATCTTTTATTGTATCGGTTGTATTTTTTATAGTCAAACAGTTTTTGTATCGTAATAAACCTATACAAGAACAAAATAAAATGTTTTTCAAAGAATCGTTTTACTTATTTTGTATTCTTTTAGCATGTTTATACATGAAAGATTATTATTTAAAAGTTCAAAATACAAATACTGAAATATTTATAGGCGATCCTTCATTTTAATCAGTTCATCTATGTTGACATATTCATCTAATGGATGGGTTATGTAGTCTTTGAAACACGCGTGGTCAAATTGTTTTTCAGGTACATGTTTATTTACATTACGAGCAATCATTTTATATAATTTAAAATCTGGATATCTTTCGTCGCCATTTTTTTTATACATTACATTGTTTCCACTATCGTCGTGTATCCATTCAATAATCATATCATACAAAGGTATTTTTCGAAATACATCAATGTCGTCCAAGCTATCTATAATAAAATCAAACATAGAACACGCAAGCCGACATAAATCAAAACTATAATTGGGCTCAATAGTGTTCTTATTTGAATTTAAGAATGGTTCACAATTATATTGACCATGTGCGGTTCCATTTGGAGAAAAACTATCACTACATAAACGTGTATTTTTGTAAGTATAAATAGCACGACCAAAATCAATTAACTTGTATATTTTTCCATACGTAGGTACTTTATAATATATGTTTTTTATTTTGTAATATAGGAATTCTTCTTTTGTCTCAACAAACATAATATTATTCGTATGTAAATCGTTATGGGTAAATTCAAATACATTTTGGTATAAATATAAGATAACAATTGTTTGAAACATAGCGCTCGTCAATTCTTCTACGTTTATTTTATCTTTTTCGAATAAACTATCTAACGTATCCACGCATTTTTCTAACAATATATTCTGAGTAGGTATTTTTTTAATAATTAATGTTAATTCATCCATAAAACTATTTTCACTTGATGTATCGGTCGTGGTGTCATCGAATGAATCATCGTCGTCTTCGCTATCTTTAGACGATTCATCACTTGAAACATTTTCATCGTCGTCTTCGCTATCTTTAGACGATTCATCACTTGAATCATCGTCATCACTCGCTTGTTCGACGTTACCTAATGATTTATGTATTAAATTCATAGAATCATCTTCTATAGTATGGTCTATTTCTTCATTTGGTTCTTGTTCGTCTTCTAATGTATCGCATTCAATCTCACATAAAATATCACCCAATTCGATGGGGGGTTTTTTTAAATTTGAAAATAAAGAATGAATTTGGTTGTCTTTAAAATGAAACAGCTTATTTAAATGTTCATTAAAATAATTGGAGTCACATAAATATTCAAAATCATCGGCAATATTGATTTCGCAATTTTCTTTCATCGTTATGAAACTATCATATACTTCTATGCCGTGTTTATAATTATTTATATTTAACTTATTGGATAATATGTAAAAAAAGTTATCTACATAAGCATAATTGTGTATAGAATGTATATATTCTTCGTAAATGTTATTTATGTTTCTTTCTTTAGAAGGTAAAACACAAATATCGTATTTTTTATATTTGCCAATTAATAATTTTATATAATCTACAAGCGGGATGGTTTTCATAAAACATTGTGTTTCTTTACCTTCTATGGTCAAACTATAATGATTGTAATCCATTTGTTCTTTGTATTCAAATAATTTGGATGTATAGTCTATATGGTATAAATCAAATATAGGATTAAAAGACGTTTTATTCATTTATATGAATATATAAATTCGTAGGTTGTTTTAAACTAATCGCGTCTTAATTAAAATAAACATATATTATTATAACTATATGACACTTAACTTAAAAAAGTTTGACATGAAGCGTATTACCTTTTTAAAAGATGAAAATAAAGGTCCTGTTATAGTATTGATTGGTCGTAGAGATACAGGTAAAAGTTTCTTGGTGCGGGATTTATTATTTCATCACGTAGACATACCAATTGGAACTGTGATCTCTGGAACAGAGGCGGGTAATGGATTTTATTCCGCTCATGTTCCTAAATTATTCATACACGACGAATATAATACTGGCATTATTGAAAATATATTGAAACGACAAAAAGCTGTAATGAAACAAATAAACAAACAAATCGAAATATATAAAAAGAGTTCTATAGACGCCCGCACGTTTGTCATTTTAGACGATTGTTTATACGACAACGGTTGGACGCGCGATAAGATGATGCGTTTATTATTTATGAATGGACGGCATTGGAAAGTGATGCTTATTATTACAATGCAATATCCGCTTGGCATTCCTCCCACGCTTCGTACCAATATTGATTATGTATTTATATTGCGCGAACCATATATTGCCAATCGTAAAAGAATTTATGAAAATTATGCTGGTATGTTCCCGACATTCGAATCGTTTTGTCAAGTGATGGATCAATGTACTGAAAATTACGAATGTTTAGTCATAGACAATAATGTAAAATCCAATCAATTACAAGACCAAATATTTTGGTATATGGCGGAGCATCATCGCGACTTTAAACTAGGCTCAAAAGAATTTTGGGAAATGTCTAAAAACTTAGGGTCAGACGACGAAGAAGACCAATACAACCCGGGAGATTATAAGTCTAAAAAAGGACCAAAAATAAGTGTGAATAAAACAAAGTGGTAATTATTCTTTTTCTTTTCTTTGTAAATGAATTACATTGTCAGCATAAGGTAAGATTTCTGGGTCATGACTTATCGCGATAACTGTTTTATTTTTTGTCTCGTGGACAATCATATTTACAATTTTTTGTCGTGTTTCTTTGTCCAAACTGGACAAAGGTTCATCTAAAATAAGTACGCCTTTGTTTGGTTTTAAAATACCACGAACCACCATAATGATTTTTTGCATACCCAATGATAAATGTGAACCATTTACACCACTATTGCTTTCTATTCCAAATTCCAATGGACTATAATAATCCAACAAATCATATGTTTCCAATAATTTTATGACATCTTCTTTTGTAGTATCGTTGCCATATTGTAAATTATACAAAACGCTTTCTTCAAACAAAATGGTCCGTTGATTTACATAATATATATTTTCACGCACATCGGTTTCGCATATATCGACTGAATTCAATTCATCGTATTGTATAGAGCCTTTTGTAGGTTTATACAATTTTACAATTAATTTCATAATGGTTGTTTTACCTGACCCAGATTTACCCGTAATCACATTAATTTTTTTATGTTCAAAATGTATATTTACATTTTTTAAGATATAATTTGATTTTTCATCATATTTATAACTGACATTGTTTAATTTTATGCTATAAAATGGCTTGATTGGTTTACAAACAATTTTTTCATCAATCGACTCTACAATTTCATTCATTTTAACAAATTTAGATATATTATAATATTCGCCAAGTGTTTCATAGATAAATTCATCTTGAATGTTTTTGTATAACAATAATATGATGATGACGGTATATATTATATTACGTTCTTTAAACATCAACTTATAAAATATTATAAACAATGAAATATAGCTAATTATATTTATTAAAAAAACGATGAATGTTTGAGTTACAAATGTTTTAATTAGTCTTTTCATTAAAATATCTTCTTTTTCGTCTATTTCATCGATTTCTTTTTGTATTAAATTATCAAAAATAATATTCATTAAGTTTTTGACTTTGTCATTTATAAAATTACTATTTTGAACAACGGTTCTTTCTACTTTTATTGTATTACTTAAATAAGAACTATGATTTAAAAATAATAAAGATATTACGATTATCATTTGAATTAAAAATATAAGAAAAATAGGTATGCTTATAGTATACAAATAAATACTTATAATAATTAATGAAAGAAAAAAAGGTATACATCTACTAAAAATGTAAAGAATAAATATTTTTACTGAGCTGAATGAATTTTCAACTATCCATAAAATGTCCGATTCTGGAATTTCTTTGAAATGTTTGCTATATTTTTCGAATATTTTTTTCAGAATAGTTTTTTTAAAATAATTGGTTGTTTTACTAACTACATCTATCTTTTCAATATAGTCTTTTAAACATATAATAATTGTTGTAATTGTAAATATACCACCTAATACATACAATATGCCCATTTTACTGAAACTCAACAAAGTTTTTTGTATATTTTCCCCAAATACATCTTTTTTGTTTAACGATGATTCCATAAATAAAGATATTGTCTTTGGTATAACAATGGTGGTTATAAAATTTAATATTAATGTTAAACATAAATATAGAAAAAAAACAACTTTATTCTCAATAATATATTCGGTTATTATATCATAAATGACAGACATTATATATTTATAATATAATATATATATGACAAAAGGAAAATCCGTAACTGGAACTAGAAAAGTAAATTCTGGAACTAGAACTAGTAGTAGAACTAGAAAAGTAAATTCTGGAACTAGAACTAGTAGTAGAACTAGAAAAGTAAATTCTGGAACTAGAAAAGTAAATTCTGGAACTAGAACTAGTAGTAGAACTAGAAAAGTAAATTCTGGAAACTTCACTAATATAAATCCCAGTACAATAGGCCACGACCTTTTTAAAAAATATCAAAATGAGGTCTTTTACTCAGATATGGTGGATGAATATTTTAGTTCAAATGAAGAATTCAGCAATAGTAATAATTCTCAGTTGTCAACAACGGGTACGCTCGTTGAAGCACTCCCAAGCTCTATTCATAACATACAAGAAAATATCGATGTTCTAGATAGTAAAATATGTAATATTGAATCATTTTATCAAGAACTAATAGACCACTTTGAAAGTATTAATGTATTAGAAAGAACAAATACACTAGATAATACAGAAAAAACACTTACTGACAGTATGCCATTTTTTCAAATGGTGAAACAAAGTAACGTACAACAAGCAATAAGAATAAAACAAATCGCAAAACAATCAAATCGCCCTTATCATAAATATCTAGATATTTTAATTAGCTCATATCGTTATAAACTGATAACAGCCCTTGCTACAAAAGGAAATATTTGTTACGCGGTAAAATATTTTTCAAATAAGGAACCTGAAGATTATTTATATTTAGAAAATTTATTAGGATTATTGAAATTAACTTTATTTAGTGTAAATAGAGAAATGAGACAAATATGGAAAGATAATACTCCAACCGACCGCTATGTGTTAAGTGGAGGTAATATTTTCTTTGTGTTAGCTGGTGTATTATTGTTTTTAAACGAACAACACACCAAGACTCATGATATGTTGAATAATATAAAGAAAAATATTTTTACTGTTTATCCTACTTTACATGAAGGGTTAACTATATTATTTTCATCAGAAGAATTCAAGGTATGCTTAAATGATATTTTATTAAATATGAGTGACATTGATTGTTTATTTATTACTAAACAAGAAAAATATGTAGATAACACAAAACAAGACATTAAGAATATTAATTTAATATCCGCATTAACACTTCGTAAAATAATGAATTCACCATATTATATAAAATTATTTCCATTTTTGAATAGACCAAATACTGAAGAAGAAATTCAATATAATAGCGAATGGACCAAAAGTAGTATGAAAAATCAATCCAAAATGACATTGATATTCCCTAAAAAAATGAATATACCAATCGGTTTGAGGCAAACCAGTACGTATATAGAAGAATTACCTATTTATTTAAATAGAATAAAACAAGGTTACGCCCCTTTAACCGGTCATCTTGGGAGTTGTTTTGATGATGATACAAAGAAAAAATTTAAATCAAAATATGGCGAATGTATCGATTTATCTATAGGTAGTATACAAAATGAATTTTATAAACATAAATTCGTTTATTATGTAGAACATAACAAGTATTATTGTATAGAAGTATTACATGGAGAATTAGAAGAAATTTTAAGAAATAAAGCAGACGATAAAACAGAAAAAAGACAAAACCGAATGTTATTTTTAAAATATTTGTCGTCCACATTAACAAACCCAGTGGTAAATGAAATTCTTAGAATTATTTTTGAAGAAATAGATGACCCTTTTTAATTTATTTCGCTGTTCGTTTTTTCGCTGTTCGTTTTTTAGCTGTTCGTTTGTTGCTCTTGGAATTTTTGCTCTTCGTTTTGTTGCTCTTGGAATTTTTGCTCTTGGATTTATTGCCATTGGAATTTTTGCTCTTGGATTTATTGCCATTGTTAGAATTTAAAGAAACACTTTTCATAGAAATAGATGAATTATTGGCAGAATTCTTGTTTATAAAACTATTTATGTTGGATTCAGTCATTTCTTCATTCATTATAGTTGTAGTACCATTATTGGAACTCACAATAGAAGGATACCCGTGTACTACGTCTTTTAATGGGTGATTTAATTGAGATAAAGCATCATTATCTACTTCTACTATTTTTATAGATTTATTAGAATTATTATTTTTTACCTTTTCCCAATGCGGTTTCATATTTTGACAATGATGACATAAAGGATGGAAAAATAAAATAATACAATTTCCACGTGTTTCATTATTAAATCGACTTGCGTTGTGTTTATTTAATTGAATGACGTTCATTATATTATATAGCTATATAATATTATGAAAAGAAAAATAATAATATTCGTTCTTTTATTTTTTATAATGGGCATTTTATTTATTACCAATGACACTATGAAACACGAACCATTTGTAAGTGGACAATGTCCTACCACTATGATAAAAAACGGCGAACATATTATGGTATATAATCCAAAAATGGCTAAAATCCCGGGCGTGAACCCTATTATATTAAATGATTTAGAAGATTACAAAGAATATGTACGATGGCAAAAGAAGAATAACTTAGATTGTCCTATTTTACATTTAGAACGCGTATTTGATACCCAAGGACAAGAAATGTATGAAATAAAACCGAGTTTTGCCACAGACATACCAGTTGGAGCCTTAAATCATAGTATGCCAAACCTAAACAACTCTAGTAAAGGATTAGACGCGTCTAGAGACAATAAACCATTTAACCAAGCCTTTTTGCCTGGAATAGACCCGTATAATCAAACCCCTGGAGTAGGTAGTGATAAAATAATTACATATCCAAATAGTGAAAATATAGCACCAGTGGATTATTTACGCAGAAAGTGATTCAATGATACAATTGTATTTTTATTCAATGTTTTTGTTTTGTTATCTTTCACATAAGTAAATGTTTCAAACAAATTTGGGTTTTCTTCTAATTCCGAGAAAATATTATGTATTGTTTTCCATTTTTCTAAAAGAACTCTTGAAATAGTGGTGCTTATACCAGGAATTTGACATAACATATATTCACTAATATTTTCTTTTTTGATTTGGTTGTTTTTCTTTTTAGTTAAAATACTACATGAATTGGGTTCTTTTTTTTCTTTATTTGTTCTTTCATAAAATTTTACAATATATTCAACGCTTTCTTTGGTAGATTTAGTCATAATTACAAAGAATTCTTTTTCGTACGTTAAACTATAAACACAACTCCTGAGAGCTTCTTTTGATATACCATATGATTTATATAAATCTAAATTCCCTTCTAAAAAATAATATATTTTATATCCTTCTGATTTAGCTTGTAATAATCGTTGACTTTGTTCTTTATATCGTCCATCTGTTATGCTACAAGCTAAATCTGACCATTTTTTGCGTTCAATAATTATTTTGTCTGTAATCAATATATCTCCTAAATGTAAAGCTTCTGTCTTTATACATCCATCATATTTGTCTCCCAATAATAATTTCATTTCTTGAATAATATCTGTTTCACGACAATCAATTACTATGGAACTCATATACATAAATAAAGTATATCTTTAAATTACATCGCGGTATTATTTCGTCCGCGCGGGTTTACATATGGTCGGCAACCTCCCGCTTGATTTGCCGAACAACATTGAAGATTAGACTGACCGGTTAGAGAAAACGATAAGCCGGTAGGCGTTTTACTTTTTAAAATATTATTTGGGATACTTGCGAATTCCCATCCGTTGACTAACCCAGCTTCTTTATTTCCTGTCGAACAAGCGTCGGTGTGGTTCACTCTTGATTGTATTCTGGCAATGTAAGGCATATATATATATATATAATATTTTATTTAAATAATTGATATATAATTATACAATGGATGAAAATTCAAATCCCTATAATGAAAAAAACATTAAAATTAAAAAAACAGACATAGAACAGATTTTACGCAATTATCACATATACCATAAAGTAAAACATATGGAGATTTGGGAAAGAGCATTTGTGAATAGTTCTTATATAAAACAACCTAATATTATGTATAGTTCGTGCCCGTTTAATTGTTTAGAATTAAAACAAAGTTCAAACGAACGGCTTGAATTTATTGGTGACGGTATATTAGAATTGATCACTAAATATTATTTATATAAGAGGTTTCCAGATGCGGACGAAGGATTTATGACCGAAAAAAAAATTAATTTAGTAAAAAATGACCATATTGGTAAATTGGCATATAAATTAGGATTACATAAATATTTATTGTTATCCAAACAAAGTGAAGAAAAAAAGAATCGTTGTAATTATAAGAAATTGGGGTGTTTATTTGAATCTTTTTTAGGTGCTTTATTTTTAGACACCAATGAAACACAAGATGAATTATTTTTAATGGGCAATGGGATTCAATATTGTCAATTGTTTATAGAAAACGTATTTAATAAGTTAGTAGATTGGACTGAAATTTTGGAAAACGACGATAATTATAAGAATATTTTTCAAGTAAAAATACAAAAAGAATTCAAATGTACGCCTGAATATAAAATAATCCAACAAGACGAAGAATTAAGATATACAATGGGCGTATATTTATATTTGAATTCAAAAGATACTTCTTCCACAAAGTTTGAACTCATTAAAAATCTTGAACATATCAAACCAAATACCAATGTACATTTTGGAACAGGGGTTCATAAAATCAAAAAAAAAGCGGAACAATTGGCGTGTTTGGACGCATTAAAAAAAATAGAAAAATATATGTAAGTATTTTCTAAATGTATTGTAATGACTGAAAGTAATTTATCTTATCCTTCCACAGATGATTTGTTTTTACAAAATAAAATCGCTGGTAAAAAAGAGTTTGATTATAAATACGATTCAACAAAAAAAACGTGTGAAGATGTATTTTTTACGCTAGCACCTCACCAAGAATTTGTAAAAAGATTTATATCGTACGATAGTTATTACAATGGATTATTATTATATCACGGATTAGGAAGTGGCAAAACTTGTTCCGCCATTGGTATAACCGAAGAAACTCGTAAATACATAAAATATCATATGAATTTTAAACCCGTTATAATTGTAGCTTCTTCCAATGTCCAATCTAATTTTAAATTACAATTATTTGACAAAAATAAATTGGAAAAGGTAAACAATCAATGGGTAATGCGTGGTTGTTTAGGTTCATCGTTGCTGGATGAAATAGGATTGTCTCGAGCCAATAGTTTGGATAAATCCCAAATTATAAAAAAAATAAATAAACTAATCAAAAAATATTATGTGTTTATGGGATACATCGAATTCTCTAATTTAATAGATACGCATAACAAAGAATCATTAAAAAAGGAATTTCAAGACAGAATGATTGTGATAGATGAAATACATAACATAAGAACCACGAAAGAAGGAAATGAACAAAACGATATGCAAAAAGTGGCTCGACATTTGGAACACTTGGTAACCCATGTAAAATATATGAAACTTATTTTTCTAACAGGTACCCCGATGTTTAATGGTCATGAAGAAATCGTCTATATGTTAAATATATTAAACTTAAACGATAAAAACAATAAAGTCAATAAAGCGGACATCTTTAAAAGAAATGGCGAATTTAATAAAGATGGAAAAGAAACACTCATTGCGATGGCGAATGGTTATATATCGTATGTTCGTGGTGAAAATCCTTACACATTTCCACATTTAATCCAACCTAAGCTTTTTGAACCATCACGTTCTTTATTGTCAAGAGAATATCCAAACATTATGTACAATGGTATACAATTCAATGATAAAATAGAACATTTGGATTTATATTTGTCTCAAATAGAAAGTAGACAAAAAGATGGATATATAGAAAACATAGCGAACCTTATTAAAAAAAAATACAAAGGACAAACACCTGGTATAGATAAGTTGAATTATAGCGAAATTTCTAAACCATTACAATGTTTAAATATTTATTATCCATCTACGGAAAAAGATTCACAAGAACAAACGGGTATAGATGCGATCCCTATGAATTATACATTGTCCGGTACACCTAAAGTATATCATTCTTTTCAATATAAAGACCAGAGCAATCCATTTTTTCAAAAAGACAATATTGGAAATTATAGCATAAAAATGAAGTCAATTATAGACAATATAGAAGAAGCCAAAGGAGTTATTTTAATTTATTCACAATGGATTTATTATGGTGTATTACCCATGGCATTATGCCTCGAAGAATTAGGATATAAACGATTCGGCTCAAAAACTCAAAATCTAATCAACAATAAGAAAAAACAATACAGCTATTCTATCATATGCGGAAATAAAGAATTAAGTCCAGATATAGACGAAGAAATAGAAGCTTTGACCAATAATAATACCAATGGTGAAAACGTAAAAGTGGTCATTATATCTCAAACAGGAACAGAAGGCATTGACTTAAAAAATATCAGACAAGTCCATATATTGGAACCGTGGTATAATATGAATCGCATTGAACAAGTAATTGGGCGAGCAAGACGAAATTGTAGTCACAAAGAATTACCTGAAAGTGAACGAAACGTACAAATATTTTTACATTCTTGTAGTTTAGATGAAAATATTGAGTCATTGGATATGTATTTATATCGAATATGTGAACATAAAAACAAAATAATTGGAAAAGTGTCTCGTATGTTAAAAGAAATATCGGTAGATTGTTTGTTGAATGAATCACAAAAAGATTTTTCTAAATTAGAAAGTAGTATTAAATTAACTTTGAGTAATAAAAATGAAGTAGACTTTGAATTAAAAGACAAACCATATACTAATATTTGTGATTATCAAGAAACATGTGAATATATTTGTCAATGTGACAATAAAGATACCATATACGATAATTCAACATATAGTTATAAGCATATTATGAATGACCACTTGGGACAGCAATTAAAACTATATTTCAAAAATAGATATGTATATACATACGATAAACTCAAATATGAAATGTTAAACTTATACCCGTTTATGAAAGACGAAGAATTCGAATATGCGATTGAAAAATTAATGAACGAAGACGTCTATGATAAATACGAAGAGCGTGGCAAAATCATAAAAATACACGATTTATTATTATTTCAACCATACAACAATGATTACGATTATATTAGTACTGAAGAACGAATGAACCCATTGTTATATGAAGATAGCTTCGATATTCAAGAAATCGATGTGACACCAAATGACCCATTGAAAGAGTTCAAAGAATCTATAGAGCGAGATTTAAAATTAATACAAAATACAAAAACGTATAGGAATATGAAAGATAATCAATCCAATTTATTTTTGAAGATGTTAAGCGATGAAGTTTTATTAAAAGACCTTCTTGTTGAAAAACATTTTGAATTTTTGAATGTTTCTGAACAATTGATGGTATTGAATGAATTAGAGACAAATCCCACTATAAAACGACCGATTTATGATACGTTTGTAGAAAACAATAAAATTTTATTATTAGACGAAAATGTTTTGAAACGACAAAGTAAAACATATGAATTTACAAAAAATAAATGGGAAGAAAGTGAATACGACGACGACATAACACCGAAAAAAACAAAGAAATCGAACATATATGGTTATGTAAAACTTACCGGACAAAATAAACGGATTCAAAAAATATCATTTGATTATAAACCTAAAGAAAAAATGGTAAAAAAGACACCGGGTGAAGAAATCAATAAACACATTCAAAGATTAACAAACGATCCTTCTTTTAATATGAAAGAATTTAAAGCTATATTAGAATTGTGTTTTGAATTATTCTTTAGACACTTGGAAAAAATAAATCCAGAGACAAAATATTTTTATTATAAATATGAAAAACTATGATTTATAATTCAACAAAAATAGACCTATAAAAATAAACATTAATCCTATGATGTGATTGTATTCAAATTCGTCTTTAAAATAAAAAAATAGAAATCATTGTAATCATAAACAACATCAATCCTTACCAAATACCATTTACAATACCCAGATTTTTATAATATTTTAACAAGTAAAAATAAATGAGAATGTTAATAGAATACATATATTCATCTTTTTTTGCTACCTTTATATAAAGTAAAATCGCCCAATAATTCAAATAAAATCAATGGTAAAACAAATATTCCATATAATTTATACTTATATTTAATATAAAATTGAATAAAAATATATATATATTATGTATATCATGGACGATTTATTCCAAACACAATTCATTAGTGAAAAAATTAAAGTCGCTTACAATAGACTAGGCAAAGATATGGAAAGTTATTTCAAATCATATGTAGAGTCACATATCGAAGGAAAATGTCGAAATGAAGGCTATATCCGTATTGGCTCATCCAAAGTATTTCATTATTCGTCCGGATTATTACAAGGTTCCGATGTGTATTTTACTGTTATTTTTGAAGTACAATGTTGTACGCCTTACGAAGATATGACACTGACGTGTATTGTAAAAAATATCAATAAAATAGGGATTCGTTGTATTATTCAAGAAGATGAAAATCCAATGAACGTCTTTATTAGCAGTGAACATAATTCACAATTAGAAATGGATAAATATAAAGAAGGCGATAGTGTCCAAGTGAAAGTTTTAGGTCATCGTTATGAATTAAACGATACATTTATAAGTATAATTGCTGAAATTATTTAAATAATACATTACATATGTATGTATGTCGTTAAATCATATGGTTAAAAAAATCGAAAGTTATAATAAAGACGAACAATTGTGTATTTTAGACCTTATTGTTCAAGATAGTCAAGTAGTCTATAACGAAAATCACAATGGTACATTTGTAAAAATGGAAACGTTGACACCTGATACTTTACAAAAAATGGGAGACTATATTCAATACATTGAAAAAAAAGAAAAAGATATTCACGAAGGGGAATTCAAAATGAATGAAATTAAAAAAGATTTAAACATATAAACCATATTTTTTTATGTTCGAACACCATCGCCGCCACTTTTATAATCCACATTTTAAAATACACACACCTTGTATAAAAAAACGTGCGAAAGAACAAGAAAAGGTCTATGATAAACTATTTTACGCAATTTATCATAAACTAAATGAACGCAAAATCTCATTGGACAAATACAATGAAACCATTGAAAAAATAAATGTGATTGAAAAATTAGAACATATTAAACTGAAACATAAAGATAAAATTTTAGAAGATTTACAAGGTAAAAACATACCATTACATTGTTTAAATGCGTTGTGTTATGCATGGAATATAAATATTGTTTGGTATTCAGAATATTTTTTTTATGAATCGATTGTGAAACAAGACGAACCAATTTATTATTTGTCTCATAATTATGAATGGACAAATACTATGGATACAAATAAAATTAAAATAGTAGATTTTTTTAAACCATTAAAAAGTATAAGTTATTATAAGTTGGACGAATTAAAACAAATGGGCGAAACAATGAATATAGATGGCAAGAAAAAAAGTGATTTTTATGAAAAAATCGAAAACTATTTTAAACATTTAAAATTGATTTAATAATGTATATAAGATATATATATGAGCGTTATCGAAAGTTTGAAAAAATTCAACGAGTTGGTCACTTCGCATCAACCATTGGAAATCGAATTTCGATTATCTACAAAAAATAAAAGCGAATTCGAGCATATATACAATGAATTGCTACATTATGGATTTGAACGAAGCGCCGAAAAACATTTATTGAAAGCGTCGTTTAATAAAACAAATGATATGTTGGATAAAGTGCGTTGTGAAGTAGAAGGATTGTCTAACATTAAGGCTTTATGTGAAACCAATGTTTTACCTGAAAACACGCAACATATAAAAAAGGAAAATTTGTATAGAAAAAAGAATGATTACAATATGAATTTAAATATAAGCAAAGAAGTTCCTATGAATAAAACGGTCATCGATGAAATTTATTCAAAATGGAAAAATACAAAAAAAACATTTAGACTAATGACACGTCTTACTTTACAGCACCCCAATATGCCCGGATTTATTATAGATATGAGCATTGTTAAAATGAGGCATAATGCTCTACATTTTAAAGACTCTGGTGTGTTTGAAGAACAAGAATTGTATGAGATTGAGTTGGAATTAAATGACCATTACAAACCGATACAAGATGTGTCAAAAATGTCTGAACATATTAAGAAAACCATTAAATATATTTTATCCGGAAAAGACGATACGTCTTTTCCTATTTCTGAAAAAATAAAAAATGATGTTTTGAATGAGTATAAATCATTGTTTACCCAATCCAAATATATTCCTTTTATTGGTCCAAGTTCTTATACATTACAGAGACAAAACTTAAACGAAGATTTTTATCCGTGTGTTAAAAAGGAGTTTTGTATAACCGACAAAGCCGATGGTTTAAGAAAGTTATTGTATATTTCAAAAGAAGGTAAATTATATTTTATTACCAATACAAATCCAATCAACGTTCAATATACTGGTCGTGAATTAACACAAGATTCTTTGAAAGAAACATTAATAGATGGAGAATACATACGATATGATAAAAAACACGAAAGAGTAGATTTGTTTGCTGGTTTCGATATTTACTTTTATAAAAATGGAGACAAAGTGTCCGATGTAAGGAAACAAGGTTTTCAAGACACGAGATACCCTTTGTTGAAAAAAATAATACAACAAATCAACCAAGAATCGCCCAATGTTCGTTTTTACAATAGTATATCTTTTATTCACAAAGAATTTTATTTTGTAGACGAAAAGAATGATTTATCTTTACAATGTGGATTATTGTTGGACACCATTGAATCCGAAAGTTATAAATATAATACGGACGGTATCATTTTTTCGTCGTCTGTTTTGGGAGTTGGGATGGAAACCCCTCAAGACAACGTTAAAAATAAAAAATATGTGTGGAAACATAGTTTTAAATGGAAACCACCAGAATTCAATACCATCGACTTTTTAGTAAGATTTCCGACCAATGAAAAAGGCGAACTATTGAGTGAAATGATATATCACGAAAAAAAAACATACAAATATCAAATTATTTATTTATATGTAGGTAATTATGGTACAGATGAAATCATCAATCCACAAGAAGCTTTATTGAATGGTGTAAAACAATCTAAAACACCCACAAGCGATACGACATTATTTATTCCAAATAACCCATACGATAAAGACGCTTACAAATCCTACATTTTATTAGAAGAAAATGGTAATATTTATACGGAAGAAGGAACCGAAAAAAATACACGTGATATTATTTATAACAATAATGTGGTAGAATTCAAATATGTCATGAATGATGATAAGCGTTTGTGTTGGGTCCCATTAAGAATTCGTTTTGATAAAGAAAAAGGCAACAATATACACACCGCAAATAGTAATTGGAATAGTATTCATAATCCGGTCACACGTGAAATGCTCATTGACCCAAATGCAAAAGTGGAATATAATAATGTAGATGAAGATGTTTATTATAACAAAGAGGGTTTAAATCGAAATAAAACAAAAAATATGCGGAGTTTTCACAACAAACACGTTAAAACGCAATTGTATAAAAATTATTGTAATGAAGGATGTACGATTATAGATTACGCGGTTGGAAAAGCAGGTGATTTGTATAAATGGGCTGAATTAAAATCGCCTTTCGTTTTGGGTATAGACATTTCAAAAGATAATATTCATAATAGTAAAGACGGAGCATGTATTCGTTATTTACAATTCAACAAAATGTCTAAAATAAAACAAAATTATGTATTCATAGAAGGTAACACTTCGAAACGATTGTTAAACAATGAATTTGCCGAAAATAATAAAGTGAGTTCGGAAGTAATGGATCATGTATTGGGCATTAAACGTAGTTCCTTTTCAAATTTACCTAAATTCGGAATTTCAACCAAAGGGTTTCAGTTGGGTTCTATACAATTCGCTTTACACTATATGTTCGAAAATGAATTGACTATAAATTCGTTTATTTACAATTGTTGTAAGACCATACAATTAAACGGGCATCTAATTGGTACGTGTTATGACGGCCAACTCGTATATGAAAAATTAAAAGACAAAAAAGACAATGAGATTGTAGAGTTATATGTAGACACGACCAAAATATGGCACATTCGAAAAAAATACGATGATAATATAAATCTTCAACAAAACCCACTTGGCAATAAAATCGGCGTATTTCAAGATTCTATCAATACAGAAAAAGATGAATATTTAGTTTATTTTGGATATTTGATACCATTGATGAGCGAATATGGGTTTAAATTAGTGAAAAATGAATCGTTCGAAGAATATTTCAAGAAAGAACCTAAACTAAAAATGAGCAACCAAGAAAAAGAAATATCTTTTTTGAACAAAGCGTTTGTATTTAAGAAAGAATTTGATGTAGATTGTGAATTGGTGTTTCAAAAAAATATGTCTAAACAAACCCAAGTAAAAGATGCGACTTTGTTTGAAATAGAAAAACCAATAAAATTGGGAAAACAACAAATTATGTTAAACCAATTATAAATGTATATAAAACCAAAATCATAGTTTTATTATGACAAGTTATTCTATTTCCGATATTATTTATGTAATAGAGACAAATAATATAGAGTTAAATTATGAAAAACCACTAAACTATATAAATACGACTTTGCGCGAATATAGTCATTCGATAAAAAAAGAAATAGACAATCAAACCAATTTATGGGATAAATACAAAAAATTTTTTAATCCATATGAGTTTATAAATACTTCTTTTGACTCGCATACACCTCCTGTGTGTAGTTATAAACCGTTGTCTCGCTCTTATTTTAAAATGGTAGAAATATTACACCATTATTCGTTTCATTTTCCTAACGAAATGGTCAGTTTTCATTTGGCAGAAGGTCCGGGTGGGTTTATTGAAGCACTTTCCAATTACAGAAAAAATGAAAAAGATATTTATTTTGGGATGACGTTGATGGATAACAAAGAGGATGTTCCTAAATGGAAAAATAATGACATATATTTGAACTTACATAAAAATATTATATTAGAATACGGACAAGATAAAACTGGAAATTTATATTCCAAGAAAAATTTACAATATATATATTCTAATTACAAACATAGTGTAGATTTTGTAACCGGTGACGGTGGTATAGATTATAGCAATGATTTCAATAAACAAGAAGAAAGTTCACTTAATTTAATATTTGCCCAAATTCTTTACGCAATGTGTATTCAAAAAAAAGGTGGTTCATTTGTGTTAAAATTGTTTGATACATTTACTTCTTTATCGGTGGAATTATTATTTTTATTGAATTATTTATACGAAGATATTTATATTATTAAACCATTGACTAGTCGCCCTGCCAATTCAGAAAAATATATTGTATGTATTCATTTTCGTATGGTTAAAAATATAGATGAAATTATAGAAAAAATGATACGTCAATATGATGTAAGCAATCGTAATATAACCAGTATAATGAATTTAAACATTCCTTTGCTATTTATAGACAAAGTTAAAGATATCAATTCGATTACAGGTCAATCTCAAGTGGAACATATACAAAATATTTTATCTTATATGCTTGACCAAAACAGAAAAAATACTCTTGAACATATCAAAAGAACCCATTTAATAAAGTGTATTAAAATTTGCAAAAAATATAATTTGCCAATAGATGAATCATTATTAACATGAGATACATTTATTTTCTTTACTTTTTAGGAAATATGGTGCGTTTCCGTGATGTAATCCAAAGTTGGCGCCACTTAAAAGGTATGGTTCTCTAAAGCTATTTGTATTTTTAGTGATGGTATCGTTTCTTTGTTTCATTGTATTCAATGACGCAGATACTCCGCCTTGTGTTTTAAAAGAATTATTACTTGGTTTGTAGACCACGCATCCTGACCCATCTGTTGTAAATGTATACGTATTTTCTTTTAGGTTTTCTCCTAAAATAGAATTTTGAATATAGGTTTTTTGCCTCGATTGTAAATAATGTTTAGTTGAATTATAATATTTTTTATTTAAATTAGTAGTGGAAGTTCTTTTAATGCGATTGGTCCCACCAATACAAGAATTGTTTACTTTTATGCCATCACAAACGGGCCCTTTAAATACTTCGGTTTTAAGATTACACAAAGAACCATCGTATTGTTTCCGCCAATGTTGTATAGGTCGTGGCTTACCATATACATATAGGTCGGGTTGTACAGGCGCGCTATTTTTCGTAGTGACCTGATATGTATATACCAGAGACATATATTTAAAAAAGAAAATATATATATATGATTCTGAAAATAATATTATTAAGTATACTTATATATTTATGTTTTAAACACAATGAACCAATGAAGTGTAATGACCTAACATTAAAAGAGCCACCATTGGCTAGTATTTATGACGTAAAAGAAAATAAAAATTTAGTATTTGAAAAAGAAAAAGCACAATATAATAAAGAATTAAAGCAATATTTTAAAGATATAAATAAATATTGTTTGGATAAATAATATACGCTACTATAATGAACCAAGGTGATATTTATTTATACGATGAACAAGAAAATCGTTTGAAAGACGAACAAAACAAAGATATAAAAGCAAACTTATTATTTCCTAATTTAGAGACAAAAAGTAAACAACAATGGATGAATATGTTTAGTGATATAAGTTATTGCGACAACTTGGATGAAATGGAGTATAATGAATTGTATGTTTTAAAAGACGACCAAAAGCTGTATAATACATACGAAGGATTTTCTAGAATAGAAATGGATTATATTGAAAAATTATATTTGCTTATATTTTCAATATTTATGATTTCACTAATTGTATTTAAGAAAAATGATTTATAATAGTTTTTGAGTTTCTTCTTGTAAATATATATCTATTATTTCTATAATTTTCAAATCACGTATGACGGCTTTTACATAATTATTATTGATGATGTCTTTCGTTTCTAATATTTTATCAAATAATAAAATTAAATCGGGGTCGTAACTTATCTCTTCCTTCAATTCATTTGGTTTAAATGATTTATGTTTGTTATCGTCTATCATTTTTCGTTTTATACCACAATTCGCTTCATTCGTTTCATTCCCTTTACCTAAATGAACATCACCACAATCTACAAAATTTTTTAAGGTAGACCATTCTGAAAAATAAATTAGTTTCTTAGGCGATGGTTTGCTTTTAATATAATTTTGTTTGTTTGCGTCTTTAAAATCAACATAAAATAAAATATCTTTTAATTTTTTTATTTTTTCTTTTTCTGTTTCTTTTAATAAATTTACTATATAACTTAAAGCATATTTTTCATTTTCAAACTCGTAATTTATAATTGATTCTAAACCCATGTCTGATTTTAATCGTTCTATATCTTTTTCATTTATTTTTGGCGGGTATGGATGTATTGTAATTTGGCGAAATCTGTCCATTAATTTTTCATCGATTGTGGTTTCAGATGGGCCTATTTTACGAACACATCTTTTATCTGATAATAAATCGGTACATATGTTTGGAGGAAGCAAATTATTTAAAGATGTTTCTTTTATATTTTTGAATACGTTTCTTACATATAAACTTTGAATTAAAAATATATTGTCTATGATATGAAGTGAAAACACAAATTCGTCAAATATGCTTTTTATTACAGAAAAAAAATTAAAACAACTTAATTTATCATATAAACGGTCCATTAATTCAATAGATTCCATACTTGGTATTTCTTTTGGAATTTTTAACATACTTGGTATTTCTTTCGGCGTTTCCATACTTGGTTCATTTTGTTGAATAGGGGTTTTAAAACCAATGTTCATTTATATATAAATTTATTTTCTAACACGATTTAATGCTGTATATATAGTATTATTATCGCCGCCACCAAAGGTCGTATCGTTGTAGTTCAAATTTACACCTTCTAAATGTTTGAATCTTGTGTAAGTAGAAGATTCAGAGACATATTTTTGATTTCCGCTTTCAAGGGGTACTTCTAATGGCGTAAATCCTAATGTATTCACATTACAAGAATTTTGTCCTACACTACCCCCTAATTTTGTTCGGTTGACGTGTGTTCCGTTGACTTGATTGACACCTCCACATGATTGATTTTGTCTCGACAAACCATCTCCGAGATGGAATGCTGTTCGGAATGGTCCTGATGTGGATTTTCCGACCAAAGTACCGTCGTTTGTTTTTACTTGGTTGGTTCTAAATGCTTTTCTTAATAATCTTCGTTTCATAGCAACTTCAGAACCAACCAAAGTGCTTTGAAATCCTACTTCCGTTCTTTTTCCATGTATGGTTCCTCCTAAATAACTCATTATATATATACATAATATTTATCTTATGTCATAATTCTCGGAACAATATTCATTGTAATTAATTCTTGAAATAATAATTTACAACTATAAGGAATTTTAACATTGGAAAAGTCCGTTCTATTTTCACATACATTACATAAATGAATATGTTCTTTATCATTATAAACCGCAATCATACCGCATTTTTTACAGACATTAACCGCATATTTGTCTGATACATCATAAATACGTTCTTTTGTAAATTTAGAGGCTCCGTGCGAAATCATACAATCCCGCTCCATTTCACCAAATCTTAAACCACCATCACGACTCCTTCCTTCTGCTGGTTGACGTGTAAGATTTACCATTGGACCAATACAACGACTATGTTGTTTATCATTTACCATATGCTTTAATCTTTGATAATAAACAGGACCTATGAATATAGATGTTTCGATTTGTTCGCCTGTTTTTCCATCGTACAACAATTCATTACCACGTGATTCGTAATCATGTTTTTTTAATTCCTTAAAGACTTCTTCCATATCCATTTCACCAAAACTGGTACCATCGCCAAATAATCCTAATTTTAAAAGCAATTTACCAATTAAGGTTTCTTTTAATTGAGCGATCGTCATTCTAGATGGGATCGCATGTGGATTGATAATAATATCCGGACGAAGTCCATCTTTTGTATAAGGCATATCTTCTTCGTTAATAATATTACCAATGGTACCTTTTTGTCCGTGTCTACTGCTAAACTTATCTCCAATATTGGGTTTTCTCGTAGAACGGACCCTTACTTTACAAAACGTATGCCCGTCGCCGTTTCGGTCAATATAGTTTTTGTCTACATAACATTCTTCTGTCGTTCTATATGATTTACTTTGATCTTCGTATTTGATTAATTTTGTATTATCGTTTTTATTTTCTTTTATGACAACTACTTTAGATATAATAATGTCTTTGTCTTCAATCAATTCATTTTCATCAATTACTCCTTGTTTGTTGATTTTATCGTAATTACCAAATTTCATATTTCGTGTAATATTTGGGTTTGGTTTAACACGAAGTTCTTCTTCGCCATTTATTTTTTTATCTTCGTCTTTTTCAGTATGGTAAATTGTCGCGTGAAATAATCCACGGTCTAAACTACCACGATTAAACAATAAACTATCTTCTTGATTGTATCCACCATGTGTCATAATCGCGACTATCACTTGATTACCACATGGTAGTTGATTTAATTTCATCATATTCATAACGCGCGTTTCTACCAAAGGGCGCATTGTATAATTTAATATGTAAGCTGTTTTATCCATTCTTTTGTTAAAATTCGATACATAAATACCAATGGCTTGTTTACCCATGGCACATTGATATGTATTTCTAGGCGATTGGTTATGTTGAGGAAACGGAATACATGACGCCAATACTCCAAATATAGTACTTGGATGAATTTCACAATGAGTATAATTATATTCTTCTTTGAACTGGTTTGGTTTCATACAAATCATAGAATTATTTTGTTCTGCCGAATCAATATATTCAATAATAGATTCATCTATATTTAAGGGTAAAAGCAAGTCTCTCCACGACAATTCATCTTCTTTTAGGCGTTGAATCGTATTGTTTGTCAGTAATATTTTATTATTTTTAACTTTAAACAAAGGACGCACTAAACGGCCGCAATCATTACATACATAGATTTCTTTATTTTGATAATTAAACACAATAGAACAATAAATGTGTATCATTCCATTATGTTTTTTTTGTTTTAAATCTTTAAATAGTGTAATAGGATTGTGTGTAATACCTATCCATCGCCCATTTACAAATACTTTTACTTTATCGTAAAAATCTTCGGTTTCATAATGGTCTAATGGATATAAATAAGGTTTGATAAATTCATATATGGGTGTACTGTCTGAATACGTAGACACGTTGGTCATATAACTAATGTTTTTAACGACCCCGACGGATTGACCTTCGGGTGTTTCAGCTGGACATAAAAATCCCCACGTAGACCCGTGTAATTTGCGTGGTTCTACGAGTTTACCACTTTTATCGATCGGGGTATTTACCCTACGTAAATGACTTAATGTAGAAAGATAGGTTAGACGGTTTAACACTTGGGCTACCCCAACTTTGTTTGTATTCATACTTTTTATACCAAAATCACCGGTGGATAACGCGCGCTTTAATCCGTTTTCAATGGTGGTTGATTTCACAATTTTATAAATATTGGTTAAAGTAATGATGTTAAAATAATCTTCGCTTGATTTCCAAGAACCATTGTTGATTTCGCGAATGACTTGTTTTTGTATATCTTTTACTACTTTATTGAAATAATTACGAAACAAGTTATTCAACAAGGTCCCTGTTAATTCTACCCTTTTATTTTCATACGAATCGCGGTCTGTTTGTTTTTCGATACCACTATACGCAAGAATTATTTTCTTTGTCATAAATCCTAATAAATAAATCTTCTCTTCTTTTGTTTTACAATGCGGAAACAAGTCATTAGACAAAACATCTTTCGCAAATTCGGTCTTTTTCCTATGTCCTTCGTCTTTATCCATATTGATGGGGGTATAAATCACGTTCGAAATAATATATTGTAAAGCATCTTCGTAATTGTTATATTCAGCGCCTTCGTAAATGGATGCTTTCAAGTATTCTAATAATTTACTTTCTTTATTACTATTCAAAAGAATAATATTACATATTTTTTTATCACTTTCAATCCCTAGAGCACGAAACAACACGAACAAAGGTATCGGTTTTTTTAGTCGTGGTAATTGAACTAAAATATCGTGCCCATATGCGGATAATTTAGAATTAAGCATCATATAAATTTGTTTAGGAGATATACATTTCCAGTCAGGTACAGAACGAAACTCCGCTGTCCAGAGCCATTTATTTGATTGTTTTTGTTTGAAACAAAATACTTTATTGTCTGCGGTTTTCTCTTGTCCTAAACAAGTTTTTTCTGAACCATTTATGATAAAATAACCTCCTGGGTCCATTTTACATTCATCTATGTTGTCGGGGTGAATATGTGGATATTGTTTTAATACACATATACAAGAATTAAGCATAATAGGAATTTTACCAAATTGAATTTTAGACAAATGAATGTGCTTAAATTCTTCGTTTTCTAAATTTGCGCCTTTTCGAATGGTATATTTAATATTCATATCAAGTGTGAAATTAGATGAATAAGTAAAACTTCTAAGACGTGCGTCGCTTGGAAACATTAATTTAGACGATCCATTGTTTTCGTGAATTTCTGGACGATAAATCGATAAATTCACGAAATTAATCTCTACTTCTAAACGATATTTTTTATATTCAGGCAAATAATCGTGTGGCGATTTAATGATCAACGGATTGAACATTTCTATCGTTTTAATCAATTGGTTTTGAACAAAATCATTATATGAATCTACTTGGTGTTTTACTAATTGTTGTAAATGTGTATTTTTGAAATACGACTCAATTACGCTCCAGCTGTCTGTTTCATTATAATGCTCCATAGTTAGTATACTTAAACTTTAGTATTTAATTCAATTTTGAAGAGTATAAATAATCATATTTTTATAATTCATTTTTTATATGAGTATTCGTAGTATTGTTGTCAAACCGAGTGATTTAAATGTAAAAAAAACAAATAAAGTGAAAGATGAAAAAATAAATATAAATACGTCAACCATACGAAAAATGTTACTTGAAAAACTGAAACAACATAAGAAAACCCAAAAAAATATTTGTTTGAATAAAGAGAGTTTTGAAGATATAAACGAACCTGTTTATGGTAATTTAAAATCAGGTAATAAACCAACGTACCGTGAATGGAAAAAAAATAATACATTAAAAGTATTTCCCAATAAACAAAAAGAACCAGAATGTAATATTGAAGTGATGCCAATAAATATAGAACCCAAAACGGAGATTTTACCGACACCCCAATGTTTAATAGAGTCACAGTCACCACCGCCTAAAACCATTTCATCCATCGAAAAAACGTTTAAACTAGGAAAAAATAAAAAAAACAAAACAATTAGTATTTTTATTAAAGGTAATCAAACAAGAAAACAAATGAATGACAAAAAAAACGAATATAAAAAAGCAAAATTAAATACTATAAAAAATATTTTAAAAACTAAAAATCTTATTAAATTTGGAACAACGGCACCAAGCGGTCTGCTAAAAGAAATATATGAATCTTCTAATTTATGCGGTGAAATTTATAATAAAAACGCAAATACATTAATACATAATTTTAATATAAATAATGATAATATAATTGGATAATGGAACCCTTTTCGGAAATCAAGATTCATAAAATGGAAAATTGTTATAAATTATCATGTGTTATTCATAAAACACCTTTAACCCATTTTAAATGGCTTGGTTTTATAGACGAAATTAGTCAAACGATTGTTCAAATGGGTAATGACCCAAATATTAACAAGTACTATATGTTTTTTGATTTAACCAATTTAAACCCTATCATGAATAATAGCTATTATAGCGATATATTCAATGTGTTTTACGATAATTACAATTTATTCATAGATAAATTATTGGGCACATTTATTTATATGGATAATCAGGCGGTAAAATTGTTAATGAATGTATTTCTTAAATTATATACCCCTGTAAGACCATTGTTTTTCTTAAACCATCCTGAAATAGACCAAAATATAGTAAAAGACCTATTAAATGGGATCAAGAATAAGGATGAATTTAAGGTTTAACTTTCTTACGAGTTTTAGGATAATATTTTAGAAACCATTTTCTATATTCTAGACTTTTCTTATTTTTTTTATATTTTGTATATTTTTCGTCTCTTTCTTTTCGTATATCTTCTATCATTGTTTGTTTTCCAACGCAAGGTATATAAAATCGTCTTAAAATATTTGTTTTATTATCACTGTGTATATTTTCTAGCAAATAACAATACGATAAAACGTTATCATTATTAATACTGCTTTCATTTAAAAATTCAATGGCGTAATATATACTTAAAATGGTGTCAATTGTGGCTATACAAAAGTTTACCCCTCCTCTTTTTATAATATTATAAGATTGACATGAATTTGTAGTAAAAATATACATGAGCGATTGACCATTTATTTCAATTTCATAAAAAGAATTTATAAATTTATATTCTTTTGTATGTGATATAACATTGTATTTTATATTTAGCTTATTCAATTCATTCAACACTTGCTTATGGTCTTCAATTAATATATAAATTTGTTTTAATTCTTTCATATCTATTTCTTTTTTGTATTTTTTTGGAAAATAATGTTTATAAAATGAAAGTCCTAAGTCTCCAAACAAAACGTATTGTTGTTGTACGCACATATTTACTATTTTTTCATAAATAAACTTATTTTCTTTATTTGATATCATGTTATTTTGAGTTAAATCTACGTCATAATAAAATGGATGATTTTCATTCAATAAAGTAAGGCGTTCATACACTTTACTCCAACGAGTAACATCTCCGTAAGGTCGTGATAATTCTTGGTATATACTCATTCTTAAATAATTCGGCGGTGAAAATAAAATATTATTTTTAAGAATAGATTTATTTTGAATAATATTGAACACTGGTTCATATAAATGAGTAATGTCCGCGACGGGGATAAAATTCACAAATACTTTATAGGTTCCAAAAAAAATCGCACTTTTAGCTTCTACATTAGGAAATCCTAAATTGGCGTAAACCGATGCCAACATTTTTGCGTGTTCCATCGCGTTTGGCGAAAATACATCATAGTCGGGTATATCCAATTGATTATTGTATATTTTTTTGGATTTAGGCAAAATAGAATTAATCGCTATACCCCCATAACAAACAAGTCCATTTTTTTTTATAAATTCTTCTAATATTTCGATTGTTTCCGTGTTTACAATTTGTCTCTTTTGTTTTTTTCTCAATTTTTTATTAACGTCTATAGCCTTTTCCAATATTTTTAAATATGACATATATATTACTCCATATTATAAACCTGTTTAAATGAAAAACTATTAAAATCATCCAAATATTTGGTCAAATGATTATCTCTTTTCTGAAAATTCATAAAAATAAAGTTAAACTTATTTCGCTTTCCTTTATCTACATAATCATAATTATTTGAATATGCCGTCTTGTTTGGATATATACTCGAAAGTTCTACACCAGATTGTAAAGATGCCTCGTTCGCATATAATGAATGATATTTAAAGCCATCTCCAAAAGTAATTAATGCCAAACGGCTTAAATCGGTCGACCCAAAAGAATCACGAAATTGTGGCGAAGCATTCAAATCTACCATAATAATAATTTTATGTTTCAATTCATTTAGTGAATATGTATTTAAATCTTTATTGATATCTATATCTCCTGGCAATAACATTTGTGCTCTGTCTGTGAATGTTTCAATAAGCGTGTTTGATATTTTATTATATAACGCTTTATTGTTACTATTAATTCTTAAATTTATACATAAGAGCTCATTATTATTTGGACTCATATTTGTATTTAAAAATGTATTTTTAATATGATTCATAGTTTCTGAAAATCCCAAATAATTATATAATTCTTTATATTCGTTTTGGTTGACTGTAGAAGCGGATATTACTGGTTCACTATTTAAAGAAAAAATTTGCATATCTAGCACGCGGGCTCCAGCACGATAACAATTTTTTAAGGCACACAAAGAAACATAATCGTTTTTCATGCCACCAACACAACAACAATTGTATGCTGATTTAAATATAATATCTTTAATAGGTATGCCTGACAAATCAGGTACACTTAATGCTGGATAGTCCATATCATCTATAATATTACACTTTTGTTGTTTAGAGCTTACATTTACATATATATATAAAATGATAAATGCTAAAAAGGTTACTGATATTACATATATATTGTTCATATGTAATATAAATATATATTTAAATTATAAGTAATGCCTGGCGGATTATTAAATATTATAGCTTATGGAAATCAAAACATTATATTGAATGGTAATCCTACTAAAACGTTTTTTAAAAGTGTATACGCAAAATATACTAATTTTGGACTACAAAAATATCGTATTGATTTCAATGGAGAACGTACATTACATTTGAATGAAAGCTCTAAGTTTACTTTTAAAATACCTAGATATGCAGAATTAATTATGAATACTTATTTAGTAGTGACTTTACCCAATATTTGGAGTCCGTTTTATGATCACGAAGGGTCTAAAAATCCATATGAATTCAAATGGATTGAACATATTGGTTCTTTGATGATTGACCAAGTGACTATGTCGGCAGGTGGTCAAATCCTTCAGCAATTTAGTGGTGATTATATTAAAAATAGAATAGAACGTAATGAAGCATTCAATAAGAAAAGTCAATATTACAAAATGACCGGTAATGTACCAGAATTGAATGACCCAGCTTATTATAGAAATGGATATTATCCAAATACGATAACCAATGATCCAGACGAACCGCCTGAACCTTCTATATACGGTCGTAAATTATATATACCTTTACCTTTTTGGTTCTCCAATTCGAGTAAAATGGCGTTTCCATTGGTTTGTCTCCAATACAATGAATTGATTATTGATGTTACAATTAAACCTATTCGTGATTTATGTACTATAATGAATGTCACTCAAATGCCTTATGAGCGTATGCGTCCAGACTTTGGAAATGCTATTTATCAAATGCATCGGTTTTTACAAGTACCGCCTAGTGACAATATTTATACAAATGTAACAAATCAATGGGCGAGCGATGTAAATTTGATTGCGACATACGCTTTTTTGTCCGAAGAAGAAACTAAAGTATTTGCGGCAAACGAACAAACCCATTTATTCTTAGATGTAAAAGAAACCAATTATAAACATATTGTTGGAACCCGACGCCTAAAAATAGAGACAAATAACTTGGTGTCGAATTGGTTTTGGTTTTTACGAAGAACCGATGTATACGAAAGAAACGAATGGAGTAATTATACCAATTGGAAATACAAAGATAAACCCAACGTAGATTTATCTTTCCAAGAACTACCTCACGACGGAATGACCGAATCATTTGCCATTACACAATATCCAAATACAAATAATGTAAAACATATATTACAACAAGTATCCATTTTGTTAGATGGTAAATATAGAGAAAACGAATTTGGGTCAGATATTTATAGATATTTAGAAAAATATGAAAAATGTTTAGGTGACTCAGACGACGGTTTGTATAGTTATAGTTTTGCTTTGAATACAAGTCCCTACGAAATACAGCCATCTGGTGCTATGAATTTAGGCAAGTTTAAAGACGTTGTCATGGATATTTTAACCTTAACCCCGGATTTTGACGAAACACAACAAGTCAATACAATATGCGACGACGAAGGTAATGTAATAGGTAATATTGACGTCGACCCCACTAAAATATATAAATATTCATACGATTTAACCTTGTTTGAAGAAAGATATAATGTGATTCGTTTTATGTCTGGAAATGTGGCATTGGTTTACTCTCGTTAATACACGGATATACATTGGATTCATATTGCGAAACATCATAAGAATTTGCGCGCGTAAACATATTTTCTTTCGCCCGCATATATACAAAAAATAGCAACAACACGAACAAAACCAACACTAAAAAATTCATATTATAATAATAATATATAATAATATGAATGATAATATGAATGATGATATAAAAAGTACGTACTCAAACTATTCAAAAAAATACACGCCAAAAAAAAATATTTATACAACTGGATTAAGCGAAAATGAAAAATATTCCATTGTTATAGCAGGTGTTTTGAAAGAATTTGTAATTTTAATACTAATAACTGCTATTCTTATTTTATTTTTTACATTGACGAAAAGTAATGATGATACAAATGAAGTAAATGAAAAAAAACCAGACAGTCTGTTTGAATTACTAATCAAAAATTTAGTTTATCTACCTATAAAGATTTTTAACAACATAAGCACTCATTCTTTTCAAGATTTTTTTAAAAATTATCTAGTATATATATTATTTTTTGTATTTTATTTTTTGTCTTTGTTTTTGGCATATTTAAATATACAACCACCAAAAGAATCTCGTCGTAATAAAATAAAAGATTGGTGGAATTATATTTTAAAAGAATCAAAATATAGATTTTTCATTATTTTATTTGTTCCTGTAATATTCTATTCATTGTTATCTGTTTTTATAGGGTTATCTTTAATGATACAACAAAAAAAAAGTGAAATAACATCCATTTTTAATAATAAAGGATGGCTATATTTTATATTTGTTGTCTTATTTATTAGTTTGTATATTATAATTTTGTCCCGAATATTGATAAATTATTCTAGAAACGAAAATATATTTCCACCAGAAGAATTTGAATATAATATTTTTGCTAGAATTACTTTATATTCATTTCTTGCTATGTTGTTAGGTCTTTGTTTAATCTTTCTATTGTTTACAAAATGGAGTAATCCTGAATATCCAAGAATAATATCATTATTCAATGAAATTAAAAAAAATATATTTATTTTATGGTTTTTTTTATTAAATTTGTCTCTGATTACATATGTATATTATTTGTTTGATTTTAATTATGTAGCCGCTGCCATTGTAATTATGTCCGTATTTTATTATTTTATAAGATAAATATAACATAAAAAGAAATAAATATCATTATTAATGGGTAAGAAAAAAACGAAATCACTAAAAACTCGGGTGAGTTTATGTACACCCACGTTTAATAGAAGACCGTTTATCAAACAAATGGTAGATAATATTTTAAAACAAGACTATCCAAAAGAATTGATGGAATGGATTATTGTAGACGATGGAACAGACCCAATTGGCGACTTAGTAAAAGATATTTCTTTTGTGAAATATATTTATTCCGAAGAAAGGATGTCGTTAGGTAAAAAAAGGAATTTTATGCATCAACAATGTACATTTACCAATGATAATGATATGGTGATTTATATAGACGACGACGATTATTATCCACCTTGTCGAGTAAGTCATAGTGTAGAAACATTGTCCAAATCACCCGCGCTATGTGCTGGTTCAAGTGAAATTTATTTGTGGTTCAATGGAATGAATAAAATGTATAAATTCGGTCCATATGGTCCAAATCACGGAACGGCCGGAACATTCGCGTTTAAGCGAGTATTATTAAAAGATACTCAATACGAAGACCATGCTGTATTAGCAGAAGAAAAATCATTTTTAAAAAATTATACCATCCCGTTTGTTCAATTAAATCCGTTGAAAACCATTTTAGTCATTTCACACGAACAAAATACGTTCGATAAAAGGCGTTTGATTGATACAAATAGTTCTGTATGTAATGATTCATCTTTAGTACCAAGCTCTTTTATAAAAGACCCCAATACATTGCTTTTTTATACAAAAACAATCGAACAAGATTTAAAAGAATATTTACCAGGGGATGTTCAAAATAAACCAGGCGTTTTAGCTGAAATCAAACGTCGTGACGAAGAAAGACAAGCTTCTGCCAAGAGGCAGAGTCAACAAGTGATCATCACCCAAGCAGACGGAATAAAACGTCCTTTACAATTGAACGAAATCATTGAAGTATTAAAAATAAAAACCAACGAAAACAACGCTTTGAAAGAAAAAATCACATCATTGGAAGAAACATTAAAAAAAATTAAATCTTTAACCAATGAACTCTAAATATTTAATCAGACGATTGTATTCGGTAACATTTACTTGGTCTTGTTCAATATCACACAAATGTTTTTTTGATATATTAAACCTATTACAAAGGTCTATTACAAATTTTTGATTGTTATATTCATTACTATATTTTGTCAATACCTTTGTAAATCTATATTCTTCTTTTTGGTTCTTAATTGTTATTGTACTTTGTGTATACAAATAATAATTATGAAGCATTTTCAAATAATACGTCATTTCATTGTATAACCATAATTGCTTTTGAAAACTAATACGGTCATAATAATCGCCATTACAATAATTGTTTAAAAACTCCAAATAAAAATCTATATCTTTGGGCGTTAAATGATTTATAATATTTTCGTGAAACATCAAACACTGAGTTGCTTTTTCATTTTCCACCATACAATTGGCTTCTATTTTTTGTTCTATGACGTTTTTTATATTAATTTGTATATTTTTTTCGTATTTAGACGTGTCATTTTTAAAATGTATTTTATTACATAGCTTCAATAATTCCTTTACTTTTTTATCATATTGATTGATACCTATAAATATGAATTTAAATTGTTTTGTCTCTTTTTTTTTATATATTTTCATTTGCTTAATCAGTTCATTTAGTATTTTCTTTTCATTGTTATTTAAAATATCGATATCATCAATGACGACCACGTTTTGTTTGACTTGTTTATACATAAGCGTTAAAATCGACCCATGCGTGTATTTATAAATATCGTTCATAGATGAAATGTGTTGTATCGATAAATAATTCAAATCGTATTCTTGTGATTCTTTGAAATAGTTCAATACCATTTGCGTTTTTCCAATCCCAGACCTACCTAAAATATAAATATCTTTTTTGTCTAACATATATTCTTTTAATAATTCCATTTACATATATATGGACGTTTGTTTATATACATAATCCGTCATTATTTGTAATACCATCCCAATATACTTTACAATCCGTTGCCCATTTTTTTTTATCGCAATTTGTTTGTTCCGCTTTAAACAAAACCCTCTTACAAATTTCTTCACTGGAATAAGGACCTATTTCGTATTTATCATAACAATAACCTGAGTTATTTTTTTGATAAAAATCAGGACAATCGTTTATATGTGGCGGGTAGACATATGTTTTTTTACTATTCTTTAAAATGTACGCGACCGCTCCCAAAGTTGCTAACAAAATAACAATCATAGAGACAAATATTGTTTTAGTTTGTTCCATTATATTAAAATAATATAATATATTAATGTCTGGCAGAGTAAATATAGAAGGAGGTACACCATTGTTTCTACAAGATAATATTCCAATCGATGATAAAACAAGTTACTTTAACGCAACCAAATACATATTTCAACCGAGTCAATTGACCAATACATATTTCAATAAAGATAATATTGAACACGTACATCAATCCATTAAAAAAAAGGTATACGAAATGTCTCAAAAAAAATATGTAATCGATGACCAAAATATGGATGAATTAAAGGTTATTATGCGAAGTATATTTTTACAATATTCGAATTTTCAATTTCAAGATATACAAGGACAAGTGTCTGAACTAAACGATCGCGCAGTGGATTATGCGTCTCAACAAATATTGGGAGAAATTAGTGGTTATTTAAATTACAAACGAGACGCGTCTAGTATTCATACATTAATGGAACGTCCTACTTATTTGAGTAATGATAATACACTTGAATTAAAGCATTTCTTTTAATTCGGACAATTCTTTTTTCCAAAGGTCTACGTTCGATGTTTTGTTTAATTCATCCAAAAGGTCTTTCTTCTTTTTAAATTGTTCATTTAATGTGTCTACGTTTTCTTTACACACACTATCCATAGGCATTTTAATCAAATAATGATAACTATCATTTAAAGTATCGTATTTTTTCTGTTGTAATAGTTCAACCATTTGACTATTACTCTTTTTACGTAAATCCAACGTATCGTTCAATAACTCATTGATGTATTTACATTTATTACTTAAAATATTCATTTCTTCGCTTAGCATTTTAACCAAATATAATTTCCTCTTTTCATAATAGCCCAATCTTACTTGGATAAAGTCATCACAAATTTCGTGTACTTCATTATAATGAACTAACTTATCAAAAGGGTCAAACAAATTCATATTGTTAATCGACAACGTGGTTGTCAACTTAAATGTTTTTAAGATAGCCTCTTCGTCCATATTTTCTTTTAGAGTTAATTTGAAATAAATGACCGAGTCCGTCGATTGGTCGCTATAATCTTTTAGTTTATTATCGACAATACATTTTTCCAAATGCGTAATATAATCTTCGTTCCAAACGCCGATTGGAAGTTCGGTAATAATAATGGTCTTATTTTGTATGCTATATTTTCCTTTTGTAATAAAACGACGGCTGTCTTCTTTTTCTATTGTCCCAGTAAAGTGTTTATAATATGGAATAAAATCGCGAATATGATTCGGGTCTTCCATTTTTTTTAAAATATAGTCAATCAGTTCTTTTGGATTAAAACACGGAATGTCTGTGCTAAAACCTGTACCAATCCCTTTTGTTCCATTTACTAAAATCATAGGTAAAATAGGTGCGTAAAATACGGGTTCTACCGGAGTTCCATCGTCGTTCAAATAATTTAAAATAACATCATCTTCTTTTTTAAAGATCATTCTGGTGATTTTATTTAATTGGGTAAAAATGTACCTCTCTGACGCACTATCTTTACCACCTTGTAGACGAGTACCAAACTGTCCATTTGGCATTAAAACATTGATATTGTTAGACCCCACAAAAGTTTGAGCCATATTTACAATCGCACCATTGAGACTACTTTCTCCGTGATGATATCCTGAATGTTCAGATACATATCCACTGAATTGCGCTACTTTAATTTCACTGACCAAGTTTTTCTTGAACGCACTATATAAAATTTTACGTTGTGATACTTTTAAACCATCCATTAAATTTGGTATAGACCGGTCGCAATCGTATTTTGAAAAGTGTATCATTTCTTTGTCTACAAAATCGCATACACTAATTTGTAATTGGTTGGTATCTAACACGCCATCGCGATTGTAAGTCGACAACCATTCTTTTCGATGTTCTGATTTTTTTTTGTTGAATACCATATCTATTTTTTCTGTATCTTGTTCTCCCAATAAAATATCCATTGTTTTTTTGTCTTTGAAATATTCTTTGAATTCTTTGCTGGTACTAGTACCCAATCCTTTGTAATATTTAATCGCCCATCCTTTGCCTTCGTTATTTTCTTTTTTCCATAATTCATATTCTTGTTCGTTGTAAAATTGTTTTTTATGGGTTCCTTTGGATGCTTTTAAAATGGGTGTATTCATAAACCCTAGAAACCCGCTAATATCCAATAAAGACGACCACAAACATTCGAATAAATTAATACACAACCCTTTGATATGACTACCATCTAAATCTTGGTCGGTCATAAACAGAATTTTGTTGTATCTTAATTCATCTGTATTTTTATATTTTTTATTGGATTCAAGCCCCATAATCTTTTTTATTTCTATGATTTCTTTATTTTCATTGATTTTTTTAGTAGCTTCACCGCGGACATTCAACAACTTCCCTTTCATTGGATACACACCATATATGTTTCTATCATTCGGACTTAATCCAGACAAAATACCCGCTTTTGCCGAATCCCCTTCACATAAAATCAATGTACACAATTTGGAGTCTTTGGTTCCGGCATAATTGGCGTCTACTAATTTAGGTATTCCGCGAATATTTTTTTGTTTATTACCATCGGTTTTTTTGGAATTATTTTTTTCTTTGATTTTGCTCAATTCGCACGATTGTTCCATAATCCCGAGTTTTGCCAATTTTTCTATAAATTTATCACTTACTACACACGACGAACCAAACTTAGAAGGTGGTGTGTTTAAATAATCTTTGGTTTGACTATCGAACGATGGATTTACGATCGTACAATTCAAAAATATATACATTTGTTCTTTTAAAATAGAAGGTTTGATTTCTATTTTTTTCTTTTTTTCAATATACGCAATTAATTTCTTAATGATTTGTTGAGTTATATAATCAACGTGTTTACCGCCTTTTCCTGTAAAAATACCATTTACAAAAGACACTTGTTTGAATTCTTCGCTTAAACATACACTATAACTCCAACGCTCATTGGGTGCTTCACTTATTTTATCTTGGTCATTGTATAATTCAATATAATGATTAAATGTCTTTACATCTAAAACATTACTATTTAATTTGACTTTTACGTCTTTTGTTGTAATACCGGCAATGTCATATACACGACGATGAAACAAAGAAATCATATCTTGGGATAATCCATTTAAACCAAGACGTTTGTAATCGGGTTTAAACTTTACAATCGTATAAGGTTGTTTAGAACATTTTGTAATAGTGGGTGGATGAATAATATCCAAATTTTGTTCGAATGTTTGTGTATATTTTAATTTTCTCACGTGATCAACGGTTTCAATCATTCCATATGTCGACCAAATCAGTACCAATTTAAATCCGAAACCATTTTTACCGCCAGTAATTTTTTCTTCGTCTTTGTTGTAATTCGTTGATGTACGCAAATGACCAAATACTAATTCTGGGATCCATACATCGTAAGTAGGGTGTTTTTCAACATCGATACCATTGCCATTGTTCGTCATAGTAATCATATCATCACTGATTTCTATATTTATCATATTGACCAAATTTACAGCGGGATTGGTTTCTTTTTGTTGAATCATACGCACCACGTGGTCTCGACAATTGACGATCCCTTCATCAAATAACTTGAATAACCCCGGGTTATAATCCATATGTTTAGATGTAATTTTACCTTCTTCAAACACATACATTGGACCATTGATATTTTCAATCGAACCAATATACGTATCTGGATTATCCAAAATATGTTCTTTGTCCGTTTTCTTTTGGTATTGAGTTGCGAGAGCCATTATTTATAGTTTATGTTATAAACCTAAATCAATTTTTATAAAGTATATATAATAATGGATCTTTCATTTCAACATGAAATCATAGGAAACATAAAACCATATTGGGGATTTTATAAAACTTCAGGTCAGATTATAGGATATAAAGAAGATAATGATATATTCTTTGATACTATTACAGACGCGTTTACTTATTTGTCAAATGAAGATATTTCAAGCGTTACTGGCAATCAATATAACTTTACATTAAGCAATGAGTCGCCCACTTCTTTCAATGTAGAAAATGTGCCGAATGGTCCATTGTTTGCGATATATCAAGATACGTATTACAACATAACGGAAAATAATATTTTTAGTGCTGTAAATAAATGGAGGTATGACTATTTTGACGCACTTGCTTTATATGGTCCCATAAGCGAATGGAAATTGGTAAATGTGTTGAATATGAATGGATTGTTTGAAGATTATAGTGATTTCAACGAAGACATTGGTCAATGGAATACAAGCACGGTAACTAATATGGAATCTATGTTCAAAGGTGCGTCAACATTCAATCAAGATATTGGTCAATGGAATACAAGCATGGTCACTTCGATGGAGTCTATGTTTCAAGATGCGCCAATGTTCAATCAAGACATAAGTGGTTGGGTTGTATCTATGGTAAATTCGATGGAGTCTATGTTTCAAAACGCGTCATCATTCAATCAAATGATTGGCGAATGGAACACATTGCGTGTTACATCTATGGATTCAATGTTCAATGGCGCGTCGTCATTCAATCAGTCACTTTACAATTGGAACGACATCGTGTTTATTGAATTAGAAAATGGAGACATATCTTATAACTCTACTATTAAAGATACACAAAATATGTTGAACAATACCACATCATTACAATACCCAATATTGACGGGGTCTGTGAATCAAGCCAATATTTATTACGCGGTTGACCAATTTAAAAACAAAATAAACAAATATAAGAAGTTTGATACTTTGGTATTAAGACGAGACCCCAACGCAGATTATAATAATTTTAATGTTTATGAAATCCAAGTTTGGGTAAATGATACAAATATAATGTATCAAAATGCTGATATTCTTTCAAGTTATTTTGCGGAATGGGAAGTGGATAAGAACGCAGAAATAGAGGAATACAATGATAATTTTGCTTCCAAAGTATATAACAATATTATTGATAATAATGACGGACCAGGAGCGGTTGGTGGCGGAACTTCTTTGATAATCAATGATATACCACTTACTTTTGTGAATGATATACAGGCAATCGTTTTATACAATAGAAATAATTTTGATTATAAAGCAATAGGCCTTTTATTTGAACTTTACAATAGTAAAGAAGACCCTGATTACCTCAAACCATTCGCAGGAACTACGCCTATTAGCGTTGAAAATAATTTTTATAGGTTTGACTTTCCTTCTTTCAATACTTATACACTTGGAACTTCTACAAGTAGTAGCACAACACAAATAACAAGTAATGCTTTAATAGAAGACGCAGTTATAACTTCTTTTTACAATTATGAATATTATTTCCGACCTATGACGCAATGGGATACACGATTGGTGACAAATATTAGTGAATTATTCCAAGATTTTACAACATTCAATGAAGACATCCGTAATTGGAATGTAGACAACGTTACCAATATGTATGCGTTGTTTCAACGCACAAGTGCATTTAATCAATACATCGCTTTGTGGAATACATCGAAAGTAGAAAATATGGCATTTATGTTTGATGGGGCGTCTAATTTTCAACAAGACATCAGTGGATGGGATGTATCTATGGTCACCTCGATGGAGTCTATGTTTCAAGATAGTTCATTTAATTATCCTCTTAGCAAATGGAATACACAAAATGTAAATAATATGGCGTCTATGTTTCATAATACACCTTTTAATAGTTCTTTTAAAACACTTTTTAATATAATTGTCATTCGTAGTGAAACAAAAACAGAACACATAAATTTAAGAGAATTACAAATATGGGTAAATGGTGTCAATATTTTACCAGATAATACAAATCGCCCCTCCATAACTTCTGGAGCCGTTGGAAATGTAATTGAATTTTTAGATTGGGATAATAAGCAAGTAGTAGGTTCCTTTGAAAAAGATTCTCAACCAGCAAGTAATATCGCAAATAATATAATAGGGGTAAGTTCTGATACACATACATCTAGTTCAACTAGAAATAATGCTTTATATATTCCAATTACACAAGATTTTTTTATAGACGACATACAAACGCTTGTTTTATATAATAGACAAATTAGTATGGACAGAATAAATGGGTTTCAAATAGAATTTTATTATGATACATGGATAGATCCATTGTTAGTTATACCAATACAAACCGCAGAAATGGTTTACAGGTTTGACTTCCCGCTTATAAACACGTATTATGATTTTGTAAATGATGACAGCATTACCCAAATTAAAAATGTATCATCTCCTTATATTGTAGATACAAAATTATGGAATGTGTCTAATGTAACCACGATGGAGTCTATGTTTCAAGACGCATTGGTATTCAACCAACCTATAGATGTATGGAATACTTACAATGTGGAAAATATGGCATTTATCTTCAAAAATGCGTCAGTCTTTCAACAAGACATCAGTATATGGGATGTATCTATGGTCACCTCGATGGAGTCTATGTTTCAAAACGCATTGGTATTCAATCAACCTATTGGTAAATGGATTACGTCCAAAGTAACTTCTATGACAAATATGTTCAACCATGCGTCAGACTTTCAACAAGACATCAGTGGGTGGGATGTATCTATGGTCACCTCGATGGAGTCTATGTTTCAAAACGCGTTGGTATTCAACCACCCTATAGATGTATGGAATACTTCCAATGTGGAAAATATGGCGTTTATGT
>Ga0222686_1000034_pt1 | contig 75550 bp, 62 predicted proteins | sample AntAcemetage1159_FD_181400 | JGI IMG/M metagenome (GOLD analysis project Ga0222686, IMG submission 181400) | Saline water microbial communities from Ace Lake, Antarctica - #1159 | ecosystem: Environmental > Aquatic > Non-marine Saline and Alkaline > Saline | place: Antarctica: Ace Lake...
TACAACCAGGTAAAGTGCAAGAACCGTCATCACAACCAGCTGCTGCGTCAAAGTTACAAGCTATAGGGTCTGTACAACCAGGTAAGGTGCAAGAACCATCATCACAACCCGCTGCTGCGTTATAGTTACAAGCTAGAAGGTCTGTACAACCAGGTAAGGTGCAAGAACCATCATCACAACCAGCTGCTGCGTCAAAGTTACAAGCTATAGGGTCTGTACAACCAGGTAAGGTGCAAGAACCATCATCACAACTCGCTGCTGCGTCAAAGTTACAAGCCGCAGGGTTAGTGCATCCCAAATCACAAGCCGTACAAACGTCATAGGCGTCTTGACAAATGGAATCCCATTGATTGGTTATACAGAAAGTATCGAAGTCAGCGCGCTCTTGGGCACAAGCTTGATCAGCAAGAATGTATCCAGCTGGTGCAGTGCAATCCCACTCCATAGGAAATCCGTTCAATGGACTAGGAATGTACCAAGCACCGTTTCCGCAATCAGTATTTCCAGAAATACAGAAGTTGTAGTCGTTTTGACAAACGGTGTCCCAATCAGTATTGACACAGAACGCGTCAAGGTCTGCACTCGCCTGAGCACATACTTGATTCGCGAAAAAATAGTTAACAGGAGGTGTGTCTCCCGAACAAACAAGCACCATTGGTGTGTTAGAAGCTGCAACATCATTAGGGAGATACCAAGATCCGGCAAGGCAAGAACCATCATCACAGTCAGCTGCAGGATTGTAGTTACAAGCTGTTACAGTAGTGCAGCCAAGCAAAGTACAACCATTGTCTAGCTGCCAACCCATGTCTGCAAAAAGGCCAAGTGAAACAGCTCCTGGAGAGTGAATTGCCTCAGCAGCGCCAATTTGAGGCGTCATCAAAGAGTGGGGGTTACCGGCTGGGTAAGAAGCTTCGTCTAAGTGAGAATAGCTAGATCCGCCATTCCAAGAAGCAGGTGCGTAAATGGGAGCGTTACCGCCATTGGCAGCAACAGCGTTTGCGCCATTCCAGAACAAGTTGTTGCTCTGAAGTTCAGAGGCCAAAGTAGCGTTTCCACTTCCAAAAGAAAGAATAGAAGCACCACCACCGTTTTGTACGAAAAGATCATAAATGTACGGATCACCGGATTGTTCGATGGTCCCAAGTCCACCGCTTACAGAGGCAGAACCGAAGAACCCAAGTCCGTGGCACAACTCATGAAGAACAACAGATACGAAATCATACTGCCCAGCAGGAGGATTTGCATCTGTCCCGTAGTACCAGGTAAAGGTACTGCTGAAGCTGGCATTGAGATCAGCCTGACCTGCATCCAAATCAGAGCCAGCCAATGAATTCGCCAACGCCTGTGGATACCAAGTGTTTGCAATTGGAGCATTTGTAAAGTTTCTGTGAATTGTACTTGCTCCAGCAGATCCTAAAACGCCAGGCGCAAGAGGTGTGAATTGAGCATTCACGTTAATGGTTACTGGAGAAGTAATCAAAGAAGCCCAGATGTCAACCGCATATTGGAAAGCCGCCTGTGCAGGAGCTGTAAATCCAGTGTAGTTTACATTAATGGTTGATGCACGGTCATTTCCTGCAACAAATCCATCAGGCGTGCCAACAGAAGTTCCAGAGTCAAAGTCATGTGCGTAAATTTCTACCACTGCATCAGATGGGAGACGAAAATCGTCTTGTGCAATAGCACTTGTTCCTAAAAAGGAAACAAGCATAAAGGTGAAGAGTCTGGGAACACAACATCGTGAACCCAGAGAGGAGATGAATTTTATCATGGCTATTTTTAATTAAGGTTTTATAATTGCCAACTAATTTGGCGGTCGCAATTTAGATTTTTTAATCGGAAAATTTGAGACTAATCGAATAGAAGAGGGTTTAGAACGCTATTTATTTAGGGTTAAGCGAAATAGGATGGCGATGAATCAACCTTTAACGCGGTCATTTACCGTCAATTATATTGATTGGTCTTGCAGACATCTGTACCTTCGTTCGCATTCCATTAAAACCAAGATTTGAGAATTTACCTGATTCAATCCGTTTCGCTTGTTATCCTGAGTTTTTTAACTTGGAGTGGGGTTTCGGCACAAATACAAGGACGAATAATAGACGCAACCAACGGAGTTCCCCTCGCTTTTGTGACCATCGTTATTGAAGGGTTCAATCAAGGCACATATTCTGATATTGATGGTGCGTTCGCATTTGAATCAGCACTTCCCGGTGATCTGTTGATGTGCTCTTATGTGGGGTATAAGTCAAGAAACATTCAGCTAGAAGAGGCCACTTTTAACCAAAAAGAGTTCCTCATTGAACTAAGGCCAATTGCTGTGGAATTGTCTGAAGCAGTTGTGCTGCCGGGAGAGAATCCAGCGCATCGGATAGTGAAGTTGGCCATTCAGAATAAAAATCAGAACAACCCTGAAGTAAATTGCTCCTTTATTTACGATTCCTACAACAAGTTCGTTGTTACAGCAGTCTTAGATAGCGCTGTTTACAAAAATCCTGATCTGATAACAGAATTGGATTCTTCTGACCAAGAAGCAGTAAAGTTTTTTGAAGAGCAGCATCTGTTGCTCATGGAATCAGTCTCTGAACGAAAATACATTCCACCAGGAAAATCAACCGAGAAAGTAAAAGCAAGTAGGGTTTCAGGATTCTCAGACCCCAGTTTGGTGATGCTTGGAACCCAGCTACAATCATTCAGTTTCTATGAAAATGAGGTGAATATTCTCGACCTCCAGTATCTCAGCCCCCTGCATGCTTCGGCATTGAGGAAATACATCTTTACCATTGAAGATACTTCCTTCGTTCAGAATGACACCCTCTTCGTTCTGTCTTTTCAGCCAAAGAAAAGTGCAAAAATCAATGGCATGAAGGGGCAATTGCACATCAACTCCAATGGATACGCACTGCAACATGTTATTGCTGAGCCCGCTGAGCCGGTTGAATCATTCAATGTCAAAATTAGGCAGGCCTATGAATTCATAGATAGCACCCAATGGTTTCCTGTGCAGTTGAATACCAATATCCTTTTTTCAACGATGTCTGTAGGCCCCTTGCAAATGATAGGAATTGGAAGATCTTACATTGATCACATACGAATCAATCCAGAGCTCAACAGAAGAGACATAGGAGAGGTGATGCTCAAAATTGATCCGTTAGCAGGTGCACATGCGCCAGAATATTGGGACGAATACAGGAAGGTTGAGCTAGATGAAAAAGAACTCCAAACCTACCATGTAATAGATAGTCTTTCCAAAGCAGAAGGATTTGACCGAAAGCTGAGGTGGCTGAAAAGTTTAGCATCAGGCAAGCTTCGAATCAAAAAAATTGACCTTGATTTAGACAAGTTAATGCGCGTTAATTCAAGTGAAGGTTTCAGACTCGGGATAGGCTTTCATACCAACGAGCTTTTAATGAAGCGTATTTCAGTTGGCGGATATGGGGGCTATGGTTTTAAAGACAAGGAGTTCAAATACGGTGCTGACGCCAAGTGGTCTTTGCGCCAAGTGAGTGCAACCTACCTCAAAGTGGCCTACCAAAATGAAGTGTTCGAACGAGGTGGTTTGGATTTCCCCAAAGCTTCGTCATGGCTAAGTGATGAAGGGTATTATGGCTTCTTTGTAAATCAAATGGACCGAGTGGAGCAATATGAAGCTTCTTTCGGAACAGCTTTGCCAGGGTATTTGTCTGTACAGGCCGCTTTTAGAATGGGCGAAATGGAATTCAGTGAAGACTATGCATTCGTGCAAGAAGCAAGCGAGCAAGTAACACTCATTGCGCAATCAATGGGCTTCAATGAAGCCGAAATGAATGTCAGGTGGGCCTACAAAGAGAAAATCATTGAGTCAAATAACGTGCGAAGATCTTTAGGTACTGTCTTTCCTGTTTTTGGAGTGAACCTTCAGGTGGGACAGGGCGAAGGGATGGCAGAACAACTCAATTGGACACGTTTGTCAGCGTCTATGAAATACACCAAGAAAATGCCGGTATTCGGAAATCTTACGGCATTTATCCATGCGGGAAAACTGTATGGAGAAGCACCTGCATTGAGGCAATTTGCCCTGAGCGGAACGGCCGGACAATGGTCTGTAGCGGCGCCGTTTTCCTTCGAAACAATGGCAACAGGTAGTTTCTTTCAAGATGAATACGCTGCAGTTCATTTGCGACATAATTTCCGTGATTTATTACTGCGGGTTAAGAACTTTAGACCGCACTTTGTTTTGGTCCATAGCATGGCTATTGGCAAGGGTGTTCAGGAAACCAATCATCGAAACTTAAACCTAAACTCAGCTGAAAACGGATACATCGAAAGCGGATTGGAAATTCAAAATATTTTAAAAAGTGGTTTTTCTGCTCTTGGTCTGGGAGGCTATTACCGCTATGGTGCCGCTAATACAGGTGATTTGAAGAGTGATCTAATGCTCAAGGTCGCCTTCTCATTTGTTTTTTAATCAAGCGCACAACCTATCTTCGCCAAATGATTCAAATAGGAAAGACAATTCTCTCAACAGAGATTTTCTCTGAACAGTTCGCCTGTGATCTATCTGCTTGCAAAGGCGCTTGCTGCGTAGAAGGTTCTTCGGGAGCTCCGCTGGCAGATGATGAATTGCAGATTCTAGAGGACATTTACGAAGACGTCAAACCTTACCTCCGCCCTGAAGGAATAGCTGCTATTGAGAAAGAGGGGTTTTATACGCTAGACTCAGACGGGGAATACGTAACCCCATTGGTCAACGAAGAAGAATGTGCCTACGTTCAGTTTGATGCTGATGGAACGGCAAAATGTGGAATAGAACAAGCGCATAGAGCTGGCAAAGTGGCTTGGGCAAAACCAATTTCTTGCCACCTCTACCCAATTCGAATCAAAGAACTGAATGATTTTGACGCCATCAATTACCACAAGTGGCACATTTGCAAACCTGCTTGTGAATGCGGTGCGAAATTGAAACTCCCTGTCTTTCGCTTTTGTAAATCTTCTTTGATTCGCAAGTATGGCGAAGATTACTATCAGCAGCTCGAAGAAGCATACAAGCTCTGGCAAAAAAATGATGCCGCTGAGTGATTTCATGTGTTCAGTGTTGAAATCTTAAATCGGGGGCTCTTTTTCTGCAACTTCCCCGATGTAACTTCAAAGTCGAATTCATTGAAGCATGAAGCACCTTATCAAAATAGTTTTGCTAGCCGCAGTTGTCGTTAGCTTGAAAACGACCTATGCGCAGTCCCCACAGGCGATTTCGTATCAAGCAGTAGCCCGAACTCTTGAAGGAGGAGCCTTGGTGGAAACCAGTCTCATCGTTAAAATCGGAATCATAGCAACTTCCATAAATGGGAATTTGATGTGGGAGGAAGAACACGCGGTCAATACAGATGGATTCGGTTTGTTCGGTCTTTCTATTGGCACAGGAACATCAACAGGCAACGGATTGTCTCCTTCTTTTCCCCTCCTAAATTGGGGTGCAACTTCCTACTTCCTCAGTGTTGAGGTTGATGATGGTAGCGGATTTGAGTTGCTAGGGATTAGCCAATTACTGTCTGTTCCTTATGCCCTCTTTGCTGAGAATGTAGATCCTACAGATGAGTTAATTACTGATTTCTATTTCGAAAATGACAGCTTGATCATTGAAGAAGCAGGGGAAGATTTTATTCTAGATATAGGTGCCATGTTTGATGATGCCTTGTTCGGAGAGTCCATTAACTTGGTGCAACTTGTTGGAACAGATTTAAACATTGTAGAAGGTGATGAAGCATTTGTTGTTGACCTGTCTTCCATTGCTGATGACGGTGATTGGGAAGTGAATGAAAATGCTGTTTACAGTTCGAATGTTAATGTAGGCATCGATACGCCTTCTCCTACGAGCACACTTTCAGTAAATGGATCTTTGTCTTTCAAAGTAGAACAGTTTCAAGGTCCTATAAATGCTGACCTAGATGCGAATAACCACATTGTTTTGGCCAATGTATCAAACGGTGATATTACCCTCAACTTGCCAAGTGCCGGTGACTGTCCTGGAAGAGTATACAAAATTAAACGATTTGGAAATGAACCGCTTAGCTCAGATGTGACGGTGATACCTGTTGTAGGCGAGGCCATAGATGGTTCAACACAAGAAATTCTGACGGGCTTTGGCGGACAAGTATTGGAGATGATCTCTGACGGAAGCAATTGGTGGATTCTCTCTAATCAAACCATCCAATGATGCGTTTGAGTTACATACTGACATTCATTTTGGTAGGTGCTTTTAGCAGCTCATTTTCCCAAGTAGTGCTTGGCAGACAGGTAATTGGAAGCGCAGGAATCAGCGGGTCAACATCTTCAGCCCAGATTTCTTCCACTTCTGGAGAGACGGCGGTAGCGCGTTATGAAAGTGCCTCTTTTTCGCTTACAGAAGGTTTTGAGCAACCATCTTTTTCTCCATTACTGGTAGAGGCAGTGCTCTCATTTGATGAATGTTGGAACGGAAGCAACGCTAGCATAGACCTGCCTTTAGTTACTGGTTGTGGCGGAGTGCTTTCAATCATGCTCAATGGTGAACCCGCATCACTCTCGATGCTAGATCTAGCGCCGGGTGACTACCTGCTTGAGATTACCGCCCAAGAAGGTTGCTCCTATTCAGAAATCATAACCGTTGAGGCACCAAATCTTCCGCCTTGTGATTTGAACATTTACAATGTGATTACGCCAAATGGCGATGGAGCAAATGACGTGTTTACGATAGGGAATATTCTTAATCCAGCATACCTAGAGAACAAAGTCCTTATTCTGAATCGATGGGGTCAAGTGGTCTGGGAAGGTGAAAATTATGACAATGCATCAGTGGCATGGGATGGAAATGATAGGGATGGAAACGTACTCCCAGGGGGTACCTATTTCTATGAAATAACCCTCAACGAAGCTAGTTTCACTGGTTTTATATCTCTGCTGCCATGAGAAAACTGCTCTTTTTCATTAGTTTGGTTCTTGGGGTCGAAACCTATGCACAGCAAGACTGGATGTACGCTATGCAAACGTTAAATCTCTATGATGGAAACGCGGCCGCTGCGGGAATGTATGACCGTGCTGCTGTGAATTTTCGAGCAAGAAATCAATGGGTGGGGATTGAAGGAGCGCCGAATACTCAACTCCTGTCATTTCATGCGCCCATCAAAGACAAACCGCTTGCTTTTGGTTTAAGGCTGATGCATGAAGGAATTGGTGTCTTAGACCGCAGCATGGGTGTTGTTCATTTAGCATACAAACTCAAACTAGGTGCAGGTGAGCTCTCTTTTGCCCTTGGTGGAGGAATTGCCATTGACCAAATGGACTTGGAGGCGCTCAATGCATTAGACGACGAAACAATTTTGACTTCGAATGTGCAACAAAGCACGGTCTTAACGGAGGGTGCTGCATTGTACAGAACAAAGTGCTTTTTTCTTGGGGTCGAAGGACGGCACTTACTGAGGAATCAAGTTGAATGGATGGAACTGACAACAGATGGACGCGCAACGGAGGTGCTTGCAATGGCTGGCGCAACCCTTGGTGTCAGCGAAAACTGGTCGCTTCGTCCATTGGTTGCCTTGCGCTACAGCACAACAGGACAGGTGCTTCCTGAAGCGCAGATCGGTGCGTGGTTCAATAAAACGTTTTGGATGGGAGCAGGGTGCCGCCTTGAATCGTCTGCTTATGCCTTTGCTGAATACAGAATCAAACGCAAATACCGCATTGGCTATTCATTTGGAATGCCCACACAAGCCTGGTCAGTTGGTCAAGCGTCTACCCATGAAATTATGCTCGGCATCCTTTTCGGGAAGCCTACTACAAACCTTTCAAGCTTGAGACTTTTCCAATGAAAACGCTACTGAGCATTCTTTGTGGTTGTTTGCTTTCAGCCAATGCAAGCGCGCAAGCAGCGTATGAGATTACCTACGTTGATGATTTCGCGTCAGCTGAACCTTGCATTGCTTTGGCCATAAATGCCCATGGAGTTTTCATTGAAACGGATAGTGTTCCCGTTGGCTTGATCACTGATGGATGCGATTTTGAACCTATTTATTTCACCAAATTCGCCCAAAAGAGAGACCATTGGAAAGATTTTGGACCACTGACTAACTATGAGATTGGAAACATGAATCCCGGGACCTTGACGTTCAGCGAAGGAGATTCTATTTATGTTGTCGGAATGCGTGCATCATCACTCTTTGGGGATCCAAAGAGCTTAGTTGAAGGGAAGCTCAATGAATTGACGCGAGTGTATGAAAACGAACGCATTGTGGTTCAGTCATCTGATACGTTAATGCCTCTTCATCCAACGCTGTCTCCTGATGGAAATCAATTGGTTTTTTCAGCGAAAATGCCGCGAGGAAAAGGAGGCTATGACCTCTATTTTATGAATCGAATTGACGGCGGATGGAGTGATATATATGCTTTCGGTGATGGAATTAATACGCCAGAAAATGAACTGTTTCCTCAATGGTACCAAGGAGATGTTTACTTCTCAAGTAATGGCCATGGTGGATTGGGCGATTATGACTTGTTCAAAGCGACCAAGGAAAGCCAGTGGAAGGAAAAGGAACCACTTCCAGCTGGATTGAATTCTGAAAAAGCAGATTTGAATCTACTTTGGATTACCCCTGACAAGGCACTTTTAACAAGCAACAGAGCAGGGGAATTCCAAGTGTTTTTCGCCAAAGAGAAAAAGGATATTGAGCTGTTGAAGGGCTATTCAGCTATTCTAGAGTGCCAAGGAACTCCCGTTCAAAACGCGACCATTGTAATCAGGAATGAAGAGAACGATGTTGTTCTGCGTGATACAACCAATTCAGAAGGGGTTTTCTTGATCGAAACGTTAGAAATGAAAACGTCATACCGTGTTGATTTTGCCGGAGCTGATGAGCAGGTGCTGGCGAAAAGCTTGCTGTACATCGTAAATCCTAGTGGTGACCGCATCATGGTTTTCGCCCCAGGGAGAGGTGGTTTCTTCAACTTTGAAATTCTGCCTACAGATGAGATCAAGGGACTGACCTTAATGGATGAAATTGATGACAGTAGATTGTTTACGGTTAAGATTGAAGGGCAAGTATTTAAAGATGAACCAGGCGATGTTAGCAAAGGAGAGCCGATTTATATCATGGATGTTGACGGGAATTTAATGGCGCTAGCTTACACTACTGATAAGGGAAGATTCAAATTTGATGAACTCAGTCCGAACGCGACCTATTCATTTCAACTCGATGAAAATAAAACGATGTTGAACATGGTTATCATGGACAATGGTGATCGAATTGAGGTGCCATTGGAAGAAGGAAAAGGTGTTTATGAGCGCATTTCAGACAAGGAAGGGATTACACTGATCAACGAAAAAGGGGAGTCTATATTAATTCGTAAAGATGAACTTTTCGTCATTCAACATATCTATTATGAATTGAATAGTTCTGTACTGAATGTGGTTGCAATGTATCAATTGACACAGTTAGCGCAGATTATGGTGAAGAATCCTAGCATTCGAATCGAACTGGGTTCACATACTGATTGCAGAGGCAAAGATGATTACAATTTATGGTTGTCTGAAGCCCGAGCGAAAGCTGCATTGTTCTTTTTGGAGTCCAATGGGATTGGCTCAAACCGCATGATAGGGAAAGGTTTTGGAGAAGGTGTATTATTGAATGGGTGTGATGATGATGTTCCTTGCGAAGAAGAAGACCATGCTTTGAATAGAAGAACAGAAATCAAGGTGATCATTCAGTAGCAAAAAAGGGGGATGTAATGTCAAATCAAAGCGGTATTTTTGCGCCATGCTATTACACTTAATGAAATCTAAGCTGCACCGTGTTTCAGTAACACAGGCAGATCTTAATTACATCGGCAGCATTACATTGGATGAAGATCTAGTGGAAGCAGCTGATTTTATGGAAGGCGAGCGTGTTCAAATTCTGAACTGCAACAATGGCGAACGTTTTGAAACTTATGTGATCAAAGGCGAACGCGGTTCAGGGATGGTTTGTTTGAATGGGCCTGCTGCGCGAAGAGTGGCCGTAGGAGACGTGGTTATCGTGATTTCTTATGCCTGGATGGAGAAGAGTGAGGCGGAAAGGTTCAAGCCAACCGTTGTTTTTCCTGACACAGAAACGAACAAATTAATCTAGCCCTTGAGCAAGAAAATCATCAATATTCTTAAATACGTCCTTTTCCTTGGGATTGGAGTGTCGCTATTTTATCTGGCCACCTTGGATATTACGCAGGGTTCTTTGATTGTTGATCAGGCGCCTACTGCATTTAGAGTGGGCAATGGATTGGATAAAAACAAAGAAGGTCTGAGGCTGCTTCGGATTGCTGCAGTAGACACGGAGTTAGATGGACTTCCTTTTAGCATTCTACAGGGAACAAAAATTATTTACGAAGGTCAGCTGAGTGCAGATCCAAAGAAGGAAGTTGAATGCTATGTCCCAGAAGGACAGAACAGGATTGAGCTAACCCTCCCTGCAGGAGAACATGAAATTGTAGTAGAAGGTGTAGACAGAACAGATGAGCTTCTTGCAGACATGAAGCGCGCTAGTATACCTGGCATACTCCTGTCATTTCTCTTCGGCTATTTAGCCATTGTCAGCAGAGGATTGCGTTGGCTAATTATTCTTGAGCCTTTGGGGTATAAGCCAAATAGATGGCGCAGCGTTCATGCGGTGGCATTCGGGTATTTCGCAAATACATTCGTACCAAGAAGTGGGGAGTTAGCGAGGTGCGCAGCGCTTAATCAAACTGATGATGTGCCTGTTGACAAGCTTTTTGGCACGGTGATTAGTGAGCGGGTTGTAGACATTATGATGCTTATGTTATTCATGTCAGTGGCCGTTGCAACCAACCTGGACTCATTTGATACCTTGTTGAGCAATATGACGGGTTCAGTTGGTGATGATTCAGACGGTAGTTCGAAATGGCTCATCCTTGGTGGTGCTGCAATTGGAGTACTTATGTTGTTTCTTGTTTTTAGAAAGAAGATTATGGCAACAGGCATTTACACCAAGGTAAAGGGCTTTGTTGATGGGGTGCTGGAAGGATTGAAAAGTGTGTTGAAGATGCGCCGGAAATGGGCATTCATTGGCCACACATTATTCATCTGGGGAATGTATTTCTTTATGGCATTTGTGGTTTATATGAGCATTGATTCAACCAGTCACATGACCGTATTCCAGGCTTTATTCGTAATGGTAGCAGGTGGATTCGGTATGGTATTGCCCGCTCCTGGTGGAATTGGTTCATACCATTGGACAGTCAAATTGGGCTTTATCGCCTTAGGCATGTCTGGTGCTCTTGGGTTCGCAGTTGCGAACGTACTTTGGCTGACACAGACGGTGATGATTATTTTAGGTGGCGGTATTGGTTATCTAATACTAATGTTGTACCGAATTAGAAGAGATCGTTTAGCTAAAGCCAATGACTGATTCATCGCTTAACAAGCTCATTTCACTTATAGGATCTTACAAATCTGAAGGGAAGCGCGTGGTTTTTACCAATGGGGTGTTTGATATCCTGCATGTTGGTCATGTGACTTATTTGGAAGCTGCAAAGGCAAAAGGAGATGTGCTCATCGTTGGGGTGAATGATGACGCCAGTGTGCGCAGACTCAACAAAGGACCTGAGCGGCCAATTAATGGCGAAGAAGCGCGCGCTAAGGTGATCAGTAGTTTGAAATCAGTAGATGAGGTAGTCATTTTTGGTGAAGACACGCCTTATGAACTCATCAAAGCCTTGAAGCCGAATGTGCTTGTAAAAGGCGGAGATTATGACCCCGAAGAAAGAGATGCTTCTTCCAAAACGTTTATGGTGGGATCAGATTTGATCTTGGCCGAAAAAGGAGAGGTGGCTGTAATCCCTCTTGTTAAAGGATTCTCAACCACCTCTATAGTGCGGAAATTAAAAGGGTAATTCTTAGTACTCGAAGGTCTCCATGAACTTCGTAGTAAAATCGCCTTCTCTAAACTTAGGGTCCTTCATGAGTTTGATGTGGAATGGGATGGTCGTTTTCACTCCTTCAATAATGTACTCATCTAATGCGCGTTGCATTTTCTTAATTGCTTCTTCCCTTGTTTGAGCTACAACAATCAATTTTGAAATCATTGAATCATAGTACGGAGGAACTCTGTATCCGGCATAAACGTGTGTGTCTATTCGTACACCGTGTCCGCCTGGAGCATGGTAATCAGTAATGGTTCCCGGACTAGGAGCAAAGTCTTTTGCAGGGTCTTCTGCATTGATTCTACATTGAATCGCGTGCATTTTAGGATAGTAATTCCTACCGCTAATTGGATCACCCCAAGCAAGTTTTATTTGCTCTTTAATCAAGTCGTAGTTGATTACTTCTTCAGTAATTGTATGTTCAACTTGAATACGCGTATTCATTTCCATGAAGAAGAAGTCGCGGTGTTTATCTACAAGAAATTCAACCGTACCAACACCTTCATATTTCACCGCTTCCGCTGCGCGAATGGCAGCTTGACCCATTTGCTCACGCAATTCGTCAGTCATGAATGGAGAAGGTGTTTCTTCAACTAATTTTTGGTGGCGACGTTGAATCGAACAATCACGCTCTGATAGGTGACATGCATGTCCGTTCTGATCACTAGCAATTTGAATTTCGATGTGGCGAGGGTCTTCGATGAATTTCTCCATGTACATTCCGTCGTTACCGAAGGCAGCTCCTGCTTCACGTCGGGTCGTATTCCACCCATCTGCAAGCTCTTCATCGTTTTTGCAAACACGCATCCCTTTTCCACCACCACCAGCTGTGGCTTTCATCATGATTGGATACTTGAGTTTTGCAGCAACTTCTTTTGCGTGCTCAAAGCTTTTCAGCAAACCTGGAGACCCTGGAATTGTAGGTACGCCTGCCTTTTCCATGGTTTGTTTTGCAGAAGCTTTATCACCCATAGACTCAATGTTCTCTGGAGAAGCTCCAATGAACTTGATGCTGTTTTCCTTACAAATACGTGAGAAATTCGCGTTTTCAGAAAGGAAACCATACCCAGGGTGGATGGCGTCGGCATTTGTTATTTCCGCTGCCGCAATGATGTTGGGTATTTTGAGGTATGATTCAGAGCTAGGTGCTGGACCAATACAAACAGCTTCATCCGCAAATCGAACGTGCAAGCTTTCGGCATCTGCTTTGGAATAAACCGCTACAGTTTTGATGCCCATTTCTTTGCATGTGCGAATAACCCGAAGTGCAATTTCGCCTCGGTTTGCGATCAATATCTTCTTGAACATATTTCGCTTTTTTAGGGGGTAAATTAGCTAGGATCTACCAAGAAAAGTGGTTGATCATATTCTACAGGAGAATTATCATCAACAAGCACTTTTACAATTTTACCTGAAATCTCTGCTTCTATTTCGTTGAAGAGTTTCATTGCTTCAATGATACATACAACGTCACCCTTTTTGATGGTCTCTCCTACCTCGAAGAAATTCTCCGTGTCTGGAGAAGGTCTGCGGTAGAACGTTCCAATCATTGGAGATTTGACTTCAATGTATTGAGTGTTTTCTTCTGCTGGGGCAGGGGCTGCAGCAGGGGCAGGAGCCTGTGCAGCTTGAGGCATATGCATCTGTTGAGGCATATTTTGTACAGGTACTTGTACATATTGTGCTTCAAGTTCTGCTGCTCCTTTTTTGCGTGCTCCAGCTTTATTTTCTGACTTTATCGTGATCTTGAAATCGTTTTGTTCGATCTCGACTTCAGTCACGCCGGATTTCGCGACGAATTTGATCAAATCCTGAATCTCTGTAAGGTTCATGGCTGAAGGGGTTTGGTTTCTTAATTGAAAAATAGATTCGGTTTATTTTGCAACATCTTTTCCATCGTAGGCCCACCGAAGCCAAACGGCTCCCCAGGTAAACCCGCCTCCAAAGGCAGATAGAATAATGTTATCTCCTTTTTTTAATTGTGCTTCCCAATCTGACAAGCAGAGAGGGATGGTGCCGGCTGTGGTATTGCCATAACGCTGGATGTTGATCATCACTTTGTCTTCATGCAATCCCATTCTTCGCGCAGTGGCATCAATAATACGCAAATTCGCTTGGTGTGGAACCAACCATGCAATGTCATCAGACGTAAGGTTGTTTCGTTCCATTATTTCAGCAGCTACGCCTGCCATGTTCACTACTGCTGCTTTGAATACAGGCTGACCATCTTGAAACACAAAATGTTCTTTGTTGTCAACTGTTTCATGCGAAGCAGGTTTAGCAGATCCTCCGGCTTTCATGTGCAAGAACTTTCTTCCAGCTCCATCTGACTTCAGTATGGTGTCACAAACACCATATCCGTCTTCATTTGGTTCTAAGAGAACAGCTCCAGCTCCATCACCGAAGATAACACAAGTTGTGCGATCTGAGTAGTCAACGATTGAAGACATTTTGTCTCCTCCCACAACCACTACTTTCTTGTGTGTTCCGCTTTCAATAAATTTTGATCCAGTTGTAAGGGCATAGAGGAATCCAGAGCACGCTGCACCGATGTCAAATCCGAATGCATTCGTAGCTCCTAACTTGTCGCAAATAATATTAGCTGTAGCAGGAAACACCATGTCAGGTGTTACAGTAGCGCAAATGAGTAAATCGATTTCATCAGCCGCTATTCCGCGCTTTTCAAGAAGTTGTTTAACGGCTTCAACCGCCATGTCTGAAGTACCAAGACCTTCGCCTTTGAGAATATGACGTTGCTCAATTCCAGTGCGAGAACGTATCCACTCATCTGTAGTGTCTACAATCTTTTCGAGATCGGCATTCGTCAATAAATCTTCAGGTACATACCCCTGAACTGCTGTAATTGCTGCTGTAATTCCCGCCATCGATCTTTAGATCAGGTTCAAGACAAGACGCTAAGTTAACGTTTTGAATGACATTGCCCTAAACAAAAAAAGGAGCCCATTTTAGGCTCCCGTATCTTGAGGAGTTAAGTTTCCTTATTCTGCTTTCTCCATTACAACTTTACCTTTATAGTAAAGCTTTCCATCATACCAATGTGCATGGTGAAATAGGTGGGGCTGACCAGTTGTAGGGCATGTAGCCACATTTGGTGCCGTTGCCTTGTAATGTGTACGACGCTTACGTGTACGCGTCTTCGATTGTTTCCGTTTAGGATGTGCCATCGTTCAAACGTTTTATTTCAATCCTTTAAGTCCTTCCCAACGAGGGTCAATATCCTCGTCTTCGGTTTTTTCCTCTCGGAGTTCATTTAGTAATTTCAATGCATCTTGATCACAGTCTGATTCGTTTTCATGAACATGCCTACTTGGTAAACCCAAATGAGCGTATTCATATAAGTACTGTTGAAGCTCTATCATGTGAATTGCTGTGCCATAAACCAGTATTTCATCTTCACTTGTACCAGTTTGATCACCATATTTGATGATAAGCCGATCTTCATGATCAATGTCTACTCGCATTTTGGAACCGCAACGGTCACAAACAGTTTCAACTGTTCCATAGACGTCAAAGTCTAGGACCATCATTGTACTTTGCTTTTCTAACAGAAGATCAACGTTAATATCACTTCCAGTTATCTCAGAATGTTCAAAAGACTCAAAGAACGTATCCCCTAATTCGAATTCGAACTCATGTTGTCCTACTTTCAAACCGATAAACGGAATCTTGTAAGCTTTATAAATATCCATGCTCCCGAATTAAGGAGCGCAAAGATAGCAAAAAGACATGAATTCCAAAAGATTACTTTCCTTTATCCCGTGGTGTAGGTTTGTGGGACTGCAAAGGGTTGGTAGTCATCTCTTTGTAAACCTTTCTATACTTGTAGATATCGCAGGCTAAAAAGATGGCTTGGCGAAGTGAATCTGGTGATGCAACGCCCTTTCCGGCGATGTCATACGCTGTTCCGTGATCTGGACTTGTTCGCACAATAGGCAAGCCTGCAGTGAAATTAACGCCTGAATCGAAAGCCAATGCTTTAAAGGGGGCCAGCCCTTGATCATGATACATTGCTAGGACCCCATCAAAGCTCTTGTACTGCGCTGTTCCAAAGAATCCATCAGCGCCATAAGGCCCAAAAACAGTCATTTCATTTTCAACTTCTCTGATGGCAGGGAGGATCACCTCTTGCTCTTCAGCTCCCAACAGTCCATTATCTCCTGCGTGCGGATTCAGTCCGAGCACAGCGATTTTAGGCTTGTTAATGCCGAAGTCGCGCTCTAAGCTTTCGTGCATCAAACGAAGCTTCTTTACGATGCCGTCTTTGGTGATGTTTTCGCTTACGTCTTTCAAGGGGACATGTCCGGTGGCCACTCCAATGCGCATGGTGTCGCTTACCAGAAACATGAGTGACTCATCAACATTAGACATGTTAGCGAGGTACTCTGTGTGGCCGGGGAATTTAAATTTATCACTTTGAATGGTGTCCTTATTGATCGGACAGGTAACCAAGACGTCAACTTTATTTGAAGCCAAATCTTCCACTGCTGCTTCAATGCTTCTGAAAGCAAATTCGCCCGCTTTTTTGTCTGGTTTCCCAAGGGAAGGCTCCCATTTTTCGTCCCAAACATTCACCACGTTGATGAGCTTTGGATTGGCGTCATCTGCTGAATCACATGGGTTCAGACGCACATCTGGCATGTTTAGTACTTTTCTATGGAAACGCAGTATGTCTATGTTTCCATAAATCACGGGAATCACAAATTCATTGATTCTGGCGTCTTCAAATATTTTTAAAATGGTCTCAATTCCAATACCATTCGGATCACCTATGGTAATTCCGACGCGCAATTGCCCTTCTTGACTCATAGTTTGTAATGGTTTTTAAGGAATGCGATTAATAATCTGACACCAACCCCCGTTCCGCCAACTGGGCGATACGTTTGTGGTGTATGTAGAAATGCCGGACCAGCAATGTCTATGTGAACCCAAGGATAGTCTGTGAAATGCTGTAGGAATTTCCCAGCAGAGATTTGACCGCCTTCGCCTTTCCCAAGGTTAGACAGATCAGCAACGGTGCTTTTTAATTCTGCGCCATATTCGTCCCAAAGTGGAAATTCAACAGTGCGCTCGTATGTTTCTTCACCACTTTTTTTCACTTCGGCCAATACCTTTGATGAGGCGGTTCCCATAACGGCACTCGCATATGTGCCAACAGCGCGAACTGCGGCCCCCGTCAATGTAGCGGCATCGAACACCAATTCGGGTTCGTATTTTTTCGCGTAGTGCAACGCGTCAGCCAACAAAAGTCTGCCTTCTGCATCGGTGTTTTTTACCTCAACAGTTGTTCCGTCAAACATGGTGATGACATCACCTGGAACGTATGCATTTCCGTCAGGACGATTGTCTGTAGCCGGTATGAGGCTAACCAAGTGAACAGGTAGCTTCATTGCTGCAGCTGCAGCAACTGTTCCAACCATCGCAGCAGCACCGCCCATGTCGCTCTTCATGAAATCCATTGAGTTTGCTGTCGGCTTAAGGCTCATCCCTCCGGTGTCATAAACAACACCTTTACCAACAAGAACAATTGGCTTTGCGTTTTTTGCGTTCTTCGGCTTCCATTCAAGTATGGTGAAAGTAGGGGGGTCAATACTGCCTTTGTTCACAGAAAGCAGTCCACCCATTTTAAGGCTCTCAATTTTTTTCCTATTCAGCACTTCTACTGAAAACCCCAGTTCTTTGCCTTTTTCGGTAATCGCGTTGGCTAGGTCTACTGCGGTGAGGTGAGAAAGGGGTCTGTTGATCAAATCTCTGCTCCAGTTCACACTTGAAATCAACGCATTCAAATCATCGAGATCGCCTTTCTTTAGATCCGCATCTGCCACGTTAAGTTTTGAAAGGGAATGCCTTCTTTTGTTTGCATCTGTGTAAAGCTCCAAGAATTGATAATGACCTAGGCCGAAACCTTCGGCAACCAATAAGGTAGCTTTAGCACTGCCGGTATGATTGATGAGTGTTGCTGATTTAGTTTTCAATCCCAGCTCATCCTGAAGCATGAGGTAACCAATGTTTCGCAGCGCTTCCTTTTGTGCTGAAGAAGAAGATTTTCCTTCGCAAACATAGGCGCGAACAACTTCACCGTTGTCAATAAAGTTCACCACTTTCAGACCGGAATCCAGTCCCGTTTTAATCGCCTTTTTAGCTTGTGCATCAATTCCTGAAGGAAATTTCTGAGCAGTAATTAGATGAATGTGATTGCTTTTTTGGTCAGGTTTGCTAACCTTTTTTATTGTGAGTTGCATGCTTTAAATTTTGTGTTGCAAGATACATAGTTAAGGAACACTATATAAATGAAAAGCGGGCTACTCTGAACCTTTTCCATCCCAATTGATTCCGTTTCTGAATATAAAAGGGTAGAGCAATAAACATTGCATGATTTTTGTTGTCATAGCGTTAGGGTTTTTAGGCCTGTTCTGTGTACCTTTATATGATAGACTATGCGCCATTTTTTACTTTCCATAGGGCTTTTACTCAGTTCATTATCGCTGTTTGCTACGCACAACAGAGCGGGTGAAATTACTTACACCCATATTAGTGGATTTACTTACGAGATTCTCATCACTACCTGCACAAAGACTTCGGTAATTGCAGATCGTCAGTGGTTGAGCATAGATTGGGGAGATGTTCCTGCCGGCGCGCTTTTAGATAGCCTTGAACGGGAGAGTATTACCCTTCTTCAAGACAATGCCCAACTAAATAAGTACCGTGGAACACATACTTACAGCGGTCCCGGGATATTTATGATGAGTGTTGCAGATCCCAATCGAAATGAGGGTGTAATTAATATCCTCAATTCAGTAAACCAAATATTCTGTATCACTACTACATTGATTATTAATCCTCAGGCAGGTCACAATAACTCAGTCCAGTTGCTGAATATTCCCAAAGACAAAGCCTGTATTTTTAAGTTATTTGAGCACAATCCAGGAGCTTATGACCCTGATGGTGATTTGATTACCTATTCCATTACAGTCCCGGCTGGAGGAGATTACAATGATGACGGAATAGGGTGTGATCCAATTCCTGGGTATACTGAGCCTGAGCATGATGTGCTTTTTGAAATAGATCCGCTTACGGGCACCCTCACGTGGGACTCGCCGCAAGTAATTGGTGAACACAACATAGCCATTTTAATTGAAGAGTGGAGAGAAGTGGCCGGGCAACTCATTAAAGTAGGAGATGTGGTTCGTGATATGCAGGTCCTGGTTCAAGGATGCGACAACAATCCGCCAGACATTGTTCAGGTCTTGGACACATGCATTGAAGCCTATTCCAATCTCTCATTTCAAATCACCGCCTCTGATCCTGATGGAAATGGAATTGATATGAATGCGTTTGGGGGCCCGCTCACAGAGGTGGCCCATCCTGCAAATTTCTTAGATGGTAACAACGGTACGGCACAGTTTTCATGGACGCCAGAATGCGAAGAAGTGAGACTGAACCCTTATCAAATGACCTTCCAAGCACTAGATCAGAGCAGTCAGGTTGATTTGACAGATTACATGACAATGAACATCACCGTTGTGGCTCCTGCTGTTGAAAACCCCACAGCAACCCCTGATGGCAACAGCATCATTCTTTCTTGGGACCCCCACCAATGCCTAGATCTGCTTTCCAATGTGGAAGTGGCCAACGCGCAATACAAGATCTACAGAAGAACAGGTTTCTACGGCTTTGAGCCAAGCCAATGTGAGTTGGGCGTGCCAGAATACACGGGGTATTCACTCATTGACTCGGTTGAAGGCCTTGAAAATACTGCATATACAGACACTCAGAATATTTTCTACGGAGGTGAATATTGCTACATGATTGTGATGTGCTTGATGGATGGAGCAGTCTCTTATGCTAGCGTAGAATTTTGTGCTGAAATCATCAAGGATGTGCCAGTAATGACCAACGCAGATGTCAATTCAACAGACCTAGCCACTGGCGAAATCTATGTTGCGTGGTCTCCTCCAACGGAACTTGATACAGAGAATTTCTCAGGCCCTTACCACTATGAATTGCTTCACAGTGAAGGCCTCAGCGGTGCGTCAAATGTGATATGGACTTCGCCCATGCAAACAGAGGTGGTGAATGAAGACACAACCTTTGTTCATACTGGAATCAATACCCTTGAATTTGGTCATGTCTATACCGTTGCTTTCTATTCTGGGGAAGATTTGGTCCAAGTAGCAACCGAAGCATCCAGTATCTTCTTAGAGTTAATACCTGATGACAATGCCATTACACTTGTGATGAACATGGGCGTTCCGTGGATGAATGAGACGTATGATATTTATAGAAAAGACCCTGGTGCAACTGATTTTTTGCTAGTTGGGACCAGCGATGAGGAGATCTACCAGGACACAGAGTTAACAAACAACCAAGAATATTGCTACTACGTTACGAGCAATGGCGGCTATGATGCCCCAGGAGTGATTAACCCCATTATCAATGACAGTCAAGAAACATGTGGCTCACCTGTTGACTTGACACCTCCTTGTGCACCCACTCTAACTATTGAAGGCGATTGTGATCTAGAAACGGCTACACTTTTATGGAGCAACCCAAATGAGGAATGCACAGATGATGTGACGCAATACTTTATTTATTACAGTCCAACAGCTGACGGTATATTGGAATTTCTGACCACCATTGAAGGCGATGAGAATACCAGTTTTGTTTTCAATGAACTGGGCGCCGAAGGAACAATCGCAGGTTGCTATGCCGTGACTGCATTGGATTCTCTTTTGCCCGGTCTGGACGGGGAATTAAGACGAAATGAAAGTGACTTGAGCAACATTGTTTGCATTGATAATTGTCCGGTTTACGAATTACCCAACGTCTTTACGCCGAACAATGATGGCAGCAATGATCTGTTCATGCCTTTCCCGTACCGGTTTGTTGAATCCATAGATTTTCAAGTCTTTAATAGATGGGGTGACCTTGTTTTCCAAACGCTAGACCCAGACATCTTTTGGGATGGCACCGCCCAAGAAAGTGGAAGCATCTGTTCAAGTGGAACCTATTATTATACCGTTCAAGTGAACACCATCAGGCTTGTTGGTATTCTAGAAGAATCCTATTCAGGATCAATTACACTTTTAGACGGTAAGAACCCAGTTCGAGAATAACATGTTTACAGGAATTATAGAGGCAATTGGTGAAATCACCAAGTTAGAAAAAGAAGGAAGTAACCTCCACTTAACAGTGCGGTCACCTTTTACGAATGAATTGAAAATAGACCAAAGTGTGGCCCACAATGGCACCTGTCTCACGGTGGTCAAAATCAATGAAGATGAATACACCGTTACAGCGATTGATGAAACGCTGATGCGCACAAACATCGGTCAACTTGAGGTAGGGCACATTGTGAACCTTGAACGTTGCATGAAGATGGGTGGTAGACTAGACGGACATATTGTCCAAGGCCATGTAGATACAGTAGGCAACGTTATAGCAGTGAATGAGCTGGATGGCAGTTGGGAGCTTTCTTTCAAGCATCCAAGAGGTGAAAATGGCTCAGGATATGTTACGGTAGAAAAAGGCTCAATTACCATCAATGGAATTAGCTTAACGGTTGTAGACAGTACCCATGATAGCTTTTCTGTGGCACTCATTCCTTACACTTGGGAGCATACAAACATGCACACGCTAAAGCCCGGAACACAGGTAAACTTGGAGTTCGATATCATTGGGAAGTATGTAGCTAGAATGATGACGGCTAATCAAATATCTTCGGCTTCTTAAGCTCGAAGTTTTCACCTAAGTATACCTTTCGAACCTGTTCATCAGCGGCTAACTCTTCAGCTGTGCCCGCTTTTAGAATGTTTCCTTCAAAAAGCAAATACGCGCGATCAGTAATAGACAGGGTCTCTTGGACGTTGTGATCTGTAATTAGAATGCCAATGTTTTTTCGCTTTAATTGCGCAACGATGCGTTGAATGTCTTCTACTGCAATGGGGTCAACTCCGGCAAAGGGCTCGTCAAGTAGAATGAAGCTCGGGTTGGTAGCCAGCGCCCGTGCAATCTCAGTTCTTCTTCGCTCCCCTCCTGAAAGAAAGTCACCTTTGCTAGCGCGAACATGCTGCAAACCAAATTCGTTCAAGAGTTCTTCTAAACGCGCTTTGCGTTCTTGTTTGTTCAGCTTAGTCATTTCCAGAATAGCCATAATGTTGTCTTCAACGCTGAGCTTTCTGAAGACAGAGGCTTCTTGGGGGAGATAGCCTACGCCTAGCTTCGCGCGCTTGAACATGGGCTCTTCAGTAATGTCTCGGTCATCTAGAAAAACACTTCCTTCGTTGGGACGAATGAAGCCTACAATCATGTAGAAACTAGTTGTTTTTCCAGCGCCATTCGGCCCCAAAAGGCCAACGATTTCGCCCTGCTCCACCTCAATGGATACATCTTTCACAACCAAGCGCTGGCCGTAACGTTTCTGGATATGTTCTGCTCTAAGTTTCATTTAGAAATCAAACTGGAATTTTGCTCGAATACCGAATTTCACAATGTCCGGATTGTCTAGGTATGATAACCTCCATAATCCATCAATGCGCAAGATTTTAAATATATTCTCAACCCCTATTGCTGCCTCAATATAAGGTTTTGTGAGTGTATTTGTTTCTGGCGGAAGAATCAATTCAGCGTAATTGGCGGCGTTAAAATTACCGATGACTCCTTTAGCGCTTACCACTTCACGCCATTTTAGCTTTCGCATTAGAGGGATCTTATTTAGAAAGAGACCGTCAGCGTGGTATGTGACAGACGCGCTTACCCACTCATCACTCACAAACTCGAAAAAGTTCATGGTGTTAAAGGCCGTTTCATCATAAAAGAAGGTCTCATTTCCTTGGTGCAATTGGAGCAGTGGAAAAGGGAGGTTTCCCCAAATCTTTCCTGCTTCAAGCCATACACGGGCATATCCAAAAGGACCAAATCGAATTTTATCTTTAATCTTAAATACGGCTTTCTGGTATTCGTAGTCACCGCCTAAAAAGTCTTTGATTCCCACTGAATAAGCCAACTCAATGGTTGGGTATTTTGTTCCCAAACTAACCCTATCAAACTCACCTGATAAATACTTTTCTTTGAAAGCAAATCGGGTGTAAAGCGTCACCTCAGAGGTTGTTAGGTTGTTTACTGGCTCAAGGCTTCTGAAGTCATCAAAACGCTCATATCTGAGCGCTCCGAGGGGTGCGAGCGTTCTGTGCGTAAAAATCAATTTGGTACTCAATCCATAGAACCACTCACGCTCGAGATAGGTTTTCCCCTCAATAACATCAGTTAATTTATTGGCCGGATTGCGCCTAAAAATACTTGAGAGTACGTTGTCTTGTTGGAAGGCACCAGGGGCTTGTCCCAGTTGTTCAACATCCCGTTTGCCGCTGGCGCCGAACACCATTCGGGGGCTTTTACTGATCATGTAAGTGAGGCCGCCGCCAAATTTGAAGCGCTCGTCACGCAAGCCGTATGCGGTGTATCCTTCTAACAAGACACGCTTAGAGAATTTGTTACTGGTTCTTCCGCCAATGCGAAAACGATGTCCTTCAACTGGATTAAAACTATAGAGCGTGAAATACGGTCCGTATTCAACGTTTCCGCGAACGTAATAGCCACTGACGAAAAGTGTGATGAGGTCAGCAACGGTCCTAAATTGAGGAATGTTTTTAATGGAGTCTACCATGTTGTAGACTGATTTCTCGTTTTCTGTCAGTTCAATGTGCCTGCTTTTGTTCCAGAAGTCATCATTTTTTTCGTTTGCATCATCTGCAACTACAACGTCTGTGATGCCATGAAAAAAGTCATCATCCCTCGGTTTATCTATGACGAAATCAGTATAAGTAGTGGTCTTTCGTCCGTAAAAACCCATCGCTTTCTTAGACAGATTAAAGTCTACAAGGAGTTCATCACGGGTAATCATCCAAACTTCATCATCTACTTCATCGTATTCTTGCTTCACCATTAATTCCTCAATGAAATTGATGTTGGCGTCATCTGCAATTGAAGCTTCAACCTCACGAATGGCGTAGGTGGTGTCATTTACCCAAAACTCACCAGTGAAGGTGAGTTCTTGTTTTCGTTTCGGTAAAAACTTAATCTGGTAGCACCATTTATTTCCTATTAAGGCGCTGTCCATGAGGTAATAGCGATAAAACCCAAAGCCTAAGTTGCTGATTGGGCTCACGAAGTTCTTGCCGAAAACAATAATGTTATTATCGTAAATATTTACGTGCTGGTACATGTCGCCTAGAAACTGCGAAACACTTTGATTTTCAATTCCTGAGACCTTCGTGGCATGAATAATCTCCTTCTCTGTTTTTGGGTCTTTTCGATAATAAAAATTGGAGATACTCTCTGTCATGAAAACCGGTAGATAGGCTTTTTCTTGGGTGCTATCTATGTTGTCAAAAACGAAATCAAAGGGTTTCCAAATCTTTCTATTCTTGAACTCATCTGTAAGGTTGTTCAAGTCAAACTCAACTTTGTTGTACAATTCGTACTCGTAGGCTTCCAGTTTCTCCCTGTTATTAATCTCTTTGTTGCGCAGAACTCCCCGTACAATTGGGTGTGCTGGGTTTTCTTCTTCAGTAGGGCGAACTTCAGCAACTTCCAGTTGAATGCTGCTTGTGTTAAGGGCGAAATTGATGGTCTGCGTTCTATCCTGTTTTACCTTCTTTGTCATCGGTTCGAAACCGATAAAACTTACCCTTAAGCTATCGCTAGCATAGTAAGTTTCTATTGAGTAGTTTCCGTTGATATCAGTGTTAGTTCCGCTTTTTGTACCCACAAAAACCACGTTTACGAAAGGGAGTGTTTCGCCTGTTTCGGCATCAGTCACTTTTCCTGATACCGCCGTTTTCTGGGCTGCGGCAGTCAGTCCCGCAAAAAGTATGAGCAGGAATGAGAGTATGCGGTATGGAGTTAGGTTGTTCATTTTAATTAGGCAGTCTCCATTCATAGCGGAAAAGGCACCCTATACGAATGTACGAAGATCCGCCCCATAGGTTCCAGTGGAGCATAACGGATTTGTTCACGATAGAGTGTGTTGAAATACCTATTAAGGGTTAATTCAACTCAAGGACATTGCTCTTTACAGCACTACAAAAGTCCCGAAGGCAACTTTCACGCGCCTTTGCATAATAGCGAAGGAGTAGATTCCTTGTTTCAAACTCCCTTGTTGTAATTTAAAGCCAAGCTCAGTTGGTCTATAAGTGCATTGAACACGCTTTCCGTTTGAGTCGAAAACCAAAACATCTGCTTGTGCATTGTTTGCGTCAGGATGGGAAATAAAGGTTTCATTTGACCAAGGATTCGGCTGTGCCAGAGTGGTGGATACCGGCAAGGCTTCTGCGTTTTCAATGCTTGAGCTTTCCGCGCAATCACTGTTCGGGTTCCCAACGAAAAGAAATAGGTCATCGAAGTAACTGTCATTGTCAGTGCCTGCAAAACGTGTTCCACTCAATTCCATTTGAATAATTCCTGTATTCAGTGGGATGGGAGCTGAATTATCAAACAAAGTCCATGTATTGTTGAGCGTTGAAAAGTCCTCCGTTGAGCCAAGAGCAATCATTCCAGAAGTGAAAAAGTTCAGCTTGAAACTCGGCAGGTCATCTCCGCCCCAATTGGAAAGAAAGCCACCCCATTGCGCCAGATAGTTGCCCGCATTGATTGAGTCAGCAAATAAACTTACGTCTACGTCTTGGAGGGCAAGGCCAAATTCATTGTCATTGCAAACGCCTCCCACCGCAAAGAACAGGTCTCCGTTGTTTGGGTCAATGCCACCGCATTCCCCTGCCGTGAGTGCTTCAAACTCTCCTTCAATGGCGGTCCAGTTGAGAATGCCTAACTCTGCGTTGGGGTTTAGAAGTAGGTTTTGAGACATGCCGTTCGGGCAGGTGCTGAAAGAAGCTGGTTCAGACCAGTTTCCCCAGTTCATTTCGCGGTCTCTGTAACGCACTCTCCAGCAATAAGAGAGGTCTGGCATTAGTCCGTTTACAGGTGTTTCAGTGAGGTCATCGCCCGCTTGTGTGTCTGCATTGTTGTATTGATTTTCGTAGTTTTTCCAGTCTTCAAAGACCACGTTATCAAAGTTGCATTCTATAGCGATTTGCCAATGTGATTGCCCGTGAAGTGAATTGGGCTCTAAAGATTCGAAAACACTTGCGTCTAGGGTTATTTCTGTGATGGGTAAAGTGACATTCAGGGGTGAAATGGATTCAGGTGCTTGCACCATTCCGTTTGCTTTTCGAACAACTAGACTATCTGTGATTTCGTTGTCGCGGTTAACTTGCGCGTTTCCTCTGCTAATGCGTTTAACAGTAAAAGCGGGGTCATCACCAGCGGTCACTTCAACACTCACAAATCCCCATTCATCTTGAGAGACTGAAAATTCGTCGTAGTCAAATTGTGGCCAATCTCCCCAATAGTCAATTGCACCGCCGGCCGTTGCTACGTTGATCCACAAATGTTTGTGATCACGTGATTGACCGCGAGAATAGCCATGAGTATGCCCGAAGAAGTGAATGCTCGGTTTGTTACAGTCAGTGGTGAACGCCTCTAATAGTTCAATCACTTCTCCTGTGAAATCTGATTCTCCGGGTGTCCAAAGCTCAGACTTGTGCGGGTGGTGCAGCTGCGCGAAAACAAAATCAATGCTATCAGCAGTGCATGTTTCAGCTAAAACTCCAGAGAGCCAAGTCAATTGCTCTTCATTGTTGAATGGGCCATTGGAATCCATTCCGATAATACGTGTATTGCCGTAGTCTTTGAACCACCAGTGCTCTTCAAAACCATTCGAGCCATTTTCAGGCAATTTGAAGTAATTGAAGAAATAGACAGAATTGTTTTCATGGTTTCCTGGAACGGGATATACGGGAACTTCGCCAAAAAGGGATTGCCCGGGATCGAAAAAATCCTCTTTCCATTGGTCAAAGCTCAAGCCGTTCTCAACCAAATCACCAGGAATCATGACCAAAGCGATGTTGTCTGAAGGTGATGCATCTCCATTTTCATCAAGGTAATTTAGGATGCCATCATGAATGATTTCGTCAAATTTATTCGGATTGTTCCCGTCAATCTGCATGTCACTCATAGCGATGATTCGAAATGACTCGTCATCTGAGGCGAATGGGGGTGTTTTGAATTGGAATACTTGTGATTCAGCATCGGCCGTGATCACCTTGTAGTAGTACGTTGTGAACCGGTCAAGTCCTGAGATTGTGACTTCGTGGAGTTGCATTCCGTTGTTGGCAGATGTGCTTCCAGAAGAGGTGTTTCCAAGGGCCTCATCTAAGCCCCACTCAACAGTACTTTCCAAAGCCTCATCGGTTTCCCAAATGACGGTAATTGAATTCGGTTCGGCATCTTGTAAGAAAGGGCCAATAGCAATGGAAGTTTGGGCAAAGGATGTGAGTCCAACCAACATGCTTGTGAAAGCGAGAAAATAGTGCGTCAAAGTAGTTGTTTCGTCCAAAGGTAGGGAATTAGCCGAGGACGATTTATTGCCAGCGCTTCACCCATTCAGTTTGTTCTTGAGGCGTCAAGAAGGTCCAAGCAACAATTCTGCTCACTTTGTTTCCTTGTGCCATGGGGAGTGTTTTCATGTCAACCACTTCAAGCGCCCGAAAGGCTTTATAGATAGCTTCTAGGTTGGTTTCTTTTGAGACTAAAGTTGAAAACCAAAAAATGTTCTGTCCGAATTTTTTGCTTTCGCGAACCATGTTCCGGACAAACTTTTTTTCGCCTCCTTCACACCAAAGTTCGTTTCCTTTTCCGCCGAAGTTTGAGACGGCCCTCTTAGTTTTTACACCGCTGAGGTTGCTGACTTTTTGCGCGCCGGCTTTGGTTGCTTCGGCCTGCGAGCTGTGAAATGGCGGATTGCAAATGGAGAGGTCAAAGAATTCATCTTTTTTCAATACTCCAAAAAAGACATCTTTTGAAGACGGCTGATGGCGCAATTCAATAACGCCTTTCAAGCTTTCGTTGGAGTTGATGATGGCTTTTGAAGATTTCAAAGAAAGCTCATCTATGTCAGTTCCAGTAAATTTCCATCCGTATTCTGTGTGTCCAATGATTGGGTAGATGCAGCTAGCACCAACACCAATGTCAACACATCTGATTTTTTCTCCCTTGGGCAGTTTCCCACCATTTGACATGGCAATTAGATCAGCCATGTTATGAATATAGTCTGCTCTTCCGGGAATAGGGGGCGAAAGATATCTGTATGGCACATCCCAGTTTTCGATGCCGTAATGCATCTTTAACAATGCTTGGTTCAGCGTTTTTACCGCCTTTGGGTCAGCAAAATTGATGGACTCATTGCCGTATTTGTTTTTCTGAACGTAATGCTTGAGCTGCGGAATTTCTGCGTTCAGCGCCTTGAAATCATAACGCTGACGGTGTTTACTTCGTGGATGGAGCATTGATTTCTCTTCTGCGCCCTTGTTGTTTTCTTCAGACATAACGGCCGTATTAACGGTTAGCACTGTTGTAGCTGCGCTGCATTCCGTACAAGAATTTGCGCAGGAATTGATCTTTACATTGAGCGTATTGGCGCTGACTAGGATTTCGGAACAGGGCACTCAACTCATGCTTACTCACTTTCATTCCGCCTACATCAAGCATGTTCAGAATGTCATCATCACGCAAGTTGAGGGCGATTTTAAGCTTGCGCAGGATCATGTTATTACTGAGCACACGCTCAGGTGGTGGAGCTAAGCCCTCTTTTTTACCACGTTTCATGGTAATAAATCCATTTAGAAAGACAGCGAGGTACTGATCCATCAAGTCAACGAAATCAGGGTCGTCATCTTTCTTCAGCCAGCTACTGATCTGTGCGCGCGTTACAGGCACACCTTCAAGGGTGAAGAGATGCATCATTTGATCATCGCTGAAGTCAAATGTATATCGAACACGTCTAAGTACGTCGTTATTTGTCATGCGGCAGTGTCATTTCGAATGACAAAGGTTGAATTTTTTAGCGAGGTTTAGACTACGCAGTGAAAGCTTATCATGCCAGTTCTTCGGCACGAGCCTTTTGAACACGCTTACTTATCACAATACTTATTTCATAAAGTAGAAGAACCGGTAAAGCCACCATGACTTGACTTGTGAGGTCTGGAGGTGTAATGATGGCTGATAGAACAAGCACTACTACGAGAGCGTGCTTTCTGTATTTCCTTAGAAGTTCTGGTGTTACAATGCCAATTTTTGAAAGGAAGTATACTGCAATTGGTAATTGGAAAATGAAGCCTGTAGCCAGTGTGATGGAGGCCACCAGTTTCATGTAAGACATGATTGTGATCTTGGATTCTACATCAGCAAGTTCATAGTTGCCAAGGAATTGCAATGAAAGTGGGGCAATTCCGAAGTACCCAAAGGCTACTCCAAGAAAGAATAAAAGAGAAGTGTACAAAGTTATTCCGCTTACAGCTTTTGATTCTTTCATGCGCAAACCAGGCCTGATGAAAGTCCAGAATTGCCAGAAAATGAAAGGGAATGCGATAATGACTCCTCCTATGAGGGAAACAATAATGTGGGCGGTGAATTTCCCAAGCATGGTGGTATTGATGATGTCATAATCAATGCTCGTAACACACATTGATTCTCCCAAATGCAATGCGTGAGAAAGCCAACACCAAGCTCTGAACGAGATGAAATCTAATTTACGTGGAGCGAAAATAATATCGTCAAAAACGAAATCTTTCAGGGTGAAAAGAACTACAGCGCCAATCATAATGGCAATCACTGACCGCATCAATCTGAAACGGAGCTCTTCCAGGTGCTCCAAAAAACTCATGTCTTTGCTCTCTTCAGCCATTTCGTTCGCTCAAGTCTAAAGAATTCCCTCTCTGAGAATATCATGCAAATGTACGATACCCTTGTAGTCTCCCTGCGAAGTGATGATAATTTGAGTGATGCTATTGCTTTCCATCATATAGTACCCTTCAACCGCAAGTACATCGGCGTCCATTGTTTTCGGATTTACAGACATGATGTCAGCGGCGGTAGTGGTGGCGAAATTAAGTTCGCGTTCCAACATGCGGCGCACATCTCCATCTGTAATGATGCCCAGAAGCTTTCCGTTTTCAATCACTGCCGCCGCTCCCAGCCTTTTTGCCGAAATCTCAATGATGACATCTTTGACAGGAGAGGAAGGAGCTACAGACGGACGTGCTTCTTGAAGAATATCGCCAAGGGTCACATAAAGTTTCTTGCCAAGTGCGCCACCTGGATGGTATTTGGCGAAATCACTCGCTGTAAATCCGCGTGCTTCCATGAGGCAAATGGCAATGGCATCACCCATGGCTAGCTGAGCTGTGGTGCTGGTTGTTGGTGCTAGGTTGTTGGGACAAGCTTCTTTGGATACTGTGGTATTCACAACTAAGTCAGCACGTTGAGCTAGAAAAGAATCTAAGTTTCCTACCAGGCCAACCAAGGTGTTGTTCATGCTTTTTACCAGAGGAACAAGTGCTTTTATCTCAGGCGAATTACCGCTTTTGGAGATGCAAATGACAATGTCATCTGGCTGCACAATTCCTAAATCGCCATGAATGGCATCAGCAGCATGCATGAAGAGTGCAGGCGTACCGGTAGAGTTGAAGGTGGCTACAAGTTTGTTCGCAATGTTCGCGCTTTTGCCTATTCCTGTGAACACAACCCTTCCTGAGGATGCGAGAAGGGCCTCAACAGTGCCCGTGAAGCCTTCGTCCAGGAAATTGATGAGTTGTGCAACCGCTTCTGATTCAAGCGTTAAGGTTTTCCGTGCAGAGGAAATGATGGAGGTCTTGTTTTTCAATGGTTTTCGGAGAATAAAATTCAGGGAAGAATGTTCTGCCTCCCGCAATGAAAATTCGTTATCTTTAACTGTACAAAAGTAGAAAAATCAAAATGACCACAACCGAACTTGCGCCGAAAGAGGCAATCAAGAAGTTCTTTGGGTTTGATGGGTTCAAGGGAGACCAAGAAAACATTATCAAGAGCTTGCTGGAAGGACGTGATACATTCGTTATCATGCCAACGGGAGGGGGGAAAAGTATGTGCTATCAGCTTCCAGCTTTAATGAGCGAAGGAACAGCCATTGTTGTATCTCCGCTCATCGCCTTGATGAAAAACCAAGTAGACGCCATTCGTGGATTCTGTGAAAGTGACAGTGTTGCGCACTACCTTAATTCGTCACTTAATAAAGGAGAAATCGCAAATGTTAAAGAGGATGTGACTGCGGGCAAAACGAAATTGCTCTACGTAGCGCCTGAATCTTTGACCAAGCTTGAGAACATTGAGTTTCTCAAAACCATAAAAATTTCATTCGTAGCCATTGATGAGGCACACTGTATTTCTGAGTGGGGACATGATTTTCGCCCAGAATACAGAAGGCTTAAGCCCATTATAAAGGAAATTGCTGATGTGCCAGTGATTGCTTTAACAGCTACGGCTACGCCGAAAGTACAGCAAGACATTCAAAAGAACTTAGGCATGGTTGATGCCCAGGTCTATAAATCTTCGTTCAACCGCCCTAACCTCTTCTACGAGATTAGAGCGAAGAAAGAGGCCGTTCGCCAAATCATTCAATACATTAAGGCGAATGAGGGGAAAAGTGGAATTATCTACTGCCTAAGCCGAAAAAAGGTTGAGGAAATTGCACAAATGCTGCAGGTAAACGGAATTAAAGCCTTGGCGTATCATGCTGGGATGGACGGACATTACCGCTCAAGTGTGCAAGACCAGTTCTTGATGCAAGATGTAGATGTTATTGTGGCAACCATCGCCTTCGGAATGGGGATTGATAAGCCTGATGTGCGTTTTGTAATGCATTACGACATGCCGAAATCACTTGAGAGCTATTACCAAGAAACGGGAAGAGCAGGTAGAGATGGGGGCGAAGGAGTTTGCATTGCGTTCTACAGCTATAAAGACATTGAAAAACTCTCAAAATTCCTTCAAGGAAAACCAATTGCAGAGCAAGAAGTAGGGTTGCAACTGATAGAAGAGGTGGTCTCTTTTGCAGAAACATCCATGAACCGTAGGAAATTCATCCTTCATTACTTCGGAGAAGAATTTGACGAAGAAAATGGACCTGGAGCCCACCTTGATGACAACAGCCGCAACCCTAAAGAACGTTACGAAGGCAAAGAATTTGTTGAGCTGATGCTCAAAACTGTTCTTGGTGTGAAGGAAATGCACAAGTCTAAATACATTGTGAACGTCCTTGCTGGAAACATGACAGCTGAAGTAGAGTCTTACAGTGGAGACAAATCTCCATTTTGGGAAAAAGGAAAAGACAAAGAAGATAAGTTTTGGAGAGCAGTGATTCGCCAATGTGTTGTGAACGGCTTTTTGGTGAAAGATGTTGAAACCTACGGGACCTTGAAACTCTCTAAAAAAGCGCAAGAATTCTTGGCCAGTCCATACGATGTGCAATTGATTAAGGAACGTGAATTCTCTGATGTAGATGGAAAAGACACAACCGTAACAAGTCACAGGCAAAGCGGCGGCGGAGCCATGGATCTAGAGTTACTTAGCATGCTAAATGACCTTCGGAAGAAAGAAGCAAAGAAGCGAGACTTGCCGCCTTACGTGATCTTCCAAGAACCTTCACTCGAAGAAATTGCTACACATTATCCTGTTAGCATGGACGAGATGACGCTCATCAATGGAGTAGGAAGAGGGAAGGCCGTGAAATTCGGGCAGCCTTTCATTGATTTGGTTAAACACTACATGCAAGAAAACGGAATTGAACGTCCGCAAGACATGTTGGTGAAGTCAGTGGTGAAGAAGTCTGGGGCGAAAGTCCACATCATTCAAAACATTGATCGAAAATTACCTTTGGAAGACATCGCATCAGCAATAGGAAAGAAATTGCCTGATTTGATTGAAGAGATCGAAACCATTGTTTCTGCCGGAACCAAAGTGAATATAGACTACTATTTGAAAGAGATTCTAGATGAAGATTCTCAGGAAGAACTCTTTGAGTACTTTATGGAAGCAGAGTCAGATTCAATTGATTTAGCGATGGAAGAATTTGATGGGGATTACACCGAAGAAGAGCTTCAACTTATGCGCATCAAGTTCATGAGCGAAGTAGCTAACTAAGCTTTCAACTCACTCAAAGCTAACCATGCCATGAGTGCCATTCCTGTTTGAAGCGCAGATTCGTCAATATCAAAGGTAGACGTGTGCACGGGAGATGCATGTTCGCCTTTCTGACCTTGTGTTCCTAAACGGTAGAAACAAGCCGGCATGTGTTGGCTGTAATAAGCAAAATCTTCAGCGGTCATGCGCTTTTCTAAATCAATGACATTGTCTGGTCCTAACAATGCAATGGCGGCTTCTTTGGCACGCAGGGTTAGGGCTTCATCATTGACAAGGAACGGATAACCCCTTCTAATTTCAACCTCCACTTGTACATCATCTTTGGTACAAGAGGCTTCCGCAATTTCCTGAATGTGCACATGTGCAGTTGTGCGCCAATCTTCATCCATAGTGCGGAAAGTACCTTCAATGTGTACTTCATCTGGAATCACGTTGGTGGCTCCGTTGGCAATGACTTTTCCAATTGAGAATACGGTTGGAATGTGAGAAGGAGCCAAAGCATTTACTTGGGCATGCAAAGCGGAAATCATATTTGCTGCTGCCAGAATGGGGTCTTTTATTTTATGACGAAGAGCGCCATGTCCGCCCTTTCCCTTCACCGTGAAATACAACTCATCTGTTGAAGCCATATACATTCCCGGACGAAATCCTACTTTTCCAGCGGTGAGCTCTGGGAAAACATGTTGGCCAAAAATACCCGCAATACCTTCAGGCAAAGCTCCGTCTTTTATCATGAGAGAAGCACCGCCGGGCAACAATTCTTCACCTGGTTGGAAGAGCATGCGAACGGTTCCTTCCCACTCAGATTTAAGCTCATTCAACAGAAGCAGCGCTCCCAATCCGCATGCAGTGTGAACATCATGGCCACATGCGTGCATCACACCTTTGTTTTGAGAAACGTAATCAGTGGTGTTGGTCTCTAAGATGGGAAGGGCATCCATGTCAGCCCGCAATGCAATGGTTTTTTTGGAAGGGTTTTGACCTTTAATTACAGCTACAATTCCAGTTCCTGCGAACCCCGTTTCAAAGGAGATCCCTTTTTGTTTCAGGATAGAAGTGATGTATGCTGAGGTCTGATGTTCTTCGAATGAAAGTTCAGGGTGTGCGTGTAGATGCCTGCGCACAGTCTTGATTTCTGTGAACAGTGAACTGGCTGTTTTTAGGACCCTTTCAGCCTCAATTCCCATCTCCGAACAGTTTGAATGAAGAAGTCCAAACAAGCCTAATTGCAACGTAAAGCATGATTACTCCAAAGATGAATTTAATCACATTCGGATTCAGCTTCAAGGCAATTTTAGACCCTAAAAATCCGCCAACAATGAAGGCGATAGCAATAACCCCCGCAAATTGAAGGTTGATGTGCCCGCCTTTGTAATAATTCATGAAAGCGAGAATGCCAATGGGAGGAAGCATCAAAGCAAGGGATGTGCCCTGGGCTTGAAATTGTGTCATGCCCATGAAATAGATTAAAGCTGGAACAATCACTACACCTCCGCCAATTCCAATGAATCCGCTGAGCATTCCTGCACAAATTCCGATGGCTAATAAAACGAGAAGTTGCTGAATATCCATTTGCTTTGGCTTTGTTCAAAGGTAGGATTTCTATTTTCAGCTTGCTAGAAATCTGTAGACAATGAAATACTGAATACACGGTCCATGATCATGCCATCATCAACACCCCAAGCCCAATCAGCCCGCACAAAATAACCCAATAGTCTAGAACGAAGCCCGAAACCGTAGCCCCAAATAATGGGCTCTCTGTTACTGTCTACCGTAACCGTAAGCGGGTTTTGTTCATACACCACTTGGTTGAAGCGGTTTTCATCTGAGTACGGACTTAATCCCGTCCATGCAGAGCCAACATCTGAGAAGCCAACCATTTGGAAGTTCTCTAGGAAGTCTGACTTAATAGGTTTGTTAGAGAAGTACTTCACGATGGGCCACCTTGCTTCAGCGTTTATTACCGCGAACGTGTTTCCGTTTCTGGCATTTACAAAGAACCCGCGCATGGGCGAGGCCAGGGTTTGGAAGGCATAATTTTGATCATTCGCAATGGGCGTTGAATTGTCAATTTTCTGATTCAACCAATTGTCAACACCTCCAAGATAGTATACCAAGCGCTTTGACCCTAAGCTTGTGCTTCCGGCAAAACGAACAGCCAAAATCAAATCGCGGTGAATGCGCTCGTAATGACGAACATCGAAACCAACAATTGACATGGCTGAGTTGCGGTCTTGCGGATCAACATAATATTCACCCCAGAATTTATACCGGGTTCCATTGAACAGGTTTAAACCTTTAGAGATGACATTATCAAAAACGTATTCAACGCGCATTCCTACGTTATTATTGAAACGATTTTCCCGTGATAAATTTGTTGGATCTGTGCTCAAGTAAGCCTGTCTGTCTTGTCTGATTATACCTGAGATACGCACACTTATGAGCTCACTAAATGGATATTTAATTTGGTACTCTCCTGTATGCGAGTGAATTTGAATGATAGAGAACTGATCAATCAGTTGGCGATTGGCCTGACGCATAAAACGAAAGCGTTTATCAACCCTGCCTTTCAAATTTTCGAATGACAAACCGTAGTCGTTGTTGTCTAAACTTCCTGAAAGTCTAAATCCACCTACGACCTTGTAGTCTTCGAATAAATCACTGATTCCAAGCTTGATAAGTCCAGAAATGCCTGGGAACATGGTTGTTGGTCCGCTGAACGGCTGGTAAAACGGACTGGAAAAAGTGTTGTCTACTTGCGTCAACACAAAATCTGTAGCGAAGTTCAACCTATAGTTTCTCGGTTTAGGCAATTTAAAGGCCACCTTATTCGTGTCTGGCGAATTAGTCTGATCTGTTCCCGGTCCCTTGGAGTTCTCATCAAGCGTAAGGGACTCTTTTTCGTATTCGAAATCTGTAGGGTCATCTTCGAAACGGTATTCGTTGATGTCTATTTCTCCTCCTTCAAAGGGCTCATCATCGAAAACCAGCAGGTCAATTGCTTGGCCATTTTGGTTAGGAATTGTAGTGGTGTTTTTCGCGTTAACACCTCCTTGAATAAAATCATTGGCCTTGTTTCCTTCAAAATAAACTTCCCTGCCATTGCGCACGAAGGTCAACGAATAATCTCCATTACCTTCATTGAAGGTATAGTCTATTGGCGGGTACGCGTAATTAGATAAGGCCTGGGATACTGTAAAGTAGCGGTAATGAATGGTGGTGTCAATACGTGAGATAACACTGTCAATGGAAGCGAGGTAGCGATTCTGAAAACCGTTTTGTTCGCCTAAGAAAGTGTAATGTGTAGCATCATAGCCAAACGGAGTGCGCTCATTGATTTCAGGCGTTGAAGTAACCTGCTCTAGCTTTCTATTCCTGAGCGAGAGGATGTAAATGTCTTGTTGACGTTCGAAAGGTTCATTAATAGGGTCAACACGTAAGGTGTCATCAGGGCGATTTGATGCGAAGATTACCGCCTCTCCATTTCGAATGAATTGCGGATTCATGTCGTCATAAATGTCTTTTGTCAGCGCCTCTTGGTTGTTTCCAATGACTTGGTAGAGGTACAAGTCTGTTTGTCCACGGTAGACACCAGAGAAAATCATCTTTCTACCATCTGGCGAATAGGACATATCAATGACCTTATCAATTCGAAAGAGCTGGCGCACGTTGTGTGATTTCTCATCTAAATTGTAGAAGCCAATGAACACATCACCCTTGTCTTCAAAGGTGTAGCTCAAGATTCTGCTTGTAGGATGCCAAGCAAGAATAGGATAGGTGTGGTCAACGATGCGGTCTAGTTTGTGATCTCCTTTTAAGATGCGTTTCCGCTTTCCGGTCTTTTTGTTGTAGAGCCACACTTTGTATTGACCTAATTCATTGGTCGTGTAAGCCACCCACTCACTGTTCGGACTCGCTAAGTATTCTCCGTAGTCGTATTTTTTTCGCCCCTTCAGAGGAAGCTCACCAAGCTGACGTTTCCATTTCGTTTTAAAAAACACATCTCTTTCAGCCGAAGAAAGGCCCGCAAGTTTCTCTTGAAGTTTTTTATTCTTTTTGCTGAAGATCGGCTCAATAACAGGAGTCACTTTTTGCTTTAAATCCTGGTCAAATTGCTGGGAGTAGTAATTGATGAATTCTCCAGTAAGGGTGCTCAGGCTGGTTCCCAAAACAAAGAGGTACCCGCTTTCTATGTTTCTATTGATTCGGGTCATGTAGAGAATGTTGGGAATAACATTTTCGCCATAAACATCACCAATGTACTTCCACATTGCATGCCCTACTAGCGTAGCTTCATCTCCCTCAAGGTGATTGAATTTATTGTATTTCCCGCTAAGAATTCCATCTTTGATGTGGGCTGCCTTTTCAGCATTCCAGGGCTCTGCGGTGTAGGAGAGCAATCCTTCTTGGTACCACGTGGGGATGGTGAGCAGTGTTGAGTTTTTGATTACGTCTTTCCAATCACCAGAGAACATCATTTGAGAGAAGAGTACGCGGGCAATATTGGTGCGCAAATCTTCTTCAAACGAGGTGTAATCTCCCGTATAGTACATGAAGATTTTACTTCCTACAATTCGGGTTGATCCACCAATATTATAGGCATCATCATCTGTGATGCCCACATTGCTTTGACGAAATTCATTCTGCTTGTGGTAAAGAATGATTTGAACGCGCTCTTCAAGTGCAAAATCGAAGAAGGTTTCTAGCTCAGTGAGTGTTTGAGAGACAGACTGGAGGGTATATGCCGCAAGTTCCTTTCCGCCTTCGTAATAATAAACGTCAAATTTATCAGCAGGATAGTATTGCCAGAAAAAATCTCGGTATTGCACTCTATTCTTCCCGAATTCTTGGTTCGACCCATTGTAAAATTGTGCATGGGAATCTTCCGCTGTGCCTAGGAGGAACAGGCAAGTGATTACGTAAAAGAGATATGTTTGAATGTTCTTCAATTGACGGCCTAAATATAACTAAAAACTCAGGGTAGTATTGTATTTACAAGCCTTCATGAATTAGGAATGTATATTTGCATACAAATCAATAACAATACACTTAAAGAAATGATCTCCCTAAAGAAATTTACATTCAATCCATTTTCTGAGAACACGTATGTTATTTGGGACGAAACCAAAGAGGCGGTGGTCATTGATCCAGGTATGGTTGATGGAAGGGAAGAGCAGGAGTTGGTTGATTTTATAGATTCCAATGGTCTCACTCCGGTGAAGTTGTTTTTAACCCATGCTCATATAGATCATGTTCTGGGGTGTTACTTCGTGAAGAAGCAATGGGAGCTTACTTTTCTGGCTCATCCGCTTTGTGAAACAGTGCTTCAAATGTCAGAGCGGGCGGCTGAAATGTATGGTGTTCCTTACACGCCATCTCCTTTGCCAGATCAAGCGATCAATGAAGGAACGCTGTTGACGTTTGGCAAGAGCGAAATGGAGTTGCTCTTCGTTCCGGGGCATGCGCCTGATCATTTGGCTTTGGTAGACCGCGTTGGAAACAAGACTATAGCAGGAGATGTGTTGTTTGACGGTTCTGTTGGAAGGGTAGATTTGCCTGGAAGTGATGCGCGCACTTTAAGTGAGAGCATTCAGCAAAAGATGTACACTTTACCGGATGATATGAAAGTGTATTCTGGACATGGAGGTGAGACCACTATTGGGAAAGAGAAGAAGACCAATCCATTCGTTCGAGAAGGGTGGTCAGGATTTCTCCAAGGTGAATGAAAAGGTAGATCCGAGGTTTTCACTGCTGCGCACATTGATGGTTTGATCATGTGCTTCAATGATGTGTTTTACAATTGATAAGCCAAGACCTGAGCCTCCTGCATGGCGAGCTCTAGATTTGTCTACACGGTAGAAGCGTTCGAAAATACGAGGTAGATCTTTTTCGTCTATGCCAACACCGTCATCTGCTATTTCAACTAGAATATTGTCTTCCATGTCATAGAAGCGCACTTTCGTTTCCCCACCTTCTTTGCCGTAGTTGATGCTGTTGATGACGAGGTTAATGAGAACTTGCTCAACTTTCGGACGGTCAGCTTCAACGAAAATGGGCTTTTCATTCTGGTTTTTCAGACGAAGTGTGATGTTGGCTTTGCTGGCTTTAGGCTCAAAGGTATCTACGATGTCTTGGGCTAATTCAACAATGTTGAAGCGAGAGATGTTTAATTTATAGCGCTCACCTTCAATTCGGGTGATGCCATCTAGGTCCTCCAATAGGGTCGTTATTCGCTCTACATTCTTGGCGGCCTTGATCAAAAACTTCCGATTGTTTTCAGGGTCTTCAAGGGCTCCTTCTAACAGTGTGAGAATGTAACCCTGGATATTGAAGACGGGTGTTTTTAGCTCATGGCCCAAGTTTCCGATGAAATCTCTGCGGAATGAATCTGCTTCTTTCAGATCTTGAATCTCTTGGATTTTGTCTTCGGCCCAATTCAATACTTCATTGTTGACCTTGGTCATTACATCTTCATTGATGTTGACCTGTCTTCTAGCGTCTTTAGATTTTTTGAATTGGTGAATGGTCTTGTAAATGATCTTGACCTTTCGGTAAATGAATTTCTCTACTGCCCAAGCCGCAATGAAATAAGAGATGGTCATTGAGATTGCCGCAGCAGCAAGGAGCAAAAGAAAATTTGGAGTATTTCCCTGCACCACGTCATACAACGCTACAAGAACAGTTGCAGAAATGGAGAAGTAAAGTGCTATTCTAACCGCGACATCGCGCGGGGTATTAACGGCCATTAGTCATTGAATTTGTAGCCCACTCCTTTTACCGTTTTGAAATAGGAGTCGCCTAGTTTTTCGCGAAGCTTACGAATATGAACGTCAATGGTACGGTCACCAACTACAACGTCATTTCCCCAAACATTAGATAAAATTGACTCCCGGGTAAAGACTCTTCCCGGCTGAGAGAGAAGGAGTGAAAGCAATTCGAATTCTTTTTTCGGCAATGAAAGCTCTTCGCCATCTTTAATAACGATGTAGCGATCTTTGTCGATTGAAATTCCCTTTTTCTTCTTCTTTTTTCCCCCGTCATCAATGGCATTCTTTCTTCTTAAGAGTGCTTTGACGCGTGAAACAAGCACGCGTGGTTTGATGGGTTTGGTGATGTAGTCATCAGCGCCAGCTTCAAAGCCTGCTATTTGAGAGTAGTCTTCTCCGCGTGCAGTTAAGAATGCGATCAAGGTATTCTTCAAATCTGGAATGTCCCGAATTTCAATGCACGTTTCCATGCCATCCATTTCAGGCATCATCACATCAAGTAGGATGAGTTCTGGAAGAAATTTCTTTGCTTTCTTAACACCTTCTATTCCATTGTCAGCAGTCTCAACTTCGAAACCTTCTTTTTCGAGGTTGTACTTGACTAGGTCTAGGATGTCTTGATCGTCGTCTACAAGAAGGACTCTTTGTTTGTCCATGGTGAAAGCAATTTTTGGTTGCTACAAAGCTATTCCCGTGAGGTTAAGTGAAAGTTAAGGGTTTCTTACCTATCTCCATAACACACGAAAAGAATGATATGCACCAAACAAATAGGGTTAGTCTTTTATTCTGCTGAATCTCAACGCTTTTAACATGAAATCTGGCAGTGGCTTTTCAGGATCTCTTTTCGCTACATCCAAGAAAATGCCCCACTTTTCAATGATGGGCACTTTGTGTACTTCAATCATTTCAATCCATGTCTTATCAGGATCAGCAATATAGGTGCAGTGAACTTTGGTTGTTCCCATGTCAAGTGCATCATTGCTATCACAGGTAAATCCGAATCCTTTTTGCGCCAGTCTCTGACCTAGCGCATGCATTCCGCGTACATCCAATCCGAGGTGCACAAATCCGAGGTCTGCCCAAATCCGGTCATCAAAGATGTGCTTCGGCGCTCTGTCCATGTCTTGAACGAGCTCAATTTGTGTTTTTGCAGAAATCTTGGCAAAGCCGCCTCCTGGAGGATTGGTTTGTGCTATCACTACTCTGCGGTACGTTCTTTTTCCACCCGGAAGTGAAGCGAAATCATCCCAAACCTTCGTTTCGTCAAGAAGCACTTGGTCATAACCCAGTATGCCTGAATAAAGCTCCAGGGATTTGGCCATGTCACTCACGCCAATTGTGCATGCTGAAACTCCTCCTGAGATGTGATTCGGCTTAGTGTACCAATCACCACCTTCAACATATTGAAAGTGATTGCCGTCTAAATCTTCGATGAAAAAAGTTGAGGTTCCATCAGGACGGGATGTGAGTTCAGAAATGGTTGCGTCGCCTTCCTTTTTACAATAGTCAAAAGCTTTTTTCACATCTGGACATTTCATTTGGGTTATGAAAATGCCGAGGTCTCCAAGTTCAAGTTTGAAACTGGCGGCAACAGGTTTAAAACTTGTTGCACTAACCACTTCCATAGCACAGCCACCCATCAGATTGAGGACCATAGATGCACGCTTGGTGATGACTTCATTTCTGGTGTAAGGCAACATCAGCGGAGCCGCAGCAACCGCATCAAAGAAAGGTACATTGAGGCCAAAGTATTTACGGTAGAAACGAAGTGAGGCGTCCATGTCTTGAACGGCTACACCGATGTGTTGGAAGCCATTGATGCGATAAGCTGTCATGAGGGGGAGAGGTTTTTATGCAAAAATGTTACTACTTCAGTCCAGCGGCCATACGCTTCTGGGGCAGAGGCTATGAAGTATTGTCCTTTCTTTTTAGCTTGAATGTCATTCCAGAAGTCAATCACTTTCAAGGCAAATAATCCACTGACAATCAATCCTAACAGGCCGATTAAGACTGTGCTGGTTTGAAAGAAGAAACTGGCAATGATGGCACTAATGAGCCAAGTAAGTGGAAAAAACACGAGACTTAGTATCAATTTGAATGTACTAATGAAAACAGGATCCTTCACTATTTTGTTCGTCAGCCTTAAAACAAGCTTCCAAACGTAGTAGTGAGCAATCAAAGCGGGCAATGCGAAGGGAAGCAATAACACGAAGGCAAGAACAGGGACTTTCGCGTTTTGATGAGCGCTCAAAACGTCTAAGAAACGAACCTTGTTTTGGTCTAGCTCTTCTTTGGAGGTATCAGCTAATTGGGCAATCTTGTTTACATCTTGCTTTTTAAATCCTTCACGAAGCTGAGCAAGTTTTTGAATTGTTTTGTTCCAGTCTGAATATCCTTCTTGGTCAATTAGCAAGTGTTCAGCTGCGCGAAGGAGCTCATAATTCTCTGTGCTGTGGTCAACCATGACCTCACTCAGGTGCTTGCGCACTTTTTCCATGGCCTTTTTGTAACGAACAGGAGCCTCTTCGTCACTGAAAAGTTCTGCGTTTACATTGAAGGGTTTACCAAAATTTACGGTGAGGCCAGCTCGGGCATCGTCGTATTCGCTATAGTCTATTCCTACAGGGACTAGGTGAACTGTTTGAAGCTGATCAGAACTGTTTGCAGCAATTTCGATCAAGCGCACTAGGCCTTTTTTGAGCGGACGAAGGTGTTTTTGGTTTCCGTGATTCCCTTCGGGGTAAATACCGATGTTAGCACCAATTTCCAATCGAGACACCGTGGTATCGAAAGTCTCTTGGTTCTTGCCGCCCAAGTCATCAACCTTATCATGCTGACGGTAAACGGGCATCATGTTCATGGCGAGCACAAACTTGCGGATGTACTTGTTTTTGAAGACGTCTGCGCGGGTGAGGAAGTGGAGTTGTTTTGGTGCCGTAAGACAGCAAAGCAAGGGGTCCATCAGTGCGTTTTGGTGATTTGACACAATGATGACAGGCGCTTTTCCTTTTGGGAAATCTTGCTTACCTAGAATCGTCCATCTCCTGTAAAATAATCTTGCAGCGACCAATACAGGGGAATAGATGAATGCGTATAGCGGAGAAAAAGCGCTTTTTTTCATGCTTTACTTAGCGTAACTGAGCACCCAATTCCTTTGTGATTGCTTCTTGAATTTGATGCATTGATTTATCAATTTTCTTGTCAGTGAGGGTGGCTGAACTGTCTTGAAGCACAAATGAAACAGCGTAACTCTTGGTTCCAGGGGCTAGGTTCTTTCCTTCGTACACATCAAACAAGCCAACTTCTTTGAGCAACTTGCGTTCAGTCTTGAAGGCCAATGCTTGAATGGTACTGAATGTTATTTCTTCTTTCAATAACAATGAAAGATCTCTTCTTACCGCTGGGTATTTTTCAAGTTCTTTATAGGAGACGCTGACTTTTCCAGCACCTTTTACAACGGCACTCCAATCAATTTCAGCATAGAAAACTGCTTGTTTGATGTCTAGCTTCTTCAACAGACTAGGAGCAACAACGCCCATTCGTGCCAGCACCTTCTCTCCTTTTTTCCAGAGGATGGCATCGCTGTAGAACGGGTGGGTGAAGCCTTCTTCTTTGCATCCTTCGCGCAAGCCCAATCTGTCAAACACCATGGTTACTGAACCTTTGAGGTCAGCAAATTGGGTTGGTTTAGCATCGTTCTTCCAGCTTTCAGACGTCCCTTTCCCCGTTACCCAAAGGGAGAGGTATGGGGTCTCTTTAATGCTTTCTCCTGTGTCATGGTAAGTTCTGCCAAACTCAAAAGTGCGAAGGTCAGACTGCTTAAAATTGATGTTTCTTGAAATGGTCTCGAGCCCTTGGTAAAGTAATGTTTGACGCATTTGGCCAAGATCACTACTCAACGGATTCTTCATGCGAACAGCGCTGCTTGCGTTGAGTTCTGGCAGGTCGATCAGTTCTGTGTGGCTCACTTTCGTGAGTGAGTTGTTCATGATCTCTAAAAACCCACGTGAAACCAGCAAGTCTGCTAAGTTTTGATTCATTCCCTCAGCGTCTGGCTTGCGCAAGTAGGATAGGGTCGAAGTCAAACGCTCAGGCATTTCGATGTTGTTGTAGCCATAGATGCGCAATATTTCTTCGCACACATCAGCTGCTCTTGTTACATCTCTTCGGTACAACGGAGCTTTCAATAGCATGTCAGTGCCGTTGTCTTCGCCCAATTCGAAATCCAAATCAGTAAGGATGTTTTTCACTTGATCTGCAGGAATGACTTTGCCAATGAGGCTGTTCAATCGCTTCCAGTTCAAGTTGATTTCAGCCTTTTGTAAGGGCGTTGGATAAATGTCAGTGACTTCTGAAGCAATTTCTCCTCCTGCAATTTCTTCAATCAATAATGCTGCTCTTTTCAAAGCATACAATGTTAATTCAGGATCAACGCCACGCTCAAAGCGGTAAGAAGCATCTGTGTTGAGTTGATGTCTTCGGGCTGATTTGCGCACAGATATGGTGTCGAAAACTGCACTTTCAAGAAATACTTGGGTTGTTTCTTTGGTAATTCCGCTGTGAGCGCCTCCAAAAACACCTGCGATGCACATGCCTTCTTTTTCGTCACAGATCATCAAGTCACTAGCGTCTAATTCACGGTCAACATCATCTAAGGTGACAAATTTCTCACCTGCTTTTGCCAAGCGAACGACTACCTTTTCGCCTTTGATTTTCGCCACATCAAATGCATGCAAAGGCTGTCCTACTTCGTGCAATACGAAATTGGTGATGTCTACAATGTTGTTGATCGGAGCAAGTCCGATTACTTTTAATTTGTTCTGCAACCAGTCTGGCGATGGCGCTACTTTTACATTGTTAATGCAGACTCCAGCATACCTAATGCAAGCTTCTTCGTTCTGCACTTCAACAGCAATGTTCATTGATTGATTGCGCGTTGCAAATCCATCTACTGACGGCAAGGATACTTCACCTGCTTTGATGTCTGCAAGTTCAGGAGCATTTTTCACCGCTGCGCGAAGGTCACGTGCTACGCCGAAGTGCGACATGGCATCAGTGCGGTTAGGGGTGAGTCCTATTTCAATAGAGTGGTCTGTATAGATTTCGAAATGTTCACCGGCTGGTGTTCCAGCTTTCGCCGAAGGGTCAAGCACCATGATTCCGTCATTTCCTTTTCCCAGACCGATTTCATCTTCACCACAGATCATTCCCAGAGAGGCTTGTCCTCTGATTTTTCCTTTCTTAATAACGAAAGGATCACCCTCATTCGGATAGAGTTTCGCGCCAATCATGGCAACAATAACTTTTTGGCCTGCAGCTACATTGGGAGCTCCGCATACAATTTGAAGGGGCTCCTCTTCGCCCACATTTACTTTCGTTATGTTCAGACGATCGGCATCTGGGTGCTTCCACAGATCAAGCACTTCTCCAACGATAAGTCCTTCTAGTCCGCCTTCAATGCTGACAAAGGATTCCAGTCCTTCAACTTCCAGTCCAGTGTTGGTTAATGCCTCGCTTGTTTTTTCAGGAGCCGGTGCCGCTGAATATAGATCGCGGAGCCAGTTGTACGAGATCTTCATGAATGGTGAGATTTTAAGTGAGCTAAATTAACGTAAAAAGCCAGAAGCACGAAGGATTCAGATGGGAGATTCTACACGTAATTTGTGGTGGTAAGTGGAGGCCATAGAAGGAGATGGTAAAGAAGATTAGTGAGGCTAAATTAGAATGATTCAAGACGGCAAAAATTTTCATTTTTGCGACGGTATCCATACCTTTAAATGAGTTGCTTAGGTTGCAAGTTTCGCGCTCCTGAAAAGAAGTGCAAGTAGCCATGAGCTGCGCTCTCAGGATGAGAAAGAGTTACTGTGTAAGTCACTTCACATGCGGGAAAAGTATTTGAAGACCTGAATGCAATCATCAGGCAAGAATTTAACGCTTGCACTCATTTGAACAACAACAAAACACAACCTATGAAACGGATATTAGTTCCAACAGATTTTTCTAAGTACGCATATTACGCGGCAGAGGCAGCAGCTTCAATAGCTAAGAAGACTGGTGCACGCGTATACTTGCTTCACGCTATTGAGATTCCTACCTATTCAGCGAATGACAGTTTTGGGGTAGCAGCAAATACGGCAGAAGGTCTTTTCATGTTAAAGCGCGCGAAGATGGAGTTTGAGAAGTTGATCCAACAGCCTTTTTTCAATGAGGTGAATGTGGTTGAAATTCTGCAGTGGGAGAACGTGTTCGATATCATTTCTGACAAGGCGGAGGAGCATGAGATTGATTTGATTGTGATGGGCTCTCAGGGTGCTTCCGGCGCGAAAGAGTTCTTCATTGGGTCAAATACAGAAAAAATCATTCGCACGGCGCATTGTCCTGTGCTCACGGTGAAGGAAAAGATTGAGGAGTTCGAACCGAAGAATGTGGTATTCGCATCTAACTTCTACGGCGTGTCTTCCAGAGTTTTTGCTCCGTTGATGGGCATGCTTGAATTGTTTGGGGCGAAGGTACATTTGTTAAAAGTGATCACGCCTGCGGAGTTCGAAACAACAGACTACACTGAAAAGTTGATGGCTGATTTTATAGCCAAGACCGGCGTGAAGAATTACACTACGAACATCTGGAATGATACCATGGCGGAAGATGGGATCCATGAATTTGCTGACCGAATAGGTGCAGACATGATTTCAATGGAAACTCATGGACGCACTGGTCTAGCACATTTTTTCCGTCAGAGTTTGACTGAAGATGTAGCGAACCACAGCCACCTGCCAATTCTGAGTCAGCGGATTGAATTGCCGAAAAAGAAGCGAGGGGCCATTTTCCCGTCTTAAGAGTGTGAATTGAATTTCGCCCGAGATGCGGCGCAGCTCCCGTTCATGTTTTAGGTGAAGGATTTCTGTCGTGGACACGGCGATGCAGAAAGAAGATAAATGAAAAGCTCAGTGAGAACTGGGCTTTTTTTATGGAGTTATTTCGCTGTTAATCAGCATGGTGAAAATGGTGTTGCACAAATTTTGGCCCTAGGCGTCTACTTAGTGAAGCTTTCTAATAAGCTTAGCAAAGAATGAAAAGAAGACGTCTTAATAAGATAGCCTATCGATTAACGATCGGTTTCATCAAGATTTTAGTAGAAATTGAAGACCTCCCAGATGAACAATTCTGTACTTTCTGGGGCGTATTGTACTTCATTTCATTGATCCTAGATGTTCTGAAATTATGATCGTTTTTCTAGCGAAAAACGAGATGAATAATCAGGACTCTTAATAATTAATTCTCTCAAGAGAGTGTCCGGAATAGGCAGGCGACCTCCCTTTTGGTAGAGGCTTGCGTCACTCTAAAGGGTATTGTTTTTCTTATTTCCCTGACCTATCTTGCCGGGGTTAAAAAACGAACGAAATGAAAAAAGTATTAAGTGTTTTGGCCGTGTCAATTTTAATCTTTGCTACCGGCTGCAAAAAAGAAGGATGTACAAATCAAGATGCGACAAATTATAGCTCAGAAGCTGATAATGATGATGGCTCTTGTTCTTATGAAGGAGAGGTCGTTTTTTGGTACGGAGAAAGTATTTCAGAGGGCCTTGCTAGTATTGGGTCTACTACACTGACATTCAGGGTAGACGGAGTTATTGTTGGTTCAACTGCTGCCAATGTTTTCTGGACTTCTGCGCCAACCTGCGGACAAAATGGTTCAATCACCGTTTCTATGGACCTCGGGAACGGGACAAATCTTGCGAAAAATTACAGTGTGAAGGATCAAGATGATTACGAAATTTGGGCAGGTGTTGTGAACTTTACTGCCAACACATGCACTGTTTTGGAGCTTTCTGAATAAACAAAAAGGCATTAAAAAAGGAACCCCCTCTGACTTGATCAGGTGGGGTTTTTTTTGTGTCAAATGAGTGGCAATAAAGCCCATGGTTTTGAGAGGGTAACCAGCTTTTATCTGGAATCTATTCGTTCACTTTTGTTCTTTAATTTACAAAGTAGCGCAGCTCCAGATACATCCACAAAGTTCTTCGTTACGACTACAAAGTTGTTGTTGAGGGGATTGCTTTGATTCATAGCTTCGCCGTGGGGAAAGGGCTAATCTTATTCCTATATAATAACCGCGTGCGAGGGTGAGGAGATCGGGAGTTGAAATGGAGAATCGAAACGGTAAATCGAAACATTGAATCGAAATCGCAATTCGAAATCGACCCAATAAATCGATAGTTCCGAAAGGGGAGGTCCACTGGGACCCACCGAGACCTTGGCGGAGTTGGGCTGTCCTTTCGGGTTTTTTAATGCTCTTTTTCGAGGTAAAATTCAGCTAGCTCCTCAGTTAATTGGAGCGCGGCTTCATAGTGCAAGTGACTGCCGTCATAAGAGCGAAAACGATTGTTGTCAAAATCAATCCACTCCACTCCAACGGCTTCTAATTGTCCCTTCAGCCTTGTTTCATTGAATCCACTCATGGAATCTTCGATGTCTGCTATTTGATTCGTTGTGGGCGAGCGATAAGCAATAACCCGAATGCTTTTGTCCTGAATAAACGCTGCAACAGTGCTTACAAATTGCGCTTGTACTTGAGGATTAACATGGTTCCCTCTGAAGGACTTTTGGTAGGACGGAATCGCGCTGGTAGAATCTTCGGGTAGTTTATGAGAGCGCACCCATCCTCCTGATCTGAAATCTTCAAAACACATGGTTTCATCAGGAATCCCTAAGGCGCTTTTTATCAATTCATCTGGTTTATAGGGCGAAAAGAATTTGAGGTATTTTGAGAGTTCCGTACCTCTGAACACTTCGAAATCAGACAATGAAGCGAAGGTGTTGAATTGCTCATTCTCCGCGCCTCGATCTGTAAAGCTATGGGGCGACAATCCGACAATCAGCGTGGCCTCTGAGCTGCAGGTATCTAGCTTGCTCAGCAGGAAATTGAGGTAATCTAAACTCCACCCAGCGCTGTTGTAGCCAAAGTTGTATGCAGAAACTCCTGTCTGCTCTTCAAAGGCTTCAGTAGCAAATCCGCAGTAGACGCGTGAATCTCCTCCAATGACCGCTGTGAATTGTTCATCTACGTGTGTTTTGCCAACCCAAAACTCCTTCTGTAATTCGCGATTTTTGAATGGCTTAGGAAGAAAGGCTTTGACGCAGACAATAAGGATGATGGCTAATCCCAAGGCGATAGGTAGTTTATGTTTGGTCTGCATCAGAATTGAAAGTAGATAAATTGTTGGCCTTCGCCCCGCAGAAAAACAATGCAGACGATGGCAAGCGCAATCACGCATACATCTAAGCCTTTAGCAAGGTACCAATGTTTCAGTTTTGGTTTTCGAAGTTTTATGTAGACCAAAACCTCAATGATAATGGCTAGGATGAGGTAGATGAGGTTGTCGAAATACGATTTGAAAAAACCCACGTTCATGTCTGAGAAACAGAAGAGCTTGTAAATAATTTGGTTTCCTTGCTCAATGTTGGTTGCTCTAAAATAGACCCATGCAATGCACACTTGAATGAAGATCAAAGGAATCAAAATGTAGGCTTTCCCAGCAAGTTTTTTGGTCCATTTCGTACTGCGTTCAAGCTGTAAAAAAACGATGTGAATCAACGCCCACATCAAGTAGGTGTAGTTCGCTCCGTGCCAGAGTCCTGAAAGAAACAGGGTGATGAGGAGCGCTAAAAACCCCATCCACATTCCTTTTTGTGAACCACCCAGTGGAATGTAAACGTAGTCTCTGAACCAGGTAGAAAGCGAAATGTGCCACTTCCCCCAGAATTCTCGCAAGCTTTTGGAGAGGTAAGGGTGGTTGAAGTTCATCTTAAAATGGTAGCCCATTAATTTAGCAATTCCTCGTGCTATAAGACTATAGCCACTGAAATCAGTGTATATCTGGAAGGCGAAAGCGATAGTGACTACCCACCAAAAGGCAGTGCCATCAAAGGGTGTTTTTCCTTGAAAAGCAGAGTCAATAAAAAAGGATAGATTATCTGCAATGACGGTTTTTTGAAAGAGGCCGAATACAATCAGTTTAACGGCATTCCACTTCTCTAGTACATTTGGGATATTGTACCGCTCAAGCTGCTTGAGCAAGTCTTTTGCCCTCACAATAGGGCCTGCAACTAGCTGTGGGAACATCGAAAGGTAGCTGAAGAAATGGAGAATGTTACGTGTTGGTTTCAATCTTCCGCGATAGACATCAATGGTATAGCTCAAGCTTTGAAACGTGTAAAAGCTAATTCCGACGGGTACAATCAATGCAAATTCGGGAATGTGATTGATGAGGTGCGTTTCGGCACCAAACCACAAGGCGACGTCGTCTAAAAGGGTGGCGAAAAACGGGGCATATTTGAATATGGAAAGTGAGCCGAGGTTGGCTAGAAGTGAAAACAGAAGCAATGGTTTTCTCCATTTTTTGCTCTTCGCCATACCAAATGCGGCAAAGTAATCAACCAGTCCGCTACCAATGATGAGAAACAGGAAACGCCAATCCCACCAGGCATAGAAGAAAAAGCTGGCTGAAGTGATAAAGATCCACCGAGGTAAGTTCTGCTTTCTGAAAAGTGGCCAAAGCAAGAAAAAAGCGAGGGCGAAAAGTAGAAATTCGATGGAGTTGAAGATCATGTTTTTTCCAAGGTAGGGAGTGAAAAAGATGCCACGAATTTAGAGGAAAATCGGCTACTGTAGCTTTCTAGGGTTTGAGGTGGTTCTACTCTGAGACATAGACCAAATTACTTTTGGGCTTCACGAAGCACTTCTGTAACATTCAGTTCTTCCTAACGTATTAGGATAAAGCATTTCCTACAAACGACTCAGACAATGACTACGCACATTTTAAGACAAGGCAATCGAATCCATCCTGAGATTCGATTTGATGCAGAGCGGAAGGAGCTGCAGATTTTGGGTTGGTCTTTTTCAGAGAATCCAAAAGAAATTTATGCCCCCGCTTTCGAGTTGTTAAACGCGATGAGAACTAATGAAATCAGGCTTGTTGTAGATCTTAAATGCTTCAATACGGCTTCAACAAAATGTTTGGTTGAATTGATTTCAACTATCAAAGCGAATAACATTGGTTCTTCAGATTCTGACTTAGTTACATGGGGCTTTGATGAAGAAGATCCAGAATCAATGGAGTGGGGTGAGGACTTGGAAATGGTCACAGGAGTGCGCTTTAGCTACAAGCCTTCCAGGACCATCACACGTATCGCATCTTACTAGATAAATTTTCAATTCAATGAAATCTTTTGGAACAAAATTAGGGCACTTTGTGCTTTTTGGCGTCCTCTTCGGGATGTGTTTTCCATTCATTGCCTTTGCAATTGGATTGGGGGAGTTAGGGGAGCCATTTTCAATTGAGGGTGTTATAAGCTTGCACCATGAAAGCAATCTTTTCTACATCATTGATATGACCCCGGTGCTCTTAGGTGTGCTGTTTTTCATCATAGGGAAGTACTCCCTTGTTCAACTGCGTTACCTAAAAAGGTTGTCGGTTTTTGAAAGAGAACTGCGCGAATCTGAGTTTGTGCCGCGTCAGAAAATAGCTTTAAGAAAAATCAGATTGCACTATGTTAAGACGTTTGTAATAATCGGCTTTGTATTCGTCTGTTCAATGGTCGTTTTGCTCTTTCATTTCAACTTCGCCAATGCGGCCAGCAATGATCTTGCGCTGCTAAATTCTGATTCAAAGGATGCGGTTTCAACGTTAGCAATTGAAGCTTATAGACTTGAGTTTGAATCGCTAATCGAAGTGCAGAGGAACGCATCAGACAGGGCCATCTTCATTGTGGCGTTTGTGACACTTTTCATGCTGTCTCTGTTCGTTTATTCCCATTTCAAAATCTTCTTCCCAAACTTCGTTGACTTGCAGAAAGGGATTTTTGAAAATACTGCTGCGCGAAAAATGATTGGTAAGCAAGCCGAAGAATTGAAGAAGCATTCTTTCGCCAGTGCAAACTCTGGAACGGCCATGTGCACTTTAGATGACCAGGGAAAGGTAGAATGGGTGAATGATGTCTTTCAGAAGTCTTTTGTTGCCGAAGAATTAAAAGTGTCTATGCCGTTCTTGGAGCAATTTGAGCAGCGCCTAGTAAATGCGCAGATTTCAATTGAGTTGAGAGAGGCGCTTGAACAAAAAAAGGAATATAAAGGGTTGGTAGAGCTGCTTTCTGATAACAGCGAACGCACCTTTTTTCACATGACCATAGAACCCTACTCGAATGATATGGGTGTGTTCTTAGGCTATTTTGTGCTTCAGAACGATGTTACAGAATTAGTTTTGGCCCAAAAAGTAAATGATGATCTATTAAGAAGGCTTCAACAGAACCTCGAAGCGGCGAAAGTCATTCAAAAGAATTTGTCAGAACGAAGAGACTTAATTCGTAATTTCTTTGGTGAATCATTTGTCGTTAATCGCCCGCTGCAAGTACTTTCAGGTGATTATATCTGGTTTCGAAAGCTGGATGAAAATACGGCGTTGATTTGTTTGGGTGATTGCGTTGGTCACGGTGTTGCAGGATCACTTTTAGCAAATTTATACAGCCAATTCTTAGACGAGATTACCGAAGATGAACTCAGTCCAGATAAGATCCTTATCCAATTGGATCAAAAAATGAAATCACACATGGATTCGCAGAGCCATAAAGGGTTAGAGTATACGTGTGAAGCCGGATTGCTAAAGATCAATAAACATTCTCGTGAGGTGCAATTTGCCGGTTCCAATACGGAGCTCATTCTAAATGACGGAGATGTGAGCATGGTGAAATCAGAACGTTTTGGAGTTGGTTCTAGCCATTTTCAAGAGCAGCCGGTATTGAAAACATTCGAGCTTAAGCCAGATAGTTGGGTCATTCTTTCTTCTGATGGTTTGAAGAACATGGTGAATTCTAACAGCCAACGCCTAGGACGAAATGGAGTGACAGAATTATTAAGGGAAACACTTAGACCTTCTGGAAAGGCTTATTCTGAACTTGTTAAGCTTGCTATTGACAAGTTCAATTCAAACTCTTTTCAGAATGATGATATCCTGATCGCAGGAGTTAAACTATAAACTACTCAGATAATGAATGAATTCGTATTTAGCCCCAATGCTGCAGACTCTCTCCGCAGCAATGAGCCAGAATTAAGATTTGTAGGCTCCGTCAAAGAAGAGCACATTCCCTCGCTTGTTGACCTTTGCAAGGGAATTGCGAAGGACTTTGGTATTGCCAAAGCCAAAATGAATCGGCTGGCAAGATTGTGTGTTGAGGTATTGCAAAATGCCGCACGACACGCGTCCAAAGAATCTGATGACATGGTCTCAATCATGGTGTACACTCATTGTGATGATTTGATTTTGGTTTGTCGAAATACAGCAACAATAGGTGATGCACTTAAAGCACAGGATATTCTTGGTGAGCTCAGTTTGCTTGATCCTGAAGAGATTAAAAAGCATTTTAGGACCTCTTTAGATAAGGCTACATTAAGTGATAAGGGAGGCGCCGGACTTGGTCTCATTGACATCGCCTACAGAGCAGGGGAGGTTCCAGATTTTGAAATCCTTCCGCACCATGATGAGGCGTTGTGCAATTATTCCATTCGAACGCGTTTGAGCTTAAGCTAGCAGAGTTATTAGCTACCTACTCTTACTTTCGGTTCTCCATTGACGAACTCAAATGTAATTGGGAGAATAAAATTACTGGGGATGGTTTGATTGGAGCGCTCAGCAGGCTGCCACAAGGGCATCTTCCACATGCATTCAAGTGCTGCCCGGTCTAGGAAATACTGCCCGCTTTCAACTACTTCAACATCGCGAACAAGTCCACCCTCATCTACCTTAAAGGAGATCTTTACAACACCCTCTATGGTCTGTTGTACGGCTTCCTTTGGATAAATCGCATTGCTGCTCACAAAGTCTAAAAGCTTGTTATAACCTCCGGGATACTGGGCAGACTTTTCAATGCGTCCTTTTTGAGCAAAAGTAGAAGCGTCTGGGTATACCCGATCTGCACGTGCACTTCCGTCATAATTGAAGCGTTTCCAAATTCCACATTTTTTACCAAGGTTGAATTCTCCTTCAGATTCTGACTGTCCGTTCCTGTAAAAATAAAGGAACTTCCCATGTTCTGTTTTTAAGGAGTTATCGAAATAGCTCCCTTCCATCTTCACCTTCCCTTGGAGGTAGTAAACAATAACTCTGGCTCCACCGCCAGGCAAGAAGTCAACAGTTCTGTAATACGAAGCATCTACCTCAGAGGTAGTCACTTCATAGGAACTGTTCATGTAGGTTCTGCTGTTTTGACTCCATGCTGATAAACTCATCAGAAGGGCAAAGACAATAGATAGATTGTTTTTTGTAAGTATTCTATTCATTCCAAGTCGAAGTTGGATTCTCAAAAGTCTAAGATATTTCGATTTTTTTTGATGTTTTGAACACCGCCTCCGAAGTTATCAACAGTGCAATCAATAGAACTATGTTGTAAATTTGCCACATGGATGTACAATTCGAGATGGAATGGCGTGCTGTAGTGAACCGAATCACGCAGCAATTTGGAGAAGACATTGACCTGCAAGGAATCCTTTACATAATAGGGGTTCAAGAGCTTGGCCAAGGTTTTCAGAAATTCAAAAAAGACGAAAAAGTAAACCTGATGCACATTGCTATTTGCACCCTATTAGAGCCTTATGGATACTATGAATTCCTAGGAAAGGACGAAGACAGTTGGCCGCATTTTAAGCGCAATCAAAAATTGCCAAATCTGAAGGCTCAAGAACAAGAGGTACTTATAAAGAGAGCTATAGTGAGTTACTTTCAAGCGATGGACGAGCTTGAGCTGCCATCAGAGATGAATTGACTACTCGATCGTTAATGACTCCTCGTTGGTCTCCTCTTCCTCAATCTTAATGATTCCTTGTCCGTACAATGCGCCTTTTTCAGCCTCAATGTCTAACACAACAAAACCGGCTTGGCCTTGCTTGTAAAAATCAGAGAAGTTAAAGGATACCCTTCCAGATCCATTCGTAACTTGAGTTGTGTCAAAACGAATTTCACCAATTTGGTCAGCGTCTACAGATCCAACAGCATAGAGTCTAACTGTTGCTCCGCTAACGGGTGAGCCGAATGAATTCACAACACGAACGGTTGCAATGGTCTCTTCAACTTTGTCACAAGAAAAGAGGGTGATTGCTATAAAAGCAATAAATAAGACACCTAAACGCTTAATTTGTCTTTCCATCATGGGTCAGAATTGTTAATTTCGCTCGCTCGGGTTATTGAGCCAACTACAAAAAAACAAAAAAAAACGATGAAAACACCGATTTTACTCTTTCTTGGCGCATTTTCCTTTGTTATCCTTGGAAGCAGCTCAGGATGTACAGAGACAAGTTCAAGTTCAAACACGACAATTGAAGAGGCTGTTGAAGCGAAAGTAACCCCAATTGAATCTGCCGAAGAGGCAGAGGATGTAACAGTTGAAATAGATAAGAGAACAAAAAATATGCACGTAAAAATTTCTACCCAGTTCGGAGACATGGTTGTAAAACTATACGATGAAACTCCCCAGCACAGAGACAACTTCGTTAAGTTGGTTAAAGAAGGATACTACAATGACCTCTTGTTTCACCGTGTGATGAATGCATTTATGGTGCAAGGTGGTGATCCAGATTCCAAAGGAGCGGCCATCAATGTGCAACTTGGAAGCGGCGGTCCCGACTACAAAATACCAGCTGAATTCAATGACGCTTTTACACATAAAAAAGGCGCACTTGCTGCAGCACGTCAAGGTGATCAGATGAATCCAACAAAGGCTTCTTCTGGGAGTCAGTTCTACATCGTGCAAGGAAGGCCTTTCAATGCGGCTGACTTGCTGAAGCTAGAAGGTCAGCGCAATTATGGTAAAGACAGCACAGAATTTTTCAAATACACTGATGCCCAAATTGAAGACTATACCGCATTGGGTGGTTATGCTCCGTTAGATGGGGAATACACTGTTTTTGGTGAAGTAGTTGAAGGATTGGATATTATTGATTCAATCGCTGCCGTTCCAACCATGAGGGGTGACCGTCCGAAAGAGGATGTCAAAATGCAAATGGAGATTGTAAAGAGAAAATGAAAGACCGCATACAACAATTGATGGAGGAGGTGAAGAAGGCTTCTCCCAGCAATGCAGATGCCATTGAGGCTTTTCGCATCAAATACTTGGGGCGAAAAGGGGAGTTGAAATCTCTTGCTGATGATTTTAAAGAGGTGGCCAATGATCAGAAACGTGAAGTTGGCCAGCTTCTCAATGCCCTCAAAAAGACGATCACCGAAAAGGTGGAAGAACTGAAAGCGGCAGGAACAGAAGAGGTTCAAAGCACTTCTGGAGAAGACTTGACGCGCCCACACGGTGATTTGCCGCTTGGTGCGCGTCATCCAATTTCAATTGTTCGTGGCGAAATTTTAGACATCTTTTCACGCATCGGTTTCACAGTGGCTGAAGGGCCAGAAGTGGAAGATGATTGGCACGTGTTCAGCGGGTTGAATTTTCCGCCTGAGCACCCTGCGCGTGACATGCAGGATACATTCTTTGTAGAAGGGGTTGATCGCCTTCTGCGTACGCACACTTCTTCAGTGCAAGTGCGTGAAATGGAACACCGTGATCCACCTATTCGCATCGCAATGCCAGGTCGTGTGTTTAGAAATGAAGCCGTTTCTGCCCGCTCACACTGTGCGTTTCACCAAGTGGAAGGGCTTTACATTGATAAGGATGTGTCTTTTGCTGATTTGAAGCAAACGCTGCTTTATTTCGCACAAGAGTTCTTTGGTAAAGCCAAAATTAGACTTCGTCCTTCTTATTTTCCATTCACTGAGCCGAGTGCTGAAATGGATGTGTATTGGGGACTTGAAACGGAGACTGATTACCGCATTACGAAGGGTACAGGTTGGCTTGAAGTGCTAGGGTGTGGAATGGTAGACCCAAATGTGTTAAAAGCGTCAGGGATTGACCCTGAGGTCTATTCTGGATTCGCTTTTGGAATGGGAATCGAACGCATTGCGATGTTGCGGTATCAGATTGGTGACCTGCGTATGTTCTTTGAAAACGATGCACGCTTCCTCAAACAATTTACGGCTGTTAGTTAAGATTTGGTAGGTGAAAAGTGAGCTTGGAGCCGAGGTTTTCTTCTGTGTCAAGTTTCACTTTCGCCTTGATCTTTTCACCGGCTATTCGCACCAAATAAAGGCCTAGTCCTGCGCCAGTTGATTTGTGGGTTCCTTTCACAAACATATCAAACACCTTGTCTCTTACCTTCTCTGGAATGCCTACCCCATTGTCTTCTATTGACAAGGTAGCACCCTCATGGTCTGTCTGAATTGATACACGACAGTAATCATCATGCGAGCCTTTTTTGTATGCAATTGCGTTTGTGATGGTCTGCTGAAGTATGACTTTCAATAGCTTAAAATCGCTAAAGAAGGCCCCGCTTTCCTCTATATTCCAACTCATTTGCAAGCCTTCAATGTTGGCCAACTCTTTCTCTACAATTTGGTAGCGCAATTTGTTGAAATCAATTTGCTCAACCTTAATGTCTACCTTTTTGTAGTCAACGGCGCGGGAGAGGTTGACCAAAATATCATCCATCTGATCAGTACAAGATAAGATCAAACCCAAGTATTTCTTTGTGCTGGCGTTGTGCTCTTCCTTTTCAAGTAGACGAAGCAGACTTTTAATGCTGGTTAATGGCGTGCGGAGATCGTGAGAAGACTTGTAAATGTATGTGTTCAGCTCTTTATTCGCTTTTCTGAGCTCGCGCGTTCTCTTGTAAACCTTCCATTCGAGCACCTTGCTTAATTTCCGTTTCTGTGTGAACTCTCTGAACAGAAGAATGAACAGAATCGTAAAGAAAACCGTTCCTATAATGAGTGCGTTTTTGAGTATGTTCCGCTCTCCTATCTCTTCAATGGTGCGAAGGTCTTCTAATGTTCGAACCCGATTTTCCGTGTCAAATCCGTTTGTTCCGAACTCTCTTTTCGCCAAGCGTAAATCAACTAAATTATTGACTTCATTCAGGCTGTCTGCAATGTGTAAAGCAACAAAAGCTTCTTCATACCGCGCTCTGCTTGAAAAAAACAACGACTTTCTTCGTTCTATGATCTCTAACCATTGTTGATCCTGAAGCTTCTGCGCGAGCTGACTGGCATCTAAAAAACTTAAAAGTGCTTGTGTATCTCTTGCCGCGGCATCATAAAGTTCTGCTAGCTCATAAAGCAAAGGAAGGCCCTGCTTCGGCGGGATCTCATCCAAGTATTCTCTGGCTAGTTCCATGTATTTCAGCGCCTGGAAGAAATTTTCTTCTTTTCTAAAGTGAAATGAAAGTCGTGTAAGAAAGCGTACCGTTTGTGATGCAGATCCTGACTGGACAGCCAAGTCAGCTGCTTCTTTCGCTAAAGTGATTTCTTCGCGTGAGCGGCCTTCAGTAGAGTAGGTAAGAAGAATGAATTCTATGTTGTTCAGACGCTCCTCCTGCATCCCATACGCCTCATAAATGGCATTCGCGGCTTCTAAATTGGCCCGCACAGAATCCATTTCAACTATAGAGAAGTGTACTTTCCCCAATTCCTCAAATGCCAATGCTTTGCGCATGGGGTCAAGGTCTTGACGGGTAAGTATTATACGGAGCAAGGTCTCAGCCATTTCTGCCTCTCCTTGTTTTCCGTGAATAATAGCGGTTTTGAACTGAGCAGTCAGCGCGTCTTTAGCGTTCCCTGTTTTCTCAAAAGCTCTAAGGGCAAGCGAGTAGTATTCAATAGACTTCTTAAAGCTTTTTTGCTCGTAGTAGATCTCACCTGCATTGAGCGCAGCCTCTCCGCGGAGCTTTTGGTCTGTGCTTTTTTCTAGCACCAGATTGTATGACTGTATTGCCTGAACAGGATGTTCTAATGATTGGTGCGCTTTACCGCGCTTTAGTATTACCGCATCTTCTTCTTCTGCTAACGTGAGCTGAAGAAAGAGCTGATAATCTTTCACTTTCCACGCTGAATCTGCCTTGAGTTCAAGGTTATCTGCCCCAGATGAAAATCCAGGAATCAAGAACAGCAGATAAAAAATGAAGTATCGGATCACAGATAGAAAAGTTAGCGAAGTTTAAGTTATTATGTTAGAGTTAGGTTCCTAGTAGGAATTGTCTGATTTAATGCGTTTGTTTCAATTCATTCATGGTCTCCAAGGCAGCAGTGAGCAGATCAATGCTGCCCTTGACGTCTGATTTATGTACCATCTCAATTACTGAATGAATGTGTCTGGTTGGAATCGATATGGCACCAGTGATTGCTCCTCCAGCGGTCATTCGCTGGATTCCAGAGGTGTCAGTTCCTCCTGCTGTGAGTATTTCAGGCTGCCATGCAATCTTGCGCTTATCTGCCGTTTGCTTTAGAAACGAAATCATTCGAGGGTCACAAATTGCACTCGCGTCCATGATCTTAATCGCTGTGCCTTCTCCAAGAGTAGTCACTTTCTCATGCGCGCCAGAACCTGGTGTGTCAAATGCAATGGTGGTGTCAAGTCCTAAACCAATGTCTGGCTGTAGCTGCAAAGTAGCCACTTGTGCGCCTCTTATTCCAACCTCTTCCTGAACAGTGAAAACACCATAGACATCGTAGGCTGGCTGCTTCATGTTTTTCAATGTCTCAATTAAAATGAAGACGGAAACGCGGTTGTCTAGTGACTTGCAATTCACACAGTCACCCATTTCTACGAGTGATCGCTTTCGTGTAACCGGACTCCCAATAGGGACTAATTTCTTTGCCTCTTCGGCTGTTAGTCCTAAGTCAATGAAGTAGTCACTTATTTTTGGTGCTTTCGTGCGCTCTTCAGGGGCCATGATGTGGATAGGCTTCGATCCCATTACTCCAATCAAATCTTTTTCGCCATGAACAATTACACGCTGAGAGGTAAGGGTTTTTGGATCGAAACCTCCCAAGGTGTGAAAACGGCAGAATCCGTTGTCATCAACGTGGGTAATCATAAAGCCAATCTCATCCATGTGAGCGGCAACCATGACTTTTTTTGATTCTTTTCCTTTTTTAAAGGCGGTGACATTCCCCATGTTGTCTACTGTTACAGCATCAACATAAGGACTCACTTCTTTAATGATTAAATCTCGAATTTTGCCTTCGTAGCCAGGTACACCGGGTGTTTCGCAAATCCGAGACAAAAGTTTTATATCCAAAGACATACGCGTATTGATAGGGTAATCAAATGTAGTGCGCAATTGTGCTTTGAATTTGGACGAGCAGGGCTTTGTGTTACCAATAGAACGTTAATAACATGGCCTCTAGAGCTGAAGACGATCTCTTCTTATTGGCTTGCTCGGAATCGAAGCCTATAGTTTTACTGCTCGAAGTGCTGTTTATGGTCACTTTGGCACCGGTCCTTACAGGAGTTATTTTAAAAAAAAGGATGAGGAGAAGGGGGCTTCTGGCAAGCGTTAGGCCCCAAGGAGATGGCTATTCGTGGTAAATTACTTCCATGACCGTTTGCCCTACTTTCTGCAACGTTTCTTTGCTAATAATGTCCATGTTATCCTGGTGCGTATGGTGAAAAGCACCGTAGCCCATTGGTAAAATGTTAACATGGTAATGTACAATGTTAGCAGATGGGATTCCTGCTCCTTGCGTCACAAAGTAGTTGTCATCAATGGTTTGTGGAGTTACATCGTCTCTAAATAAATCTGAATAGCCCAATTCTTTTGCTGCTTTCCAAACTTTGTTTACAATGCTAGGCGAAAGGGCCATAGAGGTTCCTTCTTTATTGAAAACGGCGTTTTTAGCACCAACCATGTCCAGAAGAATACCATACTTAGCGCGGTAGCCCGGTTTGTGCTTATTAGCAGCCCAATACTGACTTCCCAGACACCAGTCTGTGTAGTCTCCATCTTCCATCCATTCTGGCGTACCGTAATCTTCAGTGTCGAAGAAAATGATATCTATGCCCACATCTGGCGGTGTGTCTGCCAAATGCCGAGCCACTTCCAGTAAGACGCCAACTCCAGAGCCACCGTCATTTGCGCCGTCAATCGGGTCGGTAATTCGAACAGTGTCTTTATCTGCAAACGGACGCGTATCCCAGTGAGCGTAAAGGAGAACACGTTTTTTTAAATCAGGTTTGAATTGTCCAATGACATTTTTCATGTTCAAAGGGGTTCCGTCAAATGCCGTAACAACCGCTTGTTGTACAATCACATCTGCGCCGTATTCCGTCAGTTTAGTACTCAAGTAATCTGCACACTGGGCATGCGCGACTGTATTCGGAACGCGTGGACCAAAAGCCACTTGTTCTGCCACAAACTGATAGGCTGAGTCTCCATCAAAGACAGGGACATCAACCACTTTTTGCGGTTCGTAAGTGATTTTCTTGTGCGTTGTTGCGTCATCTGTGCAAGCCACGAACACCGTAACAAGAAGTAATATTGGGAGGAGTTTATGCGTCATGTGACCAGGTAGTACCTTCTTTAGAGTCTTTTATTTGAACTTTCATGTCTGACAACTGATCACGAATTTTATCAGCTGTGCCCCAGTCTTTGTTCGTTTTTGCGTCTGATCTCAATGTGAGGAGCAATTGCATCAACTGATCTGTTAATTCATCATCAGATCCTGCCGCTTTTGCCTCATCGTCGAAACCAAGAACACTGTAAAAGAACGAATTAAATGTCTCTTTTAGTAGAACAAGATTGGCTTCGTCAATTGCAACCTTTTCAGCTGCGGCAGAGTTGATCACTTTTACGCCGTCAAACAAGACCGAAATGAGAATCGGGGTGTTGAAGTCATCATTCATGGCATCAAAACACTTTTGTGTCCATGCTTTTGCATCAAAATCGCTTGTTCCACTAGCGGTAAGTGATTCCATCGTCTTTTTGGCCTCTACCATGCGTTGGAAGCCTTTTTCACCAGCCTGCAATGCTTCATTTGAGAAGTCAAGTGTGCTGGAATAATGCCCTTGGAGCATAAAGAACCGAACGGTCATGGCGCTGTATCCGCGTTCTAGAAGCTTATGATTTCCGGTAACAAGTTCTTCTGGTGTAAACCCGTTTCCTTCAGATTTACCCATTTTCTTGCCATTCACGGTCAGCATGTTTCCGTGCATCCAATAGTTTACCGGCTCTTTACCTGTAGCACCAACGTTTTGAGCAATTTCACATTCGTGGTGCGGGAATTTCAAATCCATTCCGCCACCGTGAATGTCAAACTGCTTACCTAAGTACTTCGTACTCATTACTGAGCATTCAAGATGCCAGCCGGGGAAACCCATTCCCCAAGGAGAAGGCCATTGCATTAAATGTTCTGTTCCCGCTTTTTTCCACAGCGCGAAGTCCAATCCGTCTTGTTTTTCGTCTTGGCCATCAAGCGCACGTGTATTTGAAATCAGGTCTTCAATTTTTCTTCCTGAAAGTTTTCCGTAGCCGTAATCTTTATTGAATTTTTTCACGTTGAAATACACGCTTCCGTTCACTTCATAGGCAAAGCCCCGATCAATAAGTTGCTTGATCATTTCAATCTGCTCAACAATGTGGCCTGTAGCTGTAGGTTCAATTGAAGGGGGCAAGATGTTGAACATGCGCATCACATCATGGAAGTCATTCGTGTATTTCTGAACTACTTCCATTGGCTCAAGATTGTCTAACCTGGCCTTCTTCGCAATCTTATCTTCCCCTTCATCAGCATCACCAACTAAATGACCTACATCAGTGATGTTCCGAACGTACCGCACTTGATAGCCCAAAAAGCACAAGTAACGGTAGACCACATCAAACGTTAGAAATGTACGCACATTCCCCAAATGAACATTGCTGTAAACTGTTGGGCCGCAGACGTAAAGACCTACAAAAGGGGGGTTCAAAGCTTTGAATTGTTCTTTTGCCCTGCTAAGGCTATTGTAGATCGTGAGCGTTTGCTCCTTGAGATGTTCGTGTTGCATGGTACAAAGAAAACAATTTCGTCTTTTTAAGGACTGGTTTTGAGAAATGAATGCAAGAAAAAACCGCTCTCTCTCAAGAGCGGTTTTGGTTTAGGTAAATTAGACTTTATTTGGTTATAGTAGTAGTTCTTATTCTGTGGGGTCTTCAATTACTCCTGTTCCGATGTACTTTCCGCCCTTGTAAATTTCTATTCTCACAAGAATTCCCTCGGTACTATAGCGGTACCATTTCCCATCCCAGAGTCTACCATTGTTGAAGTTTCCAACTTGCGTAATTTGCTGGTTGGCATCATACAATACGTTGTGACCGTCTGGCTCAAAGCTGTAGGCTACGTTTGGCTTATCAGGTGTTGATTGTGATTCAACATTAGGCTTTTTAATGGGGTCAGCTTTTGGAGTAGTTTTCCTTGTTTGCTGGTGTGATTTAATGGTGCCGTCAACGGTCACTCCACCGGTAAACTTTCGAGACTCTTTTAAGTCGCCATTTTCGTAATACCGCTTGTATTCGCCTTCCTCTTTTCCATTCTGAATAACCACGTCCAAAGCAAGTTGTCCGTTTTCATAGAAATATTTTTGCTGACCATTGCGTTTGCCATTGTCTGCAAAAAAGAATGCTTGTTGGGGCTGTCCATTAGAATAATAGCGTTTGAAATCACCTACATTCTTGTTGCGATGCCATGTACTTGACTCTTCCAATTGACTATTTTCATAGTAAATGGCATAGGCGCCGTAAGGGCGGTTTTTTGAATAAGTGATTTCGCTGCGAAGGTTTCCGTTGGAATGAAAACGTTTCCATGTACCTTCTTTCAAGTTGTCTAGGTATTCACCTTCTTCAACAGTGTCATTTGGACCAAAACTGTCTTCGTCAGACATGTATCCTTTGATGATCCAATATCCTTGGCGCATGCCATTATTATCAACCTGATTTAATTCTTGCTCGGAAGATCCGGACGCAAGAACGCTCAATAAGACGCAGAGCGACAGCAAAAGTGCTTTTGGAGCTAGGTTGTTTTTAGTAGTCATTTTCTTTGGTATTGGCATGAACCTGATACCTTCTACTACGAAAAACAATTTATAAGGTTTCAGTCACACCTTTTTTTTTAGCAATTTCTCTGAGCATCACTTCAGTCAATGCTGAAAGATCAAACTTGGCCTTCCATCCCCAATCTTTATTGGCTACATCATCATTTATGCTTGATGGCCAGGAGTCTGCAATTTTCTGACGAAAATCTGGAGCATAGTTGATTTCAAATGAAGGAATCTGCGTACGAATGGCCGCCGCAATTTCTACAGGGGTAAAATCCATTCCGCTAATATTGTATGAAGAACGAACTGAGATGTCTTCTGAAGGTGCTTGCATGAGATCAATTGTTGCATTGATGGCATCTTCCATAAACATCATAGGCAAGCGTGTATCTTCTTTCAAGAAGCAAGTGAAGTTTTGATTTTCAAGTGCTTGGTGAAAGATATCTACGGCGTAGTCAGTTGTGCCGCCGCCTGGTGCAGATTTATAACCAATCAGTCCCGGGTAGCGAATGCTTCTTACATCTACTCCGAAATTTTGCTGGTAATATTCACACCATCTTTCTCCTGCCAGTTTAGAGATGCCATAAACTGTGTTAGGCTCACAAACGGTTACCTGTGGCGTATTGTCTGCTGGTGTTGAAGGGCCGAAAACCGCTATGGATGACGGCCAGAATACCTTCTTGATAATGCCTGCTTTCGCTAGGTTTAACACATTGAAAAGCCCCACCATATTTAAGTCCCAGGCCTTTTCAGGTTGCTGCTCTGCGGTTGCAGAAAGCATTGCAGCAAGTAAATAAACAGTGTCAATTTTTTGACGTTCTACAACCTCTTTGAGCTGCTGCTCATTAAGTATGTTAAGGTGTTCAAAGGTGAATTCAGCCAGGGCTTCGTTCGTTGGTAGACGGATGTCTGCGCCCACAACGTTTTGATTGCCATTAAGTTCACCGAGTTTTAGAATCAATTCTGTTCCAATTTGGCCAGATGCTCCAATTACAAGCGAACGTTCATTCGTATCTGAATTTTCCATAGAGGTTCTGCGTTAGGTCATTTCTCTCGCGTCACAAATGTAATCAAAGACCATGAAATTTTGTTCGATTGGGGTGCACTACAAACTCAACTTTTCTTTGAACTTTACCGCTTGACGTCTTGAAATCTCTACTTCAGCCCCCCCTTCTAAGGTTACTTTTAAACGGCCGTTAAACCAGGTATCTACCTTTTCAATCATTTCTAGATTAATAACTTGCTGCCTGTTCGCCCTAAAATAAATAGTGGGATCTAGGCGCTCTTCTAGCTGGTTCAATGAACGCAGGATCAAAGGTTTATTGCCTTCAAAAAAAACCCTGCTGTAGTTGCCATAAACCTCAAACATGCGAATGTCCCCAAGTCGTACAAGCCAACATTTGTCACCATCTTTAACGAAAACACGCTTGTCTACACTCAAGAATTCCCCTTCAGCATGCTTCGCTTCCTGTTCCCGCTCTTCTTGTAAACTGTTTTGAACTTTGTCTAGCGCTAAGGCCAAACGTTCTGGTTTAAGTGGTTTTAGTAGGTAGTCTAAGGTGTTGTATTCAAATGCTTTGATGGCATACTCGTCATACGCGGTAGTGAAAATCACATGCGGAACTGACTCCAATTGCTCAAGCAGGTCGAAACCTGTTTTTCCGGGCATATGGATGTCAAGAAAGAGGATGTCTGGATCCAATTCTGCTAAGGTGCTTAACGCATCATCAACATTGTCTGCTTCGCCCACAACCTCTATTTCAGGATGGACTTCAAGCATGGTTTTAAGTTCTAGGCGCGCCAATCGTGAATCTTCCACGATCATTGCTGTTATTGCGGTCTTACTCATATGGTAATCGTATTCGTGCCGTTACTAAATCGTTTTCTTGGCTAATATGCAGGCTGGCTTGGTCTCCATAAATAATTTGCAACCTCCTGCGTATGTTCGGTAGGCCAATGCCATGGCTGTCGCTTCGCTTTGAGTCAGTGCTCCATTTTCCGGAGTTGCTGACTTCTAAAATAAGTTGATTCCCTTCTTTTCGCGCAGCTACAAAAACGTCTCCTCCCTTAACACTGCTGCTAATTCCGTGTTTGACGCTGTTTTCAACCAAGATCTGAATAATCATTGGGGGAATCTGAATTTCGTTCAATGAACTGTCTATCTCAAATTGATAGCGCAGCTTCTCTTCGAACTGAATCTTATTCAAATCTAAGAAGTCTCTCACTACCGCAATTTCTTCGCGCAGCGGTACAACTCTTTTTTCTGAATTGGTCATGCTATAGCGCAGCAGGTCTGATAATTTGGTGACCATTTCTCTGCTTCGCGAAACATCTTCAAGCATCAACGCACGTATGTTGTTGAGCGAATTGAACATGAAATGCGGATTAATCTGTCCTTTCAATGTGTTCAATTGTGCATCTCTTGCCGCGGCCTCTGATTTATAACGCGCCACCCTAGCGGTTTGGGCAATAGTGAAGTAGTGGTATGCGAAGTAAAAGAGACTCCACAGTAGCACCAAGAATAAGTTGTTTAGAAATGACACAATGAGCTGCACCAATTCAAAAGAGCTTGACTGTGTTTCACTGACTGAGTCAATCACCAATTGAACAGACAAGAATAAGACGGTCCACGTTAAACTTGTGATTAAACTCCCCATGAAAATGGGCAATACCAGGCGCTTGGGCTCACGACTAATCCAATCATTTTTCTTGACGTATGCTCTGTACAAGCTCGTTGTAACGAAGCCAAAACCAAAGACAGCAAATGCCAGTGCGATTTTGCTCCAGAGGAAGGAAGCCTGAAGAAAATTGGCCACCAAAATAACGAGGAGAAAGAGTCCCCATCCGCCGAGTTGGAAGGCCCAAAATGGACTTTTAGGCTCGATGTCGTCTTCTGTATTGGTGGTCAAGGTGGTCAATTTTTAGCAGTTGATTTTACGATCCAATTTGTGACGAAAGTTAGAACTTCAGGAGAAATGGTTTGCTCCAATTTTCCATACAAATCTATTCTTCCGTCTTCCGTTTCCTGCAAAAGGTGGTTGTGGTTTTTAAAGGTGTGAAAAGTGCCTTGGGCATTGCCCCCTCTTCTGAGCGCAAATTGAATTGCCCTGAGGTTAGCACCCGCGGCCACTTGCAGGTCTTTATCGCCGTTAATGGCCAAGACAAGACACGTTGTTTTTTCCCAGTAATCAGCTGGGTCAGTGGTCAAGAGTGTCCGCATCCATTGGGTGTTGATGCTGCTGTTGAAGAGCGCAGCTATTTCTTTACTTGTGCCTAGGGAAGGCTCTTTTTGCCATGTTTCATCAATGGTTTTGTAAATGGCCTGCGCAGTAGCAGCGCTGTCTGGAGTACCAATGGCAATGTCAAAAAGAGCCATGGTCTTTTGGGTTTCAGAACGCGCCGCTTCAATTGTAAGTCCAGCCTCCACCCGCATGTCAATGTTTTGAGCCTCAAGAACTGCTCTTCCATCTTTCCCCATTCCAGCCAAGGAAACAAGGAAGTCTATGCGTTCAGGCATCGCACCTATGATTGAAGCAATCAGTCCGCCTTCGCTGTGTCCCATCAGCCCAACTTTACTAGAGCTAAATTCTTTTCGCGAAAGCAAATAATCAAGCGCAGCGCGCGCATCATTGGCGAAGTCAAAAGAAGTTGCGGTGGCGAAATTCCCTTCGGAAGCGCCAACGCCTCGGTCATCATACCGCAAACAAGCAATGCCATTTTGGGCTAAATAATTAGCCCATACCCAAAACGACTTGTGATCTAGAATTTCGCTGTTTCTGTCTTGTGGGCCTGATCCCGAAACCAAAACTACCACCGCTTTAAGGGCGGTCTTTGGGGTGGTCAATGTGCCAGCAAGGTTGAACTTTCCATTCTTTGAAGGGAAGGTCAATTCCTCCACTGCGTAATCAAAGGGCGGTTGAGGGGTTTGCGGACGGGTCGGCTTAATGGCCTCTAAGCGTTCGCGTTGCAAAGAAATTGGATAGCTATTTCCGCTTTGGAAAATTTGCCCATCAATGGTATTCCCATCAACAATGTAGGTACCTTCAAAACGAAGGTCGAGGTCAGGAACTTTGAAGCGCAAGACGCCCTCTTCCAAATCAATCGCATCTAACACTTTCGCCCCTGATCCTTGATCTGGACTTTGCATGGTCCCTTCAAATCCGTTGGTGGTTTCAGTAAATTCTAATTCGAGTCGCATGGTGCGTCCCATCAGGTCAGCATAGCCATTCCAGAAGCCTGAAAGCATTTGAGCAGAGCCCATTGAACAGCTGAAAAGAAGCAAACCTACAAGTGAAAATTTCGAGAAACGAACCATAAACTGAAAGCTTTAGAGCAAGGTACTACTTAGTTAATGATGCAGGATTTCCTTTTTATGCGAATGGGCATTGAATAGGGGTGAATGGGAAACCAAAGTGATTGTGGTTCATAAACTGATGTCGTCATTCGCTTTTCACAACGGCATTTTCTCTATTTTTCGAAGATCTAAATAACCTGCAAGTGATTTTTAGTCTTTCCGTCAGCCAAAATGATGATGGCCCTCTTTCTGAAAAGGAATACCGAACGTATTTCGAGGCTTACTATGCTTCGATCCGCAGTTTCCTCTACTTTAAAACAGGAAACCAAGTCATGGCAGAAGATGTGGCGCAAGATACGTTCGTGAAGCTTTGGGAGAACAGGCACAAAATTCAACGAAAGACAGTGAAGTCTTACCTCTACACCATTGCAGGGAATTTAGCCATCAATCAGCTCAAAAGACAGCAGCTCCAATATAAGTTCATCAATCAGGTTGAGTTCAGGCAAGACAATAAGAATCCTGAGTATTTGGTAGAAATGAAAGAATTCGAAGTGAAGCTGCAAACGGTTATCGCTTCCATGCCTGACGGCAGCAGAGAAGTCTTTCTAATGAACAGATTGGAAGACCTTAAATACAGAGAAATAGCTGAACGGCTTGGGATATCTGTCAAGGCGGTTGAAAAAAGAATGAGCAAAGCACTTCAGATTCTGCGGGAAAAGCTGAATATTGAGGTGTGATGCGCCAAATCCTTTTCACATTCGTTTTTTGTTGTGCTTTTGTCTTCACGACTTTTGCGCAGTCTGATACCCTTCAGGTTTCCTTCTCGGGCGAAGACATTCAACTCAACAGGGCGCTCCTCGAACTTCGGAAATCATATAACCTCTCCATTGCATATGATAACCGCGCATTGAAAGACATTCGCGTTAGCGGAACAGGAGAAACAACCTCGCTTTCAGATTTGTTGACCAAATGGCTTGACCCCAGCGGCTATACCTTTGAATATATCTCAGAAACCTATGTCATCTTTCTCAAGAAAGTACAAGTAGGGGAAGCAATGGATCCTTCAAGGTTTAATTTCTCACTCCACGGCAGAGTTATTGATCAGCGAACGAAGGAACCGCTGCCTTTTGCAACCATATCTGAAGTGCAGACTGGATTGGCCGTGAATTCAAATGAGGAAGGTTTCTACACCCTCACTCCCGTTTCATCTGATACCTCTTTGCTCAAATGCAGTTACATAGGATACCAAACCGTTGAGCTCAGGATTTCTCCGAATGTTGATATTCAGAGCATGAACATTGAGATGGTCAAGTTCAGAGCGCTGCTTCCAATCGCGAACATTGTAACAGAGCTGCCTAGCCTTCTAGAAACAACATCGCGCCCCTCACTTCAAACGCTGAATGTTGACCTCGCGTTCAAACTTCCAAACATCGGTGAGGCTGATGTAGTACGTGCGTTGCAATTGCTTCCGGGCGTGAGCGGGGCATTGGAGAATTCAGCAGCATTGCATGTGAGAGGTGGGGCTTCAGATGAAAATCTGGTGCTTTATGACGGATTCACGATCTACTACCTCGATCACTTTTATGGTGTCTTTTCAGCCTTCAACGCCAATAGCATTAAGAATGTGAGGCTCCATAGAGGTGTTTATGAACCCAAGTTCGGGGGCAGAGCGAGTTCCATCTTAGAAATTACGGGCAAGCAGGGGAATTTGAATGAAACGAATGTCAAACTCAACCTCAACTTCATGAGCGCTGGTTTGCATTTAGAGTCGCCCATCTTGGGAGAACGCGCATCTATGATGCTTTCAATGCGAAGGTCCTACACAGATCTAGTATTCAGTGCGCCTTATAGACAGCTCTTCAACGGGGTGTACAACAACAGTGTGCTGCCGTCTCAGAGCACTGAAGTGAATGCTTTTGGTGGAGATGAACAGCCAGACTTCCACTTTTATGACATTACAGCGAAAGTGGGGTTTACCACAGAATCTGAAGACAGATTTAGCCTTTCGGTATACTCCGGAAGAGATGATTTGTCAATTGGGTATGAAGAGAAAACGATTGATGGGCGCTTTGAAATTGAATACAATGACCGCAGTTCTTGGGGCAACACTGGTGCCGGGTTAAACTGGGCTAGAGAGTGGGATTACAAACACCGTTCAACCATGACTGTGGGGTATTCGGCCTTCAATAGTGAGTTATTTGGATTCGATAGTAGGTCAAATCTCTTAGTGGGAACCACTGATACCCTTTTCTTTGATCGCAACACAACAATTCAAGATTTTTCAATGCGTTTCAATCATGACATTCGCATGAACAACCATGTTTCCTCATTGGGCTTTGCCTACACGAATTACCATGTGGAAAATGGAGCATTGAGCAGCATTGGGGCGAATTCAAAAGAGATAGATACGCAAGTCCAAGCTGATTTCTATGTGCAAGATGTCTGGTCTCCAACGCAGAAAGTTGAACTGACCGGCGGATTTCGAGGTTCGTTTTTCGGAGGAACGAACAAATTCTATCTTGAGCCAAGAGCACTCTTTGCCTACAACTTGAATGAATTTTGGAAATGGAATGCCGCAGTAGGCAGAAATCACCAGTTCATTCGCAACATCAGAAGGCAAGATCTTTTTCTCAATACCAGTGACGAATGGAGGTTGGCAGACGAAGAAGACGTTCCTGTTTTAAGGTCAGACCAACTTAGCACAGGCTTTATATTTAATAAAAGGGGTTACGGATTGAGCGTTGAGGGCTATTTTAAGTGGAACAAAGGGACGGTGCAAGATGCCCTCCAGTTCACGTCACTCGATCCGGGTACTTTTGAAAACAACCTTGTGGCAGGCAATGGCCGCTCACGTGGACTCGAGTTCCTCCTGAGTAAATCAAAAGGAGAGCATTCAGGGTGGGTTTCTTATACCTTAAGTAAAGCCACGAATAATTTTGATGAAATTCAAATTGACGCTTTACCGGCAGAGTTTGATCGGCGAAATGAATTAAAAGCAGTTTACATGTTCAGACCAGGTAAATTGCATTTCAATGCCGTTTTTGTCTATGCTTCAGGCTTGCCTTTCACGCCCGCTTTCGGTACTTACGAGCTTGAATTGATCAATGGCGAAACGCGGGAGTTTGTGGCTTTCGGACAGCTGAACTCTGGGAGGTTGCCCGCCTACAGCAGGTTAGACTTTTCTGTTTACTATGATTTCATGATTGGTGTTGGGAATGCAACAGTAGGCCTCTCAATTTATAACGTGTACAACAGAAACAACGTCAGGGATCGTTATTATTTCATAGCGGGAACAGAAAGCGATGACCTTTTTGTGAGTCAAAGAGACCAAACATTACTCGGTTTCCTTCCTGCACTTCAATTAACAATGGAATGGTAAGACTACTCCTTATAGCAATGCTTGTTTTCATGATGTCGTGCGAGAAAAGTACTTCATCATCTGAAACAAGGCTTGTTGTGAACGGGGTTTTGGTTGAAGGAGAATTTCCACAAGTGATGTTGAAACGTCCGGTTGGTTTTGAGTCTAATGCCTCTGGAGAGCCTGTTTTTGGAGCAAAAGTGATGATTTATGGACCAAGTGCTACCATTGCTTTAACAGAGATTGAAGGTGGAAATGGGCTCTATTCAGATGTCAATGGAACCATGCTGATTGAAGCCGGAGCGATTTATAGACTAGCGGTTACAAAGGGAGATGAGGAAGCATTTGCCACAACTCAGGTGCCTCTTGCGGTTGGGCTAGTTCAAAGCAGTGCGACTTCTATACCTATCAACGCTGCATCAACTGGTCAGCCCATTTATTCTATTTTCTGGACACAAGTTGAAGGGTTTAAGCATGTATTAACGCTGGATATAGAAGAGGAGATGCCTGAAATAATTCCTTTTTCAGTGTCTTCGGGTAATTTTAACCAGCAATACAGCTTCCCCGTTCCAGGACAGGGGACCACTATTTTCGATACAGATTTTTATTATTATGGTGCGCACAGACTGACTGTTTTCGCGATAGCAGATGAGTACGATGCCATTTTCTTTTATCAGAATGGTGCTGGTGGAGAGCAAATTACTGAGGGGCCTGATAACATTGAGGGCGGCTCAGGTTATTTTACTTCTGCAAGCAAGCTGGAAGTGGAATTAGAAATTTTTGAGGAATAAAAAGAGGGGGAGGGTAGGGTACGGCGTTTGAAGGTTGTATTTGTCCTGACAGATTAAGGCAAAAAGCAAAAGGTGAAGAAAGAAGAAATGTTAGATGAGGTACTGAAGTCATGGGAAGTTCCTGTGAATCAGACTGAAGCAGAGGCTTGGGAGATGTTGCAGGCACGAATCAAAGAGGCGAAAGTCATTCCTTTGTACAAGCGTCCTGCCTTTTGGACTGCGGCTGCTGCGGCATGTGTTATTGCATTCGTAATAACTGTTTTTAATGACAGTGATGTACGTGTGTTAGCGTCAACTCAGCAAGAGGTAGTATTGCCAGACGGTTCTGTTGTAGTGCTTGATCAAGGTGCAGAGTTAAGGTATAACGAAGCATGGGATTCTCGCGAATTAAGCCTGAAGGGCGAAGCGTTTTTCACAGTCCAAAAAGGGGCGAAGTTCACTGTTAAGACTGACCAAGGGACTGTTTCTGTGCTGGGGACGTCATTCAATGTATACGCAGATCATGCAAACCTCCAGGTAGAATGTTTCACAGGTAAAGTGAAAGTTACTTCTGGAAATACGGAAGAAATACTAACGAAGGGTCTAGGTGTGAAGTTGAGAAACAATGCACTTACTTCTCCTTACACACACAACATTAATGAACCAGCATTTCAAAGCGATTTGCTTCAATACACACAAGCTGATTTGGTGCGTGTGATTGAAGATGTTGAAGTTCGTTTCGGAGTAGAAGTGAATGTTACATCAGACATTTCATTAGAAGAATTTACGGGACAATTTGAGGTCTCAGATGCAAATAAGATTTTAGGCCTGGTTGCAAAGGCAATGGGGATGGATTTAACATCTGACGGTACAGGTGTTTATACCCTCTCAAAGAATTAGAATAAAAAAGTTAATAATATAGGTAGGGGTGTTGTTAGTTCACTTGTATCATTTACGATTATTGTACCACACAGGGGTGGTTCGTTCTAGAACCACCAATCAATAGTATAGTTAGTTTTAGTTAAGGTTTAGAAAGGCTCTTGAAAACGTTCAGGGGCCTTTTTTATTTGGGGTTTGGTGGATTTGGAGGGTTTTGTATTTTTGGGTAAGTGTACAAAAGTGTGTACATATTTTCGAGTTGATTCAAATCAATACTCATGTATTAAAGATGTTTTCCCTTTTCAACGGATATATTATCTTTAATTCCTAATCTCATAACATGGCCAGAGTTATTCTTTTCTCGTTCTTTTTTCTTACGACTTCGTTTCATTACAATCGGACGTTGGATTGTTCAATGTCTGATTTAATTCCTGTCGGGTTCTTTGAATCTAGATTTGACGTTGAAATGGAATTGCATAGTTCAAAGTTTTATAGTGTTAAATCTGCAAAAGATACTGGCTGGTGGGATAATCCAGAGTATTTGAACGGAGACTCAGTTTATTATTCGACTATAGAGGCCTCACTGCAATGGGATTGTCTAAATGGTAATGACATTAAAGCTAGATATGTTTTTTGCGATGATAAGCTGTATGGAATCTTTATCGAATGTCAATATGAGACGACAGAATTAAATAGCTGTCTTAAGGACTATGTGAGTATTTCTAGTTTATTTAAAACGCATTTACCCTGGCATTTCGACGTCAACGTTAAAGACTTTGAAACCAAAGAGAAGATTGGAGAGGCTTGGAAGTATTACAGAACAGCAATTGAGCAGGAAGACAGCCATTATACAACGGGAAGGGTGGAGTATACCCGAGTTTTGGAGGGTTATCAATTGACAGTTAGTTACAAGAATTTTGACGATGTTAAAATTGACAATCGCGGATTTATTGTTGGTTAGAACGGCAGTTGTTTCACAAAAGTGCGCAACCTTAACAAATTCAGAGGCTTGCTTCCTGCGGGTTCTAGGTTCAGGTCTTAGAAGTTTTTCGCCCGTCAAAACCCAATACGATTTCTGTTATTTCTTCTGCGAATAATTTGTAGTTCCGTTCATACGTCCTTTGAACTCTGATTATGGCCTAGTCCTTGAGTTTTTGAGAATAGTATTTCTTATAACTATTATTTATTTTTATACCGAATACGACTGAGAATAATGCATATTCTGAAAATTATCCATGGTTATCCTCCTGACTACAATGCGGGTTCTGAGGTGTACAGTAAGAACATTTGTGAGGAGCTTTCAAAGGCTCATCAGGTTTCGGTTTTTACACGCGAAGAGAATCCTTTCAAACCTTGTTTTGAAATAAGGAAGAGTATAGTGAACGCGAATCTTGCCATTTTCTATGTCAACAATCCACAGGGTAAAGACGGCTACAGGCATCTTCAAGTGGATGATGCCTTTGAAGATTTGGTAGATGAGTTGAAGCCTGATGTTTCCCACATCGGTCATTTGAATCATTTATCAACTGGAATAGTAGATGTGCTAAATAAACAGTCAATCCCCATCCTATTCACATTACATGATTTCTGGCTTATGTGTCCAAGAGGGCAGTTCTTGACCAGAAGTATTGGAGAAAATGAAAATTATCAGCTGTGCTCTGGTCAGGAAAACTTCAAATGTGCGGTTTCTTGTTACAAGGTATACTTCAGCGGCGTTGGAGGACAATTAAACGCAGATGCCAAGAGGTGGGAGGAGTGGGTTCGAACGAGAATGGAGGAAACCAAATCAATCATAAATAAAGTTGACCGTTTCATTGCTCCTTCAAAGTATTTAATGAACAAATTCATTACTGAGTTCGAAGTTCCTGAAAGTAAGATTCGTTATCTGGATTATGGTTTCCCAGAACACTTGGCGCGGAATAGCAAAAAAGATAGCAGGAGCAAATTTACTTTTGGATATATAGGAACTCATATTCCAGCCAAGGGGGTTAATCTGCTAATTGATGCCTTCAATAAGTTAAATAGTGATGTCCATCTGCGAGTGTACGGTAGAGATATTGGACAAGCAACTCGTGCTCTGAAGACTCGTGCCCTTCAATCAAATGGGCGAATAGAGTTTTGTGGAGAGTACCAAAACGAAGATATCGTAGCTGCAGTCTTTGACAAGATAGACTGCATCGTAGTTCCTTCAATTTGGGGTGAGAACTCTCCCTTAGTAATTCACGAAGCACAGGCTTGTCGTATTCCTGTAATCACTGCGGATTTTGGAGGAATGGCTGAGTACGTTCAGCATAAAGTTAATGGCCTATTATTCGAACATCGCTCCATAGAATCTCTAACTGAACAAATGGATTACGCAGCAAAGAACCATGCGGAGATGAGAGTGCTGGGGGAAGAAGGATATCTGTTTGATGAAGAAGGGAATGTTTCTGCTATCAATCCACATTGTCACGAACTAGTTGGGCACTATAAGGAGATACATGGAGAAAATTCGGGCTTATGGAGAATCACGCTGGACACCAATCCAGAGGATT
>Ga0222686_1000036_pt1 | contig 73084 bp, 67 predicted proteins | sample AntAcemetage1159_FD_181400 | JGI IMG/M metagenome (GOLD analysis project Ga0222686, IMG submission 181400) | Saline water microbial communities from Ace Lake, Antarctica - #1159 | ecosystem: Environmental > Aquatic > Non-marine Saline and Alkaline > Saline | place: Antarctica: Ace Lake...
TCAAGTCATTCAATTGTTTTCTCAAAATCTAGACAGGAGAGTCAAGTCCATGGCGGTCTATGGTGGTGTGTCTATCAATCCGCAAATGATTGGGATGCAAAACGTAGAAATACTTGTGGCTACGCCGGGAAGGTTGCTTGATCTGGTTGAAAACAAAGCGCTGCATCTTTCAGAGGTTTCGACCTTTATTATGGACGAAGCTGACAAACTTTTGAACCTTGATTTTCAAGAAGAACTAGAGAAAATACTTTCACTTCTTCCGTCCAAAAAACAAAGCCTGCTCTATTCAGCTACTTTCAATGACGATGTTCAAAGCATTCATGAGCTGTTCTTAAAAAACCCAACAGTCATTAACATTGAGCCAGATGAGGAAAGCGTTGACCTGATTGAACAGCTCGCATATAAAGTGACGAATGAAAACAAAGGTCCCTTCCTCCGAGAATTGCTTAAAGAAGGGAAGTACGCCCAAGTGCTCATTTTCACATCGTCAGGAAAAAGGGCTGAACAAGTAGCTGGTAAATTGGCAAAAAACGGCATTACGGCAAGTCCCATGCATGGGAAACTCAGCCAAGGAGCGCGAACTACGGCGTTAACAAAATTCAAGGCAAAGGAACTTCAAGTTTTGGTGGTAACAGACCTTCTTTCAAGGGGAATCGACATCGATGTGCTGCCATGTGTGATCAACTATGAGCTACCGCGTTCGCCCAAAGATTACATCCACAGAATAGGACGAACAGGACGCGCAGGAGCTACAGGAACGGCTATTTCATTTGTTACAGAGGAAGAAATGCATCACTTTAAAGTGATCATGAAAAAGACGGGGCAATGGGTTGATGTAATTGACTTTGAAATACCGCGAGATTAACTAGCCAGCGGAGCGCCTGATCAATCAGGCCTTCGCAATCACTTTATCACTCCCTTATTGTGCTCATTCGGTTCCAAAAGGTCCCATTGATTTCCGTACAAATCTTCAAAAACAGCCACCATTCCGTAGGGTTCTTGTTTTGGCAGGCGAACAAAAGAGATCCCTTTCGCTAGCATTTCATCATAATCACGTTGAAAATTATCTGTGAAGAGGAATAAAAACACCCTTCCACCTGTTTGATTTCCAATGGCAGCAGCCTGCGTTTCATTGTCTGCTTTCGCCAAAAGTAACGAGCACTCTTTTGCCCCCGGAGGCGCTACCATGACCCAGCGTTTGTCTTCACTTAACGTTGTATCTTCAAGTAAGGTAAAGTTGAGCTTATTGGTATAGAATTCAATGGCCGCGTCATAGTCTTTGACCACTAAAGCGATGTGTGCAATGCGTTGTTTCATTGAGCGTCTTTGGTTTGTGGAGGGTGGGGTTCACAATACGGTTGCTTCAAAAATACACCTACTAACGATTAATTTTGGCCTTGATCAAAACAATCTCCTACTGAGACTCAAGGCCGCTTATATTTCACCCTGATAGCGACTACCCCGAGCGTTAAATCTTCACGTATGTTAGCTACACGCGCTCTTAAATGTTGCTTTTTGGTAATGTGCTTTTCGTCCCGTAAAAAAAGTCATTTCAGAAAATCACACTGCACCAATGGTTGGAGCAGGGAATCCAGATTTAGGAGACCGGTTTATTACACGAGGCAAAGGAGGTGACTGGATTGCTGGTGATTACTGCAGAAAAGTTTGGGTATAGCAAACAGACCTACGTTAATTTTCGCCACTGAATTCAATGCACAAACAGCGCCTCTGCTCACACCATTTCACATCGAAACAGCCCCATTCCAGTGATAGACTAAACCTCTGGGGTCTCATTATTTCAAAAGCCTTAAAGCGCCAGCCCCAGACCAAATTGCTGAATGGCTTCGCCTTGATACATCACTCCGTATTTGAGAACAATAGCGTTACCGATCTTGAGTTTCAGGCCCGCTTCAGGAAAAAACCGCACTTCTGTTTGGTCTGAATTCCTCAACCAATCTTCTTCCCAAAAATCTCCGTTGGTAAAATAGGTGTCTGCTTGTTGAAAGACTGTGAAATAGCCAACTCCCGCGCCCATATAGCCCCACAACGGATAGGCTAATTTAAACGTAATCCCCATTGAAAAGCAGGCATTCGCCGCTCTATCTTCTCCCGTTCGTTGAACACTACCCGGACGATCAGAATTCCCGGCATTGTCTATTTGATATAGCACACTGAATCCTGTGAAAATCTCCTTGTTCATCTTAATGTTTGCATACATCCCCGCTCCGTTATGATTAAGCCGACCAAAACCCAGTCCTAACGGACTTTGGATATCATTGGTATAGAGCAGCATTCCTGAACTTCGTTGATTGAGTCTGCGGTTACACTTTTTGATTCTCGCCAAACACACATCCCTTTTCGGAGCGCTTGAAGACATCTTCAGATACTGCTGATAGTATGCCTTTGCATTGTTGTAATTACCTGCTTTCAGCTGTTGCTCTCCCTCACTAAAGTAATAGTCTAATAACAAGTTCTTGATTTGGAAAAGGTCACTGTCTCCCGGAAAGCGCAAAAGGTATCGATTGTGCATGTCTACCATCCCATTTTCATCGTTATTTTGAAAATATTCTTTCGCAATGGAGATGAACGAAGACTTCATTGTGGCATTGGCTTGGCTAATGTATTTCCCTGAAGGATACGCATCTGCATAACGCTCAGTATCTCCAATGTAAGTTGATTTCTTGGCGGTGGACCAGGCCAGTTCTTCTTCGCACCTTTCGCTCATTTCTAGCGCTTCTTGGTCGTATGTATTGTGGTAGAGCGCCATGTTGAACTGCTCCAAAGCCAAGGCATAATTTCCTGCGTCAAATGATTCTCTTCCCTGAGACATAGAAGACGCATATTCTTCCTTTGCCACCATCTCAGGTATTTGGTTGATTCCGGCAATCAATGCTTGTGCATTGGCATCTACGCTTACTTCGGGCGCACGAAGAATTTCAAGTGCTTGATCATACTCCTCAAGTTCTAGAAATTTCTCAACGGCATTTAGGGCGAAATGAGTCTGTTGTTTATCTTCTTCCCAAGCTTTTCTCCATGCTTCAGCTGCCGCTCTGAGATTGTTACCTTTTTCATAGGCCAAAGCATCTTTTTCAAAATCTTGCGCCCGTTCTTTTGCATCCATTTCATCAACAAATGCCTGCAATTTAGATTTTAGCTCATCATCTGCTTTTCTGTCAGCCTTTTGAAGGTACTTCTGAACTTTTGGTTCGTTCCCTAAGTAATAAAAAGCCATGGCGGTGTAATAGTATCCGTCTCCTTTCGTTGGGTCAGCAATCACAAGATCAGTTCCAAGAAGCAGAACATCTTCCCAAAGGTTGAGCTCCACTTTATTTTGAATAATGGATTCTATTTCTTCAAAAGAAACATCTTGGCCAACTGCAATTAGACTTATAAAGAGTCCACAAAGACTGAGGAGTAGTGCTTTCATAAGATCCTTTTCTAATTGAACTTCTTGAGTAAGTCCATGTATTGGTTAGATGAATTTTGTCTTCGCAGAACGCCAAGTTCTTGGTCAGAAATCCCGTTCATAAGTAGGTTGTAATTGGATTTATAGTATGCACTTGCAATTTCACACCCACTGTAGTACAAGGTGTCGCTTTCAAGCTGGCGCGCACAACTAATGAGGTTATTCGCATTACTCCAAATTTCACCTATAAGGCCTGTTCCCCAGCAAGAAGTGCCGCTTTCTTGGCACGCATTCATTAACCGAATTCGCTCTGGTTCAACACGGTTTTCATAAGCACTCACGTTTTGACGAAAGGCAGCTTCATTTGCGCTAATAGCTTCTTCTAAAGAGCTCAATTTTAGCTTTCTACCGGCAAGGGCATCCTGTAGAATTTCTCTTTTCGCTGAAAAGGCCTCTTTCAGGTCGTTCTCAGCTTCCAAAATAAGCCTCGGAAGGTTTACTGTTAAGTCCCAAACCTCATCTTTCAACTGCGTAATTTCAGCCTCTCTTCTCCCTTTTTCATTTTTCAACGACTGAGCTGCGCTTTGAATTTTCAATTCTAACTCCCCAATCTCCCTGGTCAGAACAGACTGAAGGTTCTCTAACTGGCTCACTTCCTCAGGTGATAGCCCTTGTGGTTTCTCCAATTGCTCTTCAATACTTCTCAGGTCTGACCTCTTCCCTCTCAACTGCTTTTCATCAGAATTGATGTTTTCAGTGGCAGACAGTATATAGGCGTCTAGCTCTCTGACATTCAGGTCAACGCGTTGGTTGAGCATCTTAATATTCTGACCATTTTGCTGATTGATTTTCTCGCGTAAATCACTCAATGCTTCAATTTCCTGATCACCAAGCTCACTGATTTTTGCGTCAATGATCCCAATCTTTAGCTCCGCGTAATGTTTCTCCCCAATGGTCCTCAACCAAGGTTGCATATCTTGGTTTTGCATGCTTTCAGCTTGCTGCTTAATCTGGTCTTCGTAGACTTTACTTAATGCAGCAATTTCATCTCGAATGTCGCTGTTCTCGTTTGTCAGCTCATTCATTTCATCATTGATACTATCCCTCTTTTTGGCGAATTCATTGTCACCATATCGGAAATCAGTTAACTCTTGAGACTTATCAGACAAGGCGTTGTTGGCATTGGTGTTTTTGTCACGAATCTTGTCTAACTCCCGCTCAACCAATGCATTGTACTCCCGTATTGCTTCATCATAAGAAACGCTGTACCAGTGACTTGCCGTACAGATAGGAGGCGGACCTCCAGCGCTACAGGTTCCTGGGTTGTACTCTTTGTATCCTCGTTCTGCAGATTCCCGGCGGTTGATCCATGACTGTGAATTCTCAATTTCATACAGTTTCGCTTCCAGCTCCTCTTCTACAGCCATTTCTGTTTGGAGTTGCTTCTTTTCGAGCTCCCGAAGTTCATCTTCCAATCTCTTGAGTTTAAGATCTTCTAGCACATAGGTATCCATGTGCTTGCGATTCAGTTCTGCAATTTTCTCACTGTTCGCTGCATCCTGCTTGACCAATGATTCTATTGTTGAAAGGGTACCTGACCCCGCAGTTTGTGCATGGGACGTTAAAGTTACGCACCCAAGAAACAGGAGTAACAGAAGATGATTAGTGTTCATCTATGATAAATGTATTCGTTAGCATCAGAAACTAGACCTTTGTACAAATATGTAGAATAAAACAGAAACAACCGCTAACTCTTACCGAGTAGATTCCCCCCTAGTTCTGTTTAAACTACCTTCGCACCAAAGAAAATTTCAGTAATGCACACTTTTGAGGATTTTGGTCTAAACAAGCCATTGAAAAAGGCCGTTGACGATCTCAATTACGAGCGCCCAACTCCCATCCAAGTTCAAGCCTTTCCGATCATTCGTTCTGGGAAAAACGTAGTGGGGATTTCGCAAACGGGAACGGGTAAGACCATGGCGTTTATGCTGCCCCTTTTGCAAGATTTTAAGTACTCAAAAGAGCCTTCGCCCCGCATTTTAGTGCTTGTGCCAACCCGAGAGCTGGTAGTGCAAATTGTAGAGGAAATTGAGAAGCTGATTACCTACATGAGTCACAGAGTTGTAGGCGTGTATGGAGGAACGAATATTAATACACAAGCGGCTGATATTGAGTTAGGAGCGAGTATTGTTGTGGCTACTCCCGGGCGGCTTTATGATTTGGCCTTGAACGGACAGCTCAAACTGAGGTCAGTTCAAAAACTCATTATTGACGAAGTAGATGTGATGTTGGACCTAGGTTTCAGGTACCAGCTTACCAGTTTGTTCGACATCCTCCCAGAGCGCAGGCAAAACTTGATGTTTTCTGCTACCATGACCCTTGAAATAGAAGACTTGATTGACGACTTTTTTGTGGCACCAGAGTACATTTCCATCGCCGTCAGTGGAACACCGCTAGATAACATCGTCCAAACGGCCTATTTCATTCCGAATTTTTATACGAAAGTAAACTTACTCAGGCTGCTGTTTCGCGACCAAGAGGAATTCAAAAAAACCATTGTTTTCGTTTCGTCGAAGAAAATTGCTGACCGTTTGTATGAAACGCTCGCGCCCGGACTTTCTTCGCGCATGGGAATCATTCACTCAAACAAATCCCAGAACAACAGGTTTGAAACCGTCAATGCCTTTGATGAAGGACGAAGCAACATTCTCATTGCTACAGACGTGATTGCGCGCGGGGTAGACTTTGATGAGGTTTCACACGTGATTAACTTAGACGTGCCAGAGTTCCCAGAGAATTACATGCACCGGATTGGTAGAACAGGACGCGCTGAGAAGAAAGGACATTCCATTCTTCTTTTCACCGAATTCGAAGAGGAATACAAACTGGCAATTGAGGTGTTGATGGATTATGAAATCCCCCTTCTTGATCAACCAGAAACACTTGAGATTTCAAGTCAGAAAGCGCCAGAAGAGCGCAAGCAACAAGGAGCTACAAAAAGCCACCACCGCAACAGGAAGAAGTTTGAATCTGGCGGTGCCTTTCACAAAAAGAAAGAGAAAAATCAAAAAGAAAATCTAGGGAATACGAAGAAGGTAACCCAGGCCAAAAAGTTCAAAAAGCCACGTACGAAAGGCGATAAGATTCAGAACAGACGCAAAAAATAGCCAGCAACACTTCGCCCATCACCTTTTATTTTAAGCCCAAATTAAAGCTTGTATCCGCTGTGGAATTGAGTTTTAGTTTTACCCACTCTCAACACTCCTCCTTCTTGAATGATTGAAAAATCAATGTCATAAGGAATGCATTGCGGCTCAATCATAAACTGAATTTTCCCTTCTACTTGAAAATCACTTGTTGATGAAATATTCATTTCTCGCGAAAAAGTGGTGTTTTCGCGCACAAATCGTACATTTTCCTCAATAACAGCATCATATTCTTCAATTGATGGTGGATTCTCAATCAGTTCATTTCCTAGCGTGAGGTTTGAAGAAGGCTCAAGTGTCACTTCAAAAGGGAGATAGAAATCGTCTTCTGAAAAGGAAGAGATCACATAAGAACCACTATCCATTGACAATGCCACAACAAGCGTATAAGCGCTTTGTGATTCTTGCAAAAGATCTAGCTCAATACCGAACGCTTGTCTTTTTAACTTTACGGTATTTAAGATCTCCTCATGCTGATGAACAGCCACCTCAATTTCTTCTATCGGCTGACTGCAAGCCAACGCAGTAAATGAAATGGCCAAGAATAGAATTCTCATGTGAGTAGTGCATTTAGTTGTCATTCGAAGATATTGAATTTCCTATTGTAAAAACCCTACTCCATCTAACCGTAATGCATTTAACGAACTTTATCAACCCTTAGGTTTCCAATATTATGGCGAGCAATTGCAACTTTCGAAATGTGTAATTTCACCAGCCAATGAAAGGTAATTTGACCATCGGGATATTAGCGCACGTAGACGCCGGAAAAACATCACTCACAGAGTGCTTGCTTCACACTGCTGGTGCCACCAGAACAAGAGGAAGTGTAGACAAGGGGTCTGCCATTACTGATGCCCTCTTAATGGAACAGAACAGAGGCATCTCCATTAAAGCTGCAACGGTTGATTTCACATGGAATGAACAACGCATCACCTTAGTTGACACCCCAGGACACATTGATTTTTCAGCAGAAGTTGATCGCGCTCTAGATGTATTAGACATGGTGATCCTTGTTATCTCTGCAAAAGAAGGCGTTCAGGCACACACCCTGAACCTCTGGGAAAGCATTCAGGAGCGAAACCTCCCCGTGCTCTTCTTCATCAATAAAATTGACCGCGCAGGGGTAGATGTTCAGCATGTGTTTCTTGAGCTTCAAGAAGATTTAAAAACAAAGCTTTTCGCACTGAATTTAGCAGATCTAAGTTTGCCAAACCAGCCTAGTCTAGTTCCATTCGAGGACCTAAAATCAAATCTTTCATCCACAATTATTGAGCAGTCCTTTGAGCATTTAGCTGAAGTTGATGAACACTTCCTTGAAGCCTATCTGGAAGGCAAAACAGATGATCTGAAAGCAATTCTACAGCGTGCATTGAGTCAAATCAAATCACAGAAGCTGAACGGATTGATTTTCGGCAGCGCTAAGCTTGACCTTGGCATTGACCTCCTTTTAGATGCGATTTCGACCCAATATTCAGCCCAAAGAGAACCGTTTGACGCTCCTTCTGCCAAAACGTTCAAAATTGAGTATGATGTTAAATTGGGTCGGTTGGTGCATCTCAAATCATTCGGGAGTCTGCTTAAAAGCAAAGATGTAATCTGGTCGCAACGCCTTGAAAAGAACATCAAAATCAATCAGATTTATCAATACAACCTGGGCAATCTGGAGCAAACAGGTCTGCTAAAACCAGGTGACATTGGCGTCATCACTACCTCTGACTCAATCCCTGTGAGTGATGTGCTTGGCGAAGAGCAGCTAGCAGGTAACTTCAGTCCATTAAGTGAATCTGTTTTAACCGTGGAGGTTAAGGCTGAAGAGGCAAAAGATTACCAAAAGCTGGGAGAAGCGCTTGAGTTCTTAAACATAGAAGACCCCCATTTGGATTTCAGGTGGTACAAGGAAGAGCGTGAATTTCACCTAAAGATTCTTGGGCCTATCCAAACAGAAGTGCTTAAAGACAGCCTTTCATCTCGCTTTCAAATTGAAGCTAATTTCTTGTCGCCAAAAGTCATTTACAAAGAAACTCCCTCAACCACCGCAGAAGGATATGTGCGCTACTGGATGCCCAAACCTTGTTGGGCAATCATGACGTTTTTGATTGAACCAGGTGAGCTGGGAAGTGGAGTTACTTTTGACTCGAAGGTGCAAAACAACGACATCAGTTCAAAGTACCAGAACGAAGTGAAACGCGCTCTTCCTTGGTCCTTGAAACAAGGGATTAAAGGATGGGAAGTAACTGACATTTGCATTACACTCATAAACGGTTCTGAGCACAATGTGCATTCCAATCCCGGTGATTTTTTACTGGCAACACCTATGGGAATTCTACGCGGATTGGAAAATGCCGGAACTGATCTACTTGAGCCCATGTATTTCTTCGAAATCAAAGCCCATCAAGATTACCTTGGCCCCGTCTCAAGTGACCTCAACCAAATGAAAGCCCAATTGAACGCCCCCTCATTTGAAGAAGACGCTTTCATCATAACAGGAAGAGTGGCGGTGGCTCAAGCCATGGACTACAGCATTCAGTTTAACGCCTCAACTTCAGGGAAAGGCAGGTTGAAAATGACCCTCGATGGGTATGAGAAAACATCCACTAGCGATGAGAAAACGCGGCAATACAAAGGTGTTTCGCCCCTAGATGAATCGCAGTGGATCTTGCATCAAAGAGGTGCATTTAAGGCTGACGAAAGGTAGGGTCTGTCTGCTTGCAACCCCTTTTCCCAGATCTCCTTCTCTCAAAATCTTGTCTCAAAATTCAAATGCGCCTTGCTCAATAGCACTGGGCTTAAACCCCAAGGATAGTTCAAACCCCTTGATTTCTAGAGCATAAAAGGGAGTGTAAATTAATGTAAATTGAAAAAAATTGGCTTCAATATGCAGGTTGCATGAAATAGCTTTGTACCATGACGAATAAATCATTTCTAATTGCGCTTTTAGTGGTGTTGAGCTTTTGCTCAGTAAAGACCTTCGCCACATACTCTTCAGACGAAGGTCATGTGGAAGTAGCCATGCGCTTGATCGGACATGAATTATTGCTGAGCACGGGAGATAGCGTTTCGCGCATTCTTCCAGTGACCAAAGTGGGCAACCGCTATAAAATTCAATTCGACACAGAATTTCAATTCAAATCACAGACGCTTATTTCTAAGGTAGACAGCGTGATTGCGCTAACTGACATCGCTTCAGCCTACCGCGTTGAAATGGAAGAGTGCACTACAGAAGAAATCATTTACAGTTTTCAGATCAACCCTGCAGCTCAACCGAGCCTCACCCCCTGCGGTCCGAGACTTCAACCCAAAAGCTGCTATAGCCTTTTCATCACGTTACTTGACCCACCAGTGGTAGTAGAACAAGAAGCCGGATTCGGATGGATGAATTACAAGATCGTCTTCCCCTTGTTGCTCATCATTGGACTCTTCGCTTATTTATTTCGACGAAAAAAAGCGCCTATAGTGATTCAAAACCCAGATTTAATTCAGCTTGGAAAGTACATTTTCGACAAAAGAAATATGGCGCTCTCCTTTGAAAACAGCACCACAGAGCTGACCAGCAAAGAAGCTGACTTACTGGCCACCTTGCATTCATCTGCCAACGCTACCTTGGAAAGAGAAGTGATTTTGAATGCCGTTTGGGGCGATGAAGGCGATTATGTAGGCCGCACTTTGGACGTCTTTGTTTCAAAATTGCGTAAGAAACTGGAAGGGGATCCTTCTATAAAAATAGCGAACATCCGTGGTGTTGGCTACAAGCTCATTTTGAATGACCTGAAATGACGCTATAGTTTTCAATTTTTCCTGTCTCTACTTTCTATTTAAACCGAATATTTTTCGCTCTTTTAGAGCGCCAATAAAAGGCGAATGCTAAAACGTTCTAAGTGAAACTTATTGTTCTTGCGCTTCTTTCATCGCTCTTATCGCTTTCGCTTTCAGCGCAACAGCGGTTTGACCTGTTCAATGTAACGGGCAATTACAACTTGGAACCCAGCGTTCTAGACAGGCTCGGCAACAACGAAACGGCCCTCACTTCAAACTTGAGCATTCCCCTTGTGCTCAAAGACAGCTCTGTTTGGTTCACTGGCATAGATTATCAATATTACTCCATTGGAAATACGTTTACAGAAACAGCTCCCATTGACCGGTTCAACCTGCATGGGTTCATCTTGCGCACAGGTTACATTCACCGTTTCAATGCCAAGCAATCACTGCAAGTGTTGTTCGTTCCAAGAATCATGACAGACTTCAACGCTTCACTTTCCAACTCCCTTCAATGGGGTGGAATTGTGATGTATGAAAAGAAAAAGAATGCTGATTTCACTTGGCGAGCAGGCGTGTTGTACAACCAAGAATTCTTCGGAACGCAAGTGGTGCCCTTGCTTTACCTAGATTGGAATGTAACCAGAAAGTTAAAAGTCAAAGGCTTATTCCCTATCTATGGCAAGGTCTTTCTTCAGTCTAACGAGCGCCTTGCTTACGGCCTCCATTTTGTGGGACTCACTACATCTTATGCTCTTGATGAACCCCTAAATGAAAATCGGTATGTGGAAAGAAGAGCCATTGATGTTTCGCTTTTTGCGAAAATCCAGATTTGGAACAACCTCTTTTTAGAGTCGAGGGCCGGGACTTCAGTAACAAAAAACTATGGCCTCTTTGCGAAGGGAGACAAGCTAGATTTAGCACTTCCCTTGGTCAACTTTGGTGATGACCGAACAAGGCTGAATGAAACGCTTGGAAGCACCACTCCATTCTTCCACTTGAGGTTTATTTATAGCATTGAGGTTGAATAAACCCACTTCTTTTCAGCAAGAAGCAGCTTAACCTATTGTTTATTTCCTGCGCCCCTTCCAATAAATGGTTCGCCAAAGGAATTGGTCCATGCGTATTCAAAGTGAATGGTCGTCTCAGAAATGGTTCCTGAGCAGTCAATATCGTCCCAAGAACTCTCATTTGTAGAGCCATTGGTTACAGAAAAATCACAATTTTCTCGATTCACTTCGACCTCAAAATCTGCATTGCCTAGATTTAAAACTTGCATCCAGTCAGGATTGTTTTCACAGGTGATTACTTCTAGAATATAGGATTGTTGCTGCCATTCCTGAGAGATTGCAATGAGAACTGAATCTTGAACTGAATAGCTCACTGAATTTTGGTTTCTTTCTTTGCAATCGTCTTTGTCACAACTGGCTAGTAAGAAAGCAATAAGGGCTATAAACAAGTAGACGTGTGCTATTTTCATTCCATAAAGTTATGCAACCCAAAGCAAGTGGGCATGCGGTTTAACAGTCTACAAATGCAATCATTGATTCATTTCCCGTCTAAAACACGAGGGATCTACTCCTCAATTCTGACTGTGCGAGCTGAAGATTCTTCAGCTCCAAACTCAAGCTAAGAAACGGAAAATTACTGCCACTTCAAATCCATCCGCTTCAAAACAAAACCGCCTTTCGCCCCAGCATTGCCTCATAAAAACATTCAAATAGATGAGAATCAGAAAGAATACCCCAACCGTCCTTTCTTCCTAGGCTGATTAAACTAACTTACGCCTTCTGACACATTTCACCTTGCCAATGAGTGCTCATTTACAGGCACTATTGCGCTTTTCACCTTTATCAAAGGCCGAAACTATTTTCTGTCTCAGTAAGACGAACCTTAGCTCTCAATGATAAAATTATCGTTTAAAATCCATACCTAGTCATTGTATTGGCTGTAGTTGTAGCACTTCTTTCATGGGTGCTCATACCGCGAATGGCAGTGGACATTCTTCCGCAATTCAAAAAATCAGCCATGCAGATTCTGACGCTCTACCCGGGGATGCCAGCTGAAGTGGTTGAAAAGGATATCACAAGTAGAATGGAGCGGTGGACAGGGCAGTCTCCGGGAATTGAAAAACAACTGTCAAAAAGCCTGATGGGGGTGAGTATCGTAACCAATTATTATGGCGAAGATGTTGACCCTGCTGAAGCCATGGCCAATACATCTGCTTATGCCATGAGCGATATGTATTACCAACCTCCTGGGACATTGCCTCCTATGGTTCAGCCTTTTGACCCAACAGCCAGTAAACCATTGATGCTCTTAACCGTGAGCAGTGATGTGAAGAGTGGAAAGGAACTGTATGACATTGCCTATTACAATTTGAGGCAAATGCTCAGTGGTGTGCAAGGCATTGTGGCTCCTGCAGCTTATGGCGGATCAAAAAGGCGAATTCACATCTACGTTGACCCCATTAAACTTGAAGCACTCGGGATTTCTCAAACACAGGTGAACACCGCTATTCAAGAAAACACCACCATGATTCCTTCCGGCATAGCCGAAATAGGCCTCATCAACTATGCCGTTGATGCGAAAGGAATGATCATTGACGTAGAAGATTTTAATGACATCGTTATCACTTACAAAAACGGAAATCCTATCTACATTAAAGATGTTGGATACGCTTCTGATGCCAGTGTCATTCAAACCAACATTGCACGGGTTGACGGGAAAGAGCAAGTGTACCTCCCCATCTTTAAACGTCCCGGCGCCAACACCATTGAGGCCGTAAATGCGGTCAAAGCGGCCATTCCAGAACTCAAGCAAAGAATGCCTGACGACGTTCAATTGAATGTGATTTTTGATCAAAGTTCATACGTTAGAAATGCCATTTCTGGTTTGACCAATGCAGGGCTAGGCGGATTGATTCTAGTGATTATCGTGCTGGTTCTATTCCTTGGGAATTTCAGATCAGCATTGATTGTTTCTATCAGTCTTCCGCTATCAGTGCTGTTTGCTTTCATTGTTTTGTCGTTAACAGGACAAGCAATCAATAGCATTACGCTGGGAGGAATTGCACTTGTGCTGGGTCTGCTCGTAGACAACTCCATTGTGGTCTTGGAGAACATAGACCGGCATTTAAAAATGAACAAGGCTCCTTGGCAAGCCTCTCTAGATGCGGCATTGGAAGTAGCAACGCCTGTTTTGGCATCTACGCTTGTGATTATTGTGGTATTCATCCCTGTGGTATTCTTAACCGGGATGGCGAAATTCCTTTTCTCACCACTGGCCATTACAGTAGCAGCTGCAATGGTAGGTTCTTACATCTTCTCATTGACGCTTGTCCCGCTTGCTGCGGCCTATTTATTCAAGGATCAACTGCCGCAAGAACAGAACAAAAAGCCTGTTTTTGGTTTCTTTCAACGCTTTATTGAAGCCTTGCGAAGACGGTATGAAAAGAGTCTCGCTTTAGCCTTAAACTATAAATGGGGTGTTTTGGCCGCAGTTGCACTCTTGTTTGTGGCCTCCCTCTTCATCATGAAAACCCAACTCGGATATGAGCTCTTTCCACAATCTGATGTGGGTCAATTAGAGATTCAAGTGCGCATGGAGTCCGGTACGCCGTTAAAAACCACTGAGGCTACCATCATAGAAATGGAGTCAGTGGTGCGCGAAGAATTGGGCAACGACTTAGAACAAATCATCTCGAACATTGGTGTGGTGTATGACCTTCCTGCTGCCTACACGCCAAACTCAGGAACGCAAGATGCTTTTATAGGGGTGCAGCTCACAGAAGACCACAGCGTCAGCACCTTTGATTATGCCGCTCGACTTAGGGCGAAATTAACCAACTCGTTTCCGGGGATCGAAATTAGTTTCAATACTGGTGGGCTTATTACGGCTGCCTTGAATGATGGTAAACCGGCACCAATCGATGTCCAAATTGTTGGAAATGACCTCAAAATGTTGCGCCTCATTTCTGAGCGCTTGAGAGACACCATCACAGACATTGCAACAACGCGTGATGTACGCATCTTGCAGCGGATTGATCAACCCACAATGGACATTGACATTGACCGCATCAAGGCCGCGGCTCTAGGGGTAAAACCTGTTGATGCCATAAAGAACATTGTTTCGGCCTTGAATTCTTCAGCTACTTTCGACAAAGCTTTCTGGATAGATGAGCGGAACGGAAATCACTATTACGTAGGTGTTACCTATCCTGAATTCTTGATCAATGACGAAAACATCCTGAGCAACGTGAATGTCTCCAGTCAGACCCATGATCAACCTGTTCCTTTCCGAAACTTCTCCAAGGTGAGCGAATCAACCAACCCCGTTGAAATCAACCACTACAAACTCCAAAGGGTGTTTAATGTCTATGCCAATGTAGAAGGTGAAGACATTGGCGGGGTTTCTGACGAAATCCAAAAACGAATTGACGCCATGAGTTTCCCTAAAGGCTACAACGTTACTTTTGAAGGTGAAGTAGCCACCATGAAAAGCTCTTTTGGCGAACTTGGTGCGGGCATGGGATTGGCCATTATCCTGGCCTTCCTCATCATGATGCCGTTGTTTAGGTCTTTCAGACAACCACTGATCATCATCATGGCTTTTCCCTTAGGTATTATCGGTGTTGCCCTTCTGATGTGGATTACAGGCACCAACTTAAACATCCAATCACTGATGGGAATCATTATGATGGTGGGAATTGCGGTCTCCTATGGAAACATACTCATTGACCGCATGAACGGCTTGATCAAGGAAGGGAAAAGCAAATATGAGGCGGTAGTACAAGGATCTACAGACAGATTTAGACCTGTGCTCATGACCGCTGGAACCACCATCTTCGGTCTTTTGCCAACAGCCTTGGCTACCAGTGCAGGAACAGAAGCAAACGTTCCTCTGGCCATTGCCGTGATTGGCGGAACATTTATGTCTACCCTATTGACCCTTTACATTATACCAATTCTTTACACGCTCATTGCCAAAACGAACTAGGATGAAAACTTATAGACTCATTTACACCGTTGTCACTTTGTTCGCTGGTTCGCTGTTCCTAGCTTCTTGTGGTCAAGAAAAAGCTGAAGATGTCCCTTCAGCACAAAGCCCAAATAAGGTGCAGACCGTTGAAGTAGAAAAACCGCAACAACGCTCCTTCGACGCTGAAATATTGATTACCGGTAAAGCACTGCCCAATCAACATGTGATGCTTTATGCCATGGAAAGTGGTTATGTCAACCACATCACTGCAGACATTGGTGATGTAGTTCGAAAAGGGCAAAACCTTGTTGAATTGGCCAACCCTGAATTGACCAGACAACGCGAAGAAAAGAAGGCTCAATTTGAAGCAAAAGAAGCCGTATATGATCGTTTGAACACCACCTATGAGCAAACACCCGCGCTTACCACTATTCAAATGGTAGAAGATGCCCAATCTGAATACTTATCAGCAAAGGCAGCCTTCAATTCAGTACAAGATAAACTGAACTTCTTAACCATTAAGGCGCCCTTCAGTGGAATCATCACCAAACGAATGGTAGACCATGGTGCGTTGGTCCAAAGTGGCTTAACACAGGACAATGCCCAAGGAATTTTAGAAATTCAAGAAACCAACCCCATAAGACTTACAATCCCTTTGCCAGAGTCTGACATCGCTGGCATTGCAATAGGAATGGAAGCGAGTGTGTTGTTCCCTGATCTTCAGGGTGAAGCGTTCAATGTGAATGTGAGCAGAATGGCTGGTGCGCTTGACCCCGCATCTAACACCATGCAAGTGGAGTTCGACATTGAAAATGATTCAGGTATCATAAAACCTGGGATGTACGCCAAAGTCCTGATCAAAACAGGGGGAAGAGAAGGTGTGCTATCACTTCCTGTTACAGCCCAGTGGATTTACCAAAACCAGCCTTTTGTAATGATTGTGAACGAGGACAATATTGTTGAACGAATTCCTTTGCGAAAAGGCATCTCGAACAAAGACTATTTTGAAGTGCTCAATCCAGAAATCAATGCCAACACCCTAGTCATTATCCAAGGGAAGGGCATGGTTACTTCTGGCCAAACTGTTGAACCAATTCTCAAAAGGAAAGCGCTATGAAATCAATAATATCAAAACCTTTCTTCCTATGCTTTGCCGTTGCATTTTGTTGGTTGAATGCTGTTCAAGGTCAAAGTGAGCAACAACCCATCAACCTAGAAACGGCATTAACTCTTGGTGGGGCAAACAACCTCACCATTAAGGAATTTAAGCTCAAGCAAGAATTGGCTGCTGCAGAGTTAACCAAGTCCAAAGAATGGTGGCTTCCTGACCTTTATGCAGGCGTCACTTCCCATCAATTGAATGGGAATGCCATGAACGGAGATGGTAATTTTTTCGTTGATGTTGATCGCCAGAGTTTTTGGGGTGGAATTGGACTCAATGCCACTTGGAATTTCGGTGACGGTATCTTTCTGGCGAAGGCAGCCGAACTCAGGTCTGAGGCCGCATTTCATCAAACTGCGGCAGAGAAAAACCATGCCCTCCTTGACATTATAGAGTCATACTATGATTTTCTTGCCGCTCAACTTTACTATGCGGCCTATGAAAAACTGGCCACTCAAGCAGACACCATCGCACAGCAAATGAGCCTTCAAGTGCAAATTGGTCTTCGACTTCAGTCAGATGAATTGCTTGCAAAAAGCAACTACAATCACCTCCGTGTTGAGATGCTCAATGCGCGAAATGATTGGAACGATGCGAAGGCTGAATTAACGCGTTTGTTGAACTTAGATCCCTACAAAAAACTCATTGCCGTAGACAACATTCTTGTTCCTTTAGATTTGATTACCGGTATGGCTCCGCCTTCAATTTACGATTCCAGTTATCAGAAAAGGCCAGAAATAAAAAGCCAAACGCTGACGCTGGCCTCACTCAATCAAGCCAAAAGAACCACCACAAGTGGATTGTGGCTTCCAGAACTCCAAGTAGGCACATATGGATCCTATTTCGGAGGTGTTTTCGAACCCATTAACCCCACTTCAGAAGTCAATGCTGCTTTGATGTGGAAAATTCCGCTGGGCCGATTGACCTATGGCGGAACGCTGCAAAAATTCAATACCCAAATAGGGTTGCAGGAAAATGAAATTGCCCAAACCAAGGCAAAGATCAATGCGGAAGTGATGGCTTCTTCAATGCAAATTTCTACCTACAAAGAGCAGATAGAGATCTCTTTGGAAGGATCACAAATGGCTGAAGAAGCATTGAATCAAACTTTGCAAAGGCAGTCACTCGGGATGGTTCGTCCGTTGGAGATTTTACAAGCACAAGAGATGTTCATGAAGTCTAGGCTAGATTATTTGAAGGCTGTTGCCTCGTATAACAAAGCACAGTATTCGTACTTCGTAGCCATTGGAAACAACCTGTAATCAGGGTTCAAATTTCACAAACTCTTCTCCGTTAAAGCTCCAAGCACCGGCATTGTGCGAACCCAGCCAGACAACCCCTTCGTTGTCTGTGTAGCAGGTAAATAGAAGCACCTCTGTCTGGCTATTTTCAATTTGATACCGCAAGATTTCGGTGCCTGTATAGCGTGAAACGCCATCATCATAGGTGACCATCCAAAGGTCCCCGTTTTTGTCCTCAGAAATAGCCATGAAATACAGCGGATCCTCGGGGTTATGTCCAGCTATTTCGCCAACTCCTTCTCCCTTGGTATACACAAGTTCCTCAGATTCTTTAGCGCCCGTAATTTGTGCCGAAACCTGATAGCGGAAATGGGTATTGCAAATCCAAAATGATTCATTTGCATCTTGAAACATAGACCGAATTCCAAAGCTTCCTCCGTCAGGTGTATTGGTCAGTTCATCTTCAAACATCCAATAGACCCTTTCGCCATCATACATACAAAGTCCTAAAGACGAAGTACCGAACCACATTTTTCCTGCTCGGTCTTTGTAGATTGAATATACCCCATACGGATTGTAAGAAGCATTTGGGTAGGCGGCAAAAAACGGCTCCGCTTGTTTGGTATGAGGGAATTCCAACGCATACAAGGTTGTTCCATCATAACGCAGCGGACCGCTTCTATCCCAACCCGCGCGAAACCAAAGGTCATCTTGATTCAATTTCCATTGCCCTTCAGCGGCGTCACCAGAAACAATTTCTAAGGTGGTAAAACGTGTGCCGTCAAATTTGCTAATGCCCTCTGTTGTGTCGAAATACAGCAGACCAAATTGATCTTGTTGAATACCCAAAATCGACAATCCACACAGGCCGTCTTGTTGGTTGTAATGCGTGAGCTGTTTCCCGTCAAATTTGTAGATTCCATCACCCCCAAACCAATAATTTCCTCCGGCATCTTGGAAGATGGTGGTAATGCCTTCGGGCAATTTTGAAACTACTTCGCCCAAACTTTTTAGCCCATTGTTACTTGCTTCGCGAACAGAATTCGCCTGCCCATTGCACGAGGAGAACACAGCAATAAACAGAAAAACAATCAACAAAGCCAAGCGGATGGGATGACGCATGAAAACACAATTTTCAATGAAGGTATGCCGAAATGAAATTGAGCTGAGTCTTCAAACGTAAATTAACGTAAAGTGATTTTTTCGCGTCATGTAGTGCGAACAGATTAATGCCATAATTCGCGTTTTATTTCCTCTTTCAGTTTATGGTTTAGCACGCTGAAACTAAACACCACCAATCAGGGAAGTTAACTAAGATCGGCTCGGTTTATTTGCTGGTTCAAATTGACATCACCCCTCCAATTTCAAAAAAACAGACACATACAAACCAGTTGCATACAACCGTGAATTGCGCGTGGAATAAATCTGTTCTTTACTTCCAATTTAAAAATGAGCCTTCGTTCTTTGCTCTGCTTGGATGGCCGGGCGGGGGCGGGCGGGTCCCACGGGAAAAACCCCAGCATTGATCTTCGCTCCCATTTGAATCGCTATAAGCTGGAGAAAACTAAGGAATAATTTGACCATTATCAAACTTGTATGCTTGAATTAAGTTGAGTTGGATTGGATTGACCAATCGAAAGTTTGAGAAGACTTTGAGCGAAAAACAGCTCATCCCATCACTCAAAATCGACTGAATATTTTTCGAATTTTCCTTGTTCCTTTCATCCAATTATCAATAAAGCGTTCACCTCTTGTTGGAAGCATTTCTTTAATGAATACACTGAAGTGGTCAGCGGTTTTCGCTAGACCGTTTGAATAACCGTTAGACGTTTTTTCATCGCTCCCTAGCCAATGGTAAACCGAGGGATTGTGGCCGTCTTTAAAATAGAAAAAGTGAAATTGGTCGTTCCACATCATGTCCACAACCCAGAATTCATGGTCTAAGGAATATCCTTCTTCTACCAGCATCTCTTGGGCTTGTTGCTGCATTTCACCCAACAGTTCAATTGAATATTCCACACCGGGCCAGTAGAGTTTGTGTTCGCGTCCCATCAGGAAAAGATATTCTCTGTAGACCTGAGGAAAACGCACATCGAATTTTTTTTCAAGCGCTTCAATTTCGGCTTCAGAGCAACCCATTGGCGTGTATTCAACCATGGGATATTCATTGTTGTTGAGCAAGGTTTTTTGGGTGGCTAGCTTTTTGAAGTAGGTGATGAGCATGGTTTACAAAGACAACAAATTTGGTGTGGTTTTAGAGAATTTTAGTCGCAGTTACTTAATGGATTCCAATTCACCTGCAAACATGCCGTAAATGTAGATTTTATCAAACTTCCAGTGTTCAGGCACATAGTCGATTTACAAAATCACTTATGCTTTCAATAAAACATATAAATTATATTTAATCATTTCTTCTTCTTTTCTTTGCACTCGAAAAGAAATTCAAAATACCATGAAGAAAGTAACCTTCGCAAAAGGAGACGGTATCGGTCCAGAAATTATGGATGCTACCATGAAGATTCTAACTGCAGCTGATGCAAGAATCGAATGGGAAGAAATCAAAGTAGGAGAACAGGTATACCTCTCTGGCAACTCAACAGGTATAGATAAGGCTGCTTGGACGAGTATTCGTGAGAACAAAGTCTTTCTTAAGGCGCCCATAACAACTCCGCAAGGAGGAGGGTACAAGAGTTTGAACGTGACCATGCGCAAGTCACTTGGTTTGTATGCCAATGTTAGACCTTGCAACAGCTTTTACCCTTTTGTACGCACAAAGCACCCAGAGATGGATGTAGTGGTGATTCGTGAAAATGAAGAAGACCTTTATGCCGGAATTGAGCACCAGCAGACAGACGAGGTAGTGCAATGCCTCAAGCTCATCTCTCGTCCGGGAAGTGAAAAAATTGTGAGGTATGCGTTCGAATATGCGCGTATGTACAAGCGCAAAAAAGTAAGCTGTTTGGTGAAAGACAACATCATGAAGTTAACTGACGGATTGTTCCACCGTGTTTTCAAGGAGATCGCAGCTGAATATCCAGACATTGCGTCTGACAGCTGGATCATCGACATCGGTGCGGCGCGTTTGGCTGACACACCTGAGATTTTTGATGTTGTAGTATCTACCAACTTATACGGAGATGTGATTTCAGACATTACTGCTCAAATCTCTGGATCAGTAGGTTTAGCGGGTTCGTCTAACATTGGTGAAACCTGTGCAATGTTCGAGGCCATTCACGGGTCAGCGCCAGACATCGCTGGAAAGAACATTGCAAATCCTTCTGGTTTGCTTCGAGGAGCAGTGATGATGTTGAACCACATCGGTCAGCAAGATGTTGCAGAGAAAGTAATCAATGCGTGGTCTTGTGCCATTGAAGAAGGAATTCACACTGCTGATATTTACAAAGAAGGCGTAAGCACTCAATTGGTAGGCACAAATGAATTTGCAGACGCAGTGATTGAACGCATTGGTAGGGTACCTCAGAACATCCCGCCTGCAGCATTCGAAAAGAACATGAAGTTGAACTTGCCGAAATACAAGCGAAAAGCAGCAGCTACCAAAGTTTTAAAAGGGGTAGATATTTTCGTTGATTGGTCAACAGGATCAGCAGATGAACTTGCAGAAAAGCTTAAAAACTTAAATAGCGACATCAAGCTAAACATGATCACCAACCGCGGTGTAAAAGTTTGGCCAGAAGGTTTCGAAGAAACGTTTTGTACTGATCACTGGAGATGCAGGTTCGAAGCTGAACAAGGAGAAGACGCAGCCAAATCAAGCATTCCTCAAGCATTAGCGAAAGCCATTGAATTGGGTCTAGATGTGATCAAAACAGAGAACCTTTATGAGTTTGATGGCGTGCGTGGTTACTCACTTGGACAGGGTCAGTAAACCTAAAAAACGAACTAATTAAAAAAGCAGTAGTTCCTTGTAAGGTGCTACTGCTTTTTTCATTGAACATTTCTATAGTAGCAAAGGTTATTCTAGGCTATTGATGTCTTTGGTTAATGGTCAATTTCAAAATTGACAATATTTGCAATGAAATTGCATTTTATTCGCCTCAGAATGCAGTGTATTTGCCTTCTCAATCATCTTAACGTCTGAAACTTGCATTTGTAGATGTACAGTTATTGCCGTGAAGTGACCTCTCCCGCATTTGGATTCTTGAATTTGTCCTCTAGAAATGAAGAATCTGAAGAGCCCAAAAGTTCTTTGTATTTGTGGGTCCCAGAAATGGAATAGTTGCGTCTATAGGACTTGCAGTTAAGGGCTCCTCTAACCTGATTGCCAATCTACTCAACCTTTATATCATGCAAGTGATTTCTCATTTTTATGCGGCGATTATTTACCCCTTTTCGTTCTGAAATTGAAAGTAACGTTCCTTTTTGATATCGAAGAACTCGAGCAGCGCGAATCGTTCAATCACGATTCCCAACTTCACTCCAAAACACAGCGAAACACAGTGCTGTTTACATCACTGATTATCAGTAGCATATAGGCTAATAATCTAAGTCGAAACTATTTTAATTCTGCCCTGTTTTTTTTTTTTCGAAGAAGATGTTTTGTCAAAAATATATATACCTTTAATTCACTTTATTGATGATGAAACACCACTCCACCAGACGCTGATAAGTCTAATCCATAGGGATTTAGACCAATTTCAACAGTTCAAACACAACATCCTTCGTTTCCATAAAAAGGTGTCTGGTTGAAGTATTAAATTTTAGCGTTTTTATAATGAAGATTAATAGAAGAAGATGATTGCTACAAAAAGTAAATCTGTAGAACTCCTTGCAAGGAGAAAAAAGGTTGTGGCCAATGGTGTTGGGGTATTCAACACGGCCACTGTGAAAGATGCTAAAGGTGCTATCATCACAGATTTAGAAGGCAAAGAGTTAATCGACTTTGCTGGAGGAATTGGTGTTGTAAATGCTGGGCATAGTCCGAAAACTGTTGTTAAGGCAATCCAAGATCAGGCCGCCAAGTATCTTCATACAAGTTTTAATGTGGTTTCATACGAGCCTTACATTGAGCTATGTGAAAAACTCACAGAGATTCTCCCGCATGGGGAAGAAACCAAAGCCATGTTGGTTAGCACGGGAGCCGAAGCCGTTGAGAATGCGGTTAAAATAGCACGACAAGCAACTGGAAGGCAAGCAGTAATTGGATTTTCAGAAGCCTATCATGGTCGCACTATGATGGCCATGACCTTGACCAGTAAGATTGGTTATAAAGTTGGTTGCGGTCCTTTCGCTCCAGAAGTTTACAGGCTGCGTTTTCCAAATTTTCGCCTGTATGGTAAGGGCATGGATTATGAGGCGTTTATTGATCAGGAGTTAGCATACCTTGAGATGAGTGCGCATAATTTAGTGGAGCCAGACGCAGTAGCAGCTATCATTATTGAGGCTGTTCAAGGCGAAGGTGGTTTCAATCCGGTTCCCAAACGCTACCTTGAAGGCTTGCGTGCACATTGTGACAAGCATGGGATCATGCTCATCATTGACGAAGTTCAAAGTGGTTTTTGCAGAACAGGATATTGGGCTTCTTGGCAGCACTATGGAGTTACTCCTGATATCAGCACCTACGCTAAGTCAATGGGTTCTGGAATGCCCATTGCTGCCATATTGGGCAGAGCAGAGGTAATGGATGCTGCGGCTCCAGGAAGCATTGGAGGCACGTACATCGGAAACCCGGTATGTTGTGCTGCTTCTTTGGCTACCATCAAACTGATGGAAGAGCTTGATTTAAATGGACGCGCAAATGAAGTTGCAGATCGCATAAACAAACGTCTTCACTCCCTTCAGCATCAGCATGATGCGATTGGAGATGTACGCGGACTTGGCGCCATGATCGGCATCGAATTCGTGAAAAAAGACGACCCGAATCAACCTGATTCAACCCTTTGCGCTGAAATAATTCGTCAGGCCTTTGAGAACGGACTGATTATCATAAGTGCCGGAATGGATAAAAACGTAATTCGAATTCTCTCTCCCTTGGTCATCACCAATGATGAACTTGAGAGGGGACTTGACATTCTTGAATCCGCTATAAAAGAATCAATTAAAAAAACAATATGAAGCCTTTTGCTATTGCCGGAATTCAGATGAAAGTATCGGCCATTGTTTCCAATGTGGAAATGATGAAGCTTAAAATTAACATTACAATGAACCTCTATCCTTGGGTAGAGATGATCGTATTTAGTGAGTTAGCTCCTTATGGACCGCTCACCAAAACTGCGCAAGCCATTCCCAATAACTTTGAAGCAGAAATGCAAGCGCTTGCCAAACAACATGGGATCTGGTTATTGCCAGGATCAATTTTCGAAAAAAAAGAAGATAAGATCTACAACACCGCTACTGTCATAAACCCTCAAGGGGAAATTGTGAAACGGTATAGTAAAATGTTTCCATTCTACCCATTCGAGGTGGGGGTAACAGCAGGGGAAGAATACTGCGTGTTTGACGTTCCAGAAGTAGGGAGATTTGGTGTCTCTATTTGTTACGATATGTGGTTCCCAGAAACTATTCGTACCTTATCGGTCATGGGGGCTGAAGTAATCCTCCATCCTACCCTTACAGGTACCATTGATCGTGAAATTGAACTCTCAATTGTAAGAGCAATGGCTGCCATAAATCAATGTTTCTTCTTTGATGTTAATGGATTAGATACTGGTGGAAGTGGACGATCAATTGTCTGCGGACCAGACGGCCGAGTGATTTACGAAGCAGGAGGGAACGAAGAAATTTTCCCACTCGAACTGAACATTGAAAGGGTAAGAAGAAGTCGTGAAATGGGTGTTTTACACCTTGGTCAACCAATGAAAAGCTTCAGAGATCACATTGGTGATTTTAAGGTTTACCTGCCAGGCACAGACCTAAGCTACCTGAATTCTTTAGGGCCACTTATTAAGCCTGAGCGCATAGATAGATTAGCTGAGCTAAAGTTAGCAGAGCACCAAATGATTCAGACTAAGCCTCCTACTAGATGATTTGCATGCGTAGGAAATAAATTTATCTTAGTTTAATACAAAAGAAACCTATGGGTTCAACAACCGGAAAAAAAAAGAAAACAGCAAGCAAACTGAAAGACTTTGTGAGTTGGTTCGAGATCCCTGCTCTTAATTTTGACAAAGCAGTTGCATTTTACGATCACATTTATGACATCAAGATGGAACGCGTTATAAATACTTCGCATTCAATGGCTATTTTCCCCGCCAATGGGGGCATAGGCGGCGCTGTGGTAAATGGGCCAGGGTCAGTGCCTGGTCAAGCGGGTCCGCTGATCTATCTCAATGGCGGCAATAACTTAGAAGTAATTCTTTCACGGGTTTCAGAGGCTGGCGGACGTATCATTATGCCGAAAACTTTCATCAATAAGGAATCAGGATACTTCGCTATTTTCATTGACTGCGAAGGAAATAAGTTAGCACTACACGCTGCCAAATGATAAAAAAGAAAAAAATAGTAAACGCCCCCTATTACAATATTGGTCAACTTCGCATGGACCTGTGGAACAAATTGAGAACCGCAGCAGTGGGACTCGGAGATGCCACGGAAAAATCAAACTCTGGAACATCTCAGATGCTTGATTGTGAGGTTCTTTTAGACCAATTATCACACATTGAACACCATTTTGCTTTCCCCGGAATGAGAAGATTTATGTCGCTCAAAGACTCCTTTGATAGGCACGAATTTGTTGCGCTCACAAACACGGTTATTGATGTTCGGCGTGAACTAATCAGCGATGGTTTCCGAAGTTCGAACGAACGTCGAATGGAGGATGAGCAGGATGATGAGTATGAATCACGTGATCCATCAGACGGTGGAAAACAGAACTACTTCGAGGTGCTTTTAGTGGAAGACATGTCTGAAAGTGATGAAAGAGCCCTGCACAAAAGAGTAGCCAGTTTGCGCCAAGATAATGATCCTTTCAGATATGAACTTGTGATACAACGTTCGTTTCAAGATGCGCTCATTTCACTTCTTTTCAACCCCAACATCCAATCTGTTGTCATAAGATATGCTCCTCCTTTCGCCAAAAAGGAAATTGACCCACTCATTAGACCTTACATTCAACATGCGTTGGACTTGGGACTTGCAAACCAAAAAGATGAAGATTTAGGCCCCTTACTGGGACAGGTAATCCATCAATTTAGACCTGAGATTGACACCTATTATGTGACAGACAATGTCTTGGCAGATTTAAAAGACAGCACAATCAATACCTTCCGTAGAACTTTCTATCGGAAAGAAGATTTTCAAGAGATTCACCTCAGCATCAATCAAGGAATAGCTGAGCGATACGAAACACCCTTCTTTACGGCATTGATGGAATACAGCCAGAAGCCAACAGGTGTTTTCCACGCAATGCCTATCTCTCGGGGAGGATCAATCTTTAAATCCCACTGGATTCGTGATTTTGGAGATTTCTATGGGCGAAACCTTTTCTTAGCAGAGACCTCAGCAACAACAGGTGGCCTAGACTCTTTACTGCAACCAACTGGGCCGCTGAAAAAGGCGCAAGAATTGGCGCGTGACGCCTATGGCTCTAAGCATACGTTCATGGTCACCAATGGCACTTCAACAGCAAATAAAATTGTGATGCAAGCAATTGTAGCGCCAGAAGATGTGGTGCTGGTTGACCGTGATTGCCATAAATCACACCATTACGGACTCGTACTCTCGGGTGCATTTCCGGTATATCTTGACTCGTATCCAATTGAAAAATACTCAATGTATGGTGCTGTTCCGCGCCATGAAATCATTGACAAGTTACTCCTGCTTCGCGAAAGCGGAAGATTAGAAAAAGTCAAAATGCTTCTCTTGACCAATTGTACATTCGATGGAATGGTTTACAATGTAGAACGCATGATGGAAGAAGTTCTGGCCATTAAGCCAGACATGGTTTTTCTTTGGGATGAGGCCTGGTTTGCATTTGCAACCTTCACTTATACCTTCAAGAAACGTACGGCTATGTTTGTGGCTAAAAAGCTTGAAAAAAAGTATCAAACAGAGGAGTACAGAAAGACGTATAACGCACACATTGCGTCGCTAGCTGACGGTGAGCATCAACTCATGCCAGACCCTGACAAAGTGCGCATTCGTGTTTATGCAACGCAGAGCACACACAAAACGTTGAGTAGTTTCCGCCAAGGTTCCATGATTCATATCTGGGACCAAGATTTCCGTAGAAAAAGTCAAGCTACCTTCTTGGAGGCCTACATGACGCATACCTCTACCTCTCCCAATTACCAGATGCTGGCGTCACTAGACGCAGGGAGAAGACAAGTCCAGTTTGAGGGATATGAACTCGTAGAAAGAGGCGTTGAGTTGGCCATGTCACTGCGTGCGAAAATAAATGATGATCCCGCTTTGAACAAGTACTTTGATGTGCTTACAGTAAAAGATTTCATTCCTGCCGAATACCGCCATTCAGAGCTCCTCGAATACTACTCCAGAGATACCGGTTGGAATAGAATGGAGACGGCTTGGGACGAAGACGAATTCGTTTTAGACCCAACGAAAGTTACGTTACATATTGGGCGAACTGGCGTTGACGGTGACACATTCAAGAATAAATTTTTGATGGATAAATTCAGTATCCAGATCAATAAAACCTCAAGAAATACGGTCCTCTTTATGACCAACATCGGTACAAGCAGAGGAAGTATTACCTATCTGATTAATGCATTGCTCCAGATTTCTGCAATGCTTGACGAAAACTTTGACGCCTTGGATACACGCGAACGTGAAATTCATTCCAAAAAAGTGCATTCACTTACCCACGATGTGCCTCCACTTCCAGATTTTAGTTTTTTCCATCACTCCTTTCAAGCGGTGCCTGGAATTCCTGGTGGGAATCTCCGTGAGGCCTTTTTCCTCACATACAATGAGGATAATTATACCTATGTCCAACTCAAAGATTGTTTAGCAGAGTTAGAAAAAGGGGTAGAGTTAGTAGCTTCCTCATTCGTCATTCCATACCCTCCCGGGTTTCCCGTTTTAGTGCCCGGACAAATAGCTACAGAAGGAATCATAAAATTCATGCTTGCGCTTGATGTGAAAGAAATACACGGCTTCCGAGCCGACTTAGGTTTGCGCGTATTTAAACAAAGTGTGTTAGACAGACAAATGACAGCGACTTCCATCGGAGCAATTGGCCTTCCGGGGATTTCCACGAAGAACATCAAGGCTGATACGAACGAAAACGCATAAAAGAAATGGCAACCCCAAATAAAAAGACCATCACTAAAATAGACTCAAAAGAAACACAACCTAAGAAGACGGCGGCTACCAAAACTGTTGCGTCAAGTAACAGCACCAAAAAACCTGTTGCAAAGAAACGCCCAGCAGCCAAAAAACGAAAAGTAGTTAAAAAGGCTCCAATAAAACTGAATGGCATAGCGGATATCCGTCGCTATTTCTACAAAAATGAAGTGCCCATTTACTTCATTAGTGCCACCAACTTTAACTTACTTGGCGCTGATGAGTGGATCAAAAGCTTCAAATTCATTAGCTACATTGAATGCTTTGACGGACTTCATCCGAACGTGTTTTCGCCACAAGAAGAAATTCCTCATGATGAGTTTACGAGTATAGAAGACATCAATAATTATTTACTAATGCACCCTGAAGTGCAAGACTATCTGAAGACCAGAGCAAAAGGCCGAAAAGCAGGAAAAGCGATGTTCTTGATGTTCGATCAGCAAACAGAGAAATTGGCGAAAAAGCAAGGCTTGGAAATCATGTTTCCTCCAGCCAAAATGCGCACATTTCTAGACAACAAAGTAAACACCAATCGCCTGGCTGAAAAAGCCAAAGTACCTTGTGTTCCATACGTACTATCACAAGTAAAGAACTTCGCCCATCTTAAAAAAGTATCAGCCAAACTTGGAACTGACCTCGTGATTCAGACCCCATTCGGTGATTCTGGACACACCACTTTTTTCATCACAAATGAAGAGGAGTATAAGAAGTATTCCCAAGAGATTGAGAAAGAGAAGGAAGTAAAAATCATGAAGCGCATCAATTGCAAAGGTTCAGCTATTGAAGCTTGCGTGACCAAACACGGAACCGTTGTAGCCCCGCTCATGACAGAGCTTGTTGGCTTCAAAGAATTGACCCCTTATAAAGGTGGCTGGTGTGGCAATGAGATTTATCCTGGAGCCTTCACCCCTGAATTGAGAGATAAGGCGAGAAAATATACACGCCTCTTTGGAGATCAACTGCGCAAGGAAGGATACAAAGGATACTTCGAGTTGGATTACCTCATTGATCAAGACAATGGTGAGATCTATCTTGGAGAATTAAACCCTCGTGTGACGGGTGCAAGTTCAATTACCAATCACGCCGTATTCGCCCTGGCTGATGCACCGCTATTCATCTTCCACATCTTAGAATGGATGGATGTTGATTATGATTTGAACGTAGAAGAGCTAAATGACCGCTGGACCGATCAAGAAAATGTGGATAGTTGGAGTCAACTGATCATCAAGCATACCGCTGACACCATAGAATATGTAGATGAAGCTCCCAAATCTGGAATCTGGAAAATGTTCGACAATGGACACATTCAATTCGACCGTATGGACACGCACAGACGTGCTGTGGAAACGGAAAATGAAGCCTTTTTCTTGCGTATCACTAAAGAAGGAGATTACCTCTATGAAGGCGCAGACATGGGCATTTTAGTTACACGTGGAAGAATGATGACTGACGGATTTCAGATGAACGCTAGAGCTAAAAAGTGGATTACCGCCATTCAAGGTCAGTATGCTTCTAAATTGGTTGAAGACAAACGCGCTACTGCCCGAACCCTAAGCTCTAATTTGATGAAATAAACACATTGGTAACTGAATTTAATTTCTGTTTTCACTCCACTTAAGAAACCACAATTTAAAGCTGAACTTTGCGGTGGACGTCCTTCAGTGTGAGGACCACCCTGGCGCTTAGACAACTGACCATTCTCTTGTTTTCTAGTTCTGCCCACTCTAAATCAAAATTCGAAAATGTTATTCAAAAGCATCAATCCACATAACGGTAAAGAAGTTGGACAGTTCACAGCATTATCTGAGACTGAGTTGACCACAAAATTAGAGCGCTCTTCTGAAGTCTTTGCTAGCTGGCGAAACGTATCTTTAGAAGAACGTTCAAGGTTGATGATGAATGCAGCGCAAGTCTTACGAGAGGGCGTTGAAGAATATGCTAAAATAATCACGCTTGAAATGGGGAAGCCTATTAAAGAAGCGCGCGCAGAAGTATTGAAATGTGCATTGGTCTGCGTGTACTATTCAGAAAATGCAGCAACTTTTTTAGCCCCTGAATTCATTGAGACCGAAGCAACAAAAAGCTTTGTAAGCCATGACCCAATTGGAGCTGTTTTTGCGGTTATGCCGTGGAATTTTCCTTTCTGGCAGGTGTTTCGTTTTGCGGCTCCTACCCTCATGGCCGGGAACGTTGGGTTGCTCAAGCATGCGCCAAATGTGTTTGGCTCAGCTCAAATGATTGAAGCTATTTTCACCAAAGCTGGATTCCCAGAGGGTGCATTTCAGAACTTGATTGTACACCATGACGCTACGGAGCAAATCATCGCACATGACGCTGTGCAAGCGGTTACCCTAACAGGGAGTGAACGTGCAGGATCTGCAGTAGCCGCACTTGCGGGTAAATATCTGAAAAAATCACTCTTAGAATTGGGCGGAAACAATGCCTTCATTGTTTGGGAAGATGCCAACATTGATGAGGCAGTGAAAACGGCTTTGGTTGCCCGAATGCTTAATTGTGGCCAAAGCTGCATAGCGGCGAAACGTTTTATTCTACTAGAAGGGATCTATGATGAGTTCGTAGCTAAATTTATAACTGGAGTGGAAGAAATGAAGGCTGGTGACCCTATCAGCGAAGACACTCAAGTGGGGCCACTCGCCCGGAAAGACCTAGCAGATCAATTGCAAGCACAAGTGAAAAAATCCATTGATGCCGGAGCTGAACTCCTATCAGGTGGAGCGCAAAATGAGTGTTTCCATGAGCCAACAGTTTTAGGAAATGTAACACCACAAATGGCTGCTTTTAAGGAGGAAACTTTTGGTCCTTTAGCCGCCATGATTAAAGCGAAAAGCATTGATGAAGCGTTCGCGCTTTCTGAGCTATCTCGATATGGATTGGGTGTTACTGTATGCACTACTGATGTTGAGAAAGCCGTTTCCATGGCGCACCGCGTTAGTGACGGAGCCTATTTCATTAATGAGCTCGTAAAAAGTGATCCGCGTCTCCCGTTTGGAGGCACCAAGCTCTCTGGTTATGGACGAGAATTATCCAAAGACGGAATGCTGGAATTCGTAAATCGAAAAACCATTTACGTGAAATAGGGTTCTACCAAAACCATTCACATCAACCCCAAAAAAGGCAATTGATGCATCTTGATCTTCATTCTATCTCAGAAAAAAAACCCGGAAAAAAGTGGCAAAAATGTTTTCAGCAACATTGGCCTTCCTACAAGAAATGGTACCTCTCAAAAGAACGAATTAAAAGTCCTAGTTTAAGAACCTGCAGGGCACGCTTGAAGAAGCACATGCCCGAGTTTTACTCAACCTATTTGCAGCTATGTGATTTAGCTGGAAAAGATCCTGTTGCGCACCGTTTTCTCACAGGATATCAACCTCCGCCATACATGAGCGGATGTGCCCAAGTTGTGAATGAGCGTGAAGCACAGCTCATACGTAACTATGACTATGACCCGAATTTAAGCGAAGGCACTTTGCTCCACTCCGCCTGGAATGGAAAAAAAGTGATTGCCATGGGAGATTCACTCATTGGTGTGCTAGATGGCCTGAATGACAGTGGTCTAGTGGTTTCTTTGACCTTTGGTGGAAGAAGAGTAATTGGTGAAGGTTTTGGTATTCCATTTATCCTTCGCTACGTTTTGGAGTTTTGCACAACCTTGAATCAGGCCGTAGATGCCTTGAAACGAATCCCATCACACATGAGTTATAACATCATGTTGATGAACCAATTTGGAGAACACAGCTTAGTTCAGATCGCACCTGATCGTGCGCCCATAGTAACAGATTTAAGCGCATCAACCAACCATCAAGAAAAAGTAGACTGGCCAGAGCATGCGTTGTTCACCAAGACCATAGAGCGGGAGTTGTACCTCCAGGAAATGTTGGTTAAAAACGAGTACAGTAGTGAACAAATTGCGGATGCTTTTCTCAAAGCTCCACTCTTTAATAGAAAGTATAAACAAGGTTTCGGAACTATCTATACCGCCGTTTACCAACCAAAATTTGGCGCCATGGAATTGAGGTGGCCTGGCGTATCAATGAGGCAAACTTTTGCTGGCTTCCAGGAAGGTATCACGACCATTCGCTACAGTGAAAAACTGGATGTTTCTGCAACTATTGAGATTCCAGCAAGCCAACTTCAAGCTGATTACACCCATGCCGTTGAGTCGTACTGGACTGAATATGGAAAAACATGGGCTACCAATGAACATGAAGCTTCAAAATCATCTCATGCAATCTCAAATCGAATTCAAGAATTGCTAGCACAGATGGATCGTATTGCAAAAGCTAAAAGCTCATACTCCTTGCTCTCAGAATCGAAAATAAAGTCTCGTGTAAGAATGAAAAAATAAGCCGTCTTTTGGCTAGGAATTGGGCAGCTCACTACTGCCATTACTGCTGCTCAGAAAGTGCATCTTGTAAAAAATAGCACTAGATTTGGCCTGCTTCTTCAGATTAAAATTGGTTGAAAATTCAGGCCTGACCAATGGAAATCATACTCGCCTTCAGCTGCATTTATCCCCCTCCCTCTTGATGGGACATTTGTTCTAATAACAGGCAGATGAACAGCAGTATATCCTACATCAGATCTTTCTTTAAGTTCGCGGTTTTCTTCGGTTTCACAGAAGAGAGTAAAGATTCTATTCACGCCTGATGTCGGTTTCCAGGATGGCATATTTGAAGTTGTCTGACCACCCTTGTTTTAATGGGAGCAGTTTTCTGCCACGTCCTTCCTGAAGCATACCTGCTTTTTCTAGGACTTTCAAAGAACCAATATTGTCTACCGCACACCCCGCTTCAATGCGGTGTAATTTTAGTGTTTCGAACCCGAAATCAATTACTGCTTTCAACCCTTCAGTTGCAAAACCTTTGTTCCAAAAATCAGGGTGAATTTTGTACCACACTTCGGCGCTCCTATTTTTTTTCGTGCCCAGTTTGAATCCGAACAACCCCATGAATTCTGCTGTTGACTTTTGCTCAATGGCGAACGTATAGTTTACAGGCTCATTCTGTTGGTTTTCTGCAATCCATGGGACAATGATGAACATGGTTTCTTCCACATCTTTTGGAATACCCAAGGTGTTGTACTCATCTATTTCGGGGAGCGAATGAAGCTGATGAATGGCCTCTAAATCTGAAGAAACAATCAACCTTAATCTAGTACGTTCAGTTTGAATTTCGATCATTTCTCAGTCGGCTTTTCTTTCGGGTCTTCAAACAAAGGTGAATGAAAGGTTGGAATAAATTATTTGGCACTCATTCTATTTCAAAAAGATAACCTAAACTCAGGCACAGGCGCAGCAGATTTTTCTCAATTGACTCTTGCTTCCAAAACATTCCTAAGTACAGAAAAGGTAGCAAAGAACCTTTCATTCCTAGTAAGTTACAGCTTTGAATTCAAACTGATATTCATCATTCGTCAGCAAATACTGGTGCAAGAAAAAGCCCGGCATAGGCAAACCGGGCTTTTCTACAAATATGGATTCTGGCCCTAGATTTGGAACATTCCAACAGCCTTCTCGCAGCCTTCCCAATAGATCTTTATGTTCTCCTCATCACTTAAAAGTGCTTCGGGTTCTAATAAATCAGGATACCCGCTCCAGCCAGTTGAAGGCCCGTAAAAATTACCAGATGTTGCTTCTGGATCCATGGCAGAACGAATGATTCCCGTAGCCCCATCTTCTGCAGATTGCGCTTGATTCATGAAATCTGCATTTTTGTCCATCCCCCCAGTTTCAGCAGTCGTTATTTGAAGGTTGGTAGTTGCCAAACCAGGATGCGCCAAGAGTGGAATCACGTTCGTAATGTTGGCTGCGTCCAATCTGTTTTTAAGACCGTAGGTGAAAACTGCATTGGCCAATTTGGTCTGGTGATAGCGTTCCCATCGGGGGCCTTGAAAGCTCAAGTTTTCTTCCTCTGTTCCATCACCACCTAAGTCACCCCCTTTCTGTTCGAAATAGTCAGAGACAAGCGGACCGCCTAATCTGGCTCCAGAAGAGTGATTCACGATGCGGGCTTCCTTGCTGTTTTTCAAGAGTGGAAAGAGTTCTCTGGTAAGCATGAAGTGGGAAATCACATTGGTTTGCATTTGAACATCATACCTGTCAGTTGTTGCTTGATCTTTCAAGGCCATCACTCCGGCGTTATTGACCAGTACATCAAGCACATTGTGCTTTGACTTAATGGTTTCAATTGCGATTCTTACGCTTTCGAAATGCTGAAGATCGCAGTCAATCGCTTCAAATTGTCCATTAGGAACCTCATCTTGTAATTGTCTCAATGCCTTTTGCGCTCGTTCACTTTTACGGTTGAGCAGAATAACGGTTGCTCCCTTTTTTGCCATCTCCCGAGCGCAGACAAGCCCAGTTCCACTAGTGGTTCCCGTTATGGCCACCACTTTGTTGGTCATGTCTTGACCGTGGTTATGAACTACATCTTGCAAGTGCTGTGTTTCTATCTGGTTTGCCATGTTTTCTTTTATTGATTTCTAGTCGTTCAAAAGTAGCGTTCAGGAAGAGATCTGATCTGCACAAAGTGCTGAGAGTATAACACAAAACACTGAATGGCCCCTTTTCAAGTCATCATCGCCTTTTTTGGAACGAAAACAGCTGTGAATCATCAATTTAGATTTGGGTGAAAAGCATTCAGGTTTGCATTAAAAAGACAAAAAGGTGATAACATTCAATTGGTCTCTGCCTGAATTCACAAACAATTGATTCATGTAGCCTACCTCACACCGAAACGTGTTATTCAATTTATATCCAACACCTCCATACACCCGATCTCGATCAAAAGCCCTGTCCGTTCCATCAAAAAAGAGTTCGTTATAAGCTGATAAATAGGCTGTTTTATCTTCCATCACTACGTTATTTAGCGGGACATTTATGGCCAGAAAGTACCGAAACCTCATTTTGAACTGATTCTCTATAAAGCGCTGTTCAAACCGATAACGGTGTTGCACGGTTACTCTTCGAATCTGTTGTTTTGTAATGAATTGCTGATAGATTCTGTGCTCAGAAAGGGCTTGCTTTTCATCGTTTTCACCCGAGTAATTCTCACCCAAAATAAACCCATACCCCACTAGAATGTTATTATTTTGTTCGGTCAAGTTGTATCCTACACCGGTTCTGAGGAGCAATTGTTCCAAATCACCAATCGCATTGTAATTACGGTACTGCACTTCATGGTGCAAGTTGATTTTTTCGCTCACCTTTTTATTGCCGAAATAAATAAGCCAATCTCCAAGGTCACTGGTTTGAGCAAAGCTGGAAAAAGGCAGCAGAGCCAGAAATATGATTAGATGCTTTTTCATTCAGATTTTAACTTTTTTAAGCTCAAAATGGTGTTTTCGGGTAAAAAAGGAGCAAAATATGAATTTTAATCTTGTTTCATTTCTGAAGAGGAGTTCCTTAACCGCATGCCTTTTGAACACAAAAACAATTCTCATCCATTTTCATAGAGACTGAGCCTGTTTCTCAAGATCGTCAACTCATCTCGCATTAGGCGTTCTTTCTCCAAAAGGTTCAACACAATGTCAATTCCCTCTAAGTTCACCTTCAATTCATAATGCAGCCTAATGATCTTTTCAAGGTGCCCTATTTCGTCTTTGTGAATGCATTGTTTTCGCTCATAAACTTCAAGCCGAATGAGGCCCATTTTTTGTAAATCTTCTACAAATGCTATTTCAATGTTGTAGTGGACACAAAGTGTTTGAGTTGGTATAAATTTTTCTTGGCTCATCTTACAGACATTTTTTGTAGTTCCTTGAATAACTCCTTCTCCTTCTCACTCAGACCTGTAGGGGTCTTTAGGTGATAGGTAATGATCAAGTCGCCAAATTCACCCTCTTTTTTATAAATAGGGAAACCTTGTCCTTTGAGTTTGACTTTTGACTCGTTCTTTGTTTCGGGCGGGATCTTGAGCTTCACCTTACTGTTGAACGTATCAATGGTAATTTCCCCTCCCAAAATGGCCGCATAAAAGTCCAAGTCTACCTTAGAATAGAGGTTGTTGCCTTCCCGCTTGAACGGTGTGTGGTTGCTGATCACAAACTTAATCAACAGGTCTCCACCTGGACCTCCGTTGACTCCTTGTCCGCCTTTGCCAGCTATTTTTATCACTTGCCCGTTTTCAACTCCTGCGGGAATGGTGAGTCTTATTTTACTTCCATTGACCGTTAATACTTGCTTCTGTGCGGTGTAAACGTCTGTGAGTTGCAAGTTCAATTCAGCATTGTAATCTTGTCCCTTAAACTTTGGGCTTCGCCCATTGGCCGCATCTGAAGTAGCTCCACGAAACATCGCTTCGAAAAAGTCTGAATACTCCTGTTCGGTTGATTGGCCCTGAGAGTGACGTTGAGAGTGACGTTGGGACTGGCGCTGGGCTTGGTATTCCCGCTCTGCTTTTTCTTGTGCTTCGCCCTGCTTCCAGTTTTCACCGTACTTGTCGTACTTTTTTCTACTTCCTGAGTCACTAAGCACTTCATTGGCTTCGTTTATTTCTTTGAATTTCTGTTCCGCTTCCTTGTTATCAGGATTTAAATCAGGGTGGTATTTTCGCGCAAGCTTACGGTAGGCAGATTTAATTTGCTTCTCTGTTGCTTTTTTTGAAACGCCCAAGGTTTTATAATAGTCTATAAATACCATCTTGTGGTTTTTGCTCTGTTTGGGTTTGAATGAAAGTTGTGTTTTTATTCTTTCAGAAAACGACTGCTTTAGTTGCAGTGAATTCTATTAAAATCAACACCTCTATTTAACTTAAAAGGTAGGAAAAGAATCCATTTTCACTACTATTCAGAGATCTGTTTCTCATTTGATTATCCCTTATGAAACACCCCTCTCTTGATCAATTTTAAGTGTCTACTGGCACGGGTTTTTTGATCTTCGATCTCTTTTCTGCGTGGTAATTTATTCACCGTTCATCTCAAAATAAGGCAGTGTTAAATGTCAAATTCGGCTCCCCATCCCCGATTTATTTAACCGATAAGCGGTATGATTTATCTGCTCGGTCTTTCCCTGTGAAATTCAGTTTCAAGTACGCTATCCCTTCGAATTTCAAGATGTCTCTTAACGCTGTACTTTCGGCTGAATAATCTGAGGTCATGCTCATTTCGAGATTCGTTTCGCTTTGCGCAAATGAAGTTATAGACGTCCGTTTACTAAACGTTCTAACTCTTAATTTTGTGCACTGGGAAGTGGCCCTCCTTGGGGCATTGATTTTACTCAACCATTATCACTCCAACCCTATTACCTCAACAACATGGTCTATAGTAACTTGAACACAACAAGGCGAACTGCATTTATCATTATTCGTAAACTGCATTTGGTCATAAATGAATGGCAACACCTCTTCTCCGTTCAATTTAATCAGCCCTGCTTTTTGACTTTTATGCACAATTAAATACCCTTTATCGCTGTGGTCAGCTATGATGAGATCATAAGCATCAACTTCAATATACTTCCCAATTGAAGCGATGTAGAATCCGCAGTACTTTGAATCTATTATGAAGTAATTGATTTCGTCATCAACCTCACCCTTGAGCGAATAGGTGTTAATGCGTTCAAATGAAAAAGGGCAGATCAATTGCTGTTGCGCATCCATCATGGCCCATTTGTTCTCCTTTTTTAAATGAAAACCTGATTTTGTGATGTAGACCAACTCGTATTCAATGGGAATAATTAGTTCTCCTTCCATATTGATTACGCCATAACTGAGGCCTTCCTTTTCCCAGCTCCCGCCGAAGGAAACAGAGTCAAACCCGCCACTTTCATTGCACACCATAAAATAGGAGGCTCCTACCGTGGCATCATGTGTTAGAATGCTCAAAGGAATTTGGGCGAAGGCGACATTCAATTCCTCTAAACTCTTGCGGGTGCTATACGCCTTGATCACTTTCCCGGTGGAATCTCTCACGAAATATTCATTGGAAACAGGCTTTGGATGATCTACTGAGGCTGATAATCCGCGGGGGTAAATTTGATCCATGACATCAATCATTTCACTCCAAGCGCCCACGTAGTCTACTTCAATCACTTGGTGACCGTTGGTGAAGGTATGGTAGAGGGTGGCTGGCATGGTCCTAGCGAAACCTAGGCTGCCAGAGGTTTGAGCATCAAGGTTTACTTGAGCTTTAGCGCTCTGTAAAAGAAGAACGAAAAAAAAGAAAGTAATAGCTCGCTTCATGACAACCAGATTAGCACAACATATTCTTGTTACTCATCAAGGTAAGTAAAGAATTGAATCTTCTAAAAGTGGGTGGCCGTTTACTTCCAAGGCCCATTTGTGGTCACATTCACAACTCCGTTTTCCGTTAGGCGAAACAGGCCGCCTGCACAGCCAATCCAAATGGTTCCTTTGCTGTCTTCCAGAACGATGGTAACTGCTTCGTTTGCCAGCTCTGTATTTTGATTGCATGAGGTGATCAAAATAAAACTAGTCATGAGCATCAACAACACGCTTTTTTCTCTTAACATGACTTGATGTTTTCAGCCTGCGTATTGAAACAAAGGCATGTGAATTGAATTTTCCAGAAAGGTGCTCAAAGAAAGCCAGATAGAGCCTTCAGGAGTGTGAAAGAATGAAACGGAAGTGTAAAAGGATTAAGAAATACAGTGTATCCTTTCTTATTCCACGGGGAAAAAAACCTCCCTCATTGAATGTAGTAGCCGCGGGCTCAGCTCTTGGGAAAAAGAATCATCACTGACCAATAAAGGTTGTCAAAGACTGTTTTTTTTCGCGCTTTTGCGCACCTAGAAGACACTGAAACCATTTTACTCCTCTGGCAGGATGTTATTTATAATTTTGTCATTGATTGCACTTAAATCTTTGGCGAAATTGACTTTATTTTTGGGCGAAAGAACAATAATTTGATTCCTTCCATACTTGATCTCGATGCGATCAAAAGAAGGTGCTGGCGATGAATTCCAACTGTTTGTCTTCGAAATCTCCTTTATCTCTGACACGGAAATAGGCTTGTAAGAGATCACGCCACATTTGATTTTCAACACATCACCATCTAGGGTATAAACAGTTTTCAAAAACAGGTGGAGGATGAAGGCAAATATGATTAGTTGGAAGCCGAGCACATATGCTAGTTCCTTGTTGACCTCATCTTGAATCAGGTTCGGAATAAATGGGGCAAAAAAGACCAAAAAAACAATGAATAGCAACCCATAAGATACTTTTGACGGATACTTTTTGATCATGTTTGATTCCAGTTTTCAGAAGCGGCCTTTGCTGGAACTAGGCTTCTTCTAGGTTAGTTTGTCTTCACCAATTTCGTTGATGTATTCCCAATTTGCAACACATAGACGTTATTGGCCAAAGCAGAGATGTCAACAACGGTTCTATTTGGCGCTAACTGTCCTGATAAAAGAAGTTCGCCCCTGATTGAGTAGATCTCATAGCGCTGCGTTTCCGAACTTTTTGTTTCAATAGACACCAAGTTCTTTACTGGGTTCGGGTAAACAGAGAACGCCTGCTCACCATTGCCGTTATCAATTACAGAATTCGCCCCACATTCAATGAGCCCATTCAGGTCGTATTTCGAAACGAAATTCCAAATTAAGGCATCTGCATTGATGTCCATATTTCCCCAAGCTCCAGGCCAATCATGCGCTCCGCCTATTACTTTATAATGTTCTACCGTTGCACAGTCTATGTCTCCTTCAAAGAAGCTCCACTCAACGGTACTTCCGTCATTCATGTTGGTGTCAGGTACGTTCGTAACAGCCGGTTCTGAAACCGTATTGTTGAATGCCGCCCAATACGAATACACGTTTTCAACTGATTCTGAATTGAATGGACTCCCTCCAGCATAGCTTACAACAGGGTCCGACGTTCCATGAATGGTCATGATAGGAGTTGGGTGTATTGCGTTGCAATCATTAAAGGTTTCTGTGCTCATTGTGCCTCCCACTGCTCCAATTGCGGCAATGCGATCACTCAACTGACAAGCTAACTCAAAACTGAAATACCCACCATTAGAGAATCCACAACTATAAACTCTATCTGAGTCAATATTAAAGTTCGCCTCAAGCTCATCTATCATGGCTTCAGTAAATCCTAAATCATCTGCTGTGCTGGTGAATGTCCAAGACCCTACATTCCAATGGGACTCACCAAAAAGCAATGTTCCTTGCGGATAAACAAGAATAAATGAAGCCGTATCTGCCACACTTCTCATGTCTCCTACAAACGACATCTGATCATTGGAAGTGGATGTGAATCCGTGAAAATTGAACAGCAAAGGAACAGCTTCTGTGCCATCATAAGAAGCAGGCACGTATACAATGTATTCTCTTGTTTCACCATCATGAACCATTGTTTCATTCAGCGTTTCCTGTGCATTCAAGTCGTTAACTATAAGTGCCAATGTGAGCAAAAGTGTAAACCCTATTTTCATTTTCAGTTTTTTAAAGGATGCTTGTTTCTCAACGAAGAAGGTAAGATAGTTGTGTCATTTTCAAAAGGTCAATGACTAGAATAATTTCCGTTCTTCAAAGCTAGTAGCCACGAGTTCAGCTCTCGGGAACATGCGGTGGTTTCTATCTCTCTTCTTCAAGATCGAAATCAGCGATTGATCTTAGCATCCCCTTGAAAATAAATCCATGAAATGGAAGCACAGAAAACCAATACAATCTTCCTGCCAAACCGAGCGGTCTGAATGTTGCTGTTTGTATCAGCTGATCACCTTCAACTTTGAATTCCAGCCAAGCTTCACCCGGCAGTTTCATCTCAGCAAACAAGAGTAGACGCCCTTCTTCTTTGCTTGCAAATAGCACCCGCCAGAAGTCAATTGTATCACCCACATTGATTGTATCTGGATTCGTTCGTCCTCTTCTCAACCCCACGCCTCCAAAGATTTTATCCATAAACCCGCGAATTCGCCACAGTAAATTTCCATAATACCATCCCGTATTGCCGCCAATACCCCAGATTTTATGGATGCTCGCTTCTCTATTTTGAATGGTCCTCTTCCTGCTGTCTTTGAAACAGCCAAAGGTGGGAACACGGATAAATTCAGAGATGTTGAAGGTCAATCCACTGCTTGAATACGAGTCTTTCCAACTGGAGAGTGTTTCATTATTTTCGATTTTAGTGAAAGCCCTTTTGAGTGCTTCTGCATAGCTGAGCGGCTTGACGCCAAGAACCTCATTAATTCTGTTGTCACGACAAACAACTTCAATTTTCATGCTGTTAACCAGAGATTTGGCCAGGTTATATGAGGTGGAAGTAACAAAGTAGAGCCAATAAGAAGAAAGCTTTGGGGTCATGATGGGAACGGTCCCAATTGTACGCTTCAAATTTCGCTCCTTTGCAAAACCCAAAAGCATCTCTTTATAGGTCAGTATATCTGGCCCGCCGATGTCAAAGTTTTCATTGTACGTTTTCGGAATAAAGATGGTTTTTGATAGAAATGCAATTACATCTGAAATCCCAATTGGCTGGCACTTCGTATTAAGCCATTTTGGGGTGATCATGATAGGCAGTTTTTCTACCAAGTCTCTGATGATTTCAAAAGAGGCACTCCCAGAACCAATGATTATTCCTGCCCTTAACGTGGTTAAATTGTAGGTCCCCTTTCCCAAAACAATTTCCACATTTTTTCTGGACTCCAAGTGCTTCGAGAGTTCTGTCTCGTTTACAATACCACTTAAGTATACTACATGATTTACATTCGTTTTTTGAAGCGCATCTCTAAAGTTGATGGCCGAGGTTTCTTCCAGCGCTGAGTAGTCTCCAGATGAAGACATTGAATGCACCAAGTAATACGCTCCGTCAAGGTCTTTCGGTATGCGCTCTATAGATTCGCTATCTAGCAAATCCATTTCAAGTATGGTGATTCTCTTTTTTAAAGATTCTGGCGGATTGAATCTTCTCTTATCTCGCACACAACAGATTACTTCATGTCCGGCATCAACAAGAACTGGAAGCAGTCTTTTACCTATGTACCCCGTTGCGCCAGTGAGTAATATCTTCATCTTATTCTCTTGATAATTGCTAGCGGGTTTTTATTGGACCACGCCTGCTAGCTGTTGGTTTTCAGCCCTGTAGCCCATGGAGCATTGTGCATGTATTTACAACTCCAAATTAAGTGGACTTGTTCTCAGGACTGTTTTATCTTCAATCAATTAGCTAAACTATTCTTCTCTCCTCACTCCAAGTTAGACAAATCATTTTCAATCATTCGAAGGATTTTCAAAATACTCTGGCGCAAAGCTTTGCTCTGTTCATTGGCGAAAATGGCGGCTGACAATACAGATGACAAGTGATTGCCTAGAGAAGGGTCTGAGAAGAAGAGTTCGAGGTCGGGTTCGTCCTTAGCCCTTCCAATGGTCACGACCGTCTTTGTGTCTTTTTCTAGCAATAACGTTTGAACTACATCAAGGCCTTTCCATTTCCGCGCATTAATATTTCGTGTAGGGTAGTTAGACTGGAGGTAGGGAACGTAAGTATTCCTGAGTATCCCAACCCACGCCGTTTCCTCTTCGGTTACCTGCACTAACTCACTGCTCCAACGTGACAGTTTACGTCGTAAATCAAGATCACTTATAAGGTACAATCGTCCTGAGCTGATGAGGTCATTCGTAATGGGATCAAAGGTTGGAGCCACTGTGGTTCGCGCCAGAAAAACCTCCACTGAATCAGCAATAATCCTTGTTCTATCATCATGGTATTCCATGAGCTGATATGCCGCATTTGTCATCGCACTGCGCATAGATATTTTAGCATCCAACTGAATTAAATTGTCACTAAATTCCTCGCGCAATTGCCTGAGCGTAATGACCTCCTGATCACGCATACTTGCCTCTTCTTTCCATAGATTCAGCTGCAGCGCAAACAAGATCCCAATGACAACAAGCGCAATTTCGCCTATGGCATAAAGCAGGTATTTACTGAACTTTCCTTCAATTAATACGCGTTGACGAACTCTTCTAAAAAATCGAATCATAGGTTAATATAGGTGGAATGAAGCGCTTCATTCAACTCAAGTAAGACGGGTCTTGTTTTGCGCTTCATCTAATTAATTATTCCTTCCTAAAAAAAATCAGTCCCCGCTCTTTTGACTTCGAAGAAGGAGCTTTGTCTTTTTTCGTCAAGTAAAATCCAATTCAAATGTAGCTGATTGATCATTGCAATTGCTCTCGCAAAAGCGGCAATTCTTTTTGGGCGAAGCTGATCAACCGCTATTTCTTATTTCTTCAACGGTGCGTTTTGCTGATTGAGCCGCAGCGTGAACTGACACCCAGTCATCGCCATCTGTATAAGCCCCACCAGCAAAGAAGATTTTGTTCGCTACTGATTTACCAAGTTCTTTCACCATCTGCTCATCTGCATTGTCTGTCATATACCCCGCTTTAATGAAGGGCTCATCGTTCCAGTTTTGGACAATGTGTTTCAGATAATTTGGTGTTGCTTGATTCGTGTAAATCGCATCCAGGTCTTTGAGTATAAAATCGCGTAACTCCTCCCCTGATCGCGCTGTAAAATCCAGTGCTGGTTTTCCAACAACAAATAAGCCTAAGATATTCTTTGACGTGTTTTGACCATAAGCCGCGTTGTAATAGATCTTTTCGCCATCAGTTGAAGGACGAATCTTGAATTCATAATCGTCATCATAAAACTTCTCTGAGAATTCAAAAAACGCCTTAAATCCTTCCCAAATTAGGGTGTCATCTATCGCTTCTTGTTTTTCATTTGGAAGGCCCGGCCTGAATGTGACATCCCCATCTTGAAGAATTTTTAATGGGACTGAAACAATCACTTTATCCGCGGTAAACTGACCCGTTCTGGTTTCAATTACCACTTGGTCTTTGGTGTAATCAACAGATTCTACTACTGTGTTGTATTTAATCTTTTCAGCAATTGAGGGCACAATGTATTCGTCAAAAAAACCAAACCATGAAGAGTTCACAAACTTCCGGTCTGGGGCATCTCTGTGGGTTTCTACAGCTACTTTCACAGAAGAGTCATTCACTATTTCCTGAAAAATAGAGGTGCTCGTTTCTAGCCATTCTGCACCGAGTGGAATGGGGAAATCTGCAAAATCAGTATTGATTCTCATTCGACCTCCATGAACGGAAGACGCTTCTAAAATTTCAAAATCAATGCCCTGCTGTTGCAGCAGATATCCTGCCGAAAGTCCTCCTGCACCGGCACCAATAATGAGCACTTTCTCAGAAGACATAACTGCCTTACCTAGCGCTTTCGTTTGCGAAAATAAGGAAGCCTGAAAAGGCAAGCCCACACCAAGAACACTGCAGATTTTAATAAATTCTTTTCTTGTCATTCTAATTGCACGTTTCAGCCATCAACGCTACCCCATAAAATGATTCGGACTGAGTGATCTCAGGCACCGAAAAGGGAATCATTCCTTCGACCTTCAGAACGGATATTTAGCAAGATCGGTTTCTCTGACTTCATTTATAAGTGCAATTTAAATGATTAATCCTCTCTCTTTACCTTGAATTTCGGGACGAAATAATTGAGGTAAAGAATCATTCCAACGTAAGTGAACAATAGGGTTGGCACACTGGAATTGAAGCCCATATCGAACTCTGGAATGTTTAACAATTCTCTAAACGAAGTTGTTGCAATGGACAGCATGAAGACAATCCCAAAAACAAATAAGCCAATGATTGCCAGCTTATTTTTGAAGGTCCGCTCTACTCCTTCTTTTGCCTCTTGTCTGAAGAAATACCAGAGAATGCCAGCACAGGTAACGGCCTCAATTCCGATTGCGAGAAAAACATTTGAAGCATACAGTCCAAAGCCTACATCATGAGTATGTTCTCCAAAAACATGGTGTGGATGACCTGAAAAGAAGTCCAAAGCAAAGTGTCCAAGTACCAAGGCTGCCCCAATTAGACCGATCTTCCATTGCTTGAATAAAATCTTCCCTATAAGAAGGATTAAAACCAACCAAAATATAAGCGGAACTAAATCATGGCTGTAGAGCATATTGACCGTCATGTTGCTCAAAGTGGTATTAAACACATCTGCTGGACCGGTGCGTTCTAACCCTGCATAATGCAAGACAAACCACAACAAATCTTGCAATTGCGAAGCAATTAAGAAGAACAAGAGCGTTCCTTTAGGGAATTTTTGATAGGCAACTAAGGCGGTGGTATAATGTCCTGCTAACATGGTGCTAAAATTTTCGTAATTTTACTTTATAATCTAAAGTAAAGGTATAATAACTTTACATTTTAAAGTAATAACAGGAAAGAAATGGTGAAAAAATTTAGGTCTTCGTGCATTATAGCTTCAGCCTTAGACTTAATCGGGGACAAATGGTCATTACTCATCATTCGGGATTTGCTGCTTTACCAGAAGAAAACATTTAAAGAGCTCATTGCATCTGACGAGGGAATAGCGAGCAATCTTTTATCGTCAAGATTAAAGTTGCTAGAATCTCTTGAGATCATCTCAAAAAGAAAACGCCCAGAGAACAAGAAAGAGAACATTTACTTGCTTACGGAAAAAGGAATCGATTTAGCTCCAATGATCATGGAACTTGTTCTTTGGAGTGACACGTATGTGCGGGCATACAACGTGGACATGAATGAATATGAGATGGAAAGTATAGATAAAACGGAGGTCACTAAATCGGTTCAAGAAGAATACCGTGGGTTTTTGAAAGGCGTTATTGGGTAGGTTTGAGGAGGTGAAAACACTTCCTTACATATCAATGGTAGGCATTTTGAATCTGCAGACATTAGACCGTCAAAATATATTTACTTCTCTTTTGTGCGTAAAACCTCTGGCGAACTAATTTGCTTTTTTCAAGGTTGTCTCATCTGCTTTTTTCGGAAGATCAGAGTTGGAATTGAGGATTTCGCACAGCCCGTCCCGGGCCCTCCCACCTCCCCCACCTTCCAACCAGCTAAACGAAGCTAAACCACTTCCGTCAACCATTTCTTTGCCTGCCACTTTTTTCCAACGGGAACTTTATATCCGTACCAATTGAGTTTATAACTGTCTCCCAACCCCATAATTCAAGCACATTTATCCTGCCTCATATCTAAGTCTAACATTTCAACTCTGAATAGGATTGGTCTTTACAACCTTTTTCCAAAGGGAACTTTATATCCGTACCAATTGAGTTTATAACTGTCTCCCAACCCCATAATTCAAGCACATTTCTCTTGCCTCATCTCTAAGTCTAACATCTCAACTCTGAATAGGATTGGTCTTTACACCCTTTTTTCCAACGGGAACTTTATATCCGTACCAATTGAGTTTATAACTGTCTCCCAACCCCATAATTCAAGCACATTTATCCTGCCTCATATCTAAGTCTAACATTTCAACTCTGAATAGGATTGGTCTTTACAACCTTTTTCCAAAGGGAACTTTATATCCGTACCAATTGAGTTTATAACTGTCTCCCAACCCCATAATTCAAGCACATTTATCCTGCCTCATATCTAAGTCTAACATTTCAACTCTGAATAGGATTGGTCTTTGCTCCTTTTTATTTCCGAATTTCGGGCTTCAAAACAGCTCTAACTATTTGTGCCACTAGGAACATGCTGATTTACCTTCACTATTTCTGGTGAATGAGCTGATTTTCTTGCGGTTTTATCCTAGAAAAACCTCGCAAAGACCAGACATGCGTGCCGAGGCTAATAAAATAGATTGCTTCGTTTTTTGAAAGACGCATTTGCAAGAAGAAAGTTGAAGCGGAACCTCCCTATATTCTGAATAAAAAAACCCAACCTTTCCCAGACTCATTTAGGCGGCTTTAGGTATGCTTTCATGTTTTTCTTACTGAGGTACTTCTTTAGAATCCCTCCTTTAACATTATTCACATCAAACTCAATGATGAATGCTTTTTCATCTAAGTCTTCAATCAACCGGTAAGTTCTGTTGATATCAATTCTGTTGATCACAGTATGGATGATCTCTTTTTGCTCTTGGACCCCTGAATGGCCATGCCCTTTTTCTCCCTTGTAGATCGTAATTCCGACCCCAATTTTTGTGATCAGTCCATCTTCAATTTCGCCCGCCTTTTTAGAGACGATCATAAGGCCAACGTAATCCTCAAAACCTTCAATCATCAAGTCAATTACCTTCGCCGTAATAAGGAAGGTCAGCACTGAATACATTGAAACTTCGATGGAAATTAAGGTCGCCGTAATTGAAAAAAGAATGACGTTAAATAGAAGAACTACTTTCCCAATGCTTATTCCGAACCGATTATTAATGAATATCCCAAGTATTTCGGACCCATCTAAAACAGCGCCATTTTTAATGGTTATACCGATTCCTCCGCCAAGAAATAAACCCCCAAAAATTGCGATTAACAATTTGTCATCTGTGACAGACGTAAAGTTTTCAAAATGGATAAATATTGCCAAGGCAGTGATGGCTAAAAATGATTTTAGAACGATCTTTTTTGTCAAGGTGCTCCAAGCAAGGAGCAAGAATGGAATGCTCACAGTCATCAACACCAAAGAAATATTCAAATCAAAAAGCTGACTTATTAGAATTGCTATTCCCGTTACTCCCCCATCTAAAAATCCATTTGGAAGTAGAAATGCTTTCAACCCTATACTAGCTAGCAGAATACCAAAACAAATTTGAAACCCTTCATAAATTACTTGTTTGGTTTTAATCATCTGTCGTTCTTATTTCTCCCAGTTTTTCAATAGACTCGTACACAAGGAGAGAGTTGAAGCGCAACCTACCAATCTCCTGATTAAAAAATGATGTCAACTCACTATTCCATTTCTTAGGGTTCCTCTCTAATTGAGAAAAACTCTTTGATAATGTGTCTATATAGCGGGTCTTTTCTTCTTCATCTCGAATAAAGATAGGCGGGAATAAATTATACATCAAAATCCAATTCTTAGCTATTCTTGTTGTTCGCCCATTCCCATCAAGAAAGGGATGTATTCGTATCAATTCGTGGTGAAAGTATATAGCGCGTATGATAGGGTTTTTGATGGCACTCATGTTATAGAACAACTCCGAAACCAACGCAGGTATTTTATTGGGCTCTGGACAGATATACGAGCCAATTTGAACCAACTTATCCCTGTATCTATTTGGGTGCTGAGCATGAGACTCTGGTGAGATCAATCTAAACAACTGAAAAAGCTGAACCTCGGCAGTGAAATCAACGTGGTGTTTGATGTCATTTGCAACGAATAGCAAGGTCTCGTTTAGTGACACCAAATAATCCTCTGCTTCTTGCTCATTTTGGGCTTCCATTTGAGCGTTCTTGATACTTAATAGCTCCTTAAGGTCAGTGGTACTAGCCAAGTAGGTGTTCAATAAGTCATCAGCCAAATGCTGGCGACTAAAGGTGATTAGTCGGAAAGTTGATTTCATTATTTGTTCTACCTCCAGCACTTTGGAAGGGTCAACATTTATTTCATTTACAGGTAGTAGCTCCATTGTAGATCAGTTCCAAACATTTTCACCCCTTTTCTACCAGGGTGATAGCGGCTTATTTCAGGCAACGTGCCCTTCAGCGCTCAAAAGGTAGAAAAGAATCTTTTCTAACTGCGCACTATTTGATTTGAATTTGACTGTTGGTTGGTTTTTAAAGAGCAGCCGATGTTGTTGGAAAGATCTGTCATTGTTGCTGAAACGCGGGGGCGAAACAAAAACTCTGAAAGCAAATATATCAACCCATTGGCAACACTTTTTGTGCTCCCTAAAAGCAACAGCAAAGATCGCAAAAAACGCCTGCTCCTGTCTTGGTCTGAATCTATATCAGACAAAACCGCGCACAGCAAAGGATGTCATCTTTCAGACACCCTGCAATTGCAGTAGTATACTTGTTGAGAAACAACAACTCACAAAAAAATGACTGATCAAAAAGTTCACCTAATGAGCTTAGGACTTTGATTGCGATTCGCGAAAGTGAGAATAGAACTTAAACTCTCAAAACATTTAAACTTCTGAAACTACACTAATATGAAACGTATTATTCTCTCAATCTTTGCAGCAGTAATGATTACACTTGCTTCTTTCAGACAAACGCTGAAAGGATTTAAATATCAAGCAGTCATCAGAGATGCAGTAAATAGCATTTGAGCAGAGCAACCGGTAAGTCTTCGTCTGGCTGTCTCGTCCTAAAATGGGTCAACTTTCTTTAGGACGACACAGTGGGTAATCACGCATCAGAATGAGGAACCTACCTTGATTTCTGATTGAAATAGTGCTATTTATTTTGGTGAAACATAAAGGGAAATGAGGTCATAGAAGCTCCACGCTGCTGCTTTCATTTCTTCAATGCCTTTAGAATTTTCTTGAAAAGCATGACGAAAAACAGGGCCACAACTCCCACTATCAAGCCAACAACGAGTTCTGCCAAAATTGATGGCCAAGACTCAAAAACGACGTGCAAAAAATGAATGTTATGAACGAATATTCCTCCTGCAACAAGAATCATTGCAATGGTGCCAACTACAGCCAAAACTCTAATTAAAACGGGCAATGTCTTGACTAAGCCTATTCCCACGCTTTTTCTAAAGCCTCCATTCCCTTTGCTGGCAGCAATTAATTTATACCCTGCATCATCCATCCGCACCAGCAAACCTACAAGTCCATACACCCCAATGGTTGCTAAAATAGCAACGATGGTAACTACGGCAATTTGAATGCTAAGTGCCTGCTCAACTACTGAGCCCAATGCGATGATGATAATTTCTACAGACAAGATAAAATCAACAATGATTGCAGATTTGATCTTTTTCTTTTCAAACTCAAGTATTTCTGCCTTGGTCATTTCTGTGGCTTCAACACTTTGCTTCCTTTCGCTTTTGTGAAACAAATACTCGACTATTTTTTCGACACCTTCAAAAGCCAAATACACCCCTCCAATGAGTAAAACAGGAACAATTGCAGCAGGCAAAAATGCACTTAGAAGAAAAGCGATGGGCAGAATAATCAGCTTATTCAAAAAAGACCCCTTCATTATTTTCCATAAAACAGGCAACTCTCTTGACGCAACAAATCCCGAAGCTTTTTCTGCATTTACAGCTAAATCATCTGCTAAAATGCCTGCTGTTTTTTTCGTTGCAACTTTACTCATCGCAGCAACATCATCCATGAGCGCTGCAATGTCATCGAATAGGGCGAAAAATCCTGATGCCATCTGTACCTTGTCTGTTTTAAGTTTAAGCGTTTCCCCTCTGCTGATCCGCTCTTTTAAAAGAATGGCAGCGACCTAGAATACTCTGCCCGAACACCCTTTTTTAGCTGTTGAGGCGGGCAAATTCTTTCATGCAGTTATTCCTGAAAGGTAGGAGAATCTGCGCTACTTATACCCTCTGTTTTGGGTTGCGCATTCTTTGGTGCCGAAAAAGCAGTAGCTGATGAATAGTCAGTACCTCCTAAATTCAATTTACCGCCTTAAAACAAAATAGCGATTTGAGTTAACACCCAAACCGCTATTGATTTTGTTTAATCGTTTGAAGAACGTCTAATTCAATTCTCGCAACAAGGTTGTGGCAGCCAGTTTTCCCAGCTCATTAGAAGCCAATGGACTGGCACCGGTGATTAGTTTTCTATCTAAACAGACTGTTTTGTCAGACTTGGTATTCACAATAGTAGCTCCTAGGCTTTTCAATTTCTCGCTTAAACCCCTCGGCATCTGCCCAGGCAAATAACCAATTTTTGGCGTCATCTTATCAACTGAATCAGGAAACACAGCCATTTTGTATCCTTCATATATAAATTTCTGATTGTTGAGAGTCGATGTTAAAAATGACCCTGGTCCATGACATAGACTGATTGTGAATAAATCGTTTTCGTGCGCCCAATTGAGTGTCTTTCCAACGTTTTTATCTTCCGGAATTCCTAACATAGCACCATGTCCTCCAGGCACAAATACCGCGGCATAAGATCCTACATCGGAAAAGGAAGTATTCACAAACTCTTGTAGGTTTTTCGGCTGATCAAAATGTGATTTGTGCTCATTGTAAATGGCTTTTACATGCTCATCCTTTTTAGGAAACGCCCACATTTCAAACACTACAGGCTTGCCTGTTGGAGTGGCTATTTCAAATTCAAAACCAGCATTTTTCAGGTGGAGCATTGGCAGCAAAGCTTCTACAGGATGGTTTCCTGTAGAAAACAATTTGTCATTCTGCATCTTCATGTTTTTTTGCTCCGTGAAAATCACCAAGATCTTCGATTTCTTTCCCTGATACTTCACGTATGAAAGGTTTTCAAAATCAGTTTTGGTCACTGTCCCTAACATTAAAGCAAGTTTTGAAGGAGAATAACTTCCATCTACTTCCAATTTTGGGGCGATTCCTAATATACTTTTTAGCATCTTCTGTGTTTTAATCCGTTACTCAATAATCCCTAGCATGATTCTATTCAGAACGCTTAACTCATCTTCATAACAATCTTGCCCTTTGCTCTCCCGGTTGCCAGGTGCGTAATTGCTTCAATACTTTCAGAGAATGGATAAACCTTATCAATGATTGGCCTGATTTTTTCATCTTCAATCATTGATTTAATTTCAGCCAAATGTGCTCCGTTGGGGTGCATGAAAATAAATTTATACACGGCCTCTTTAGCGCTAGAAGCCTTAGCTAGATCTTCTGGTAATTTGTAGTCTGCCATTCCAAACATTTGGGCGATTTCCTCATCTAAGGGACCAACAACACTAACTACTTTTCCCCCTTGCTTAATGACTTCAAAAGCTTCCAGAGAGTAGTGTTCGCCTAGCGTATCGAACACGATGTCTGCGTCTTTTACAATGGACTTGTAATCTTCCGTTTTATAATCAATAACGCTGTCTGCACCAAGCTCTTTAACCCATTGCACATTGGCGGTACTTGTGGTGGTATATACATAAGCTCCTTTGGCTTTGGCATACTGAATAGCGAAACTTCCTACACCTCCAGATCCAGCGTGAATAAGCACTTTGTCATTTGCTTTTATGCCCGCATACTCCAAAGATTGCAATGCCGTAAGTCCTGCTAAAGGAATGCCTGCAGCCTCTTCAAAAGAGCTGTTTTCCGGTTTTTTGGACACCGCCGCACTGGCAACGGCAACAAACTCTGCAAGTGTGCCCATTTGCTCCTGAGGAACCCTTGAGTATACTAAGTCTCCAATTTCAAAGTCACTTACATCATCTCCTTTCTCAACAACAACCCCACTCACATCATAAGCCATGGTGCTTGGAAATGAAACAGGAATCATGCTGTGTAAATATCCTAAGATGATACTCTTATCTATTGGGTTAATTGCAGCCGCTTTCACTTCAATAAGGACGTCATTCGACTGAACAGAAGGTTTGTTCACTTCGTTGAATGATAAACTGTCTTTAATCTCCCCGTACTTTACTAGTTGCAATGCTTTCATTTGTGTATCAATTTAATCTATTGTAATTCGTTGATACAAATTTAGAGCTCAGCTTCCAGCTAAAAAATGACCTAGGGTAAGAAACCTATTTCTTGCTTTTTTCAACTCTGATGCGACTCAAGCTTTCTTGTGTGATCCCTAAAAACGAGGCGATGTGGTAATTCCGAGTATACTTCTCAATATCAGCGTATTGCTCAATAAACAAGTCGTACCTCTCAGGTGCGGTCAACTGCAATTGATTCAAAATCCGTTTGTATAAACTGACCACATGTCGCTCCAAAAGATGCCTCTGAAAAGTGTCGAACTCTGGGAACCGTGTATGTATTTCATTGAGCTCTTTCGTCTTAAATTCAATGACGGTTGACTCTTTGATACTCTCAATTGTGAGTGTAGCCAACTCTTTATCATGAAGAGCGATATAATCACTTATCCACCAGTTTCTAATGGCGAATTGCAAGGTGTGCTCCTTTCCGTTTTTGTCTGTGCAGTAAGACCTTAGACAACCATCTGTCACAAAATAAATCTTGCTTACCGCTTGCCCTTGCCTGATTAAAGTTTCTCCTTTTGGAACTACTATTTTCCTTGAAATGGAAATAAGATATTCTTCCGCTTCTGGACTCAAAGCGATACTCCTTTTTATTCTATCGATTAACTCTTCCAATTCCTAAAAGTGGGATTAATTGCTTACACCTGTTTCTGCCGTTGGTCAGAAGCATCAACGTTCCTGAAAACCGGAGCCTGCGTGCCGTTTATAACCTGTTGTGATCTGCGCGATCTTTAGTACCGAAAAGGTAGTAAAGAATCCCTTCTTACCTGTTTGTTGGTTGGAGATTATCAATTGATTGGGGGCTGACTAGCAGTCCAACGAAAGCAATCTACTACGTGCCTGAAGAAAGCTACTTCTTTGCCTTCCTCATTTTAATGTTGTAGTTATCAAACGTACCTGATATGTTGAGGTTTAGGTATTTGACCCGCTTAGTTGAATCAACTTCTACGATGCTATCTTCCGTTTGACCCTCATTTTCTTTTGTGCCGAAAAGTTTATTTCGCGCGGCCCCCTTGACAAGGTTCCATGGGATTCGAGCATAATAATCAATGCTGTCATTCATGTCTTGTGTCCCTGAAATATCCATGTGTCCTAGTGTAGATTCTATGGTCATACTTGGTATGGTGATTTTTCCATAACGAATGTCCATGTGGTTTTGCAGGGTATCAAATTTGATGTTTGTTAAGTCTTTGTCTCCAAAGTAATCAGCAAGCATCATCACTGGGTCAAAGTTTTCTAAACGGCCATTCAAAACTTGAACATCTAAATGCACATCAGACTGATCGAGGTCAGGAACGAAATCAGGATACACACGAATTCTCCCCGTTATACTTGCTGTTAACTGCCCATGCAGGTTTTCTGAAACAACCGCATCTTGGCCAAAATTCTCAAACTTGAATAGGAGTTTGTCTATGTCTACACCAGCAATGCTCATGTTCGGTTCAAGGAAGATATGTTCGGGGTCGCTGCCGTTAAAGAAGCCATTCAAAGCAAAATGTCCTCCGGCAGCATCTAGGCGAATCGTATCTAAATAGATGTAATGATTTTGGGTAGTACGAAGTTGGCCGGTAATGTTTTTCAGGTCAAGCCGGTGGTACATGAAATGCCCAATGTCAATGTTGAACTGCATGTCAGTAAATGGTAACCCGTAAATATTAAACGCCTCAGCATGTGCAGCAACATCTTCAGATTTATCATCTGTTTGGGGCTTCGCATCAGCAACATTAGGTGGTCCTGAATTGAAATTGGAAAGTGCATCAAAATCAATATATCCTGATTTCAAGCTAAATGAATTGTCTCTTTTCTTGATGGATTCATCCTCTCCTAGATAATAATTTAAATCGATTGCAAAGTTGCTTCGCCCCATCTTTCCTTTAAAATTCTGAACCAACACATGCTCATCCTGAAATTGAAAACGGCCACTGAATTGCTCAAATCGCACAGGGTGAACGCGCATCTTTCCTTCAAATTTGTCAAGATCCACCTCTATGCCTTCTATCACATTCTGGTTGTATTTCAGCTTACTTGTTAGGTGCAACTCCAAGCCCTCCACCTCTTCATGGCGGTAATCTTCTGGCAAATAATTCTCCCCTTGGTAGGTAAACAGGTTATCAAACTTCAAAAGGTCAGACTTTACGGTAATGTCTAGTGCCATATCACCATTCAACTCATCTTGCATCCAAGAGCTGAAATCATAGATCAATCCGTTAAAATGGAAATCAGAATCATCAATTACACCCGTAAAATCTACAATGTTCAGGTCTTCTTCTTGCACTAAAACATCAGCATGAAAATCATGCAGCGTATGCGGATAGTGCTTCAAATCTGCATAGAGATCATCAATAAAAAACTCGCCTTTAGGCAAGTGCTTGAACTCAGTAAATGCATTTCCTAAAGCATTAAAAGAAAAGGCAAGACTGAGGTTCTCAATTCGCTCATTTACACCTGAACTGTCTTGCTCAGAATACTTTGTGAGTTCGGCAAGATCAAACACCTGGGACTTAATTTCTAGCGCTGCACTTACGGGTGTTTTAGCATGGTGAACAATTGCTGGTAAATCTGAAAGTGAGCCTGTGATAGAAAGATCTGAATTGCCCAGCGCTATATTGAATTTATCTAGCTGGGCTTTTTTTCCATTCATTTCTAGATGGACGTCTAAATCTTTTAGGGGCGAAGGAAGCTCACTGGAGGTAAATGCTAGGTCTTCAATTTTCAGTTCTGCGAAGTAGGCTTGATTGAGTTCCATCAATGCATTTTCAGGATGATCTATGTCAATAATGTCATGGAACTTCAACTTCATTTCAACGCTTCCTTTAACATCTTGCACCTCATCAAGGTTCAAAAAACCGATGATAAAAGGAAGGTCAAAATCAGCGTCCAACTGCATGTCAATTTCGGGTGTTTCAAAATTCTTCACATTTATATTTCCAACAAATCTTCCCTTTTCAAGATTGGCGGTAATATTCGTCATAGAAAATTCCATGGTCTGCAAATTGCGGTCTTTCCCATTGGTGAATTGACCTGCAAAACCCATTTTGTCAATCCGTTTTTTGGCAGATGAATTTTCCAAGTAAGCTTCTTCTGCGCCGAAGCTCGCCATGATCAAAGGTTGCACCCCTATGGTTGGGCCTTTTACACTTGCCTCGAAGTAAATCTTTCCCGCGTTTTCATAGCGCTCCAGCACCGGAATAAGCTCTGTTGGTGCAAATGCGAAAAACATATCAAAGCTTGGCTTGGTGCCTTTGATGTTGATGTCAACCGTGTTTTCATTCTTGGTATCTATGCTTCCTTCCAATTGAAAATCACCGTGCTCCATGGTAATTCCTGAAGGTTTAAAGGTGAGCATTCCACTTGTTTTGTCAAACACAATATCTGTATGGAATTCAAAATGTTTGTGCTTCAAATAGGTCGTATCACCCGCATCAATAACGTTGAGCTCAAACTCACTATCAACGTGTGCTGCAATTTGTTCATTTGCACTGCTAAGCCCCCCTTTCGCCCAATAAATGAGTGTTTCTATTTCTTTGTTCGTAGCTTCTTGTCTTTGATGGATGTCTATGTTCTTGAGTTCAATTTTATGTAAATGAACATTTAGGGGTTCTCCACCGTCACTCATGTCTGAAGAAGTCAAAGCATTTTCCAGATTCGTTTTTCCGTCTGTGTGAACTATTAGGTCGAAAAACCCGTCTTCTACTGTGATTGATTGGATGTCGTAATTGCCCCGCGCTAGATCCCAAAGATTAAACCCCACATAAATATCAGCAACGTCAAGCAAAACGGTAGCTTCAGCCTTTTTGCTCTCATGCACGGTAACATCGTCTACTTTTAGCGAAACGTATGGAAAGTTCTCGAATGGAGCTAGATGCACATTCCCAACGGTGATTTTGCCTTCGAAACTCGCATTCAGGGAAGCAATTTGAGATTGCACAATGGCATCTTGTCTGGCATACGCCACCAACAACACGGTAGCTGTTGCCACTAGGGGAACAAGCAATACCCAAAATAATGTGCGCTTAACTTGCTTTGCTGTCATAAGGTAAAAGCTACTCGTTTGAGCGGTTGAAGATAAAACCCAAATGAATGATCGTCAAAATTAAAGATAATTGTGTTGATTTTTTCTGTCAATGTGCATTCTCTATTGGAGCAAGTGGTAGCTCTCAGCAGTCAACAGCGAGTTTTCTGAAGAAGTTGATCTCTGTCAAACTTCTTGCTTCATTTCTGAGGCACTAACCTATTTGTTTTCATCGCTCAGCTGAATACCGATAACCCTATTGATGTTCAAGATCGGTTTCCATGTTGGTAAGATAGATTGCTTCTTTAAATGAGGCCTGGCAGTCCTGATTCCAGTTGCTGATGCTGAGAGTGATCAGTATCTCTATGAACTTGCTCATCTTACTTTCGCCAATGAGTCATTGTTCAATAGGTCTGAAGAATCTGATCATTGGTTGATGTTTTCATCCACTTCTGAAATTAATGCTAGGGTTGAAACCCGTTGTTTTTCGCAAGACAAAAGGGCGATACCACATAAATCTCGACGGGCAATAATGCTTTGTTTTAATCTATATCGCTCTTGTCCGGTCAGGGTGTTGGTGGTGTCCAATTGACCATATTCATCGAGCGAAAACATCGTTGAATTATTCGTTGAATGAAGGTTAAACATGGCGTCAATTATTCCATTGTTTGCGTTAACAACCTTTGAGGTATAGTGCAATTGTTGGTAGAACCGCATAAGGCCTTTGCGCAGGCTAATGTCTCTAATAAGCGCCATTCCACCTGTGTTGAGCAATTCATTATAGGAGGATTCACTTTCTACAAATGTTTTACGGGATCCGAGACTAAATGCACCATACAATAGTTTCTCTAGTTGAGTAAGCGTGATCTCTCCATCGAAATACGAGAAGGCCGAATCTGCGCGCAGGGTCAGTATGCTGTCATGTTTTATCTGTTGCTCAATAATTTCGAGCTGAAACTGTAAATCATCTTTGATATTTTGAAGGTGCAATTGCTCAATCTTTCGTTCATTCGCCTCAGCCTTCCAGGTGTTTAACTGCAAGGCAATTAATATCCCAATCACCACCAGCACAATTTCGCCAATGGCGTAAAACATGTATTTCGAAGCTCTCTTGCCTGCAGAAGCCTCAGCAGAAGATGGGTTTTCTTTTATCATGCGTTGACGAATAGGTCTGAAGAATTTGATCATTGCTCATTCTTTAATTCAGTGTCAATCAGTTCCAAGATTTGCACTATGCTCTCGCGCAATGACTCGCTCTGGCGGTTGGCGAAAAGACTGGCTGAAACAACATGAGAAAGTTGCTCCTCCAGCTCGGGTTGGGCGAAGAAGGCCTGCAGGTCTGGTTGTCTCTTGGAGCGCCCTATATCCCCGTTAACAGCGTTCTTATCGTTGAGCATAATCGTGCGAATTACATCCAGTCCGCTCCATTTTACAACCTGTATGTTGCGCATAGGGTAGTGCGCACTCAGGAACGGGTCGTAGTTTTTTCTCCTCTTCTCAATCCAGGCCTGCTCTTCTTCTGTAACCTGCACCACTTCGCTGGTCCATGAGCTCAGCATGCGCCTTAGGGAAGGATTGCTAATCAAGTGCAGACGTCCAGAGGTGATTAGGTCATTGGTTACTGGATCAAACGTGGGGCACACGGTGGTTCGGGCGATGCAGAGCTCCACTGAATCTTGCACAATCAGGGTATTGTCATCGTGATATGCCAACAGCTGAAGCCCCGCTTTCATCATGATTTTCCGCATAGCAATCTTCTTATCCAATTGCACCAGATTAGATGTGAATTCATCATGCAGTTGCTCCAAGGTCTGGACCTCCTGTTTGCGCACATTATTTTCTTCTTTCATCAGGTTTAATTGCAAGGCAATTAATATCCCAATCACCACCAGTACAACCTCACCAAAGGCATAGAGCAGGTATTTCGAAACTCTCTTGCCTGCAGAAGCCTCAGCAGAAGATGGGTTTTCTTTTATCATGCGTTGACGAATAGGTCTGAAGAATTTGATCAAATCAATATCTGGTTAATGAGGGCTACGATGAAAATACTGAGTAGGAACCAACCTAGGAATCCTTGAAATATACAAATGTACTTGGCCAGTCCTCGGGTAGGGATCATACCGAAACCGAGTGTAACGAAACTATTGACGCTAAGGGTAATCGCGTTGAAGAAACTATAGATCAATCCTTTCAACAAGGAAAGTAACGGCCTGAAAACGCCTTTCTCGTTCTTCTCAACCAGCTCTTTGAAATTGGAGATCAGCTTAGATTTGGAATGCAGGTCCCAATCAGACGGGAAGAAGAAATAGATGACACTAAAGAAGATGATGATCCAGAGTGAAGCTGTCATGGCTTGAGCTGGGTCCGTTCCATGACGCGTATACACGCTGAGCAGGCGACCCAAGTTCAGTTTGAAGAAATTCGTGGTCCCTCCATAAGTGCGGTACATATAGCTGTGCCGCTTCATATGCAGAGCCTTCATTTCTAGGAAGACATCATTGGCATCGTCAAGATTGCCATAACTCTTATATACATCTAACAAGCGACTGTAACCGCCCAGCAAACCAAAGAAGCGGTGCTGATCTGCCAGATCCTCATCTCCAATGCCGAAGTAGGAGAGGTCATCACTGTTTTCTTGGTGAAATAATTTCCCTTTGAGGTCTAGCCAGTCAACACTCACATAGTTCTGCGGGGTGCTAGGCATAGCAGCGCCCATACTTACATGCTCAAAGTGATTCTGTTCTAGGACGAACCGCTGACTCACTGAAGAAGAGAGGAGCAGCTGGGTCTCGAAGTGGTTGTCCCGAACTTCCATTTGAGTAGAGCGCTGAGCCAGTACTGTTCGATAGGTATGCGTGCTATCAATGAATTGATTTCCATAAACGAATAATCCATTGATAGATCGGTCTTTACCCCTGATGACCACTTGATTGTTCTCAAATGTATTCCGGCTGATTGCAAATATGGCTTTCTGACCCAAGCCATTGAGATCATGAAGTGTGTTGAGATTCGAATATCCAAAGACAGGGGTCCAATTTGAACCGCGCCTTCCTGGGTCCTTGAATGTGTTGTTCCGTATCCAAAGATTATTGCAGGATACCTCATAGGAGTGGAGAAAACCAATCTCGTTATTGGCCACATTAATATCTCTAGAATTGATGGCCCAAAATTGCAAGAGGTTAATCTTGTTGTTTTCGATCCGAATCTTTGGACAGACCACAGATTCGTTTCCGATCCATAAATCGTCTAAAACACAATTCTTTATTTGGACAACGAAATTGCAGAACCAGATGAATAATTGATCATCAAACGTACACTGTTCTATGGTCAGTTTGGAACTATTAAAGACTTCATCTCCAATATCACTGTAGAGTTTGATACTCACTTCTGCATGACTTGTGAAGTGGAAATTCTTGATCGTCAACTTGCTGTCTCCATGGGGTGCAAGGTCTTTCATCAGTCCTGTAGCGATGAACACTGGCCGGATGATGAATATGGAGTCATCTACCAGATATTGAGCGGCATCTGGAAATTTATTGATGATGGTCTGCGGACTGATTACCTCCCCACTATAATCATCTAGTCTGAAGGCGCCTATCTCTCCCTCAGGGCTTATCGTGTCCCGCTCTGTGAGCGATAGGGATTGGTAAAAGAAGTCTATAAGTGATATTGACTTTTGGGCTTTTATTTGGCCTGTAAAGAGCAATATCAACAAGAGGGGCTGGCAGATTTGTCTGAAGAATTTGATCATTGCTCAGTATTCAGTTCAGTATCAATCAGGCCAATTACTCCATTCAGGTCATCTTCAAAACGGGGATAAACTCCTTTGTGAAGATGCATAGCTGATGCTAATTGCACTAAAAATATATTTTCAAATTTAGTTGAGTTTAGCACATGTTTGTTGCTAATGTTTGTAGACCGGTTTTCTATCTCAGTATACTCTGAAAAACGCGCTTGGTCGAATATGGTTCGAAAAGTGGCATTCGATTCGAAGTATAAATTACTCCTATTCCAGAGTTCGTCAAGCTTCTGCTCTTGCCCTTTCAATTCTACCAATTTACCTTCCCAAGAGGATAAAATACCACGAATACTGTCATTCTCAATGTCCTTGAGGCTTCCAGATGCCACTAATTCGGTCATTGCTCCATTTTCATATTTCACCGCAATGTTATTCGATAGGATTAAGCCAAGCATTTGGGACAGTTCCGCTTCAGGCAAGGTATCTGCAACAGCATCATTCCCCATCAAATCCAGAAGCTGTTGGAGACTGTTAATGGACTCTTTTAGCTTGGCTCTGCCTATGGACAAGGACTCAAGGTTATGCCCCATTTCCACTTTGATCAATTGCAAGTAGTTCTCTTGTTTCTGATGGATTTTCAGCTCTTCGTTCCGAATATTTAAATTCAGCGCAATCATAATGCCTATCACCACAAGTGCAATTTCTCCAATGGCGTAAAGGAGGTACTTGCTGAATTTGTTCTCAATCACTAGTCGCTGACGAATTTTTCTAAAGAATCTAATCATGATTTATGGCTATTGACTGTCCTGTTTAGGACAGATTTGGTCTTCAGGTTTTTTGACGCTTGCTTTTTCCGTGCCCGTTCTACTCCTTGACAATCCTGTAAACATCCTTTCTATTTGAATCATCTGTGACTGCTAAGAAATAGGAACACCAAGTGGAGTCCAAACTTTTCCTACAAGCTCTAAGATGTGGATCTTCCCAGCGCCTCCAATCATCACAGTTCCCGCGTACTTGAAATCAACCTTGTTTCCGAATTCAGAGTCGGAAACACCCGTCATGTCACCGCCCAATTGCGTCCATTGCGCATTCGCTACCAAGGTTAAACCAGAACATAAAAGGGTGGAAATCAGAAGTTTTATTTTCTTACGCGCAATGATATTCATAGGAGAGTTGTTTTTCGTAGTAGCGTAAAAATAAAGTTTTTTTCGCCCTAATTCCCAATCAAAATAAAAAGGCATTTCATCAAAGCCGATCGAAGATAAAAGCGTCATACAGCCGCTCTATTCGGCCTAATCAGCCTGTAGATAAGGCAGACCATTGATGCCAGCACAATTGCAAGCCGCACTTTATGAAACAACTCAGGTTCAGCTCCTTCAAAGTCACCGTTCATCCGAGCTATGCAGGTCATGGCCATCACGAATCCCACATAGAGGAAGTAGATTGCATGAATGGCCTTCTTGTGTTTGATTCGTTCGAAGAACAACGGGTAAAGGAAGATCATCAAAGAAGCCAATGCCCCTCCGGCCAATTTGAAGGGAATTAACGTCACAGCATTCAGGTTCACATTCATGCCAAGTAGGAACAGATGTATGTAATGTAGGACGAAAAACAGCATCGTTAAAGACCGCGTGCCTATGAGCTGCGCATCACTCTGAGACTTGCTTGCCATGTAATGCCAGATTGCAATCAGATATACAATCAGCGAAAGGCGGCCTGAGTATCTGGCAGCATGGCGGAAGACTTCTCCCAAATCTGAGAATGAGAAGTATGCAATTAAGAAGATTGCCGCTTCAAGAGCGATGCCGATGAGTAACCATTTCTTTAATTGGATCCTGTGCCGAAGTATGTGCTAAATGTAGCGCTTGTTTTTGTGATTTACTGAGCGTAGAATCACGGCTTCAATTCACTCCTTCGCCCACAGTAAACGCTAGCCTAAGAAGTGTTTTTACGCCTTCATCAACAGCGCCTTTTCTAGGCAAATTTCACTTGACAATTTCTTGTAAATATGCGCCCAGTAGATCCTCTAAATTCTCTTGGTCATGCAGCTGATCATATGCAATGTCCTGCGAATAGAGTTGCGCCCGCAGTTGTTCAGAAAGCTGAAGCTTGAAAACAAACGCTTTGTAGGCTTCGTCCAAAAGTCCTGACGGATTCACCACTGTCAAAGATCTAGAAACAATTTCGGCCGATTTAAACGCCTTAATTTCACTCAGCGCATGAATAATCTCGGGTGCAAACACCCCAAATGAGTTTTCGTAAAATTCAGCAAAACCCCCATTTGTAACTGTTTGATTTAATTTCACAATCACATAAACCATCTTTTCAGGACCAGTGAGTCCCTGAACAACCTGGTACCATTCTGACCAATTATCACTATCAAAGTCAGCATCTTCCAGTTGGTGATCTGCAGAACTATACAGTCTACTAATTAAAGCTCTATTCGAAATCTTCTCCATTCTCTTTCATCTCATTGCAAGCAGAATTCAGTATAACCTTAAGCCCGCGTAGCTTTAAGGAACTGTTCCTATCTGTGCATTTTTTAGAGCTTACAAGGTAGAAAAGAATACTTTCTTACGCTTTTCTACCTTGCCTTGATCCAAATAGCAGGGGTTAATCACTATTTGCTCAATTCCCATTTTGTGACGGTTGGCTTCTGGATGGTCGTGATTTTCAGTAGTAAACTCAAGCCTGCGGTTTTCAAAAGATCAGAATAATGATACGTGAAATGGCTGCTAATCAGAATGTTGCAGGTTGGTAGAACAAATGTTGCGTCAAAGGTATCTGGCCGTAACTACTTGATTGCTTTGGTAGGGTTGATTTGTTGCCGGGCATGCGCTAGAATTTGCTCATTCCCATCTACCCCCAGTAACTCAATGGGCTGGTTGGTGCGCTCAGTGCTTTTTTGAGGTCTTTTTTATACAACACAAGGTTGCCTATCTGTGCTTTTTCAGTGCTTCTAACAGACCGCATTTATTCTGCCTCTTTCTTAAAAAGTACAAGGTATACTTTACCCGCAAGCCAATTTCCCGCAGGGTAATACAACGCAAAGAAGAGGGCCATTCCCAAGCTAAAGTTTCTAATGTTCAGGAATTGGTCCATTAAATTATTTGGATATGCATACGAAGTCTCTAGCGCATATCCTCCAAACTCTAAAAGGGCCATTGTCACTAAACCATAGGCATATTGCGCATGAAAAGGAAGTTTCCTGAGGAGCAAAGAAATTGGAATCATGTAGATTAGATAAACCGTTATCACCTGCCACCAGTAGGTAAATTTAGCAATCTCCATAACACTCCCGAATCTATCCATGCCCATTCCCCAGGCAAAGTAGATGACCACATAAATGGCAATTAACCGCCTATCTACATTCAGTTTTTGCTTGGCAAATATTATAAAATCATTCATGATTTTCTTGAATAGAATACGCACCATACTTCCCATGGTGTGTAATTGAAATGGCCGTGTTCAGCGGTTCGTTTTTGTAATGAAGCACAGGAACTCCTGTTTTTGATTTTTGGATCAAGAGCGCTGACCCATCTAAGGATTTGCTCTTTGCAAAGTCGTTTAATACTTGCTGATGCATGAATTTACTTTGGTACTTGCTGTTGGTCTCTGTCAGTTCAAAAACACGATTGTCTATGCCCGAATTGTCAAGTGTTGCAGTACTAAAAATGTAATTCCCATTCAATGAAGATGTTGTTCTTAGAACGGTTTCATCAATTCTAACGCGTCCACTTTTTAACGCGACCACTTCACATTCAATTCTTGAAGGGTTAAAAAACCGATCGACACCCGTTTGAAGAAACACTTTATACGCACTTTCTTTCATGCTCCATAAACGCCAAACGATTGAAAACGGATCAGCTGAGGCATTGATAAAACCCTGCTCTTTTGGAGTGAATATTTTTTGAACAAACCCCGGCCTTTCCCAGTTCGTAGAGCGCCTTGTTTCGCCCAAATCTATGATGTCGTTTCCGACCATTATTTCTCAGAAATTTTGGCATTGATTACTTCTAATGCTGATTTAACATCCAGCATTTTATCCATTGATTCATTGTCCAACTCAATGTCGTACTTGTCTTCAATGTCTAAAATCACATCTACAAGGTTCGCTGAATTTATCTTCAAATCATTGATGAAATCTGTTCCCTCATGAAGGTTTTCAAAGGCTTCTTCGTCTTGACTGTATGGTTTCACGATCAACTTTAACGCGCTGATCATTTCTTCTTTTTCACTCATTCCGATTTGAATTTTTTAAATATTACACAGCCATTTACATCTCCAAAACCGAAACTCGCTTTTGCTATAATGTTCACTTCTGTCTCTATTAATGCTTTTGGTATTTTCTGTTCCGAAATCAAAGATGCAATTTGTTCGTTCACATCTTCACAATTTATATTTGGGAAGATGAAGTTGTGGTGTATTTGCAAAACACTTGCAACACTTTCAATTGCTCCAGAAGCAGATAAGCAGTGCCCGACCATTGATTTTAGCGAATTGATGTAGGGGAAATCAGCTCCTTTTAAATTCAATGCTTTACACCAGTTGTCTATTTCGGTAAAATCTTTACTTGTAGCCGTGAGATGCCCGTTTATTGCATCAATGTCTTTTGCTTCTATGTTTGAATTTACCAAGGCAGTTACAATGCAGCGTTGAACTGCTTCAGAGTTTGGGGCCGTCATGGTGCCCTCATTTCTTTGTCCTCCAGAGTTGACTTCGCCTCCTAAAATTTCAGCATAAATCGGTGCGTTTCGCCCTAGTGCGCTTTCCAAAGATTCTAGGACCATTGCGCCGGCGCCACTTCCGGGAACAAATCCAGATGCAGAAGCACTCATTGGCCTAGAGCCTGTCTCGGGAGAATCATTGTGCTTGTAGGTCAGAACGCGCATAGCATCAAATCCGCCCCACAAATAGGCACCATGATCGCTTGTGCTTCCTACCACCATTCGTTTTGCGCGTCCCGCTTTGATTCTGTCGAACCCCATCAGTATTGCCTCCGTACCCGTTGTGCAAGCAGAAGAATTGGTGGTTACCTGGTTTCCCAAGCCTAGAATACCCCCTAGGTAAGCACTCACCCCGCTTGCCATTGTTTGGGCCACTACCGTGCTTCCCAAGCGCCTTACTTTTTTGTCATCTAGCTTATAGATGGCCTCTCTAAATTTTTCTACACCTGATGTTCCCGCCCCGAAAATAGTTCCACTCTCGTAGTCTGTTTTGTCAGCTATTGAAAGGCCTGCATCTTTCCATGCATCCATGCCCGCCATGCAACCGTAAAGGATGCCTGAGCTATTAAAGTTTTTAAGTTGAAGTTCTGTGAAGTAGTTCCGTTTCAATTCTTCTGAAATGGTTGGAATACCGCCGATGCAGCAAGAAAAATTTAATTCGTTTAAAGCTTCGTGGTGCTCAATTCCAGAGACCCCTTTTTTGATGGCATTGGTGAACAGATCCAATCCAACCCCATTTGGGGATACAACTCCAAGACCTGTTATTACGACTCTATTGTTCATTTCAAATTTGCATCATTCCTGCTATTTTACCTCTACAAATTAACGCTCCGTCTTCATTGAACATTTCCACTTTGCATTTCAATTTATTGAACCTGAAATACTCTTTTGTGCTTTTCACAATAACCTTCTCCGCAGGGAAAACAGGTATAAAGAAATCCATTTCAGAAGAAGTTAGCGCAATTCTTATTTCGCTTAACGGATCACTTAACTTACTTAAAAGATAAATCCCGAATGAGACCACTCCAATCTGCGCCATAGTCTCCGTTAAAATAACACCCGGCGTAACAGGGTTGTTTTTAAAATGACCTTTGTAAAAGTCATGTGCGGGATCGAAAGTATACGATCCGGTAATTCCATTTTCGTCCACTTCCAAGAGCTCATCCACAAATAGAAATGGATGTTGGTAGGGAAGTTTTGCTATGATCTCTTCGAAGGCCATATTAGCTTAAATGTTCTCCTCCATTAACAGGAAGGGTCACGCCTGTAATCCATTTAGATTCTTCTTTGGTCAACAAATAAACCACATTGGCAACATCTTCTGGGGTGGTGAGTCTTTTGAATGGATTGCGTTTAATGGCGTATTCTCTGAGCTTTTCATTTCCAGGAATCATTCTAAAAGACGCCGTGTCTGTAATTCCAGCTTCTATGCAATTTGATTTAATTCCGTGTGGAGCAAATTCCAGAGCTATGTTTCTTGAGATGGACTCTAGTGCCACTTTAGCAGCCGAAACTGCCGCATAATTTCTCCAGGCCTTTTTATTTCCTTCGCTCGTAAAGCTGATGATTCGGGCGTCTTCTGAGAAGATGTTTTTACTAAAAACATGCTTCGTCCAATCGTATAAACTGAAAGCCATGTTCTCCAACGTAATGTGAAAATCATCATTTTGTAATTCCCTGCCCTCATCAGAAACCATGGGCTTCAAATTTCCTTTTGCAATGCTGTGAACCAAGCATTTCACTTTGCCTGATTCTTTTAAATTTTGTTCTAACTCGCCTAAGATTATTTCTCTGTTTTCTGGTTTTACCACATCCATATTAAAATGAAGTAGCTTCACTTTGCATGCTGAAATAATGGATTCAAATTCAGATTCAATCGCCAGAACATCACTCCTTCGGGCGCGGTAAACTAAGCATAGATTCAACCCTTCTTTCGCGAGTTTTTTAGCCGTTGCTAAGCCTAGCCCACTTGATGCACCAAGTATGATTGCCCATTCGTTTTTATCTTCAAATTCTCTTACCATTTCAGCAGCAATCTTTGTGCGGTAAACCCGGGGCCGAAGCTAAGCATTAATCCTACGTCTCCTTTTTTCCCCCCCTCATTCATAAACCGCTCAAGCACGTAAAGTACAGTTGCACTTGACATGTTTCCGTAATCCTTCAAAACCGCTTTCGTGTGGTCTATATTCTTTCCTAATGCACCAAATAACTCCTCTATAGTCTGTACAATTTTCTTTCCTCCCGGATGGAAAATAAGGTGGTCTACGTCTTCTATTTTTAATTTATTTCGCTCTAAAAAAGGATGTACAATTTTAGGAAAATGAGCAGCAATTTTTTCAGGAACTTCCTTGTCTAAAACCATTTGAAGCCCTGTGTTTTTAAGTTCGAAACCCATCATGTGTTCTGCATTGTAAAAGTGATACATGGCATCATCAATTATTTCTGGCCCCTCTTCATCTTGGTAAGAAGAAAGTATGGTACACGCACATCCATCTCCAAAAATAGCCGCGCTTACAATGTTTACCATGGAATAATCCTCAATTTGAAAGGTAGAAGTAGGAGATTCCACGGCTATCACAACGGCACGTTTATTTGGATTCGCTTTCAGGAAATTGTTGGCATAGATCATGCCCGAAACTCCTGCTACACAGCCCATTTCAGTCACAGGAAGTCGCACAATATCCTGTTTCATCTCCAATCTATTGATCAGATATGCATCTACAGATGGAATCATGATTCCTGTGCAACTTACGGTAATGATGTAGTCAATATCAGTTGGATTAAGACGCGCTTTGTTAAGTGCTTTCACCAATGCATCCTCTGCCAGTTTGATGGTTTCCCGCTTATAAATGTCATTCTTTTCTTCGAGCGAAGTCTTCAGAAACACTTCCTCGGCGTCCATAATGGAATACCTTCTTTCTACACCCGCATTTTCGAAAAGTTTAATCACTTTTCTTTGGTACCGCTCTTCTTGGCCAGTAAGCCAAACCTTCAGAAATGGAATTATTTCTGCAGTAGACCTTGTATAGGGTGGAAGCTGCGTTGCCACAGCTGTTATTTTTACGCTCATGTTTTGTTAATAATCCATTGGTAACGAAATATCCACCGCCAAGTAATAGTGCTTTTGTAGTTCAACTTTTTTGAAAACTGCTCTAAATCTTCTCGTTTAAATGCCTTTAAAATAGAGGTTAAACCATCTTCCCTTGTCATTTTATTCATCAGCACCAAGGTCAATAATTTGAAAAGAGAATAAGCCATCCAGTGACGATGTAAGTCATTAATTACAACACCTATTTTGGTGTTTTTAAGCAGCGTTTGAATAAAGTTTAAAGCCACTTCGTCTTCAAAATGATGAAGAAACAATGTGCACAGTGCAATGTCGTAAGTCTGTGTTTCAAAGTCTTGGGATAAGACGTCTCCTTTTTTGAAAGATAATTCTGGGAAATCTGCAGATAATTCAACGGCGTAATCAATGGTGGCCTGATTTGCATCTATCCCAATCAACTGGAATTCATACCCATTCTCCCTTCCAAATTCGGCAACTTTTCTGAGCATATCCCCATTTCCACAACCCAAGTCTACGATGCGAATGGTGTTGTCTTTGTGTTGCTTTTTTAGTATTGTTTTAAGACCATCAATCGTGATCTTATTCCCGCCCAACCATTTATTTATACGGGCAAGTTGGTCCAGTGAATCACGAAGTAACTCACCACTCATATCAAGATCATCCATGATCTCAATGTCCTTGCTTCTAAGCTTTGTGTCTACAAACATTACAATTCGGCTTTCATTGGTTTCCCGTGTGTGTGTTTAATAATATGCGGCAGTAAAGATGGGAAGGTCTTTAAAAAAAGCATGATTAATTCAGAAAACAGGCCTAGTCTGAACAGCCGCGCTATAATGTGACTTGATTTCAATCTGCGGCCAAACTCTTTGTTCCAAATTTCAGTGTATTGGTTCTCTAAATCTGTTCTGTGTTTTATTTCTCCAGATTTAAATTTTAGAATATGCTGCGAAGCCATTTGAGCAGCTCTAATGGCCATGCTCATTCCGTTTCCAGCCAATGGATGAATCATTCCCGCGCTGTCACCACACATTAGAATATGGTTTTCTACTGGATGTTTTGCCGAAAACGAAACTTGACTTATTGATAATGGCTTCTCGAAAGCTAGTTCATACGTATCGAACACTTTCTTTAAATATTTGTTTTGGCTGAGCACTTTATTTTGAAAATCTTCAATGTTCTTGTACTCCTTAAACGACTTATAATCTGCAACATAGCAAACATTTACGTGGTCATTTTCTACTTTGGAAATACCGCAGTAGCCACCTTCAAAATTGTGCAGCCCAACAGCATCTTCAGGAAAGTCTCCTTTATAGTGTGCTTTTACTCCCAAAAAGGGAGAGGGTTTTCGGATGAAATCTCTGTTCATTTTTACGTCCAAATTTGAGCGTTTCCCAAAAGAACCAATCACCAATTCTGATGTGTATTGCTTCTTTTGATTGGTAAACACCTTGAATTCATTGTTCTGAAATTGAATATCTGTAACGCTTACATGAAGTATTTCGGCACCATTTTCTTTCGCTTTTTTAGCCAATTCCCAGTCGATGCAATAGCGGCTAATCCCAAAACCTCCTGTAGGCAATTTGGTGTTTATAGCTCTGCTTCCAGGAGTGCTTAATGTAAAATCAACAATGTTTTTCGCCCCATAATCGAATGGATTAAAATCCAATGCTTTCAAATAGGGCAGCACTTCATTGGAGATATACTCACCACACACTTTGTGCTTTGGGTATTCGTTTTTTTCGATTAAAAGAACAGACAGTCCTTTTTTTGATAAATGCACCGCACTTGTCAATCCGGCCAATCCACCGCCAACTATAATAACATTGTAAGACACTATTTGCTTCTAATTTGATTGTTCATGCTAAACTGATTGATGCCCTATATTAAACTGATCTGAAGGTTTGCTGGCTTACTCGCTTTGATCATTGAATGCGGCTCACAGAACAATTTAATCATTCCATCAATGCTGGTTCCGGTATTATTGAACGTTGACTTTCTTTGATTGAATTAGCAGCCTGCGAGAATAAAATTTTGCATGATTGAGCACGGTAGCTAATCATGTAAAAATGAGATGCGTTTACATCTCTCGTAAATAACGACACGAAGGGGTGCATTGTTCGCTTTCTTGCTATTCCTATTATGTCCCTGTGAGGACGAACCAATCAATTCAAAGATTGATGATTGGTTTGTGGGGCGAAATGGATTTCGATCACCGTAATTCCCCGTTTTGTAAGGCATGGAATATGGATATTCGACCCTTCAAATGTGTTCTTCATTAATCTCTTTCCTAACGGCATAACCGGTCACTGATCTGAATTCTTATCCTTGCCTTTCTTGATGTTTTGCCAAACGATTAAAAGGCCAACAAGGACCCCAGCAATTCCTCCAACATAATCTTTCTGAACAGTAGAATAGATTCCGCTAATAACAACTAATACCCCAAACCCGATGAATACTTTTACCCAGACTGAATTCTTATTTACCATGTTACTTCGTTTTTAAAAGTTACCTATTTGTCTCCGTTCAGCGGAAGCTAGGAGCCAATTGGACGGCTCTTTCTCATTCCTTTCATCTTTTGTAGAAACAATTTATAAAAATCCCGGTAAAAGGAAGGGTGATATAGGTTAAAAAGGACCACAGGGCTAAGTGCTCTGGTAAAATGAAGGCTAAAATGGCAGCAATGAATCCGGTAACTGATACAGCTGCCAATACAGCGACTTTATTCTTTGTTTTCTGAATTTCAAAATCGTTCAGTTTTAGCTCAGCTCTTTTTGAAAATGCACGCACGTATAAAAGAGACAGTATTCCTGCCATTGCAAAAAGGCCAAACCCATAAATGGCGAATAATCCTGTTAATTCACTGTTGCTATTAACCTCAAAGGTTGAAGGAAACCACCCATTGCTTACCCAGGAAAAAAGACTAGAGAAAATCAACCGAAGTGGGTAAATATATACCAGCAGAATAAAGATTAGACTGATGCTTAAAAAGAGGGTCTTCTTATCTTCCAAACCATACCTTCTGCTCCAAGTTCGATGGCTTAACCAAAAGGTCATGATGATAAAAAAGCTACATAGAAATGCCGGGATGTCTTTTAGTGAGGTGATTAATTCAGCGTAATTTTTTGGAATTGTGCCCACAGAAATAACCAACATGGTCATTGCAAAAGCAAATGCTGCATCCATAAATGTTTCTAGTCGCGTAATGTCCTTTCCACGCATCTCGAAGTCTTCATTTAGACCGGGGTTTATTTCCTCACTTTCTGTTTTATCCATGTTTGATTTATGTTCCTAAAAGGTAGAAAAGAATCATTGCTTATCAGTCAGATTCACTGGGTTTATTGAATCAACTCCAACATGGTCTTGCAGTCAGAATAAATCTAACTAGCTGTTGCAAGAAGTAAGCTTTGCATGCCCAGATTTCTCACCAAAAGACACGAAGGTATCTGAACTGAGCTTTCCGAAGTAGATGGGAACGAGCAAAACGTGCAGATGAGAGAACCTTGACATAAGGTTCAAAATTTCCTTATTTGATCTATTGAATTACAAACGCTAGAACGACTCCCCAACGAATAAATAGAAACCAGAACCCTCCCTGGTGAATGCCACATCTAACCGTGTCCAAATGTCTTTTTTTGGAAATAACAGCACCCGCAAACCAGCGCCACCGGAAACTACAAAATCCGAAATATCTAAACTGTTCACTTGATTGAAAACGGAGCCTGCCCCGGCAAATACAGCCGCCCCAATCCTGTCTGTGAAGTTAAACGGAATAGGCAAAAACCGATATTCTACCTGAGCCGCCAGCTGATTGTTATCTCTATACCTGCCATAATAATAGCCTCGCATTAGGCTTTCTCCGCCCATCAATGCGAGCTGATTGAAAGGAACATCGCCAACGTTGAACTGACCCAATAGCTGAGCCGCCAATACATTGTTCTTTCCCATGGGCCTATAAATTCGGGTATCAGATAAAACTGAAGTGAACTTAAAAGTGCTTCCCCATGCAGGGCTGTAATGCAGAAATGCCAACTCGGAAAAAAAGCCTTCTCGAACATTCAAAACATTGTGCCTGTTGTCCTGGACTAAACCCAATCCTAAACCCAAGTTAGAAGAACCTGCGCTGCCTAAGGGCAATTCGAAACCCCCGTCATTGGGTTCGGCCAACATAAAATCAACTGCTGAAAGACGCTGGTAATCCAGTTCAGCACCTAAAAATAAATTGTTCTTTATTTTTCTGAGGACCCTTTCCTTGATGATAATTTGATTCGCTTCAACCCGAGCGGTATAGTCTTCTGGAGAAGTGGCACCTAACCCGTGGTAAAATAAAGGGAAACTTTGGAAGCGCCATCTGCCAAGAAAAAACCAACGATCCTGGTCTGAATAAATGGCATGATCAAACCACAACCCGTATTGATTCTCTAAAGTAAAAAACGTGAAGCCATTTATTTCACTTAACCTGTTTGTGGTATCCTGCTTGGCGAAATAGACATACAAAGAGCTAAAGCCAATCTCCCAGCTTGTCTCTGGGGCATAAGCCAGAGTGGGATATACAAAGAGTTGTGGTTGAGCTACATCACTGGTGTCATTAACAAGGTTATTCCAATATCTTTTGACGAAATTCTGTGCGTTTAGGCTCTTTGTGAGAACCGATAACCCCCCGATTAGGACGAGAAGTACTGAAATTTTAAGCCTCATTTTGTCATGATCTTAAGACAAGATGAGCTGCAAAAAATGAATGACTGAATAAGTTCACCCTTTCTTTCGCATAAATCCCACCTATCAGCACAAAGATGGTGCATTATTCGCTTTCTTGCTACCCCTTATTTGGGCCTTAACGGGAAAACGAAACGCGCCTATCCTTTCACTAATTGATCATTGGTTTGTGGGGCGAAATGGATTTCGATCACCGTTATTCCCTGCGCCATAAGTTCGGGGTCTTATTGGCAACAGAGGTTGTGAGGGAGCCCGCCGTGCCTTTAGGTTCAGAATTTTCATTTAGCTTATATTCGCTGTTCAAACAACAATGCCGGAAAGGATGTCTGAAAAAGTGATTTTAGTTCCCGTTGATTTTAGCCGAGTTTCAGAAGTCTGTGTGAACCATGCATACAGCATAGCCCAAAGAGTTGGAGCTGATA
>Ga0222686_1000044_pt1 | contig 64605 bp, 61 predicted proteins | sample AntAcemetage1159_FD_181400 | JGI IMG/M metagenome (GOLD analysis project Ga0222686, IMG submission 181400) | Saline water microbial communities from Ace Lake, Antarctica - #1159 | ecosystem: Environmental > Aquatic > Non-marine Saline and Alkaline > Saline | place: Antarctica: Ace Lake...
TTTGCTTATATTTTATTTATAATTTGCTTATATTTTATTTATAATTTGCTTTTATATGCCAATTGATCCGCTTTAGCGTTTCCCAATGAATGTACATCTTTTTTATTTGTATGAGCATATATGTGCGTAAATTGTACATTTGTATTTTTATAGGTTTCGTATAATTGTTTTACGAGTTCTTTATTAGGTATATCATTTACCCATTGTTCTTTTTCTTGTTTTTTTCCATAATCTTTTACACAATGTAGCGCATATTTTGAGTCACTTACAATAACAATTTTTTTATTTTCCTGTAATTCTTTTTGGATAAGACCGAACACTTCAATCATAGCAACCAATTCTGCTACATTATTTGTATGTCCATTGATCTGTTTAGAAACATTTCGAATGTCATTTTCTCCAAAATATATTCCAATACCTGTTTTGGAATATGTTTGCCCATTATGAATACAGCTTCCGTCGCAATATACGTATAAGTCCGCGTCAGAATGTTCTATATAACACTCTTCGTCATTTAAAAAATTTAAAGCTTCTTGTTTGGTTTTGAATTTTTTATATTCCGCGCGTTTAAACCCTTGTATATGTTGTTTACAAATGTCCCACGATTCAAATATACCAGTTTGAGCACCTTTTCTTATAGCATAATACATAATGGAACCACATTGTATGAATCATATCAATTTTAATATATTTTAGTATATTATAATGGATAATGTAACAGAAGAAAATGCTATAGTTTCCCCCGCAGTTGAACCAGAAGTCGAGCCAGTGGTTGAACCAGAAGTTGAATCAGTTGTCGAACCAGTTGTCGAGCCAGTGGTTGAACCAGTAGTTGAATCAGTTGTCGAACCAGTTGTCGAGCCAGTGGTTGAACCAGAAGTCGAGCCAGTTGTCGAGCCAGTTGTCGAACCAGAAGTCGAGCCAGTTGTCGAACCAGTGGTTGAACCAGAAGTCGAGCCAGTTGTCGAACCAGTGGTTGAACCAGAAGTCGAACCAGAAGTGGGGACTGTTTCAGTCCTAGATAATGTAGTGAATAATCTAAACAAATTATCTTTACATAAACAAAAAATGAATTCTATCATACATCAACGTAAAAAGAGAACCTTTGTAAAACAATATCGTAATGTATCGTTTAAACTTTTTTAATAAAATGGTGTTGTAATTCGCTATAAATATGACTCATTTTGGATTCGTACAAGGATTGATAAAATTCTTTTTGTAAATTATATTCTTCTTCATTTATTTCACCTAAGTTAAAACGCCTTGTCAGCGATTGTTTTATTCTTGTAAACATTAATTTATGTTCAATATCTGAAACAATATGATGACAACATATACACAACATTTGACATTTATTAATTTCTTTATAAATGTCTTGTATACTTATTCCTTCGTTCACCATAGAACAAATACTTTTTTCTTTGTCAAACATATTCAAATGATCATAATGATATCTTTCATTTGGATCATTTTTTTTACATAAAACACATTGAACCTCGCGATAATTTTGTATATATCTCCACGTAGTTTCTCTAACATCTTTATGATTCGACCAACATACTTCACAAAGCACATTTTCTTTCCATATACGTATAGTATTACATTGTATTTCCAATATGATGTTTTTACATTCGTAACAGGTTCTTGATTTTTCATTCAATTGATTTAGATATATAGTAAAATCCATTTTTCTGTCTAACAATTCATTCATAGGAATTTCATTATATAAAGTTTTACATTGATGTAATGAAATATTAAATAACAATGAACATTCTGCCCAACAGTCATCCAATGTCTTATTTCCCAATACATTTTGAGACAATATATAGTTTTTTATTTTTTGTTTGAGTATATTATGCTTATTTATATTGACCATACAATAGACACTGGATACACCGTGTCCCAATTCGTTACATTGCTTACATACTTTTCGTGTTGGGTCTTTTTTGATACTATGTTTTAGTTCTTGTAATACAACTTCCATCATTAGAAATGATGTGTATAAATATTCGTCAATTTTAAAAATTGATTTAAATACATGTTTAAAAATGAAACATGACGAAACACAAAAATTTCATCGAACTCATTATGAATTCTAATGTGTTAGTAAATATGAAAGGAGATAAAATGGTAATACCGCAAGGCCAATTCAAATGGTATATTACAAAAACAGACTTTTCAAACGGAACCTCAGAATTTTATGTTATTTTTTCCAATAAAGAGAGTGTAGTTAAAAAAGACATCATTACAATGCGTGTTTATGTTTATGATGTAGCTGAATTAAAAAAACGAAAAGTATTAATATACAAAAATCATATACGATATAATTGGGGATTTATGAATTTTCGTTTTTCATAATTATTTACGCGTATTTTGTTTTGTGTGTTTCTTTCTTCTTGTAAAACCTTTCTTTCTTCTTGTAAAACCTTTCTTTTTTTTTGTAAAACCTTTCTTTTTTTTTGTAAAACCTTTCTTTTTTTTACGTGCGCCATTTTTATTTTCAGGACTATACTCGCCTGAAAAAATATAATTGATGGTTTCTTTTATAATTTTATTTGACATTAATTGCTCTTCAGTAACCCCTTGAAGATTACTTCTAATATAAGTAAATAACGCATCTCTGTTTTTTGATTTTATGGCTTGCTTGTTTCCTTTTATCCATTCTTGAATAAGTTCTTTTACTTTTTCTTCATCAAATGCGCCAATTAATAGATTTTCTATAATTGTATAGTCTTCTTTGTTTTTTTTAGTTAATGTACTATTTGCGTCGGTGATGGTAATCGTTCCACGCAATGATAATATAATTCGTTCAATCACGCCTTTAGCGCAACTGAGATTTTCTTTAAATCGATTGTATTCATATGCGCACGTTGAATCCTCCAAAAACGATTTTACATATTGATTACGGAAATTTTCCGGTTGCTGTTCCACATATAATAAAATAAGGCGAAGCATTAATAATTGTGGGTCCTTTAAACCTAAGTTAGGATGTAATCCCTCGATACGTTCAGCGTATAAAACATCCCAAGCTTCGCGTAAATTAGATACAGAGGTACCATCTTCATTTGTATAATACCCTTCGGGTTTTTCCGGCAAATTTTGGTCGCTTAATTCGTCTATCAATGAAATTATTTTTGTTTTTATAAATGTTTTTATGTCCATGGTTCCGTCTATACCAGTAGCTATTTTACTACTAAGAAAAGTATTTAATTCGTCTATTTGAGCGTCTGATATTTTTTCAAACACTTTATGTACTTCAAACGCATTTACATTACCTATATCGTATAAAAGGTCTGGGATATCATATAAAAGGATTGGGATATTCATATTCATTAACCAACCAGGTACAACCAAGTTTGGATTATTATTTAATGTCAATGTATTTAAGTTTGTTAAGTATTGAAATTGTTCAGGTAGTGTGGTTAGTTGGTTGTTCTTTAATGTCAATGTATTTAAGTTTGTTAAGTATTGAAATTGTTCAGGTAGTGTGGTTAGTTGGTTGTTCTTTAATAATAAAATACTTATTTTTCTCAAATCACCGATGCTTTCAGGTAAAGCGGTTAAAAGATTGTTTTCTAAAAACAAATTTTCCAAATTATTTAATTTCCCAATTCTCGCTGGTAATGTGGTTAGTTGATTATTCATTATTATTAAACTTTTTAAAAGGGTTAAATTACACATGCTTTCAGGTAACATCGTTAATTTATTATCTTGTAAAGATATTTTTTCCAAAAGAGTTAAACTACCGATGTTTTCCGGTATTTGAATCAGCCGATTATTATTCAATTCTAAAATTTTTATATTGATTAAATTATCAAAACTTTTAGGTAGCGTTACTAACATGTTATATGTTAAAAACAATTTCTCTAATTTTACTAAATTGCCAAAACTTTCAGGTAGACTACTTAATTGATTATTATTCAGTAACATATTTTTTATTTTGACTAATTGTCCTATGTTTTCAGGTATAGTGGTTATTTTATTATTTCTTAAACTTAAATTTGTTAAGTTAGATAAATTTACAATCGTTTCAGGTAATTCATTTAAATTATTGTCGTCCAATATTAAAAAGGATAACTTTTTTAATTCTCCAATGCTTTCAGGTAAACGTGTGAGTATATTTGAACGAATATCTAAATTTTCCAAATGGATTAAATTTCCAATACTTTCAGGTAATAAAAATAATTTATTATCACCCATTGTTAAACTTCTTAATTTTGTTAAATTACCAATACTATCTGGTAAACTTACAATTTTATTATTTTTTAAAGATAATATTTGTAAATTATCTAACTCAGATATAATTTCAGATAAAGTATCTAATTGATTATTATCTAAATATAATTTTTTTAACTGAATTAAATTTAACAGACTTGGAGGTAATGTAGTTAAATTTTGTCCCGATAAAACCAATTTACTCACATTTGTATTTCTTTGCTTATCCCAAGCATCAAAATTTTCATAGTTCCATATTTCTGTCATTATATATATATCATTATAAATTCTTTTTTTTTGTAGAGCCTTTCTTTTTTATTGTTAGACCTTTTTTTTTCTTGTTAGACCTTTTTTTTTGTAGCAAGTTTTGTTTTTTTTTTCTTAGTCGTAATGTGTTGATTTTACGTGCACCATTTCTATTTTCAGCTTTACCGCTTGGTACGCTTGGTTTATTTTTGACCGCTACATTTTCAGGGCTGTAGTTACCATCAAAAATATAATCAATAGTTTCTTTTATAATTTTATTTGACATTAATTGTTCTACTCTAACATCTTGAAGATTACTTCTAAGATAAATAAATAACGCATCTCGGTTATTTGATTTTATGGCTTGCTTGTTTCCTTTTATCCATTCTTGAATAAGTTCTTTTACTTTTTCTTCATCAAATGCGCCAATTAATAGATTTTCTATAATTGTATAGTCTTCTTTGTTTTTTTTAGTTAATGTACTATTTGCGTCGGTGATGGTAATCGTTCCACGCAATGATAATATAATTCGTTCAATCACGCCTTTAGCGCAACTGAGATTTTCTTTAAATCGATTGTATTCATATGCGCACGTTGAATCCTCCAAAAACGATTTTACATATTGATTACGGAAATTTTCCGGTTGCTGTTCCACATATAATAAAATAAGGCGAAGCATTAATAATTGTGGGTCCTTTAAACCTAAGTTAGGATGTAATCCCTCGATACGTTCAGCGTATAAAACATCCCAAGCTTCGCGTAAATTAGATACAGAGGTACCATCTTCATTTGTATAATAACCTTCTGGTTTACGTTGTAAACGTTGGTCGCTTAATTCGTCTATCAAAGCGTCTATTTTTGTTTTTATAAATGTTTTTATGTGTATAGTTTCATCAATGTCGTTAGTTATTTTATTAAGAAGAAAATCATTTAATTCTTCTACTTGTTCGTCTGATATTTTATTAAACACGTCGTGTACTTCAAACGGATTTACATCTACATTATTTACGTCATAATGTATAAAACGAATATTCATTTGTCTTAACCAATCAGGAATAAATAAATTTGGATTATTCGTCAAAACTAATGTTTCTAAATTCGTCAAATTACTTATGCTTTCAGGTATTTGTGTCAATTGGTTATTTTTAATATCCAATACTTTCAAATTTGTCAAATTACCTATTCTTAGCGGTAATCGTGTCAATTGATTATTTTGAATATACAATTTTTGTAAATTAGTTAAATTACTTATCCTTTCAGGTAATTCTGACAATTTATTATTTGCAATAGCCAGTATTTGCAAATGAGTTAAATTACCTATTCTTAGCGGTAATTGTGACAATTGATTATTATGAATATACAGCATTCGCAAATTAGTTAAATTAGTTATACTTTCAGGTAATTGTGTCAATTGATTATTTTCAATATACAATTCTTGTAAATTAGTTAAATTAGTTATACTTTCAGGTAATTCTGACAATTCATTATATCCAATATCCAGCATTTGCAAATGAGTTAAATTAGTTATACTTTCAGGTAATTCTGACAATTCATTATTTCCAATATCCAATTTTTTTAATTTTCTTAATTTTCCAATATGTTTAGGTAGTTGTGTCAATTCATTATCTTTAATATCTAACATTTGTAAATTTGTTAAATTACATATGCTTTCAGGTATTTGTGATAATCGATTAGAAGATGTAAATAACTGTTCTAAATTTTGTAATCCACCAATACTTACCGGTAATAATGTTAGTTCATTTGATTCAATATATAAACTTCGCATTTTTTTTATATTACCAATATTTTCCGGTAATAATGTCAATCGGTTTAAATTGACATTCAATATTTCCAGCTCTATTAAATTACCAATACTTTCAGGTAATTGATTTAACCAATTATCTTCAATATCCAATTGTTGTAAATGTATTAAATTACCTATACTATCAGGCAATTGACCCAACTCATTATTTCTAATATCCAATTGTTGTAAATGTATTAAATTACCTATACTATCAGGCAATTGACCCAACTCATTATTTCTAATATCCAATTGTTGTAAATGTATTAAATTACCTATACTATCAGGTATAGTAGATAATTCATTATTCGCTAAATTAAATGATATAACATTTTGTAATTCTTTATTAAATTCTAAGTCATCTAATTTTTTTAAATCTTCTATTTCCCATGTATTCATTATATACAATGAATATTAAATTTAATATTGTAAAGTGGTATTTTATGTGAATTAAAGACAACTTTCATACTACATAAATGGAAAACGAAACATTAACTCAAACCGACATCATTTGGAATTTTATATATGATATGTTTGGTTTGAATATACCTAACAAAAAATGCTTTTATGATAACGATAATATTGAATATTTTGGCGAATGGCGTTATAATATGAAAAATGGAGAAGGAAAGTCATATTATAAAAATGGAAATATTATGTACGACGGAACTTGGAAAAACAATATGTATAATGGTTATGGTGTGGAATACTATGAAAACGGAAACATATCTTATCGCGGCGGTTGGGATTATAATAGACGAACCGGAAATGGCGTCTATTACAGCGAGCATGGGTCAAAATATGACGGGAATGGTTCATATGAAGAAAATATAGAATTTTACGACGATGAAATATAAATTAAAAATTGATTTATTATAATGAAACACATAAACATATGGATTTCTCAAGCACACAACAAATTGCCTATGACCATTACTTGAATGGAGACAACGTATTTATTACCGGGCCTGGTGGAACCGGTAAATCATACTTTATTAAAAAAGTATATGAAAACGCGAAAAAACGGAACTTAAATGTAAGTGTTACCGCAATGACTGGATGTGCTGCGTTATTATTAGATTGTAATGCTAAAACGATCCATTCGTGGGGAAGTATTGGTCTAGGCACTGACCCAATCGAAATGATTCAAAGTCGCATTGTAAAATATCGCAAACGAGATATATGGTTAAATACTGATATTTTGATTATAGATGAGGTATCAATGATGTCGTGTGAATTATTCGAATTGTTGTTTAAAATTGCTCAACATTTTAGACGTAATAAAAAACCATTTGGAGGTATTCAAGTGATATTTTCTGGCGATTTTCACCAGTTACCACCTGTAACCAAAGATAGTGCGTTTTGTTTTGAATCGTTGTTATGGGAAGAATGTTTTAAACATAGTGTTATATTGAAAGAAAACTTTCGACAAACAAGCGACCCTGTATATCAAGTCATATTGAATGAAATTCGTGAAGGCGTTATAAGTAAACAAAGCAAAGATATTTTGAACACGTGCTTGAATAAACCACAATTAGATAATGTGTCACCTACATTATTGTACCCAGTAAAAAGGTTATCAGAACAAGTAAACATAAGTGAACACGTTTGTTTGGAAGGTAAAGAACATATTTTCAAAATGAAATACATCGAACCTCCTAATAAGAAAATCGAAGAAGAATTGATAAAACAAAAAAAAAATATGATTGTGGATGAATCACTACGATTGAAAGTAGGGTCTCAAGTGATGTGTATTATTAATTTAGATCAAGACAATGGTATCGTAAATGGAAGTCAAGGCAAGGTCGTTGGATTTGACAATAATAATCATCCAATGGTTAAATTCTTTTATAAAAATACGTCTCGTATAATTTCGTACCATACATGGCACAATGCCACGTATGGTACTAACGGTATTCAACAAATACCTCTTATTTTATCATGGGCAATTACCATTCACAAATCACAAGGCATAACATTAGAATATGCGAACATAAATATTGGTTCAAATATTTTTGAATGTGGACAATCGTATGTGGCACTTAGTCGCGTAAAATCATTAGAAGGTTTATATATTCAAGGATTAGATTTTAGTAAAATCAAGGCAAACCCTAAAGTATTGAGATTTTATGAAAATTTAAGTGTTAATCTTACGTGAAGGAATTTTAGAAGATACTAGATAAATAGAATTTTCGGTCATAATAATATATTCTTCCGCGACTTTAAAAATTTTAGAAATAGGGCTCGTATATTCTTCTTCGCTTCTTACCAATATTTTTTCATCGTTTTCGCGTACACCAATGAGTACATTGGACGAATGAGAATCCATCCAATAATCTAACATAATCGGTTTATCTTCTTTACATGCTAATTTACACGCATTTATTAAAACTTTTTGACTAGGAATAGGCATAGTATCGCTCATATGAATTATTGATATTTTTTTCTTTTTATGTATTTTACGCAATAAATATCGTTTTGTATATTTTTTTTTTAGGTTTAATGATTTTTTCAATTGTATTTTGTTGATAAATTTGCGCAAAGTTTGCGTTTAATATATCTTTGATATATTCATAAATCATAAACAATTCTTCATTTTCGCATTTACCAACAATCAAAATACTGCCTGTCCTAAATATCATAAACGATATTTCCCGCTTATCTTCTAAACGATATTTACATTGAATTCCCGGATAACTACACGAATCAAATGAACATTTTATACCATATTCTTTTTTCAAAATTCGAAATAGATTTTCACGATGTATATAATAATTACAATTGAAATTCGAGTTCACCAATATGGTTTCACGTTTTTCTATGATTTCTTCTATAATACTACTATAATATGGTTGTAATAAATACTTAATTTTTTCCACCGCAATATCTAAAACTCTGTCATCTTGTATTCCGGGTATTCCTACTTTCCCAGAATTAAATAATTTAAGATGAAGTTCTCTGTATTTGCCTTCAAACAAGATGCGATAAATAATCACAAAACAATTGTAAAATGCGCTCTTTGATTTTTTTTTGTAATTGACTACATCTTTTTTGGAGAAACCAATACTTACTTTTCTTACATCTTTAAATTTTATCCGGCCGTTTGGTGTATCAAATTGATTTAAAATTTTTACATCGACAGGCAATGTAATGTGCTTTATATTTTCTTCAAATTGTTGAACTTCTTCTCTGTCTTTTAAATTAAATTTCATTTGTTTTTTTATAATACCTTCATCGATAGTATCGTAAGATATCATATTTAATTTCCAAAAAATATCGTGTAAATCGATGTTTATATTAAAATACAATATTTTTGTTTTTGTAGAAATAACAATGTCTCCACATAAAGGGACTTCTTTTGGAACCATATCCGTAGTTTCTTTTAAAACACTTGTGTTTTTCATAAAATTTTCCCATTGTTCTTCCAACATCTAATTATCCTAGATGTATCTTTATAAATCAATTTTGTATATATAAAAAATGCTTAAAAAACACTTTATCCAAATACTCCAGTCGACAACCTTGGTTTAATATATCTTTCATATAAATCAATAATTGACTATCTATCTTATATTGGGTTAATATACACATAAATATTTTTATTAAAAAATCCTTAGGATAAAATGGTTTTATTTTATTTTTTAATAAAGAAAAAGAATATTGGTGGCAAATTTTTTGTATAGTTTTTTCTTGAATAAAGTCACATTTTATATAATGATAACTTTGTAAAGCGTTGACCATACAACGAATATCTGGATAATAATTATAAATAATCGTCTCCAATGTATTGCTTGAAATATCTATTTTTTCTCTTTGAATAATATGGTTCAGATAATCATTATAGTTCGACAAATTATAAAAATGTATAGTTAAACATTTATTACGCAATGGTTGTATAAGTTTACTTATATAATTACAAATTAAGAAAAATCTTACATGTTTATAGTGGTTCAATAATAACAACAATGATTGTTGAGCTTGTTTTGTCATAGAATCTACTTCATCTAAAATGACAAACTTCAACTCACTATTGGTAAAAAACCCGTGACTCTGAACAAAATTATAAATAGTATTACGTATAATATCTACCCCTCGGTCATCAGACGCGTTTAATTGTATAATATTGTGTTTCATAGCATATTTTGTTTTTATTTTTTCCAACAAACAATTGATGGTGGTGGTTTTCCCTGTTCCAGGTGGACCATACAATAACATATGTGGAATAAACAAAGTATCCACCATATTGTCCAACATAATTTTATAATGGTCATCCAAAACAATGGAGCATAAATCCGTTGGTCTATATTTTTCGATCCATGGGTTCATTTATTACATTAGTAAAACTATTTAAATCAATATTACTCATTTGTTTATGACGGAAGAAGTAAAAATTCCCAAAAAAAGAGGACGCAAACCCAAAGGTGGCAAAATTGTAGAAATAAAAGAAAAAACAAATCAGCAAAAGGAAATGATTCAATCTATTATTTTACATTTAAAGTGTAAAAAAAGTGAAATTATTAAACCTGAAATGGATACAAATATATACAATATTGAACCTTACGCAAAAGAAAGTATTCAATATGAAATTATTCCCCATAATCCTGAAAAGGAAAAAACGAAGGATGATTATTCAAAAGATAAAAAAGACGAAAAAGATAAAAATATAATTTACGATAAATTAAGTGAATTAGAAAAAAACTTACACGCAAACAATATACATAATAAATCAAATTGTTTTTGGTGTACGTGTCCTTTTGATACACCCATTATTCATATTCCCATTATGAAAATGAAAGATCAATATAATGTATATGGTTGTTTTTGTAGTCCTGAATGTGCGACAAGTTATTTGTTCAATGAACCTATAGTAGAGACAATTAAATATGAAAGATATCAAATGTTGAATTATTTATATGGTAAAATTTATAATTACAATGAAATTATAAAAATGGCACCTTCGCCTTATTATACATTAGATAAATATTATGGCAATTTAAATATACAAGAGTATCGTAAGTTGTTGAAATATGACCGATTGTTATTATTCACAGAAAAACCTTTGACGAAAATTTACCCTGAACTACACGAAGACAATACACGATTTGAACCTCTTTATAATCATAAAATTATAATGAAAAAAAACGCGCCCATTAATAAAAAAAAACATATAGAATCGGTGTTTCAGTTATAAGTTCGATTTAAATCTTCTTCGTAATGTTCTGTAGATACAATGATTTCCGGTAATATTGGAACCAAAAAAGAAGAGTGATACATTTCTTTTTTATCATTTTCTTGTGTATATATTAAATACATATTTCGTGTTTTTATAAAATTTAAAATAATTGAAACAGATGCTTTGTTTCTTAATTTAACTTGTTGTCCAATTTTAAATATAGTATATATATAATGGAAGAAAAGGGAACAACAATGATATTACACGCGTTAATTCTTGGGGTTTTATTATACTTATTTATGTTTTTTATATTAGGACAAAAACAAGCCGTCGCAGAAAATAGAAGTATATTATTCGCGTCGTTTATTCTAGTTTATATGATATTATTTGGGCATGGATTACCAACCAAATTAAATAAAAATATATAAATACAATGAAATTTATGAATAAAAAGAAGTATTTTTTTTTAAAGTATCTACGCGTTTACGATTATTAAATGTATAAGGCTTCCATTTTTTGTAGACGGGTAAATAAATACACGTGACATAATATGTATCTTCTTCATATTCAACTATGGTATCGGATTCATCGTCACTATATTCTATATTTTTATAATTTTTTTTATGTTTAAAAATCTTTCGTAATAAATAATTTGTTTTAATATCATTCACATAAGCATTCCCATAATAATATACTTCATTATCATTCATAACATAAAGACAATATACTTCGCTTAGTTCGCGGTGTTTGCTTATGATGAAATGACCATATGAATTCGATAATTTATATAATTTAGCATTTGGTGTAAATTGTAAAATACCATATACGTTATAACTCAATTCGCTTGCCGAAAAAATAGGTTCTTCATTGCTCATAAAAGGTAGTTTGAAGTTATATACACCACTTACATTCGATACGTTTATATAATGGTCTAATAAATGTTCTATTTTTTTGTAAATATCTTTATGTTTATGTTGTAATGGTTTGTTTTTATACAACATTATTTTTTCTACGATAAACACATGGTCGATTAGAGTACCATATAATTGTGTACCTAATGTGAGTATCGGGTCAAATGCTACATATATATGTTTATGTATTTTACGCTCAATGTCGTATAAAATACATAATGGTTTATTATTTTCTTCTTTGAATGTAGCCATAAATTTAGGTCCGCAAGGAATAAAAACACTAGTGGTCTTCGACGAAGATAACACATTACTATGTTGATACATTATATATATGATTTATTTTTGTCTTTAAGTAATAGCAATGATTCAGATAATTCCGCAATATTTTCTTCTACATCAGGGACTTCTTTTGTGAAATATTGTAAAATATCCATATTCAAGTAATATAACATAAAATGGATACATAAAAGTAAACCAAGTGTATATAATATAATCATATAAACGGCGATTATATTATTTCTTGGATAAAAACGAAAATAATGATTCCAACAGGGCTTCGTCGACTTTCGTTTGTTTTGTTTCAAAATAAATGCTTTCTTGGTTCATATAACTATGTTTTATTAGAGACAAATTATAATCCACGATATATGTTTCAAACGTTTCTTTTAGTGATGTATGTTCGTATGGTATATGGGTGTATATTTCGTCATAATGATATACATTGTCTTCTACTAAAATAACTCTATTTTTATAGTTTAATTCATAATATTTTTCTTGGATCGTATTTTGTTTTCTCCATTTTTTTTGTTTGAATAAAAATATTCCACTTGGACTATAAATCACTTCTTGTGTATACGATTTACTCATTTCTAATTCAATATTATCCATAGCATAATTTTGAATAAATAATTTCATTATTATTATTATTTGAAAAGGTTTAAATAATAATAATAATATACAATAATGAAAAATGTTATTATCATACGAAAATCCGGAACAGTATTAAGTAGAAGTGTGGAGTCAATGGACGAGTTGTATAAAGTTTCCGGTTATAAAAACAATAAAGATTTTATTTTATTATATACGTGGACCAACGAAGACAATAGTTACGAATTATGGGGTAAAACAAAGGGCAAAGCTGGTCAAGAAAATAAATATGAATTACCACATCCACATGAAAATAGTTTATTTTTTGGGACATTATGTCTTCTAAACAAAGATGGCGATTTGTCTCTTAGTGAATGGGTGGAATGGTATAATAAAAAAATGGGCGGAGATTATGGCGTGGACGATGATGACGAAACACGCAGCGAAGACACCGAAACCTATTCAGATAGTGAATACACAAAAGAGGGGTATTTAAAAGACGATTTTGTTGTAGAATTAAAAGAAGAATTATACGACTAAAAATACTCATCTAATATGTGTTTATTTCTGGTCGCATCACTATAACCTAACATATATAATTCGTAAATACTATAGTTTCTTTTCAATAAACAATATCCTGGTATATTGTAACGATTAAATCGTTTGAATATTTTATAATTCAAATATAATATTTTTTTTGATATACCAACATTTCTTTTGTAATAAGGATATAATAAACCACCATCTACGCAACATTGACCATTGTAAAAATAAAATAAATCGCGATACGTTATAAATGGAATAAAGGAACTGGATATACAACAATTGGTCATGTCTTTTAAATTTAAAAAATGGTCATAACCTACTAATTTATTATAATCCATAGTAACCGCAATATATTTTTGAGATGTATCAAACATATTTATATCAAATATCTTATGAATTAAATCGACGGTTTTGTTTAATAAATAAGGTATAGGCATATTCCCATTTAAATTTAATTTAAACAATTCGCGAAGAAACAAAACGTCATATTGTTTATCAAGAGACAAGAATATAGAGTTCAAAGCACCTGCTGAAAATCCGATTGTTTTTTTTGATTTTATATTATAATTATTTTTTATAAAATGACATATGCCCAAAACATAAAACCCCAATAATCCACCAGGAGACAAAATAATATCAGGGTCTTTTATAACTCGCATTCTAGGTTTATTCATTTTATATAATAATATAAACATCACACATAAAGCCAACATTATTATATATTATATTCTTTTCTTTATTCAAAAATTGATTTAAATATGTATATATATACTCTATATGATTATTACAGAACCAGAAGAATTTAGAAAACGTATTGTTCAATATATTTTTAACTTTATGAGTGACGATGTATCCAGTAAAAATATTGAAAAAAATATATATAATTATTGTATTCATAGTTCAAATAAATACAATATTACAAAAGCATGGGACAACCATTTGTTTGTTATTTTATATTTAGATAAATTTAAAGTTATTCGTCAATGTTTAAAAGAAGAAAAGATATTAAATTCTCTTAAAGAAGACCCCGATTTTTGTAAAAATATTTCTTTCAAAAGCGAACAAGATTTATATCCAGAATATTGGAAAGAAATGACAGAAGATAAAAAAACACGTGTAGATAATAAATATTTTCCAAAAATAAAAGCGTCTACGGATAAATTTAAATGTGGCAAATGTAAATCAAAAGAATGTACTTATTATCAATTACAAACACGTTCGGCAGATGAACCGATGACAACATTTGTGACTTGTATTAGTTGCGGTAATCGCTGGAAATGCTAAATAATTTCTAAATCTTTTAAGTTCCAATACTCAAATGAACCGTTTGGTATAGGTCGTTTTAATATAAATGGTATTTTTTTTTGTTTTAATTCTTCTTCAGCAATTAAATGTTTATCCAAAATCATATTTTGGATATTTATAAATGGTTTTGAGCCACGATTTAATTGATTTACCCTCAATCCTATGAGTTTTGCTTTTTCATATTTACTTAATAATGGATAAGTAACATGTAAAGGATCATCTATATTACCTTTATCGTCGCGTGTAATCAATGATAAATTGTACATTTCATCAAATGATAAATTATTTTCTTCTGGATGATACGTATTGATGTATGTTTTATTATTCTCAAATACATTAAAGTCTTCACTTAAATATTCGCTATTGGTTGTATCATCCACATCATTGTCCAATAAAGATGGTTCTTCTTGTTCTTCCATATCTTCTTCTTCTTCTTCGTATTCTTCTTCTGTTTCGTCGTCTTCTTGACCATCTAAATCTTCGACTTCTTCTTCTTCATCCGATGCTTTGTAAGTTTCTTCTTCGTCGCTCATATATTAATGATGTATTATTATTTTTAAATCAATTTTATGGTTTCCAAGACGAATCACAAACACAACACATATACATATATTTTAAGTTTTCTTCATCATATCGGTAATAAATCACCTTTTTTTGGGTTTTATCTGTATTGGTTTCACATGTTTCATTCGGACATTTTATCGATGTTGAAAAAGGTATGGTTGGGTCATATTTCAAATAAGGGTTTATATCTTGCTCAGAAAATTCGTGTTTATTATAAGTGACCTCTTTTATACATTCCAGTTTTTCTTGTTCTTTTGTATTACCACATTTCTGACAATAATATTTCAAGGTCATGTCGTCATTTATTTTTAAATAAAACATGTTGTCGCATACTTCACAAAACTTCATTAATACAATATAACAATACTTTTTTAATCAATTTTAGACAATTCATTATAAACCATAGATAATAATTGTCTCAATTTAGAATAATCTATTTCGCAATACATATTATAAATGTTAGTCATTTCATTGGTGCGTGGTTTATCAAGGTTCATTTCGTTATATGTTTTTAAAAAATATTCTTTTATATTTGGATAAAACACTTTAAAACATTCTTCTAAGTGGTCCACATTTAAACATCTTAATATGGATACTTCTATATTTCTATAATGTATAATTTTATTATAAGGGGGTATGTCTCTATGTCCTACATGTATTCCTGGTTCATTCAATAAAGGATTTTCATTCAATAAAGTAGACAAGCATAATAATATCGTACGCAACGATTGACACGAACTCCATTTTTCGCCCGGCCAAGTATTTAATAACGACAAACAAACATAACCATTGATATATAAATTTGGATTAAATCTGGTTTTTCCATCGTATGTTTTAAATATAACTTTAGGTGGAACAAATGGATAATCTTGTGTAAAATGAATTTCAAAAAAATAAAATCCGTGTTCATATGGTGTATCTTTGGGGCCAATAATCATAACATATCCTACATTATTTAAATCTTCATGTGGTGCGTAGATAATATTATCAATGGGGTCACTCATAATATCTTTTACGTCCAACGCAATGCGTTTTGTGGAAATATTCATTCATATATCATATAGGTATTCTTTATTATAAAATTGATTTAAAATTAAATTGTAGCTTTATTACATGGACAACTTTATGAAGAAATATGCGTCTAAAGACAAAACGCTTTACAATTATACAAAAATTGGAAGCGAAAAACTCAGTATTTATGGCGGGTGTTATTATGTCCCACCAGATAAAAAAACAGAATTTTATAATGCTTACAAAAAATCTGTTTTAAAAGACAATCACGAAGCCTATTATACTGAAAAACAACTTTCGGAAGGCCCGTTGTTGATTGATTTAGATTTTAGGTTTTCTGCTCTTGTGGACGAACGTTGTCATAGTACAAATGATATTATAAATTTGACTCAATGTATGTTTCATATTTTGAGTGAAATGAAACAAATGAACGACTCACCTATTATGTGTTATGTATTTGAAAAACCGAATGTAAACACATCCAATGAAGATTTGACAAAAGATGGTATTCATATTGTAATCGATGTTAAAATGGATTTAATCGAGAAAATACTATTCCGTGAAAAATTAATGAAACAAATCGTGGATGTATTTGAACAATTACCATTGACCAACACGTGGGACCAAGTTGTAGACGAAGGCGTTATGAAAGGGTCTGTGAATTGGCAATTATATGGGTCCCGTAAACCAGGCAACGAATCTTATAGTTTATGTTATGTATTTAAAGGTGAATATAATCAAGGATGGACTATGGAACAAATTGAAGTAGATGAACAATATATTTGGGATAATTTCCATTGTTTTAGCGCGCAAAACGAAGAATTGGTTATTTTACAACAAAATGATAAAATAAAGGAAGAGTACAATAGAACCAAACAATTGCGTGAGCAAGGTAATAAATTTAAACAAGTAAAATTAATAGGCAATCATACAATGAAACCGTTGTATGAAATCAACGACGAAGAAACATTAGACGCGCATATTAAACAGTTCATAGATAATATATTAATCGATGAACAACATATAAAAGATACGCATCATTATTGCCTTTTGTTAGACGATAGTTTTTACGGCGAAGGAAGCTATAATAAATGGGTGAAAGTCGGAATGGCTTTAAAAAATACGAGCCCTAAATTATTTATCACGTGGGTAAAATTAAGCAGTAAAAGCGCTATTTTTGAATGGGATAGTATTTCAGATATGTATAATAAATGGTCTAGTTTTAAACAAGACGATAGTTTGACACATCGGTCGATTATTTATTGGTGTAAAGAATCCAATAACGATGGATATTTAGAAGTGTTTAACCAAAGTATTCAAAAATATATTCATTATTCGTTTCACCATAACACAGATTATGATATTGCGAATGTTTTATATCAACTTTACAAAGAATCATTTGTTTGTGTAAGTATTAAAAGCAATATATGGTATGAATTTGATGACAATCGCTGGATTGAAAATGATAGCGGCATCAGTTTGCGAACAAAATTATCAAGCGAAATATATAACTTGTTTTTCAGGTTTGTAAAAACATTAGAACGCCAAACCGACGACAATGAAGAAAAAAAAGAAAATTCTTCCAAGTTTTCTAAAATATCCAAAACATTAAAGACAACCAACGATAAAAATAATATTATGAAAGAATCCAAAGAAATATTTTACGATAGTGCTTTTTATAAAATGTTAGACTCAAAACCATATTTAATCGGTTGTAGAAATGGTGTAGTTGATGTACAAAACAGACTATTCCGTAAAGGTATACATTCAGATTATATTCATAATACGACAAACAACGACTATTATCCACTCGAATATTATAAAGAAAAGAGTCCGGATGTTATTGCTGAAATTGATGAATTTATGTATCAATTATTTCCTGAAACTGAATTAAGGGAATATATGTGGGAACATTTGGCGTCAGCAATCATTGGAACCAATCAAAATCAAACGTTCAACATTTATTTGGGGGTAGGTGCGAATGGTAAAAGTAAATTGGTGGAATTGATGGGTAAAGTCTTGGGCGACTACAAAGGAACCGTCCCAAGTACGCTTATTACCCAAAAAAGAACAAGTATTGGAAATACATCGTCAGAAGTACATCAACTTATAGGAAAACGATATGCGGTGATGCAAGAATTAAGTAAAGGGGACACAATAAATGAAGGTATTATGAAAGAAATTACTGGCGGAGACCCGATTCAATGTCGTGCTTTATTTAAAGATAGTGTGACATTTATACCACAATTCAAGTTGGTAGTATGTACAAATACGTTATTTGATGTAAAAAGCAATGATGACGGAACGTGGCGCCGTATTCGTGTATGCGAGTTTAAATCTAAATTTACAGAAAATCCTTACAACGATAAATTATTCCCAAAAGAATATTATCCATATCAATTCAAGATTGATACAAAATTAGATGAAAAATTTGAATATTGGGTGCCTGTATTCTTTAGTATGTTAGTACAAGTAGCATTTGAAACGCAAGGTAAAGTAAAAGACCGACCTTGTGTTTTGGAACCCACCAACAAATACAGAGATGGACAAGATATTTTGTTGGATTTTTGCCAATCCAATATTGTTGAAGAGCCGTGTGATTCGGGTAATTTAAAGATTGGTATAGTAAATGATGTATTCAAACAATGGATGATCAATGAATATGGTAAAAACGCAACAATTTCAAACAAAGAATTGCGCGAATATATGGAAAAGAAATATGGTAAATATCCTAAAGCAGGGTGGTCCAATATTCATATTATGGAAGAAGAATGTTAATCATCGTTCATAAATGCGTTTTTAGGGAGTACATCTTCTGCGCGACTAAAGATAAAATGAATTATATAATCTCCACCTTTAAACACATAAGGATAAATAAAAATAGGCAAAACAAAAAGAAATAAATAAATGAATATATTCGAAGTTATATTTAATTTTGAGTTACTAAACAATAAAAGTATAATTGTGAGTAAAAGCAAATAATATGCCCAATTCATATAATAATTGTATAATTGTAAATTGTCTTCTTCTAAACTCCTATATTGCATTTTTCTTATGTCCAAGTCTGGATCTTTGGAACTAGATGAATTATAAGAAGTGGAATAATTTTGCTGATCTATGTTTTCCAAATAGGTCAATGTATTTATTTTATCCACAACATTTTCTTTGGAGACGTTTTCTGCCAATGTCTTTACATGTGTTTCACACATATTTGTGATGGATTTGTCTATTTTTTTTTCTCTTTGTTTTAAATATTCATCGTATTTTGATTTCCATTCTTTTTTACCATAAAAATTCAGAAATACTTTTTGTTCTATTGTATCTAATTTGGAATGAAAATCTTGCCCTGATGTAATTTTTAATTTATAGTCTTTAAAATCCAATTCATTTTTTTCGTCTGTACTAATGTCCGGTTTAGGCGCAACCATACCATATGGTGTACCCGCAGGTACGTCGCAAATTAAATTTATATCTTCCACGATTCGTTTCGTTTCATTTTGATTGAACCCTAATCCTATAATATTTACGCTACGCTCATTTTCCGTCATATACTCATAATTGTACAATGAATATTTTACAACAATGAGACATAAAAAAATAATCAATATAAGGTTCATTATAATTATAGAATATAATCTATTTGGTTAATAAGTAATAAGAATAAAATAAAACAATAAAAATAGATAGTTTGAAAATAATATAATAAAAATTTTTAGAATATAGTTCTAAGGATTTTTCATTCATTGAACGAAACGTTAACTCGTCTTTTTGTGATGATAAACTATAAGTTGGGTCTTCTTGACTGGACGCTAATTTTTTTAAAACGTGGTCTATAGTAGCTTGAACACACGTATTTATTCTTGAAAAATCATCATCGTTATCCATTGCCTCTAATTCTAGATTATATTGTCTTGAAGTTTTATTTATCTCACACGACATTATAAATAAACAATATTATCCTATACAAACTCTATAAAATTCATTTTCAAATGAAATTTTATCATAACGAATGATTTTACATACGTCGCCTGGTCTTAAAAATATTGCGCAAGCAACTGGGTCAAAACGACTGATTTGTGGCATTTGACTATCGTCTTTTATGTTAAATCTTTTGTATAATTCGATTTTTTCAGTTGGGTTTAACTTAATATGTTTCGGTACATATGAATGTTCTAAAATATTGTATTGTAATTGTTGAATTTTATAAATATTCACATAATAGTCATAATATTTAGAACGTAGCAAATCGTGAATGGTACTTGTGGAATAATCTTTGGTTAAGATCAACAAAGTATCTTGTTTTCGTAAATTTTTTACGCTTGAAATTTCTTTCTCTAAATTGGTCTTGTTAAAATTACTCGAACTATAACAATAAATTAAATAAACGGTTGGCTCGTCTTTTAGTTCGCTATGAACAAATGGGAACATTACTGTTTCTTTACGAATTTTATTCAAATCTATTTTTTTATTGGTTTTATATTGTATTAATTTTAAATAATGTTTCATTTGTTCAAAGGATTTAACAATCATTTCTTCTTCGATTTTATCGCTCATTAATAATATATAATATAGTATTTTAATTCAATTTTATGAATTATTTATTTGTATTGTTTTTATGTTATTGTTTTCTAATGGAGTTTCTGTAAGTTCGTCTTGGTTACTATTTTCGGTCTGAATTACCGACGCGGATACTTCGTTGTTTTGAAACCCATCGCTCAATGGAACATCATTATTTTGAAACCCATTGCTCAATGGAACATCATTATTTTGAAACCCATTGCTCAATGGAACATTATTATTTTGAAACCCATTGCTCAATGGAACATCATTATTTTGAAACCCATTGCTCAATGGAACATCATTATTTTGAAACCCATTGCTCAATGGAACATCATTATTTTGAAACCCATTGCTCAATGGAACATCATTATTTTGTTTACCGATTATTTCATTTAATTTTGTAATTTGTTCGGTTTCACTGGTTATATCAGGTGAGATATAGTCTTCTATATCGTCTAATTCAATTATATTTTCTTTTTTCGGTTCAACCACTTCATTTTGAATATTTTCTTCTAAGTCGTTTATTTCATCTTCTTGTGGTTCGACCACTTCATTTTGAATATTTTCTTCTAAGTCGTTTATTTCATCTTCTTGTTCTACATTATTTTTATTTACAAGTCGAATATTAGACAAAGCATTTATGTTATCACTTGTAATGAGACGCATTTGTACGTTGATTGAAGTTAATTCTTGCATCAATAGTTTAAAACTATAAGGGATGTCAACAATACTGAATTCTTTACCATATTTTGTAATTAGTGTCGGTTTGGCTGTTTCTTCTGTCAATTCATATTCAATTGGACCATCTGCCAGCAAACTATAAAAGTAATTTTGTTGTTTATGATACAACCCAATGGTTCCGCTTTGATTACATATTGCCATTTTATATTCGTCGCCACGCTTCATCATAGAATCTTTTAAAAATCCGCTCATCCCATGCGATATAACACCGTCACGTTCCATTTCTCCAATACGCAATCCACCGTCATTTGCTCGTCCGTGATTGGTTTGTCTCGTTAGCAAATCTCTTTGACCGGTGGCTCTATAATTTATTTTATCTTTGACCATATGTTTCAATCGCATGTAATACGTTGGACCCATAAAAATCTCACTTGTGATTTGTTCTCCAGTTAACCCATTGTATAAAATTTCATTGCCTTCGGATTGATATCCTAATTTATTTAAATGATTTCCTATTTCTTCGTGTTTTGGGCCTTTGTTCAAAAACGCAGTGCTATCAGCGCTCATACCATTTACGCAACATAACTTGGCTAAAATGGTTTCGATTAATTGACCGATCGTCATACGACTTGGCAACGCGTGTGGGTTCACAATAATGTCTGGTTTTAAACCGGATTTTGTAAAAGGCATATTTTCTTCAGGTATAAGATTCCCAATGGTACCTTTTTGACCACATCTACTACAAAATTTGTCTCCAATGGTAGGGGCGCGGTCTTCGCGAATACGAACTTTTGCCAGTTTACGTCCGTCATTGTCATAAATGAACGTTTTATCTACATATCCAAGTTGTCCCTTTTTAGGTAAAATACTTGAATCATATATTTCATTGTTAATCATATTTACTTTACCAATGACCACCGTTTTATCGTCCATCAGTGTATTTTCTTCGATTAAACCGCGTTCATCTAATTTATTATAATTGTATCCCGGTTTTGTATCACGGGCCAATTCGTATTTGGATACTTGGTCAATTCTTTTTTCATTTTTACCAGCTTGCGTGATTTCGTCCATCGTTTCATACATATTGTAATACGTGGTTTTAAACAACCCTCGCTTTACAGCTGACTCGTTTATTAATATGGCGTCTTCTACATTATAAGATGTATGGCACATAATCGCTACAATAACATTTTCCCCATAGGGGTGTTGTTCTTCGTGAATATAATTAAAATAACGAGACCGAACAATGGGTTTTTGTCCATAGTTTAATACTATACCCATTTTATCAATACGATTTATAAAATTCGAATGGTATAAAGAGACGCCTTGTTTAGATTGACCACAACTGAATAAATTTCTAGGCAATTGATTGTTTTCTGGATATATAATTTGGTTACCCATAATACCAAACATCAAAGACGGGTGAATTTCTAAATGAGTATGTTGTAAAGTCGATTTCGTATAAGTCATCGCAATATAACACATATTAGTTTCTGAAGGGTCGATATATTCTAAATAACAATAATGCGATTTATCATCTTGTAAATCGGTGGGAACCACAAATGGTGTTTGTTTTATATCACTATGTATAAGACGTTTCCAAGTAAAATCTCGGTCATATGGAGCCATCATTAATTTTTCATTATGAAAATACATTAAAGGACGTAAAAGTCGCCCTTCGTCGCTAAAAATAAAAATCATTTTATCTTTGAATTGAATATTAATACTTATAGAATAATGTAAAATACCTAAACGGCGATACATAATAAAATCGTTCTTAAACTTAAGAGGGTCTTGTTCGTCATGTATATCCACCATACCAACCCATCGACCATTGATAAACAATCTGAATTTTTTATGAATGGTTTCATAAGAACATTCTTCTAATTTATGTACGTTAAAATATTTATGCATAAAATCATAAAGAGGTTTATATTGTATAGTGTCTGTAATTTTACACATAATCGACATATGTTTATGCAGACCTACGTTACCACCGTCAGGTGTATCTACTGGATCTAAATATCCATATTGTGTTCCATGTAGCAAATGTGGACCTACTATTTTAGAACTACTATCCATTTCGATATTTACTTTTCGTAAATGAGACAAAAAAGAGTTATAAGATAAACGATTTAAATCTTGTAACGCACCGAGCCTTTTCGTATGTGCGTGTGCGCCCCAGTCGCCTTTGAATGCCTTTTTAAACCCGTTCGCAATATACGTCTCGTTAAATACGCTATCTTTAATTAATTGAACCATATTGGATTTACTGGGATCGAAATTTTGTTCATCTCTGTCCAAATCATCATATAAGTCTTTGTTATAGTATACATCTTTTTCTAATACAAGATGTATTTCTTTATACATAATATTCGCATATTCTGTAAATAGATTTTTTAATAGAGTACCCGTGTTTTCAACACGCTTGAACATATAGTTGTCTCGGTCAGTCATTTGTGATTCACCTTGTATGACTTTCAACGTTTCAAATACCATATATCCTAAATATAACGCTTTTGAAAAATAATTCATTTCTCCAACGTGAGGCAACAAATAATTCGTCAATATATTGTGTACTTCATTTATATTTTCTAATTTTAAAAAACAAGATATATATTCGAGACACGCTAATTGTGTATAAAATGTACCAGCATCATTGATAGATGGCCTTAATAATTCTAAATATGTTTCATTGTGGTCCAAATCGGATAAAATACATTTACATATTTCTTTATCACTTATAATACCTAATGCCCTCATGACAATAAATAATGGAATCGGCATACGCACATTTGGTATGTCTACCACAAAATTATGACTATTTATATCCCTACGAATCGCGAATGTTCTTTTTGGTTTAGAATTGTCTTCTGATACAGAGCGTATTTCAACAGAAAAATCGTGTTTATCATCTTTTAATGTTCTAATATAAATTAAATTGTCTCCGAATTTTTCTTGTGGAATAATGACCTTTTCTTTACCATCTATGATAAAATAACCACCGTAATCGTGACGACATTCGCCTAATTGGTACGCAATATCTTTATTCAATGATTTTAAAATACACAAATCAGACTTCAACATAATCGGAAATGAACCCAGTTCATATTTGTCGTTTTCAGGGAACGATTTTTGGAACGTTACATATTTTCCGATTGACTTGTTGTAAATCATAAATTCTACGTCTATTTCGTAATGAATCGTCGTAGCATACGTAATGTTTTTAAGCCTACATTCGTTTGGGAACAAATGGCGTTTTTGGTCTTCTACAATCATCGGAGAATTAAAATATAGTTTTTCTACATTCTTACCTCCTATATAAATATTTATTTTATATGCATCTTCTTGGTCATCCGTATCCAAATTAGTGCTATATTTAATTGGATTTAAATCGCGAAATATTTCTTTTATATCTTTTTTATAAAACGCATTACAACTTTTTATTTGGTGGTCTACCAAAGTGTTTTCGTTAAAATACTTATCTATATATTTTAACGATAATTCTTCTATTTTACTTTCATCCATTATTATTTTTAATTATTTTATTTTTAGATTTAAATCAACTAAACTTAAAAAATATAAGTCCATAAATTAAAAATGATAATATAAAAGGTAATAAAAGTAAAAACCACGATAAGTCTGTCCATCCATTTTTACACATTAGGTCCAATATAAACGTCCAAAATAATATATAAATGGCGTTCAAAATAAAGATACCGACATTATTTCCTACATTACATTGTAGATTTCCTAAACATAACATATCGCGTTGTTTTAAATTGTTCATTCCAATTAAAAATAATCCAACAAAAGACAATATAAAATATATCATAGCTGGTGTGCATAATTTTTTTAGACTAAACGAAGAGCGAGGCATATATATATATATTTATAAAATATCTACGTGGGTAAGCATATGCCTTCTACAACAAATATCCACAAGACCTAATTCGTCCAATACTTTTCCTTCTGGCGTTTTTTCAATATTTGACGTATCCAAATAATTGATTTCTTGTGATTTATCTTTTTTTAATTCGCCGACTTTGTCTAAGTATTTTTGGTATTTGTTCGCAATTACTTTTCCGCAAGTGAAACATTTTACAGGAATAATCATTCTTATATTACAATTGTATATTTTAAATCAATTTTTTGAAATTAAAATAATTTTATACGAACCGTCCAACGTTTTTTTACGCTCATAGGTCAATCCCAACGAATGAATTTTGTCGTGACATTTTTCACAAACGCACATTAAATTTGCCTTATGATGTAACTGTGTATCTTTAAATTTCGATTGATATTTCAAATGATGTACTTCTTGACTCATTTCTATATTACAAAACTCGCATAATCCCCTTAATTTATCTTTGTTGTATCGGGACGTTTTATAGGTTAAAATATTATTGTATGATTTATCGTATTTATTACGAATGTCGTAAGCTCTGTCTAAAAAATCGTCTGGTAAACTAAGTGATTTACATACTTCTAGACCATAAATACTTTCACCCACACCTTCTTGTAATTTTCGATTATATATAAGTTTATCGCAAGAGTGATCATATATGACCGTTAAATGTTTTAATTGTATTTTATCCATTTTTTTAATTTCATCGTAATATTGTATTTGGTGAAAATGAGTAGCGAAAATAAATGAACTATTGTTTTCGTACATTTTTTCTAAACCAGAGACAAAAATACTCAATGCAGAATCTATTTCTGTACCAGAACATAATTCGTCCCCTAAAATTAAGCTATTCTTATTGTTGTATTTTAAAATCACCCGCAATTCGCTCATTTCCACGCCAAACGTAGACAATCCTTTAAAAATATTATCATTACCAATGATGCGTGTAAATATATATTCATATGGACAATATACCATTTCTTTACACGGAACATATAGTCCGCATTGTGCCATTAAAACCGCAATACCAATCGATTTAATGAAACTTGTTTTTCCTACAGCATTAGTGCCAAACAATAAAATACCAGGCGCATCGTCGCCAATTGAAACGTCGTTTGTGACGTATAATTCTTGTGTTTCTATTTTTTCAATCAATGGATGTCTTAATTCTTTTATGTTTAAAAAAGATTTGTCTCGTTCTTCTAAAATGGGTTTACAATAATTATTCTTTAATGCAATGTCTTTTTTACAGTGTAAAATATCCAACGTTTGAACGACTTCAATCAAATGTTGAAGCTGTTCATCGTCCACATCAAACGATTCGTATACTTTATGAACTTGTTTATAAAACACATTGGATTCATTGTTGATTTGATGAGTAATTTCATCTAAAAATGTACCACCTAAACAATACGTTGTCGAGTTATATTCTGTTTTTGAAATAGGGTCTACTTGAAAAAAACATGGTTCATTCGAGAATTTAGAAAAATAGTTAAGTTCTAATACTTTATGTTCTAAATGTTTGAGCAAAATATTCCCACGTCGTTTTGTAATATGTAATGAAAAAGATGAACCCGTTTCGTGTATTTTAATCACGTTTGTTTTATTTTTTTTATCGAGCAACTTATAGGTTTCTTCTAAATATTGTATGAAACTTTGTAATTTATCATTGGATTCAATTCGCTTTTTGATATAAAGGTCTAATGTTTCGTCATTACCCCTTAAAATAAAAATATCCACTATTTCAGGATATTTTTCAAAAGAACAACTATTTATGGTTTGTATAATAGATACATTGAAAAAATTTTCTATTTTTGATTTTAGATTATTCATATAATCGAACGTTTTTCTAGAATCAATATATTTTAACAAAATATCGTCCAAGTTTTCAATAATATGATTTAATTGTATACAAAAATCATATAAGTAAAAATAGTCTTGCGGTGTAGCTTTCTTTAATACTTTTTTCCTGTGAATATATTCAATATCTTTCATCTTGGAAAAATACGACCCCCATTCATAGTCGTATTTTATCATATGTTCCGTCATATCATACGATTCTTGTAATACAATTTTATCACGACAAGGATTTACCATAATATGCTTGAATGCTCTTTTTCCCATTTTTGTTTTACATTCATTCAATAGAGACAAAATACAAGAATGTTTATGTTCGATGCTTTGGTCTGTTTCTAAAATATTGAGTTGTTTTAAAGAGTGATTGGCTAATATAAGACGTTTATTTGTTTTTTCAACAATAGGTTCCTTTATTTTTTGAATAAGTCTTGGATTATGTTGTTCTACAAAATGTAATAAAAAACACAACGATTGAAACGCTATAATAGAATGAAATAAATTTTCTTTTATATTTTCCGAATCAAAGGAAGCATAATAACGCGCCATCAATGATTCTTGGTAATTTTGATATTCACATTTAGATGCTTGATCTGAAAAAAAATTATTTTCATTCAAGTCGATTAAAGTGATTTTCTTACTTTTATGGTTCATATAATGGAGTATGTCGTTTACATTGGACTTTTCAATCGAAAAAATAACAATCAATTCAATTGGATTATAGACGGATATATGTTTTTCAATTTCGTCGTACGTTGTTGGATTATGGTAATAAGGGACCTTATGTTCATATGTATAAATATTACCACTAAGTGTATCCAATGTAGTCATCCCAAAAATATAATATTCACTGAATAATTTTGTCGTTTTGTGGATCCAAATACACGTTATATTATTCGACAAACATTCGCTTGGTTGAAACAATGTGCCCGGACTAAAAATTCCCTTTTCGTTACGACAAATTTTACCATTTTCTTCATATTGTTCATAATATACAATGGTGTATTTGGATTGGGAAATCATTTTTTGTATGTATTTATCAATCATATAATCACGAAACCCAGCCATATATATTTTATTTGAACCAAGTGGTTTATTTGCTATTTTCAAATCACATAAAGTCGTAAATTCGACCATATCTTCGTCGTCGCTTGTTTTAGAATATACTTCAATAAAACTTCCTACTTGCATAAACAATAATGTTTTGTCTCCATATTTCTCTTTATAGGCTTTCCATAAAGAGAAATATTCTTGGGTCAATGCCATTGTTATAGTATATTATTATTTTTTATATTATTATTATAATGAATGATTATGTATTAAGAAATATTGTATTGACCGCTTATATTGTAAGTATAGGATATTACTTATATATATATTTTATGATTACATTGTATAAAAACGAAAATAATTATAGATGTAATCCACTTATTATGATAGCTGGCAAATTGGACGGGTTTGAAAACACAGCAACTGAATTCAAAACGTGTATTCAAGACGTACAACCAATGATTTATGGTGAAATTACAAATGGTTATCAGTCGATGTTGACAGATATAAACAATGTAATCGGAGAAATAAAAGATGAAAACGCTGGATTTTTAGAAAAACTACAACAAGATTATACTAAACAAAATGAAAATCTAAATAAGAATATGGATATATTAAATACAAATAAAGAAAGAATGAATAAAAAGATTGAAAATACAAATGATACAATTCATAGTACTATGAATAAAGTGAATAAATGGATAAAATAAATAAATGATTATAGTATGAATAATGTAAGTATTTTATATAATCAAAAAACTATAAAAATAAATAAAGGTCCTCATTTGGCAATAGCGATGCCTCTTTTGGTGTTGTTATTATTATTGGTATTTATGCTATCTTTTTATTTGAAAAAAACATACTTAGGAAGAAATTGGGAACAACATAGATGTGACTATATTTTTATGTCTGGATTTTTACAACCAGATAGCTCTATAAAACCAAGTGAATATACAGTCAATAATTTAAAATATTGTATAAAACAAAGTATTTATAATGAGACACCTATTTTACCTTATATCAAAGACACTTTATATAAATTAAACTACTTATCTGGGTTTTTAAAGAAACAAGTAGGTATTTATGAATCTTATGTGAAAGAAGAAGTTGGAACCAATACTCAAAAATATAATGAAATTATCAACAATAAAATCAATGGATTAAAATACAAACAACAAAAATTAACCACCATATCTAACAAATTAAATTCTGTGTTTACGAAATCTATAAGCAAAATACAAGAAGGTTCTAATAAAAAACGTTTATTAGATAAAGAAACGAAAGACAATCAGAACTACGAAACAAATGAAAAATACAAAGAATATATTTTGGAAAAATAATAATAACATTAATTAAGTATGTTAATATATTTATTTGTATTGGTGATTATTTACAAATGTATGGCGTATGAAAATTTTGATTATATGGATGTATCTACGAATGTAATCAAAAACATAAATACATATCCATCCAATTCTTTAGATATATTTACAGATAAAGAATTTAAACCAGAATGTTGCCCCTCTTTGTATACAAAATCTTCTGGTTGTATGTGTGAGAATGAGACAAATCATGATTTATTAGTTATGCGAGGTGGTAATCGTTTACTTAAAGATACATATGTAAAGCAGAAGAAGATACCCTATTTGACGGAACCAATTTGTCCACAATGTGATTCGTAATATAAAATGGAAATTCTATATTTTTTATAAGAGGTTCATTGAATAATGTTGTATTGGGTTCCATCAAAGTATATAAGTTTATTTTGTTGAATATTATTTCTAATGAACGCTTTAAATTACGTACTCCTTTTTCTTCCTGTGTTTTAAAATCAATAATATATGTCAATATTTCATCGCTCAATACAATATCACTGTCATACATATTCATTGTTTTAACAATCGAAGGAATTAAAAAATTCTTGCTAATCACGACTTTGTCAGGCGTAGAATATCCACGCGTTTCAATGACATACATTCTATCTCTTAAAATTTTACTTACTTTATGTTCATCGTTATAACTAAATACAAATAAACACTTACTTAAATCAATCGGTACTTCTGAAAAATATTTATCAATAAATTGGCTATTTTGTGTAGTATCTGTTAAATGAGTTAAAATACCTACAATTTCTTCGCCTTTAGGGGATTCACTGACTTTATCCAATTCATCGAAATAAATAATAGGATTGTTTGTTTTACATTGGATTAACACATCTATAATTTTTCCATAACTACTTCCTTCATATGTATATGAATGACCTTCTAAATAAGAACCATCGCTTGCGCCACCCAATGCAATGAAACCAATTTCTCTGTTTAATAATTTACTTATTCCATGCTTCAATAGCGTAGTTTTACCTGTACCCATTGGGCCTTTTAAAGCAATAGAATTACCAATCGATGTCGGATTATTAATCCATTGACCTATTAATTGCATAAATTGTATTTTTGCATCATTCATTCCGAATACAATATTATCTAAATGATTTTTACAAGATTGTATATATTTACGACACGCTTGAAGACCGTTGGATTTTTGTATAGGTATTTTGCTTGAATCATTGAATGGAATATTCAAAAAGGATTCTATCCAACGAGATAGTTTGTTATATTCATTGTCATTTTTATTAATGTTTTTTAATTGTTGAATTTTGTTTAAGACAAATGTTTTAGAACATTGAGGAATATTAAAATCTAGTAGTTTAATTCTTAATGGTTTGTCATTTTTTACACCTTTAATCTCTTCCAATTGTTTTATAATTTTGTCTTGTTGTAAAGGTGTCAATAATTTAAAATATTCATCTTCATCGTCATCATTTTTTTTATAAATTATTTTTTTAAACGTATCATAATTTTTTACTTTTCTTTTTTTTTCTTGTTTTTCTTTTTTCTTATTTATCTTTTTTAAAAAAGAATCAAACAATTTGTTTAAGTTTTCGTTTTTCTTTTCTTGTATAATTGGTTCAATTTCATTTAAATGTGCTATATCTTCGTTTTGTATAATTGTTTCTTCGTCGCTTGTTTCGTCGCTTGCTTCGTCGCTTGCTTCTTCGCTTGCTTCTTCGCTTGCTTCTTCGCTTGCTTCAATATATTCACTTTTGTCTGATTCTTCTTCTTCGTTATCCGGCATATTTGTTTATGTATTTATATATTTATATAAAAATTGATTAAATATAAATATATTTATTTAAATAAAGGATGGATAAACCAAGTTCAAAAATCATCGGTATTCAATTTAGCATTTTGAGCCCAGAAGAAATAGTAAGAAATTCTGTGGCTGAAATCACAAGCAAAGATACTTACAATGGAATTAAGCCAAAAATCGGTGGATTGTTTGACCCACGTATGGGTGTTCTAGACCCAGGAATGATATGTCCTACGGATGGAGAAAACTATATCAATTGTCCTGGTTATTTTGGTCATATTGTTTTAGCAAAACCAGTATTTTATATCCAGTATTTTTCTACCATTTCAAAGATTCTAAAATGTGTTTGTTTTAAATGTTCAAAATTACTTATATCCAAAGAAGATTATATGAATATTTTAAATTTCAAATACAATGAACGATGGGACGCCTTCTTTCAAATATGTAATAATCTTAAACCTAGACGTTGTGGTGAATATACAAAAAATGGTTGCGGGTGTCTTCAACCCAAAATAAAAAAGGAAGGTTATTCCACTTTGATGGCGGAGTGGACAAACGAAAATAAAGAAACGATGGCGATTAAATATACACCCGAAATGGTTATAAAAATATTTAAAAAAATCACAAATGAAGACATTGACTTTATGGGATTTTCATCCAAATGGTCCAGACCTGAATGGATGATATGTCAAATATTCGCGGTACCACCTCCAGCGGTTAGACCATCTGTAAAACAAGATTCTCAGCAACGAAGCGAAGACGATATTACCCATATTATTATTAATATTATCAAATTTAACAATAGTTTAAAAGAAAAAATGTCTGACCCAGACAGCAACAATAAAATGATTGAAGATTGGACGTGCTTATTACAATATTATATTGCCACATTAGTAGATAATAATATTCCAGGAACATCACCGGTTACCCAGCGCTCTGGGCGTGCTTTGAAATCGATTACGGAACGCCACAAGGGTAAAACCGGACGTGTTCGTGGGAATTTAATGGGTAAACGCGTGGATTTTAGTGCTCGTTCTGTGATTACACCTGACCCAGAATTATCGATTGTTGAATTGGGCGTTCCGATTAAAATCGCAATGAATATAACGAAACCGGTATATGTAACCAATGAAAATAAACAATATTTATTGTATTTGATTAAGAACGGACCGGATGTTTATCCAGGGGCGAAAATATTACAAAAGAAGAACAATGAAAATATTTCGTTGCGATATGTAGACCGTGAAAATGTTTCAATCTACGAAGGGGACATTGTTCATAGACATATGATGGATGGCGATTATGTATTATTCAATCGTCAACCGACTCTTCACAGAATGTCTATGATGGCACACGTAGTGAAAGTTTTATTCAAAGGAGATACGTTTAGAATGAATGTAGCCGATACAAAACCATATAATGCGGATTTTGATGGCGATGAAATGAATATGCATATGCCACAAAACGATGAAGCCGAAATGGAATTGAAGCATTTAGCAGCGATCCCGTATCAAATTATTAGTCCAGCCAATAATAATAGCATTATTGGTATTTTTCAAGATTCTTTATTAGGAAGTTATTTATTTACGCGTAAAGATATACAAATCACTCGTAAAGACGCAATGAATCTATTATCGAAAACGATTATTCCTAATGTAAATATATTTTTAGATGAAAGAAAACAAGCTTTTACACCACAAGAATTAATCAGCACTATTTTACCTGCCATTTCATTAAATTATAAAAAAGACGATGAGTCTAAAGAAGATACAAACCATATATGGATTGAAAACGGGGTGATGAAAAAAGGTCAAATTGACAAAGGTGTTTATGGAAAATCCGGTAAAGGTTTAATTCAAAGAATATATAACGATTATTCGCCCCTACATTGTCAAAAGTTCATTGACGATATTCAAGCGATTGTCACGGAATATATGAAAACCACGGGGTTCAGTGTGGGTATGAGCGATTTAGTCACTACTACCGCCACCGTGGATAATGTAAAAAGAATTATTCAAGAAAAGAAAAATAAAGTCGCCAATTTAATTGACGATATTCAACAAGGTATTTTTGAAAATAAATCAGGTATTTCAAATAAAGATTATTTTGAAGGTGAAATCAATAATATTTTGAATGAAGCTTCCAAAGAAGCTGGTGATATTAGTATGAAACATTTGAATAATAGCAACCGATTTGTTACGATTATTACATCGGGTTCAAAAGGGAATGAATTGAATATGTCTCAAATGATTTCTTGCTTGGGTCAACAAAATGTTGAAAATAAACGTATTCCTTATAGTTTTACAAATAGAACATTACCGCATTTCAAACAATTTGACGACAACCCAGTTTCTCGTGGTTTTGTAGAAAGTTCTTTCATTGAAGGTTTAAGCCCTGAAGAATTGTTTTTCCACGCAATGGGTGGTCGCGTTGGTCTCATTGATACCGCGGTGAAAACAAGTACCACAGGTTATATTCAAAGACGACTGATCAAGGGGCTAGAAGATATACAAGTATGTTATGACCGGACAATTCGTAACAATAAAAACAAGGTGATTCAGTTTTCGTATGGTTCTACCAATATGGACACCGTTTACATTGAAAATATACATTTTGATTTATTCAATAAATCGATCGAAGATATTATGAACTTTTATGATTATAAAATAAAAGAAGACAAAGTATTTTACACCAAAGATGCGTATAAATTATTCAAAGACAATAAGAAAATATTAATGGATCGTATTAAAAAAGACATTAAATTCTTGATAGACGAAAGAGACCATTATATTAAATATGTGTTAGAATATAAAAGCGATAATACCATTTACTTAAGTGTTCCATTTATGCAGTTTATTCAAAACGTAAAACACCAATTTGAATTAGATAAAAACGATGTGACCGATATTTCGCCATTAGAAATGTATACATTGATGGATGATTACTTAGATACGTTTGAACGTATTTATAAACCTTGTCGTTTGTTCAAATTGGCATTTAAATATTATTTGAATCCATATGTATTGATTACAAAACATAAATATAACAAAGGAGCATTTATGTTCTTATTGGAACAAATTATGTATAAATATAAAAAGTCGATTGTAAGCCCTGGTGAAATGGTAGGTATGATTTCAGCCCAGTCGATTGGTGAGCCGACTACGCAAATGACTTTGAACACGTTTCACTATGCTGGTGTAGCCAGTAAATCCAACGTCACTCGTGGTGTTCCTCGTATGGAAGAATTGTTATCATTGTCCAACAATATTAAAAATCCATCTTTAACCATCTTTATGAATAAAGAACATGAAACAAATAAAGAAAAAACATATGAAACATTGACTCGTATTGAACATATTAAATTCAAAGACATCGTAAACAAATCTGAAATATATTACAAACCATTGAATGATACAAGCAACGATGAACCTTTTATGGAATATTACAATGAAGTGTCTGAATTGTTAATGGGTGTTTCTGAAATGGAAGTCGAAAAATTCAATAGTTGGGTCATACGATTATATTTGGATAAACAATTGATGTTTGATTATAACTTAACCATACAAGAAATTAATTTTACATTGAATAAAATTTATAATAATACCATTTCGTGTTATTATAGTGATATGAACGAAAAAGAAATTATGTTTAAAATAAAAATAATGAAAACATTGAATAATGTGTATAAAGATGAAACCGATAATATTTATTTGATTAAAAGTTTTCAAGAAAAAATATTAAATCATATTGTGTTGCGCGGTATTAACAATATTAAAAAGGTAAATATTCGTGAAATAAACAACTACATTAATTATGACGGAGAACAATACACTAAAAACAAAATATACGTGTTAGATACAATTGGTACCAATTTAGCCGAAGTGCTCACGCTTCCGTTTTTGGATTATAAAAGAACCTTTTCCAACAATATCATTGAAATGCGTGATACTTTAGGTATTGAAGCCGCACGAAAATGTTTATTTAATGAAATTCAAGAAGTCATGGAGTTTGGTGGTAGTTACATCAATCATCATCATATTTATCTATTATGCGATAGGATGACGACCAATTATGAAATGGTATCTATTTTCAGACATGGTATAAACAACGATGATATCGGACCTATTGCGAAAGCATCGTTTGAAGAAACAACCGAAATGTTCCTTCGAGCAGCCCGTCATGGTGAATTGGATGAAATGCGCGGTGTATCCGCAAACGTGATGTGTGGTCAAGATGGATATTATGGGACTAGTTCATTTTCGGTTTATTTGAATATGAATGAAGTATTGAAATTTGACTATTTAAGCGAGAAAGAAGAAAAAACAGAAGAAATCAATATGTTTTTGAATAGCGGAGTTTGTACCATAGATAATATTAAAATCACTCATAATTTGAAACAAGAAAAATTGGAAGTGTATGAAGACAATGCTTATGAATTAGACATATAATTGTTGTATAGTTTCTTCAATAGGATGTGTAAGGTATTTTATTGTAGGTTTACTTTGTTCATCAAAAATATCTTCACTCATTCTTATACCACTCTTATAATAATATAATAAATCAAATTGGTTATTATTCATAATTCGTATGTAATAACGATAAGGAGATTTTAGATAATTAAAATCATACAAAACTATATCAAATTTTTTTGTTCTTCCAATTCGTTCTAAACGACAAAACATAACCGGTAATTGATAATAATAACAATATATAACCATGTCGGTCAATGTTAAACCATATGATTCGTCTTGAATAAAAGATTCGTTTTCTATATTTTTTCCGTCTTTTTTTAAATAAGGTAAAATAGTATTGAAATTTATTTTTTTATACGCTTTTAACAATTTATTTTTAATATATTTTTTTTTTGTTTCTTCTAATAATTCACACTTATCTATATAATTCAATAAAAGATAATTGCAATCATTCGTATTTGTATTAAATCTTAAATAAGTTGTATATTTCGGGAAATAAGACTTCCATTTTGTTTTATTTCCAAAATAACTTTTTTCTACACATTCATCATCCATCAATTCTTTATATTCTGTTTCGGTGTCTACGCGATGAAGATTTTCTACAAATGGTTTATGTTTACAGATTTCGGTTTCTTGAATACGTGTTTCTAAGCGTGTTTCAGGTATTGGTGCGTTTTCGTTTTTGTCCAAAGGCTTGTTTGCTGATACATTTTTGTCCAAAGGCTTGTTTGCTGATACATTTTTGTCCAAAGGCTTGTTTGCTGATACATTTTTGTCCAAAGGCTTGTTTGCTGATACATTTTTGTCCAAAGGCTTGTTTGCTGATACATTTTTGTCCAAAGGCTTGTTTGCTGATACATTTTTTATAGTAGATAATTTACTTTGTTTCTCATTTTCAAATGAGTTATCGTTTTTTTGATAGCGTGATTTTTCGCGGAATTCAATACGGGATTTTTCCGCGTAATCTAAAAACGCATCAAATTTGGTGGGAGAAATATCATAGTATACTTTGTATTTATTTATGTCATTTAATTGTTCATAATATTGTTCTAAGTTACTTTTAAACAATAATATTTCACTTTTATTTAATTTATAAGACCTTACAGGATTAACGATATAAGATTCATAAAAAAACGATTTATAAATTTTGTAATTTCTTATTAAATTTTCCGAGAGCTTTTTTATATATTTTTTATGATTTGGTTCTTTTGTATATAAATTATACAATGGAATAATACATTTATTATCAGGCGTTTCGATAACGCAATGATTATTTGTATATTTATTTTTATCTATATTTTCTATGATATCTTCTTCTTGATTCTCTTTGTATGGCAAATACTGTCTAAGATTCAGAATTAAATCTTCTATTATATCTTCGTCTATATTTGTAAATTCAAAATGAGCGTTCATATGTTTTTCTAATAATTCATGAATTTTACTTATTTTGTCGTTTAAACTAAATGTGTTATTTGTTATAATATCAATCATAGTTCGTTTTTTTACAAACAATTTTATGTCGGATAAAATAATTTTCATTTTCTGGAAAAATAAAGAATAAAAACGTTCTTCTAATTTCAAACGGAATATCTCGTCTAATTGTTGAATTTTTTCTTCACTGACGACTTTATCATATTCCAAATAAGAATCGTCTTCTATATCATTTAATCCGTCATCATTGGTATCTTCTTCATAAGATGACAATCCTATATATTGATTGGTTTCTGTCAAAAATCCGATTATTTTACCTTCTTGTTTTATTTTGGCGACTACATCGCATAAAATCAATGGCTCTTTTTGTTTCAATTCTTTTAAAAAAATAAACGTGGAATTATAATCATTGAATATATGGTCATCTTGTTGACCCATAACATAATATTTCACATTCGGCGTAATATTACTTGGTCTGCACGGCAAATAAAACAGTTGGTCTTTATAACTCACTAGTCCCGCAATGACTTGTCCATTATAATTGACCAATTGACGTTTTATCTTGTAATCTTCGGGTAATAATTCTATGATTTCAGGCAAAGTTATATTCATTTTATAATCGTCCGTTTTCCGCCTAGGTCCACACGCATCATAATTAATTTGTTTTAAAAATTTATTCAATTGATTGACTAACGTCATTTCTTGGAAAATATAAATTTCGTCGTTGGGTTCTTTCTTTTTTTCTTTTTTCTTCTTGATAATGATAGGTTGGTAATTTTCTTTTTTTATGTGATAAATAATACAACTATCATATTTAGCGGTGTCAAATTGGTATTTAGAATAATCTGACATAGGACATAAAAGTTCGATTTTATTGGTTGTATCGTCATTTACATCATTTAACAATATCATATTTATAGGTATGTTTGGTTTGTCTAGTCTTAAAATACCGCTGGATATGATGTCCCATAAATATACATAATCCATAAATTTATACAATTGGGCGTGGAAATTTTCTAGACCATTGATAATACGAAATAATCCGTGTTTATTGTGTTTAATCATTTTTTTGTATAATACATAAGAATCATAATTTTCTTTAATGTATTTTTCGTTCAAAGGTTTATAGGATTTATCTTTATGTATAACTCCTTGGTCGTTGTAAAAAATAGAAGGTAATTTACCATTATGAAATGTCAATATAGTATCTAAATTTACTTTTTCAATGATTGTTTCTATAAGATAATTGACGTCACTATATCCAAAGATTTTTACAATAGATTTTAAAAAGCTATTATCTGTACCTGTTCCTTTTCGTAATATACAATCTTCTATCAATTCATTTTTATCATTTAGTTTTTTTCTAGAATCATATTTGAAAAAGTTTGATAAATTTTCGGTTAAATGTCCAATGCGATTTTCATCTAATATCAATTTAGAATGGTCCAAGATCCAATTGGAGCGAATTGTTTTTTCTGTTTTAGGTTTTGAAAAGCAACACGGGCTATTTCCTTTTAATAAACCAACAATATCCTTATTTGGAAATTGGTCTCTGAACATTTTAAATATATATTTTTCTTCCGGTATAGGATTTTTTGCGTTGAATTTTGTGTCACTAAACACATGTTTTGATAATTTATTTGCTTTTTTTTCACTAATAGGTACATCTTTCTTAAAATCCCAATACAAAGAACACATATAATGATTATTATCGATTTCCATAATACTGTTGGATGGTATGGTTTCTTCGTCTGTCAAATTGGTTATAATCAGTTCTTTATCTTTCTTTTCTAGGTGTTTGCTTAGTTTTGATTTTATAGAATTAAACTCTGATTCATTCATATTTTCTTTTATCATTTCGTTATCTTCTTTGGTCAATGTATCGTTTTTTTTTATTTTTCCAATAATTTGTTCTTTATATTCCTTCTCTTTACGAAATATAGATTCTATTTTTTTCTTTTCTTCATTGGTTAACACAATGGGTTGTCTCCTTTCTTGTGCCGGACATCTTCTAGCATAATCAATCGTATTAAATAATTTATTATTACTTTTTTTCAGAGGCGACAATAAAGGATATCTATTTTTAAAATGATCGGTTACATCTTTTGGTGCGCCTCCCCGTTTATATTGTGCCATCACATCAAATGAATTATCATTTGAACTATTTGCTTCTTCGTTTGCTGGTTCGACTATGAGTGTATTTTCTGTTTCATTTACTGGGTTCGATGTAGGATCATCAATATTTATTACTTCATCTTCTGGTAAAACATCATCATTACCTATTTCTTCGGATAAAATATCTTCATCTTCGTCAACATCTTCATTCCATTCATCCTTGTCGACCACATCAACTTTGTTGACGTCATAATCTTTTTCTTTGTCAACCGCTTCAACTTCGTCTTCATAGTCCGCCAATTCATCTTCATCGTCCATTACATCTTCATCGACGTGAGAATCTTTGTATTTGTCAACCGCTTCAACTTCGTCTTCATAGTCCGCCAATTCATCTTCATCGTCCATTACATCTTCAGATAAAGCAACTGCTTCATTATTTGGTTGAGATGTATTGTTTTTTTGTATGGTGTATGGCTTAATATTTTCTTGCGTTTCAATTAAACCACCCGGACTTTCGCCCATTAAAATCCGGAATAAATTCGATAAATATAACATAATGACTTCAATATAACCATAATTTGTTATATTCATAATTTCTACATGATATACATAAAAATCGCCATTCATTTTTTTATATCTTATAGCTATATCTATACCAGGACTTACTATAAATCTCTTTTTCCGACGAACATTTTCTTTCATATCGGTTAATTCATATACTTCATTTATTTTTTTACGAATATCTACATTGGGGAACTGCGTTTCTAAATTTTCTATTATGGTTTCTGTATCATAATTTTCACGCATTAAATATAAAATACGACTTCTTACATTGTCGGATTCAATGTAATTTGATACTCGAATGAATTTTAAAAATATTTCATTATTGTTTCCGTTATAATTAAAAATAGAGTTGAAATAATTCTTGATGTTAGAATATTCTATTTTATTATTCAGTAATAATTCATATTCATAATTCATTTTAATCAATTCAATATGATTACTATAAAAATGATTAAACTTCCTAAAAATATTTTCACCTGGATCAAATTGTCGTATAATAACATCTAATAAATTGCTTGTTTTTTCTTTTATCCATTTTTCTAAATCTTCTATTTCTTGTATTGTATTATTATTTATATGAATCATAATATGACCTTCATTGTTCATTTCAATAATCATTTGTTCGTCCATAAAAATTTGTATAGTTTGATTTTTCATTTGTTTCGACCATTTAAATATGGTAGATTTTGGTAAAAAGGGTATTGCCATATGGTTTTTTGAATATTCGTTGTTTGTAAACAATCTCATCATTTGTTCTTGTTCCCGTTCTAATTTCATCTGAACCATAGGATATTCTCGTGTACTATTCATTACTTTAAAAAGCAAATCAACCGGTATATATACGTCTTCTTTAGGATAAAGGATACAAGATAATGATTTTATATTTTCTTTAAACTCTAACGCATTATTTTTGTAAAATTCTTTATGTTTCTCAATGGAGATTAATGTCGTACTATAATCTGGATTGAATATAGTACTCAAATCAAAGTTTTTTGATTTGTATATATCTGGAAAATATACTTTACTATAGGTCTTGATGTTGTGACTCAAAAAATTTGTTAAATCGCTTAACAAAACCAGATATATAGTATTGTTTTTTATATTCGGATAATCCAATAGTAATACATTGTGTAATGGTTGAGACAAAACATCATATAGTTTATCGTGTAAAAACGGATTGACAGAGTATATTTTTTCTTTGATATGAATACCTAATGGTTCTAATTCACTTTGTATTATTGGGAAATGAATGCTTACTAAATCATCCATATTATATGTTTCTTGTAGTGGAATATCTATTTTTATATCGTGATTGCTAATAAAAATATCAAGCGTTTCTTTTGTAATGACATGGTTTTTGTCGAAGTATTTTTTTAACTCATGATATGGATTCATATTGGTATTTTTTTTATAAAAGAAATAATATTGTTTTATATCTTTTACGTCTAATTCTTTGGAGATTTTATATTTCAATTCTTCTATGGTATCATCTTTATAAACATTTGTAATTATGGGTGTTTCTTCTAAACGTTCGTTTAACAAAATTATGTTATATTCACTCATATAAATAAAAATTATAATATTTATTGTAAAAATATTATAAATCATAATAAGGGTTATCTTTTATAGACATACTACAATATTCTTTCGGGTTTTTGGCATAATCTTCTATTTTATATACACCACATAAAGACGCTTCTTTGATTAAAAACTTAAAATTATTCCAAAAGTCTTCTTTATGACCGATTGTTTTTGTAGCAATATGGCTCATTTCATGTAAAGCAACAAACATCAATGTATTTTCGTCAATTAAATGATCGTCGTTCTTTTTTTCAACATTCAAACAAAAGGCTATTTTGCGTCCTTTGTTTTCACTATATGCGGTATATTCGCTATTGGGTAATATTTCTACAATTTTTTTTGGATTAAACCGGTCTACTAGGCGAGTGACGACTTCGTTAGTATCTTTATATTTTTTTTTCAAAAAATCTACTAGTGTATTCATTTTTGTAGCGGTATTCGCTAACAAGTCGCTTGCTTTATCTATGTTTTTTCTTTCACGAACGCAATAAGTTTCTCCGTCGACGTTAGATATGACACATGTTAAATGGAAAAAGTCTGAGTCCAAATACATTTTGTAGCCAATACATAAAACAAACAATATAACGACGTATCCTAATAAATCGTCTTTCATATATATATTAATATATTATTAATCGCACCCATCTATTTCTAAAGCACGGCGATACGTATCTGCTTCAATGGTCGTATTGTTCCATGGACCCGCGTTTGTTTTAGGTATAATCGGTTCTGATCTTAATTGTAAATTAGGGTTTCTTAAAGAACTACCTACAGTATTGATTCCATAATTTGCGCCGGCGCTCAACAAGTTAATGTTTTTTAGATCAGCTGTAACCGGATTCATAGAACTCCATTCGTTGTTTGTTTGCTTAGGCAATAAATCCGACGGGTCAGTTGTCATTGCTTGATTACACGATTTTTCCGTATTTACTTTTGTACCTAAATTTTCTACTTTCGAATAAGGTTCACTTTCTTCATCAGATTGTCCGTTGATAGACGAAGGGTTTAAAGACGTTAAACTATCCTTTACTGTAACTTTATCACGATTATATTTCATAAATACAACGCCTAAGATTAAAACAGCTAATACAAGTAGAATATTAAATGTAAGCGCTTTTTTATCTTTATTCATTTTACCAAATTTCATTATATAAGTATAATATAAATTTATTTTATAAATCAATTAAATTTGGTATATGCTAAATTATTACTTAAATCTTTTATTTGTTGACTCAAAATATCTTCTTTGATTATATTAAATTTATCCATAAGACTATCTGTAGTTATTCCTACATCTTTTATATTAGATATGACCGGTATATAAGCATTACTTCTTAACTTATTTATATCATACAGTCCTTCTGTTTGGTTCCATTTAAATAGGAACACCAATATTAAAAAAAGAACTAAATACTTCATATAATAAATCATATATAATTTAATCTTCGTCACTTTCAATGTCTTGTTCAAACAATTCTTCTAAATCTATGTTTATTTTTATTTTTTTTTTCAGCAGACTAATTTTTAAATGCTCTAATACGTCTTCTTTTATTTTTCTGTCCATAAATTCATAAATATTTGCAAAATCATGATTTTGGATACATAAATCTTCAGAGCTTATTTCCGGGGTTATATCATTTAAATTTAATTCACACGAGTCGCCTTCTGCATCTACTTGAAATTCTGTCAATGAATCATTATCATCTTCGTCTTTAATTGTTTCTAAATCATATTCATCTTCATCATCTTTAAATGTTTCTAAACAATTTGTGTTTTCTCCGTCGTCCGTCGTATCATTCGTCGTGTCGTCTGTCGTGTCTTTGGTCGGGTCTTCCGTCGTATCATTCGTCGTATCATTCGTCGGGTCGTCTGTCCTATCATTCGTCGGGTCGTCTGTCCTATCATTCGTCGGGTCGTCTGTCCTATCATTCGTCGGGTCGTCTGTCGTGTCGTCCGGTTCTTTATCTGACCCATGTTCTACTTCATCGCTGGGGTCAAATGTTTTTTTCGATATTTCTTCTAAAACAATGACAGATTTTAAAGATAAATCAAGACTAAAATTTTTGCTATTGAAACGTATGCCTTTTACATGTATAGTTGGTATAATTTTGTAATTTTTTAAATTATTTTTATTTGTAATACGTCCGTCTTTATCCACGATAATCATATTATTTTTTTCAATACAGCATTGTATATCATAACAACCTTGTTTAATATTACTTTTAAGAGGCGATATAAACGATGATTCTATGTCTTCATGCGATAGTTCATCTTCAAACCAATCAGGGCTATTTTCATATATTAATTCTATACATTTCAAATATAATTTCTCCATCCATATCGTATAATCTTGGCTCACTAAAGATATATGAATTTTCTCTGTCATTTCTTTGAACGAATAACAAATTCTGTTCGTTTGTATAATAAAAGGCGATTCATTATAATTCAAATGACAATAATATTGTTCTTTTTCTTGTATTTCAGGATCGCTTAAACCAATCACTTGTTCGTCATAATGTTCTAAAACATTCATTTATAGTCATAAGTTAAATAAAAAAAAATATTATGACGCAATAAATTATAGAATGAAAGAATATTTGAATAAACTCATTGAATATGACAATGAATTAAAATCATTGAATGAAAAAATAAATAAAATAAAAAGGTCTAAAGTTGAAACAGAAGAATATATTAAACAAACCATTGAACAACAACAATTACAAAATAAAATATTTATCATAAACAATAAAAAAATAAAATACAATGAGTCAAAAACATATCAATCGTTTAGTTTGAAATATTTAGAAGAACAATTAAGTGAATTAATAGAAGACCGTGAATCTATAACGCATATTATGAACCATTTAAAAACAAATCGTAAAATGATTATAAATAAAGAAATAAAAATATTAGATTATAATAATGAATAAAAATTGTTTTCCAATAGGATTAAATATGAAATATGTAAAACCAGAAAAGGTTTTATGTATAAAAAAAAAATTTGACTTTTCATTAGAAAAACGTATTTTGGATAAAATATATGGCAACGAACGCACTAAAGCAAAGTCAACCAAAACACACCATAAAAAACCAAAACATAAAACTACAAGAAAAAGACTCACAAAATAGTCCATTTTTCTTTATTAAAAGGCGATATAAGCAACGATTTTTTTTCAGAAGACAATTTATCGAACTCTTCTTGGTCGATGGCTGGTGAATAAGATAATTTTAAACGTTCCATATATGCTTCGTCTTCTTTTGTAATCTCCGGTTTTTTACCAAAACAATTTACCCCAAATTTTACATGAATGTTGTCGATAAATCCACCGTTGATACCAGGTCTTCCACAGTCGTGTTCGTGGCCGGGTATAAGTTTCAAATCCTTGTATATTTCTTTTTGAGTAGGAAATAATGCCAATTGGTCTTCAGACCATCCATAACTACACCAATTTGCACCCTTTTTATAAGAGTCCTCTATTTCAGTATACGTGGCAAGTCTAGCGTCGTATTTTTTACATATATCACGTGATTCAGTATAAGTGTATTTATTATTAGGAATATGGAATACTTCTCCGTTTTCATCACTTTTACAATGTTTATCTTTGGCTCCTTTTACTTTCACATCTAGGGTCGTTGTTTTTCCATTGAATAAATTTTTTAATTCGGTACTAAAGTCATAATCCATATGTTGAACATTGACACCAACAACGATGATAAGTACTACCCATAATATAATCTCTAATAACATAGTAAACATTCCATTACCACCACTCGAATTGCCAAACAAGACAAAAATAACAACGTATACAAAAACGACTATACCAAATAATAATATATAAGAAATCTTTGTTTTATCCCACAATTGATTGAATATATTGCTCTGTAATTGTGGTAAATAATTTTCAGAATTCACTTTAGTACTTATGTTATTAGAAGTATCTTTTTCATCCATATTTATATTTATTTTTATTTTAATTTTCTATAGAAGAGACAATAATTACTTGAAGATACAACTCGCTCAAAGGGTATAACACTTATAAGTTCATCGTCTACATTATACCATATACCTTGTTTCTTTATAAAAGAATAATAATGTCCGCCATACATATTACCGTCGTGATTAATAATACCAAATAACTCATAGTTTGCTTTTTCGTACGCATACTTGGATAAATCCAAATACGTCTCTAAATCAATACGTTTATTATTTTTTTTTGTAAAAGATGACCAGCGTTTTAAATTCAACACTAAAATACTTGGACACTTAAATAAAGTACATCTCTTTATCACTTCTTTTTTTATTTTTTCTTTTTCATCATACCACATATTACCATCTTTTAAATATTCGTCTTTGAAATATTCGTTTAAACAATCATATAATGTAATTTGAGGTTTGTCGGGCACCGCTAAATCCATATTCCATTGGGGTTCATAATTGGTGGTTAATACGTCTTCTTTTTCACAATAAGTGACTTCTAACATAGATAAAAATAAAGACGTCACAATCGAGTGATCGTTTTTTTCATATTGTTTTATATGTTTATTCTTATTGTATTTCAAATTATGGTCTTCTATTTTATTATAACTATTATGAATACAATCTAGAACACATGTAAAATATTCGCTTGCGTCGCATTGTTGGTTATCCATAAATTCCATCTTGTTTTTTTTGTGACATAGAATTTTATTCATATGAATAAATCGTTTTGGTGAAATGGTAACGTTTTTGTCCATAATTTGTCTCAAATTATTCCACTCTTGAATGAATATACTATCGACCACGTTTTTATTTGGTTCGTGGTCGCTTAAATATTGGTTCAATTCTTCTAAAGAATGTAGCAGTTGTAAAACCGAATTAATATAACAAGTATTTCCGAGATTGATTAAACCTGACATTATATGAACATGTTTATTTACATTTAAATTATAATTTATACATCTTTAAACTTCTTTCACGACATAAAGCATAATCGACCATTGGACACGGATAATCTACATTATATTGTTTACAACTTATGTCCCATTGATGAATATCTTTGGGTGCAACGTCTTTTAATTCCGGTATCCATTTTTTTATATAGTCGCATTGGGCGTCAAATCTCTTACTTTGTAACCACGGATTAAACACGCGCTGACTATAGGGTTTTGTGTCAATACCTACGGACGAAACCCATTGCCAGTTGGCATTGTTTACACATGGGTCATAATCAATCAACGTTTGGGCAAAATACAATTCACCGCTACGCCAATTTATACCTAAAATACGATTCAAAAAATTCGCACTAATAAGACGACCGCGATTGTGCATATATCCACTATGGTTTAATTGACGCATACACGCATCCACCACCGGGAAGCCCGTTTGTCCGTGTTTCCAAGCATCTAAATGTTTTTTATTTTGAACCCATTTGATTGCGTCATATTTAGATTGATACGATTTCGATTTGTCTATTAGTTCGGGAAAATAATAGTTTATATAATAAAAAAATTCACGCCATACGAGTTGCAACTTTAAATCGTCGTCTTTGAAACTATGATATACTTCACGAATACTCAAACAACCATATTTAATATACGATGATAAATGAGTTGTTTCTGTATTGAGTTTATTTCTTTCATAAGTGGCGTGTGATTTTTTCAATTGTTTTAATCCGTGTTTACGACCACCTTTCACCAAGTTATGTTTATTATAAACATAATAATCCATTTTTTCTTTATAATAAGGATTTGACCTAAAATCTATATGTTTGATATGTTTGACCCCGCGTTTTTTAGGCATAGGTACACTATGATTTTGAAATATATTATCTTTAAATGGCGTATATACTACATAAGGGGAACCATCTTTTTTGTTGAATGTTCCAATCGGTTGTAATAAATAATCTTCGGTCATGATACAATCTATTTGTTCGGATTGACACCATTGTTCTATGGTTTTGTCTCTTTTTCTAGAATAAGGACTATAATCTTGATTGAATACAATATGAGTCAAATGATGGTCCTTGTGTATAGATCGTATCACGTTCATATAATCGCCATAAAAAATATGGAGTCCTATTTTTTCTTTTAATTCTTCTAAGCATTCGCATAAGAATTGAACGCTGTGGTCTGAAAAATATTTATTTTTATTTTTGTCAATTTGCTCAGGTGTAAATATAAATATAGGTATGACGTTTTTGAAATTGGTCATAGCATAATTTAACCCTACATTATCTTGTACCCTAAAATCTCTTCTAAAAATAAATAACGTATTCATTATATAGTGTTTATTATTTTTATCTTTAATTAAATGAATAAGAATATTGTATAAAAAACAAACCAATTGAAATACCTAATAAAAAATAAACTATACTAAATGATTCCATTTTTAATAATAATAAACTAAGTAATAAAAATACTGGATACATTTACAAACAATTGGACAATCGTGGGATTCGATACATAAGTCATCGCATAATATATAGATATTCTAGACACAATGGCTAAGGCAATGACCCCGACCAAAAAACTATAAAAATAATCTTTTTTTACGATTCCCAAATATTTAAGAGATAAAATATGCATCCCAACCAATATTGCGGCAATAGACGAATAAACAAATTGAACATATATAATGGTTATTTTTTATGTACACAATATAATGTTAATATTTGATACACGCCATACCGACTCTATTTCATAAGACATTTTTCGAATTCCCATACATCGATGTGTGATTGGTTTCTTTTATAAAGCACTTTTACTTTTTGCTTGAAAGGTCCTACATAAATATCCCAACAATTGCTATAACGAAATTCATATTGAATATGATTGTAGTCCCAAGTGCCGAATAATCGGTCATTTGATTTTGCGTTTCCTACTTCGATCCAACTATGAAGGATTTTACGATTCAATGTATGAATAAGTGGTTGTGTGATATAGTTTGTATGATGTATAATATTATTGATTGCTCGTCATAATTTGGGTGTGGTATAATGAGTTAATCGAAAGTCCTTTTTATCAAAAAATTGTCTATAAATCATATAATAAGCTTGTTTGGAACCTAATAAAAAATCTTGTTCATTCAAAGGGTATTTTATTTTATAATTTACGGATGGTTCTATTAATAATTTTCTTATTTCTTTTTGCGACCTCCACCCCAAGGATTCTTTCTAACTTTATGTATAATATTATACCGCAACATTAATTACAATTAGAGGAAAATATTTAAATTAGTTTTGATTTCATAAATTGTATTTCTTTTTCTTGGGTTTGGATAATATTTTTTGCATATGTTTTTATAACAGGGTCTTTTGTTTTACGATAAATTTGATGACTTGTTGTTAACGCGGTCGAATGATGCCCAATCATACGTCTTAAATATTGACTATCATCAACACGCCATTGGTTTCGTAACAACAATGCCGAAATGACTATAGATAATCCTATACCAAAAAAAAACACGTATGTATTCAAATGTCCCATAGACGCATAATGTACGAGTTCGTGTGCCCACATCATATTAGACGCCATCAACAATCCGCTATAAAATAATGTTTGAGAAAAATATAAATCACTGATTCTATAAGCTAATATATTCATAGGATTAAACGCTATACCAACCAAAAACATCACTACAAACATAATCATTTGTCTCTTTATTTCGTTCATTATAGTAGAAAAATAAATTAATTTATATTATGTTTAAAGTACATTGTTCGTATGGTGAAATCGTTGACAAACTGACCATATTAGAATTAAAGAAATTACACACAAATGACCCACAAAAGCGCCAACACATAGACCGCGAATACAAACTTTTGGAACCTTACAAGAAACATGACAATGACGTTTTATTTTCTGAATTATACAACGAATTATATATTATCAATAAAAACTTATGGGATTGTGAAAATAAGATACGTCAAAAAAGTAAATCCAAAACATATGACAAACATTATATTTCCATTTCGGAAGACATACACGTCCAAAATGACAAAAGATATGATGTCAAACGAAAAATCAACGAACAATATCAATCCTATATTTACGAAGAAAAGATATATAAATAAGACAAACTATATATAACATGAATGGTGATGTTATATATAAAAATTATAAAAACAACATATTATCAAACAAATTTGACATATATTATAAAGCATTTTCAGAGGCAAATGACCTAGATGAAATATCTTCCATTATACGTTGTATCGATGAAAAAAATAAATTACACAGATTCGAAGAGCCTAGTTTGGTCGACAAAGGATACTTGGATACATTAAATATTGGAAATAAAGACATCACGTATTCTTCGTATAAAATAAGCCACTATTTATGTGAAAAATATAAAGAATATTCGCTGAATCATTTATTTATTATTACTCTTTATTTTAGACACAACACAATATGTCAATATTTGAATACAGAAAATAAATACAATTATAAGTTGGACCATTATGTTCGTTTTTTTGATATATGCGACGAATTAAAAGAAAGTGTTTATTTTAATTACGGATTATATTTGTTGAATCGACAACTTTATAAACATTCTTATACATACACCATATATTTGAATCCAGTGAAAGCGTCCCATTTGAACATTTGCCCTGAGAATATGCGCGGATTTCAAAAAGGAGACAAACATAAAACGTTATTGGTGTATATGAGCGGTGGTATTGGAGACAATATTATGTATAGTCGTTTTATGAATAAAATGATTGACGTAGATAATCATATAATATTTTTAATTTACGACGAATTATATTGGATATATGAACATATATATAAAGATTGTAAATACATAACCACAATGAAGTATAGTAAAAAACATCAATTGTCTCATTTTGATTATCACGTAAATGTTTCAAGGCTATATGTTTTGTTACAATTGGATTACAATGATATTTATATAGATTATTTTCCGACTTTACCTTATTATAAATTAAACAAAGACGACTACTTGTCCAAAGAGAAACAAAATATAATCATTCATTGGAAAGGAAATCCACAAAACGAACACGAAGAACATAATCGTCAAATTAAACTAGAATTATTGGTGCCTTTATTACAAAGACCAAACATTCAATTTATTTCGATCATGAAAGATATTACCCCACAAGAAAGCGAATTATTAAAGAAATACAATGTAATCCATTTAGATTTAGACAAACACGAATGTTTTAGACATAGTATGGAACTTATTTTATCAGTAGATAGTGTAATCACGACAGATACTTCGTTGAGTCATTTGTGTGGAACGCTAGGTGTGAATTGTTGTACGTTATTAAGTGCTGGATGCGATTGGAGATGGGGTAAAGAACCTACCACATTATGGTATCCGAAGATGAAACTAATGAGGCAATCAGAACCATTTGATTGGAGTAAAGTGGTGGAAAAATTAGTTGTAATACCAATTCATAGATAACCACGGAGGCGCGTCATATACTTTAGAAGACATTTCTTTTGTGGTGTCTGGTCCGTCATGCATAATGGTTTGTATAGTATCTATATTTATAGCGTGGTCATAATATCTTAAGTTGGATATGAATCCACCAAATCCTTTTTTATCTCCAATAATCGTATCATAATAGTTTTGTTTTGGCACATATTTCAATATATATTCTTTGGTCATATTGCCATTGATATATATGTTTATTTTTCTATCTTTTAAAGTAATCACGCAACTTATCCATTTTTCAATAGGTATGTTATCTATATCAATCAATTCGTATATATTTTCATCACTTGAATATGTATTGATCACCAAGACAAATTTATTGTTTGTATGATTGTAATATAACCCTGGAGAATTATTTAAATACGCAATATTATAGAGTGGATTGTTTATAGAATCGTGTATACTATAAGAACCTTTTGAAAAAATACGTTTATCATTGTGGTCTTCGTTTAAAAATGGGTCTTCGATAAAAACCCACAAAGACCAAGTAAACTCTATACCAGTGAGTTCATTAACAGACCGAATAATCGGTACGGATTTAGAATAATTCGGATTACTAGAAACAATATGTTCTACATTACTTTCTATCATTCCTTTCATTACATATGGCGTTCGTTTCGAACCATATACATGTTCTAAAATAAACATTCCAAAATGGAATAATAATACAAATATAATAAGTAACAATAATATAAATACAAACTTGCTTATGGCGGTGTTTATTTGAAAAAAACTATTTATAACATCATTTTTTTTTTTAGGAGGAACTTCAGCGTTTTTTTTTGCTGGAACGTCCGTTGTAACATTTACGTTTTTTTTTGCTGGAACGTCCGTTGTAACATTTACGTTTTTTTTTGCTGGAGAATTATTAGATGACAAGCTTTTATTTTTACTCGAATCATTATTTGACAAGCTTTTATTTTTACTCGAATCATTATTTGACATTATAATTATGTGATATAATATTTTGCTCTTTCATTGTTATCTTCATAAAAGGTTAGTGCTGTTTTATATTTTCCAAAAAGAGAACCGACGACAACATTGTTAAACCCTTCCTTATAAATACTAAACGCTTTTTCAGGAGTCACCAAATAATTATAATGGTTTGTGTTTGATATAGAACCAGCATAACCACCATCCGCACAAATATGAATATCCCCATTTTCAATATTGGAACTATATTGAATCCCATTAAATGTTTTTGTTTGAACTAATTTACCATTTAAATAAATATCTGTATGATTGTCTCCAAATCCATAAATTATATTGAACCATTTTTGTAAAGGTATATTTTTTAAGGTTGCGCTATGTTCATTATCTGTATATGTACAGGCTATATTATCTATGTTAGGTATTGTTCCGTCTAAACATTCGTATGTAGAGTTTTTACAAGTAATTCCGCTTTGATAAGGAACATATTCTCCTTTTTCTTTGTCATAATTACATTGGGCATTATCAGATGGGTCTATATTTTCATTACACCACGATAAAGCTTTTTCATAATTATCGTTGGATGATATATCGCCTGTAGCATTCACCATAAAATCAACAATAATATCATTTTTATAACTATCCAAATAAATATGTGGACTTTTTTGTTTCGACGTATTTTCACGTTTTAGAATGGTCTTTTTTTCTCCAAATTTATAATTCCAATCTTCTATATATATCCACATAGAAACCGAATAATTTCCACTAGACTTCAAAAGGTTGTCTTTTGGGATAATAATTGTTTTTTTAGCATCACTTGTTTTGGATACCAAAGAATTAGACGATTTAAATAAAGTCATATTCATAAGAACCATAATACCTAATATAGTTACAAAAACGATAATAATAATTTTACTACGAGGTTCGATTTGATTACTAATAATAACATAAGCTATAATTATAAAAAATAAAGATATAAGTATGTTTCCAAAAGTGAACCAATACATATATTAATAGGTTATTTTTTTTATTTTTTCTAGAGACAAAGGTTTCACGTAATATTTAAGTTGGCTTATTCCACCTAAATCGGTGTTTTCAATGGATCCTACTTGTAAAACGTCGCTTTCGTGTATGTATGGACTTACATTCGATTGTGTAGCAACCAATTCGTCATTTATAAATAAGTCAAATTGTCCATTTACATAATTCATAACAATATGGTTCCATTTTTGAAATAATATATTAGACGAATAATATATGCGTGTTTGTTTGAATTCTGAACGTTCATCAACATAATCCGTCATTTCTACAATAAGTTGTTTTCTCCTATAATCATAAAACATAGAAGGTCTAGAACCAAAACTCAATATAAACGCTTTGTCTTTACTGGTTTCGGTAAATACATTGGACTCTAAATATAAGAAAAACGACAATCCATATTCATAAGTATAAAACGGTTTTTTGTCATCGTTTTTGTCATTGTCTTTTGTTTCTTTTTTGGGAATCATAAAAAAATCATATTTTAAATCATTAAAAAAATCTACAAACCATTTGTAGTCGGGCGAAATTTCAGGGATTGAAATAGTTGGCAAACGGTTCTGTAAATCTTTGTCGCTTAGAGACTGAAAACCTTCTTTTTCATTGGGAACTTTTATTTTTTTATCAAGACCTTCTAATGTAAGAGACAATATAGTTTCATTTAATTTTGTTTTATGGTCTATTAGTAAAATACCATCATCATTAATATTACTTATATACGGATAAACAATATATATTACAACAAGAACGATTAAAATTAATCCCAGAATATAAGTGGTTTTATTTGTTTTTTTCGCGTCTTCAATAAAATAATCAATCGTATCCGAAAACAAACAAGGAATATAAAAAATTAAATACTTCACCAGATTAAACATATCGTCTGTATTTAAAGAAGACGAATGCTTAACATCTTGAGAATTTTCTACAAATAATTTATAAATAAGCGACATAATGACTACATAAAAAACAAACACTAGTGTGATTGAAATATCCATAGAATACAATAAAACCATACGCAAAAGAGAATATAAAACAAGAAATAATAAAAATAAAGACAAATACCCAAATAAATAAGTAGAAAATTTAAATAGGTCAATTGTTTTATTGTTTATTACATCGATTGAAAACACTAAATATATACCCACAATTGTAAAGAATAATATAAGTGGTAAATAAATATGGTCTAATACTTTATAAGGGTTCAAAAAAAATGTAGCGTAACCAATTAAAAAAAATACAACAACAATTATTATATTCATCATTATATAATTAAGACATATTTTCTAAGGATGTTTTCTTTCCGTGACAATCACGACAAAGGGCTACTAAATTACTAATTTCATTGGTTCCACCGTGTTCCAATCGTGTAATATGATCCACTTCAAACCAAGCAGGTAATTGTTTTTCACAATCACCGCATTTCCAATTTTGATGAGAAGCAACATATTTTTTCTTTGTTTCACTCACACTTCTTTTGTTTTTATTATTTCCACCCGACGTGGTGATCCGATGTTCCAAGTGCGATGAACTACTAGGTATAAATGGAGTAAACATATCTTTTGTATCTTTATGTATAGGCATTATTTTTATGAAATTATTTAAAACAGAGACACTATCCATATCGTTTCCTTTGCTTATCATTACATATAATCCTAATCCGAAGACGCATATGATTGCCATTTTATAATACTTTTGATATGTTTTTAACAATTTAAAATAACGATGGTCGTGATACGAGTCATACATAAAAAAAAATGTAAGAATAATTATCCATAATTTAATATGCATATATAAAGTATAGACAAATTATTACTATAAAAATACCTATATACATCCAATGATTTTTATGGGTTTCTTTTGGAAACATAATTTCATCATAATGTAAAATATAATCTTTTCTGTCCAAATAAGGTATTTTTTTTATTTTATAATATGATTCATAAATGATATATCCATAAAGCATCATTTGCTCGTTTTCTTCATAATAATTTACAATAGAATTTTTCTGAATCAATTCAAAAAACAATTGCTGTTCTTTGTGTGTAGGTAAAAAAAAAGGAATACATTCTATTAATTGTTTTATTTTCTTTTTATTGGGTATACTAGGTTCATATTGCCTTGTTATAAAATATAAATATTGAAATACGATATCTATATTTGTATTAATCATATAAATATATAATATATTAAGAATTATGATAGGTAAACCTAAACCTTTATGCAACAATTGCGAAAATTACGGACATTTATTTTATAATTGTAAGCGACCTATTACTAGTTTGGGAATCATATGTTATCGACTAAACAAAGATGTTGTGGAATATTTGTTGATACAAAGAAAAGACACCCTTGGATATGTTGATTTTTTACGTGGTAAATACAACGAATACAACGATTATCATTTGAAAAATATTATCAAAGAAATGACGGATTATGAAATAGACCAAATTATCAATTATTCTTATGAACAATTATGGTGTAAATTATGGAATGGTAAAAATATACCATACGACGTTCGACATAAAGAAAAAATGTTATTTGTATTGAAAAATAAACCTTATTTGTTTAAAAAATCGGGTTGGACTTTACCGGAATGGGGGTTTCCAAAAGGTCGCAGAAATTATAAAGAGAAAGATGTGGAATGCGCTTTAAGAGAATTCAGCGAAGAAACTGGATATCTAAAACAACATGTTGTGTTGATGAATAATTTAATGCCATTTGAAGAAGTATTTACAGGGTCGAATTTAAAATCTTATAAACATAAATATTACATCGGATTTATGCCTTACGACAACACTCTATATAAAGCAAAATTTCAAAAAAGCGAAATCGGAAATATGAAATGGTGTTCTTACGAACAATGTGTTTCTTTGATTCGTGATTATAATATTGAAAAATTGTATGTGATTAAATGTGTAAATGAATTAATAAAAAATAGTAATATAATAATATGAACAAAATTGTATCAACAGAGCTTGCTTATAAGAATCCTGAAATCGGCAAAATCAATGATTTTATTCGTGTGTTAAATCCGCGTTATAATTTATTTTTAAATACATTGACGTCTTTTTACGCAAATAAGCCTATATTATTGGGCGATAGCATCTTATTGAATGAACCTGAAGTTAGAGAAAAAAAGAAAAGTATTATAAAAGAGCGTGTTGTAAAATCATTGAAACCTGCTCCATTGTTTGTAGACGTAGACAATGAATTATTGAAAGACTACGATTTCTATAATCCAAATATAATGACCATAGAAAAGAAAGATTTTTATTTAGACCGGCAATATGGTTTTATGGATTCCGTACATTCTTTATTAGAAGATTTATACAAAGAAGAAGATGGTGAAGATAGTTGTGATAAATCGTCTGATTTTATTATGTTAAAACATCAAAAAATAGTTCAAACGTATTTGAATAGTTATACTCCTTACAGGGGGTTATTATTATATCACGGTCTTGGGTCTGGTAAAACGTGTAGTTCCATTGGGATTTTAGAAGGAATGAAACACGATAAAAAAATATATATAATGACACCAGCATCGCTTCAAGAAAACTATAGAACGCAAATGTCTTTTTGTGGAGACAAATTATTTACAACCAAACATCATTGGAAAAAGGTAAAAAGCAATAGCGATGTCGTATATCAATTATTCAAACAATATTTATTTTTAGATAACGATAAAGAACTATTAGAAAAGTATATGACAAAATACAATAATTACGTATGGTTGATTCATGACGATGATACTGAACCGAATTATGAGATGTTAAACAATGAAGAAAAACAACAAATAAAAGAATTAATCCGAATATTAATATCTATGAAATATAATTTTATAAATTACAATGGTTTAAATAAAAAATCGTGGGAAAAATTAAAATCCGCAAATAAAACAAACCCTTTTCATAATAGCGTCGTGGTGATTGACGAAGCTCATAATTTTATAAGTAGAGTCAACAATAAAAAAATGACCAACAAGACGTCTGTATCTACCGACATGTACGAAAACATTATGGACGCACAAAATTGTAAAGTGGTTTTATTGTCAGGAACTCCTTATATAAACGCACCGTCTGAACTGGGAATTATGATTAATTTAGTGTCTGGGTATACCACTGAATATGAAGTTATATTGATGAAAAAATATGAAACAAGTATACTCAAAGAAAAATTAAAACCATTAAGCAAATATAATATGATTGATTATAAATTTGACCGTCTTTATATTGTACGGAATCCATATGGATTTATAACTACACTCAACAAAGAAGTTCAATATGAAGATATGCCATTATATAATGAGACAAACTTTGAAGAACTAATAAGAAATACTATCAACGTACCTATTAAACAAATTAATGTACATAAATATAAACGAGTACCAGATGAAGAAAAAGAGTTCAATGGATTGTTTGTAAAAAAACAAGACAATCTAAGAGTGATAAATAATAAAGAATTTTTCCAAACAAGAATATCCGGATTGATTTCTTATTTAGGAGACAAAACGTCTCTTATGCCTCGACTAGAACCTATGATTACAGAAAAGATTCCAATGAGTTCACATCAAAGAAAAGAATACGAACTATACAAAAAACGTGAAAGTTCAAGTAAAAAGAGCGACCAGAAAAAAGATGGTAGTTATAAAGTATTTACGCGCGCAGCATGTAATTTCGTATTTGACGAAGATATAAAGCGACCATTTCCAGAATCGAATAAAGTAAAAACGGAAGCAGATTTTGACTATATTGAAGTTACCCAACGTTTGAAACAAGCCGATGGAATAGAAGAAGACGGTGACGCTATACAAGAAAATGAAAATTATGATACAAGTATTAAAAACTTTATGAAATCTGTAAGAACGAATCGTAATACTCTTTTATTTAATAATCTTCGTTTTTTTGTATCCAAACCATTTGAAAAACCAAACGATGACCCCGAAATGGGCTTGATTAAATATAGTCCAAAATTCCATTCTATTTTGGAAAATATTATAAAAGATGTAAACACCTGTCAATTGTTATATAGTAGTTTTAGAAGAATTGAAGGTATAGAAATGATGCGCCAATTATTAAAATATCAAGGATTCAGAGAATTGGTGGTGTTTAAAAACGCAGCCGGAAACTACGACTTAAAATTAGAAGGTATTTATTCGGAAGATTCATACAAAGAAACACGAGTATTTGCGTTGTATACAGGGACCGAAGAAAAAGAAGTAAAAGAAATTGTAAGAAATATATATAATAGCGATTTGACCAAATTGTCCAATACGATGAACGCACGATTAAAAGATGTATATAAAAATGACGATTTGGACAATTTACATGGGTCTCTTATTAATTTATTGATGATTACTTCGTCTGGGGCAGAAGGCATTGATTTACAAAATGTGCGTTATGTCCATATTACCGAACCCTATTGGCATAATGTACGATTGGAACAAGTTATAGGGCGGGCAAGACGTATATGTAGTCATAATCGGTTGCCTTTAGAAGAACAAAACGTTCAAGTATATTTGTATATTAGTTCTATGAAAGAAGAATTGACTAAAAAGGAAATGTCGACCGATGAATTTTTACTTAAAATTATGGAAGAAAAGAAAGTATTGTCAGAATCATTTTTAAATACATTGAAAGAAAGTGCTATCGATTGTATGCCTTCTAAAACAAATAAATGCTTTAAGTTTCCATCCAATAAAAACAAAGAGAAGTTTTCTTATGCATTAGACTATAAAAAAGAACCTATCCAACAAAAAGTAAAAGACGACCAATTTGTGGACCAAGAATTGTTATACAATGGAATATTGACGAAAGTAAAAGTCGACACTAGAAAGAAACCAAATAAAGTATATATAGAAGAAAATGGTAAATTAAAAGACATAGGTATATTACAGGGCAACCAAATTGTATAAACTACTTTGTTTACATTCATTGTTTTCACAATAAGGAAAATTATATGGACACATATTTTTTAATATATCTTTTGAATCATAATTATTTTCACAAGAAATAACATTTTTTGTGTAAGACGATAGTGTTTGTTCCATTTTTTTGTCTTCTTTACATAAACCAAATTGTGTATCTTTTACATACCCCTCGCATAGTGGTAGTTGCTGTGGACACATATTGGATTCTTGTGAATGGGTAGAATAATCTTCTTTACATTGAATAAATAAACTATGTTGTATATCTGAATTATATGGATTAATATATTTTGAAAACTCAGGCTCTACATATTTGGGTGGCGGGTCATAAGTAGGTATTTTGTCTCTATTTATACTATTTCTTGGTTTAAGTGGCAATACATATTCATTTTTATCATTTTTTTCAAAAGGAAATTCTTTCATACATTTGGTCATTTTACCACCACTACAATCAACATACGCATAATCTCCAGGATTCAAATCCCCTACAAATTTGTTTGTAATTGGATTATATAACATGGAATTATCTTTGTCTCGAACACTAAAGATATTTTCACAAGATATACCATAGTCTAATTCTTTTACATAACAATTATTACCCGAACTATGACCAAATGTATATGTTTGACCTAGTGTTTCTTCTGGGGTCGCATAACATGCATTTTCTTTTTTATAAGGAGTTTTTTCATTACACCCATCGGTTACTACCGACAAAGCAGTATCGGGGTCGACGCATATTCCATTCACGAGATATGGTTTTGCCTCACTACATGAAATATCTACTTCAGTAGTATTTTCAGGTCTACATTCATTATTTGCGTAAAAAGGATTTTCTTCGTCACAAACAGGTACAGAATACGTTACTTCAGAACCTCGTATTTTTACTTTGTCTCCATCTATTATTCCTGTTTCAGAAGTAATATTTTTATAAGATGATAAAAGAGGATTACTTGGCGGTGTATCATATGGGTATTTTGATGTTCCTTTGTAAAAATCATCATATTCGTAACTGGCTTCTGCTTCATATAAAAAACAATTGGATACGTCACCGTTGGGTGTATTATAATAAGACGTAGAACAATTTCTTTCTTTACATTTTTCTTCGATTGGTTCCATATTTTTTACAACCCATTTGTCGCCGTTTTTTTCACATGTATTGGAATATTCTTTATCATCAGTGGTTTCAAATCCACAAATATTTTTGTAAATATAATTACACCATCCACCGCCAGTCTTTGGACATTTTTTAGCACCATATTGTGTTGCTTGTTCAAGTGAATTACCACAAAAACATTGCGGATTTCCATAATTTCCGTGTTGTAAAGCATAATAATTATATTCGCTACATTCTTCACTACATTTTTCTGAATCATATATTTCTCCTTTTGCGTTTTTTCTTCCTTTGTATACTGGTAAAGCTCTATTTCTAGTATCTCTATAAGAGCCTACTTCGGTTGTATTTTTTACAAATGTAACATCTAGTCCTTCCAATGATTTTATTACATTTTCTTTATCGGAACAATCATATGGAATATATTGTGTATCTTGTTTTATTTCAATATCTTCAAAAGGACATAGTTTTTCATAATTCAAACACATATTATAGTTTTCAATATCTTGTGGGGAAGAGCATTCATTGTTTATGGTTTTATTTGAACTTAAATCCAAACGCCAAGGATAATTTGGATTACACGTTTTATAAGGATCATAATAAACTTCGCGTGTTTTACTAGATCCTTTTAGTTCCGTTGTATTAAAATCACTTAAATAAACTCTTGGACCTTGCGAATAACTATAACTTTTTCCGCTGCTATAGTCTACGCCAACAAAATCCACTTTATTTCCAAAAATATCCTTTTTGTTTATATTTCCATTGTAACAATATTGGTATGTTTTGTCTTCGCAACTATAACGGTCTATTTTCTTAGGATATTCAACCTCAATGGATTTTTCGTTTAAATCACTATACATTGGTTCTTTATATACCCATAAACTCAACAAAACAAAAATACATAATAAAAAAATTATTTTTTTCATTATATTAATACACTATAATAATGTTGCCTTACAATTACCATATTGAGAGCCGCATTTATACCCAATACAAGTTTCGCCTTCTTTGCAAACATAGTCGGCGTATTTAGAATTTATCATATCTCCATAATCCGCAATACATTTTTTGCCTATTGTTATCTCTTGTGTGTCTTTTTTGGATTTTCTTTTTTCTTTACATTCTTCTTGGATATTGGTTCCATTGTCTAAATTCTGATTGTCTAGAAAATCACATATGTTTATTTTTGTTTCAACTTCATTTTCCGTTATAATGACATCATTCCCGCTTATTTCTGGGTCCACATAATCTTTCGGATAAGGCGTAGTTAATCCTCTAAATAAATTAAAGTTTTTTCCTTGTGTTTCTATATCATCGTAAGAAGCATATTTTCCCATTATATCGTATTCTAAATCATCCATAGGTACGTTTTTTAAAGATTCGGAACTAGTATTATATAAAATCGAACCTTCACAATATACTGGATTATTGATTGAATCGGAGTTACAATATGGTTTATAAGTATCATTCTCGTTTTTTATTGGGTCATAAATATTATCATTGCATTTTAATTTGCCAAAACAATATGAATAACGTAAATCATCTTCATCTATTGTGCCAGCATTTCCTTCGCTTTGATTCCAAAAATAAGTATGTTCCGTTTCGTTCATATCTACTTTTTGTATCGTTAAATCATCATAATTTCCATTAAATGTATTTTTATTTTTTGGACGAGGGTTCCATAAATATAATTCTGTTTTTTCTACAGTACTGGTCGCATCTGCGCCAGGAATGATTGACTCTCCGGATGTTGTGGTAGATATATTATCCAAATATGTTTTAGATGCCCCTAATACATAAGTATCATTATTGTCGTTTGTGTTGTTTTGTTTGAAAATATAACTATCATCATCTACGTTTTTATCTAATCCCAAAAAAGTCAGAGGTGGGTCAGTTGTAATGGTTACATTTGTGGCTTTACCATCATTATCAAATCCTTGCGACCAGGTCAATCCACTACCATCAGTTAGTTCTTTTTCTGATTTTTCATACATATTTAGTTTAAAAATATATTTATCGCTAAAATCATAATTTGACAATAATTTAGAGTTGTAATAATTTGGACTTGTAATTTTGCCATACGAATCATATAAAGCGTCCGCATTTATGGCGGTGGTTAAACCTTCAAATGGACTAATGGTGTGTTCATCATTATACGTTTGTCTCAACAATAATTCCCATTGTCCATAACTATCACTTTCTGAAAATCCTTCTTTTGTAAAATAAAATAAAACACTATACAATAATACGCATAAGAATCCTATAAATAATAAATTATGTATTTTATTTTTCATTATACATATATGTTATTTTTTTTGTAAATATTTTAATATTTTAATTTGGGATTCTAGTATTTGTTCTAAAATCTTATTTTGATATTTATAATGTTGTTCGTGGTCGACCGCGACATTGGGAACACTATGCGATTCTACGTGTTGGGGTACTACTTGATTTGAAGGAATATTGGTCGTTGACGTTTCATTTGTTTTGTATAATATTTCTCTTTCTTTTTCTTTTTCACTGATAAGGCGATCTATATCCACAATGGGTTCTTCTTCCGATTTGTCGCTAAAATCGATGATAGAAGGTTTATTTTCAGGAATTAAATCTTTGTATTCAAATTTTTTTTGTTGTTTCAGTTTTTGACTCAATACATACATAAAGTCTGCTGGTTGGATGTCTCTATTTTCTTCATATGTTTCTTCAAAGACCGATTGAATATTGGGCAGTTCAGATTCACTAAATCCTTCGAATATATTATTTTTTAAACATTCGTTCCATAAGGCTTCTTTCATTATAAGCATTATGTTCTTTTTTTTATATTATATCTCGTTAAAAAATATCTTTCTGTAATCATTCATTTTTTTATCAGGTATTTTTTTATTCTTAAAATAAGAAACATTATGTTTTTTTTCCAATAATGTAATAATCGTATATAACGCATACATTCCGCATTCCCCGTCAGCATATTGGTGTTTTGTGTTTTTATTATTATATACATTCATAGATTTATTTATTTCTTTACATTGTGATAATAGTCTATCTATAAAAATATTTATTTTTTCGCAAGGCGCGTGACCGTTTGAATCAAAATAAAAAATATAGTTTTTATCTAAATCGATAAACATACAGACCCAATGCGAACCTTCATCGTAATGCGGGTCAGTATTGAAAATGATGCCTATTTTATTTATATTTTTCATCATTTTCTTTTTCATACTAAAATAACATAGTTCCGGCCACACACATTCACTTATATTTACTTTCGTATCGAAATCTATGGGCGAAGGTCCAATAAACTCAAAATTAGGATACGTTTCTTCGTATTGTTTCATAACTCTCATAATATCTAAGCTATCCAACCAAATAGATTTTCCTTTTTTCCATTGTGGGGGACTATAAGGAGCAAATAAATTCATTTTCTTTTTCAAAGTACGATTCAATAAACATTTTTGGTCTTTACATATACTCAAATAATGTTTTAATTTTGTCTCTATGGTCTTTATATGTTTAGAATGAATTTTTTTATCCGGGTGGCGCTTGTTCCATGTATGTCTCATTTTTAATATTAACTTGTCATCGATACACGACTTTATACTTTTATATTTCGGATGACATTTTAAATACTTAAATGTTTTTTTCATATATATTATTTCTATTTTTTTAATAAATCCAAAATAGGTTTTTGTTTTTGTTTTTCTTTCATAAACATTATCTTATATTCTTCTACAAAGCATTGAGACACATCTACATTTATTTTTGGTTTTTCTTCGTGAATACGTTGTTCCAAGTGAACCAATTGATGTGTAAAAGAATCAAACAAATCTTTATAAATATAATAGTCCGCAAACGTAGTGCTTGCATTATCTTGTACCATTTGGTCTACAATTTTGGTCAATGTATCTTTATGTTCACTAAAAGAAGCCTTGTTGTGTTCCATTTTTTTCGTAATTTTTCTTGAAATATAATTATGATACATACATTATGTTTCTTTTTTTAAATAATATCGTGTCGAATTGTGGAATGTATTCGGGTTTATAAAATTGATTTAAATTTATTTATATAATGAAAATTAAATGAGTGACAATATTTCATCAGAAAATACGGAAAAAATTATCACAAAAAGAGTACGTTGTGATTATAATTTATTAGAACAAGATATA
>Ga0222686_1000050_pt1 | contig 61266 bp, 89 predicted proteins | sample AntAcemetage1159_FD_181400 | JGI IMG/M metagenome (GOLD analysis project Ga0222686, IMG submission 181400) | Saline water microbial communities from Ace Lake, Antarctica - #1159 | ecosystem: Environmental > Aquatic > Non-marine Saline and Alkaline > Saline | place: Antarctica: Ace Lake...
GTGCCTTGTTCGCTCATGCTGACAACTCCTCTTTGCGTTGGTTCTTTGACGCAATAACGTGAGCCTTGGCCGCATCGTCTGAGCCACAAAACTTAATTGCCTCTGTGTAAACGCTCTTTAGGTCGTCTAGCGTTTGAGCGTGTGCAACGCTATTAAGCGCCAGGTTTAAGTCTTGCTCGCTGATTTGCTTTACTGCTGGCTTGGTTGGCTTTGCTTTGACTGCCGCATTACCATCATCGTCTTCTGCCGCTATGCCGCAAGCCGCCATTACCGAGTAGCGTCTGGCATATGTAAGTGCCGAGCCGTATCCCTGGGGGTCTTGTTTGCTAGCAGGCACGTGGAGCTTGCCGCCTCGCAGTGTCTCGCCTGATTCATGCAAGAACACGGTTTCAACTGTCACGCCGGTGCTGTCTTCTGAGGTCTCTTGGTACAGCGCAATGCCATGTTGCAGCAAAGCATCATTGACTGCCTCCATGCAGCCAGCTAAGTCAGCGTAGCGGCTCTTAAAGTGTGGGTTTGTGCTGGTCTTGAGGGCTGGCGCAAATTCACGTTTGGCGGCTACAAAAGCCTGTGCTATTTTGTTCATTTCATTACTCCTAGTATGCGATTTTGATTTCGTCAAAATCTTCAGCGCCGAGCGTCAACTCTTGGCCGTTAATTAAGATGGTGGTCTGATTGCCAGACTCCATCGCATCCTCAAGCTCAAGCATCGCGTCGATGTACTCGTCGCTTAACTTGCTGACCAAAGCCGCTAGCTTTTCAGCGCCTTGGTTGTTTACTGAGTAAATTTGCCTCATTTCTAACTCCTGTTTGTGTTGCTGACGGGGTTATTTTAACATAGAAAAAACACGTTTTATCTAAGTGTTTACCCTAATTTACAAAAATAATTTCCTGTACTCACAATTGAGCATGAATACATTAGAAAACTACATTGAAGACCTTGAGGCGCTACTAAGCCGAAAGCCCGCTACAGACGAGGCGGCTATACACTGGCTACACGCTGTCATTGCTGATGCGACAACTGCGAGGTACAAACTTATCTCAGAGCTTTACCCAGTCGGTTGCAGTGACTAACGTATAATATTTTGAAACCCAGCTAGGTCTGAAGTCATGAGCAGACCGAAAAGCGAATTCCCCGCCTGCTGTCGTTTCTTTTCTGGGAATTACGCGGAAATGCTTTATGCACTATTACAAGTTCAACATCGCCGACTATCGCAAGGATACCGGCCACCTCACAACAATTGAGCATGGCATCTATCGCCAGCTAATTGATTGGCAGTACTTAGATGAGCAACCAATACCGCTTGAAACCCAAGTGGTTATGCGGCGGTTACGACTCGGTTCTGAGCATGAAACCTCATTGCTGAATGTGTTGTCAGACTTCTTTGCCAAGGGGGATGAGGGATATTCGCAAACACGGATTAAGTTTGAAATTAACGAGTATCACGAGAACGCAAAGAAAAACAAAAAGAACGGGAAGCTAGGCGGTAGGCCGAAGAAAACCCAGTCGGTTATTTCTGGGAACCCAGACGAAAGCCAAAATAACCCTAACCACAAACCAATAACCACAAACCATAAACCATTAACCAAGGATAAGACACCAACTTGCGTTGCACCGCCTGACGGCGTATCACAGTCAGTTTGGGATGAATTTGTTGCTCACCGCAAACGCCAAAAGGAGACAGTCAGCAAATTGGTTGTTGCTGGAATACAAAAAGAAGCCGATAAGGCTGGCTGGACTTTGGAAGATGCATTGTCTGAAACAGTGATACGTGGCTGGAAGTCTTTTAAGGCTATATGGGTGGCAAAAAAGTCAAGCAGCCAGGCACAGACCCTAAGTTTTGCCGAGCGTGACCAGCTCGCAAAGCAAAAGCGTTGGGAGGAAATGACCGGCAGGCAGTGGCCAACAGAATCACAATCTTTTATTGACGTTGACACTAGCGTATTGGAGTTGAAATGAGTATATCAATCAAAGCAATTGACAGGCTTTTTGAACGCCTGGCCGCAACTTATGGTTCGGCATGGTCACGCCAGTGGTCTGACGTTCCGATTTCTGATGTAAAGACCGCCTGGGCGCACGAGTTAAGCGGTTACGGTGGGCGGCTTGAAGTGTTGGCATGGGCTTTGGAAAATTTGCCAGAGCGAGCGCCCAACATCATTGAGTTTAGAAACCTGTGCCGACGTTCACCTGCACCTGAAGCACCAAGGTTGCCAGAGCCAAAAGCAGACCCAGAGCGTTTGGCTCGTGAGCTGTCAAAGTTGCAAGACCTAAAGCAATTGGTTGCTAAAGCCTTGCCGGTTGACCACAAGGCTTGGGCAAAGCGAATATTGCAAGGCTATGCAGATGGGAAAAAGACAAACCCAACAAGCATACGCTTTGCTAAAGAGGCTTTGCAATGAACTGCCACCAAGCAAGAAAAATACTTGATTTGGTGCGTGAAGGTAGGGATTACCCTGTATTCATAATCAACCAAGCGTTGTACATTGTTAGTGAGATTACAGAAGAACAGTATGAAAAAACAAACCAAATACAAACCCAAGCCCGTCTTAATCAATCCACTGGCTTTTGTGATTGAAAGCATCACACCAGTTGCAAAGCATGAAGGCTCACTGCTGACCCTGAAGTTGAAGAACCACAATGCCCTGGCAATGCTTGTCAAAGGTGAGGCAAGACGAAAAGAGCTGGATGTACTGATAAGCGCTTTAAACACGTGCGAGGCGCTTGTTCTGATGGGGTTTGGTACTGAGTATGCTTTTGTTGCAAAAAATGGATTAGACGCCCTTCTGGAGGTCTGCAAACGCGGTATGAGGACAGACCACTACATCTTGAAGGGTGCTGAGATGCAAACATTGGACGAGGCAATGCAATTACACGACGAGCAATTAGAAATCGTGACGGTGGGTGAGTTAGACAGGTCGCAGCGCCTTGTTCGTGATGTACTGAGGTCGAAGAAGGCAAAAGTTATAAATGACAAGGAGAAAAACACATGACACGAGAAGAACTAATGGCTGATGACACACAGTACTGTTGCTACTGTGGTGGTGAGAAAGTGCGGTTTCAATGCTGCGGCGAGAACCACTTCCATACCTTTGCTCAAATGTCTGCGGATGAGCAAGATGAGTTTTTTCAACAAGGAGAAGAACAATGGCTAAGTTAATCGACTTCCCCATTGGCCTCGATGCAGGCGAGACGCGCCTAGACCTTGACCCAGACGCGGTATTGACTAAAGCAGTAGGAATGCTAAAAGAGGTGGTTATTGTTGGTTATGAAGCTGACGGCTCATTGTATTTTGCGTCTACTGGAACACATGGGCCGGATGTGCTGTGGCTACTTAAACAAGCCGAGCAGCGTCTGCTGGCTATCGAAAGGGAGATGAGAACATGAGCGGTGACCACAACACCAACCAAGACTTCGACAAACGGCTAGATAAAGCAGCAGAACACCTTGGGTCTGGCGCATTGAAGATGATAAAAGCAATTCTTATAAAGCACGATGCGGCAATTATTGAAGCCAGCCAAGAAGCAATTGAAGCGGCAGTGTTGGCAGAGCGTGAGGCATGTGCAAAGGTGTGTGACGACATTGACGCCGAATACGGCGGCGAGGATGTGCTGGCAACTTGGTGTGCCAAAGCCATCCGTGCAAGGGGCAGTGTTTAAGCTACTACTGGCTTTGTTGATGTTGCCTGCATCGGCATTGGCTGTGCCGTACTCGCCACAGGCCAAGTGTCTGGCTGATAATTTGCACTATGAGGCAAGGGGAGAGAGCCTGGCTGGCATCAGAGCTGTGGCATCGGTGGTCTTAAACAGAGTCGCAAGTAAGCGCTGGCCAAACTCAATCTGCAAAGTGGTTTATCAAAGCAAGCAGTTTAGTTGGGCAAACGATTACAGAGCGCGGAACCCCAGTCTGGTGGCGTACACAGAGAAGGTGCAACGGGTCGTTGCCAGGGCAATGTCGGGGCGGCTAAGGGACAACACGCGAAGGTCAACGCACTACCACACCCTGGCCGTTTATCCTCGCTGGGCGAGCAGGCTTGAGATGACAGAGGTAATTGGTTTTCACGTTTTTTATAAATACCCTAGGAGAAAGAAATGAGCGCAGAAAAAGAAATTAGAAGAACAAATGCTTGGCTACAACGACGAGTTAGGGCAAGTCAAATACCGATTGATGCAGAGCCATACATCAATTACCAGCATCAAAACCCGCAGCGCTGGCGCAATGTTTTAGTAAAACTATCGGTTGTGGCTGTAATTCTGTTTGCAGTCGGGCTTGTAACTTGCGGATTAATTACACTCAACTTATGGCTTGCTATATGAAAAAAGAACCAATACCAAATGCTTTCACAATGTTTATTGGGAAAAGTATTATTAGCGATGACACCAGTTTTAGACGTTCAAGAGCTGGAACGGTCGGTGGCAAGGCTAGGTCAAAGAATTTAAACGGTGATGGAATCCAAAATGTGCATCAACTAAAAGTGAATTCAAAACTTACAGAAAAGCAAAAGCGTTGTCTTTAATACCCTGGGGCACAAAGAAAGAGCAAGCCGAGCGCCGAGTGCAACAAAGCATTGAGTCTAAAAGGTCGCAACAGGCCGCTGACGAAGGTTTGGCTCGCGAGTTGGTGTACAGCTACAAGTGGCAGGCTGAAAAAGCGCCACAGTGGTTTAGGGGTGTGATGGATAAATTGGCTAAAAAATATGGTCAAAAGTACGCGGATGATATAAGGGCGCTAATGACATTGGAGAAGAACAGAAAATGAAAATAACGCTACACAATGCGCAACAGGCGCACCAGGTGGTAACGGACATTTATCAAAAGATGAAGCCTCATCTGATAGAAGGTAAAAAATTTACATTGGAAGTCACAAGCGAGACTCGTAGCCAGCCTCAAAATGAGATGTACCACGCAATTATTGGCCAGATTGCAAAGCAGACAAGCCATGCGGGCGCTAAGTGGGATGGCGAAAGCTGGAAGCGTTTCTTGATTGACCAGTGGGCAAGCGAGACTGGCAGGTCAGCAGGGAAGGTGGCGGCCAGCTTAGATGGCCAAAGGGTGGTTCAATTGGGCTTGCAGTCGCGCAAATTCAATAAGGCAGACGCAAGCGAGTTCACAGAGTGGCTTATTTACTGGGCAACAGACAAGGGTTGTGAGGTGGGCGAATGAAAACAAAGAAGTGTAAGGTTTGCAAAAATACGTTTCAACCAGCCAGGCCGCTACAGACATGTTGCAGCCCATCGTGTGCTATGCAACTGGTCAAGGAGGTTAAAGTCAAGAAAGACAAGCAAGAAACAAAATTAAAGCTGGATGCACTGCAAACCAAACCGCAACTGGTTAAGAAGGCGCAGGCTGCGTTTAATTCGTACATCCGAGCCAGAGATACAGGCAAGCCTTGCATATCGTGTGACAAGCCTCTAGGAGGCACGCCAAACACATTTGACGCGGGACACTATCGCTCGGTTGGCTCGGCTCCGCACATGCGGTTTGTTGAGGACAACGTTCACGGTCAATGCAAGCACTGCAATAACTGGCTCGCAGGCAATCATGTTGAGTATCGCAAGCGACTTTTACAGCGGATTGGTGAGCATCAAATTAACTTACTCGAATCTGACAGCACGCTGAGGAAGTACACCAAAGAAGGTCTGATTGAGATTGCCAGGCACTACAACGCAGAGGCTAGGCGATTGCTCAAAGACAGGTTACAATGAAGGCTCTTTCTCCTAGTCGTTTGTAGCGACTTTAGGCCGCTATCGCAGTGGTCTTTTTTTTGGTATGATGGTTTCACTTTGGATTTACCAATGGAGAACCCATGACGACAATGGATAAAGTCGGGAACAATTTAGAATATATTGCTCTTGAAACGCTAATTCCTTATGCTAGGAACAGCAGAACGCACTCAGACGCGCAAGTCGCGCAAATAGCCGCAAGCATACGCGAGTTCGGATTCACAAACCCTATATTGATAGACGCAGAGGGCGGCATCATTGCTGGCCACGGTCGCACTATGGCGGCACGCAAGTTGGGGCTGGACGAAGTGCCATGCATACGGCTAAGAAACCTCACGGACGCTCAAAAGAAAGCCTACATCATTGCCGACAACAAGCTGGCGCTAAACGCTGGGTGGGACAAAGATTTACTGCGGTTAGAGCTAGTGGATTTGCAGGAATTAGACTTTGACCTAGAACTTACTGGCTTTTTAACTGGTGAACTAACAGACGCTATGTTTGGCGAAGAATTATCGCAAGATTCGCCAGATGATTTTAAAGAAGTAGGTGAATCAGATATGAAGCATACTTGCCCTCGTTGTTCGTTTGAATTTGATGATTAAGTACAAGATTGCGACAGTAGCAGAAATTAAGCAAGCCGCAGCTACCAGCAAGCCAAAATTTGAAGCGGTGAGTTTATTTGCAGGTGGCGGCGGTTCGTCTACTGGATACCGCATGGCTGGCGGGAAAATACTTGCAATTAACGAGTTTATCCCAGCCGCAATTGATACTTATAGAGCAAACTGGCCTGATACGACTATATTGCCGGGCGATGTTCGCAAGCTAACTTCAGAGCATATATTAGATGCGATTGGCAAATCAGAGGGGGAGTTAGACCTATTAGATGGCTCGCCGCCGTGCTCTGCATTTTCTACAGCAGGAGCAAAAGAAAAAAACTGGGGAAAAACTAAAAAATACTCTGATGCAGAGCAATCTAATGTTGAGGACTTATTCTTTGAATACATACGCATTTTACGAGGAATAAAACCCAAGGTTTTTGTTGCAGAAAATGTTGCTGGTCTAGCAAAAGGGGCTGCAAAAGGTTATTTGAACGAAATAATTAGAGGTTTGAGAGATAGCGGTTATGAAGTTGCCTGCAAAGTTTTAGACGCTAAATGGCTTAACGTGCCTCAATCTAGGAATAGAATAATATTTGTTGGCATAAGAAACGATATTTTTAAGTCTGAGTGGCGCGGCTTATTGCATCCAAAACCGCAAAAAAGTTGCGTTTCGCTTGAAAGCGCTTTTAACGGTTTAGTACTTACATATGACGACGTAAAAGAAACATCGTTAAAAAAATTTGCGGTATATGAACTATTAAAAAATATGGATGTTGGCACAACGCACAAAAAGGCTTTTACTTTAACCAAAAATAGCCCATACAAACCAAGCGCCTGCATAACCGCAACGACTGCAAAAATTGGTGCTCGCGAAACATATCATTGGGACAACAGAGCGCATACTGTCTCAGAGATTAAACGCATTATGTCCGTGCCAGATGATTACGTTTTAACTGGCAAATATAAACAGCAAGTTGAGCGCCTAGGGCGCATGGTGGCTCCGCACATGATGAAGGCCGTCGCTGAAAATTTATATAACCTAGGAGTATTCAATGAAAGATATACCTAACGACTGGACATTTAAATCTTCCAGTGTAGCTGACCAATTTGACCAGCACGTTAGAGAGCAATTGCCGTGGTATGAGTTAGCTAGCGGCTTAACTGCACACGTTATTCGACACTACTTACCTGAAAACGGCTTAATTTATGATATTGGCGCATCTACTGGGAATATAGAAAGGTCAATCGCTGATATTTTAAAAAGTAGAAATGCAACACTTATTCCTATTGACAATAGTGAGGCTATGGCCAGCATTTATGCTGGGGAAAGTACGCTTGAGGTGGCGGACGCAGCGACCTATGATTACCAGCCGTTTGACGTAGCGACTTTGTTTTTAGTATTGCAGTTTATGAGTATCACAGACCGCAAGCAACTTGTAAAAACATTGTTAAGTAAGGTTCGTGATGGCGGCGCAATTATAGTGTTTGATAAGATAATCATAGAGGGTGGCTATGCTGCTACGGTTATGCGTAGAGCGACTATGGCTGGCAAGCTGGCAAGCGGCGCACCAACCTCAGAGATTGTCGCAAAAGAGTTAAGTATAGGGGGAATACAAAGACCTATTCCTGAAACATACTTTACGTTTTATATGCCAAACGCTATTGAGATATTCCGCTTTGGAGAGTTTGCGGGCTACCTTATTGAGAAGCCAGATAATGGCTAAGATAGGAAACCAAGGCGATGGTGGAGGCCGCCCAATAGTAGTGTTCGATGCCGCACAGGTGGCGCAGGTAGAGGCGCTTGCCGCTGTATTATCTAAAGGGCAAATGGCTGATTACTTCAGCATTAGCGAGACAACTTTGCGCGAGGTAGAGAGCCGACAGCCCGAGGTTTTTGATGCGTATAAAAGAGGAAAGGCCAAAGCTATTGGTAATGTGGCCAAGAACCTTATTGGGCAAGCGCAGGCAGGCAACATCGCAGCGGCCATCTTTTACTTAAAGACACAAGCGGGCTGGAAAGAGGATAAGTCGGTTGCAACGATTAACCACAACGTCCGCTCCTTTGAGATATTAGAAGACGATGCGAATAGCAGCGAGAGCTACTAAGCCACAGACTGCCCTGGCCAACAGCACAAGACGGTTCCCAGCAATGGTGGCTGGCTTTGGGGCTGGTAAGACACACGCATTAGTGCTGAGGGCTTTGCGGCTGTTGTTTGAAGATGGTGGTGGGGACATTGCTTACTACCTGCCTGACTATCCTCTAGTACGGACAATTGCTTACCCTCGTTTCCAGGCGGCTCTTGACGACCTAGGCGTCCCATATGAGCTTAATAGGTCTGAGCACCTTATGAAGGTAAACGGGCGGAGCGTCATATTTAGGACAATGCAAAACCCTGATTCAATAGTAGGCTATGAAGTTGGCGACAGCTTGATTGATGAGTTAGACACCCTGCCTAAAGCCAAGGCAAGCGATGTATGGAATAAGATAATTGCTCGTAACAGGCAAAAAAAAGCCAATGGCAAAATAAATAGCGTGGCGGTTGGTACGACACCCGAGGGCTTTAGGTTTGTTTATGAAAAGTGGAAAAAGAACCCAACCGAGTCTTACCAACTTATAAAAGCGCCGACATACAGTAACCCGCACCTGCCGGACGGGTATATACGGTCTTTGCGTGAGACGTACCCCACGCATTTGCTAAGCGCTTATATTGAGGGTGACTTTGTTAACTTGACCAGTGGCTCGGTATACATGAACTGGGACAGGGCGCTTAATGGAACCTTGGCTGAAGCCAATAAGAGCGAGACATTGCACGTTGGGATGGACTTTAACGTTAACAACATGGCGGCTGCAATTCATGTAATGAGAGATGGCAACGCTTACGCAGTTAATGAGATAAGCGGAGGCCAGGACACGCCAAACGTTATACGAACATTGCGCAACAGATACCCTGACAACCCAATAATTGTCTACCCAGACGCAAGCGGTGGAGCAACAAGCACAACTAACGCGGCATCAAGCGACCTGGTTTTGTTAAGAAACGCTGGGTTCACTATCAACGCACCGAGGGCGAACGGTCGGGTAAAAGACAGGGTTGCGGCTGTCAATATGGCTCTTTGCAACAATGAAGGCCATCGCTTATACTACATAAACATTGATAAATGCCCCAACATTGCTCTTGGGTTGGAACAACAGGCCTATGACAAAAACGGTGAGCCGGACAAATCAACAGGATTCGATCACATGAACGATGCGGTTGGATATTTTGTCGTTCGTAAAATGCCCATAAAGCGCAGACACGAATTTACAGCACAACCTGCTAGGTGGACATAATGGTTTTAATCACAAACAAGCACCCCGACTATGACGACAACTCAAATCGTTGGGAGTTCTTTCTGCGCTCATACATGGGCGGCGATGAATACCGGAATGGGCAGTACTTGACAAAGTACGTTAGCGAAGACAAAACAGAGTATTTGCGTCGTATCGACCTGACGCCTCTAGACAATCACTGTCGAAATATTGTGCATATTTACAGCAGCTATCTATGGCGCGTTGCACCGAAACGTGAGTTCAACAGCTTAGACGGCAACCCAACGCTTATTAACTTTCTTAAAGATGCAGACCTTGATGGCCGCACATTTGATTCGTTTATGCGAGAGGCTCAAATTTGGGCGAGTGTCTACGGGCATTCCTGGTTGGTGCTAGACAAGCCGAAATCAAACGCTGGGACTCGCGCTGATGAGTTGGCGCAGGGCGTTAGACCTTACGTCAACCTGTTTACTCCTGAAAACGTATTTGACTGGAAATATGAACGGACAGCTTCAGGGCGACAGCAGCTTGTTTATTTCAAAGTTAGAGAGTCAGTCATACGGCACACCGATACAAAGTCAACCCAAATGATTCGGGTCTGGACTAACGAATCAATCAAGCTGTACGAAGTGAATAACGACAACGAGCGCCTGGTTGAGGAAATAGACAACCCGCTTGGCGTTATTCCGGCTGTTTATGTACCGGCACAGCGCTCTGTCATTAGGGGCATCGGCATATCAGATTTGACTGATATTGCCAGTATGCAAAAGGCTATTTACCAGGAGTTGTCAGAGATTGAGCAGCTAATTCGCATTAGCAACCATCCGACATTGGTTAAGTCTTTTGACACGGACGCAAGCGCTGGGGCTGGCTCGGTTGTCAATATGCCAGATGACCTAGACCCCAACATGAAGCCTTACATGTTGCAACCAAGCGGAGCAAACCTTGACGCGATACGCGCAGCTATAACAGACAAGGTTGAGGCAATCAATCGCATGGCGCATATGGGGGCAGTTCGAGCCTCTGAGATTCAAACAAAGTCAGGCATTGCTTTGCAGACAGAGTTCCAACTGCTAAACGCCAAGCTATCAGAAAAGGCGGATTTGTTAGAACTTGCAGAGGAGCAGCTTTGGACGTTTTTCTGCATGTGGCAAGATGTAACGCCTGACGTAGAGGTGTTTTACCCAGACAGCTTTGACGTTAGAGATTACCCCAACGAGCTGGCTTTCTTGCAAACTGCACGAGCAAGTGGCGTAAATTCCAAAGTCTTTATGCAAGAGGTGGATAAGCGTATTGCAGACCTGGTTCTTGATGATGAGGACTTGCAACGAGCTTATGTTGAAATCGAATCATCTACGCAGGTAATTGGCCAGTTTGAATGACACCTGACATTCAGCACGCAAAGTTTATAGAGCAGTTGGGTGATGCGAATGAAAAGCGCATGGCCACTGTTCTGCAAACGCTTGAGTCTCGTATAGCGGCAATAGTAGCAAGCGCACCGACAAAAGCTGGAAAGCTGTTTGACCTTGAGTGGGCAATCGCGGCCAGGCAAGACATACTTATTCAAATACGAACGCTGTTTTTAGCTGAATCAACGGCAGTGGTAAATGATTACAGCAAGGCCTCGGAGTCACTGCGCCTAATGCTTGGTGAGTATGGCGACTTTGTAGGCGTAAGTGAGGATGTTGTTAGAGCCTTAAAGCGACAATCATTCCAAGGCTTTGAAGCCATTGCTTCGCGCTTTTTAAACGAAATAGCAGACGAGGTTTATCAAAATACGTTGACTGGCAGAACTGCCGCTGATTCAATTACCTCATTGCGTCAAAAGATAAACGGTGTATTTGCCGCCTCAGACAAGGTTGAGGTTGCAAGGCTGGTGGATATAGCCAACGCTGGTGGTAAAGCCTCTGAGGAGGCTATTAAAAGCCTGCACAGCATCTTTGCCGCAGACAAGCTGGGCAACAACATGCGTCGTTATTCTACGCAGATAGTTCACGATTCACTAATGCAGTTTGACGCTTCTATTGCAATACAACTAGGCAAAGAATCAGGCGCTGACGCATACAAGTATTACGGCTCAACTATTACTGATACCCGTGACTTTTGCCGTAAACATGCTGGCAAGACGTACACTGAAGAAGAAATAAGACAAATATGGCAGGGCAACTGGGCTGGTAAAGCGCCTGGTGACCCTTTCATTGTTCGAGGCGGATATAATTGTCGCCATCACTTTAGGCCGGTGTTTACTGAGTGAGCACTAGCAATCATTTTCCCAACTACTCGAAAGAGGTGCTTACATGAGCGAAAACATGGACAGTCCGGACGTAGACTTAAAAGACGCAAACCCAGTAGATGACGGGGCGGGTAAATCATTTACCCAAGCTGAAGTTGACAAGATTATTGAGCAACGCTTATCCAGAGAGCGTAAACGCTTTGACAAAGCTACAGAAGGCATCGACTTAAACGAGGCCAAGCAGCTTATGGAGCAGCGCGACCAGCTTGAGTTGGAGCGCAAAAAGGATAGAGGCGAGTTTGAGGATGTATTGAAAACAACTGTTGCTAAAAAAGAAGGCACGATTCAAGCGCTACAGGCTCGGTTACACCAGATTCAGGTTGAGGGCTCATTGCTTTCAGCCGCAAGTAATAAAAACGCAGTATCGCCAGAGCAGGTTTCATCGTTGTTAAAAAGCCAAATTAGACTGTCAGATGACGGAACAGTTGAGGTTATTGATAACAAAGGAACAATTCGCTACAATGATGGTGGTGAGCTGTTATCGGTGCAAGACCTAATGACAGAATTCCTTACGGCAAATCCGCACTTTGTACGCGCCACCCCTGGTGGTGCTGGCTCTGGTGGTGCTGCTGGTGGTTCGACACAGAAACCAACGTCTGTGGCAGATATGCTAAGTAACTGGGACAATGGAGGCAGAGATGCTTTTGCTGCCAGTAAAAAGCGCAAATAACTTTCACATTTTTTTGTTTTCTTAATTGGAGTTTTTATTATGGCCGCTACCACCTCAAGCACCCTTGACGACCTGTTTGTCAGTATCGTTGCACAAGCCCGTTACACGGCTGAAGAACAATCTTTGTTGCGTAACCTCGTTACCCTCTACGATATCGGCACGCAATCCGGCAAAACAATTCAGGTTCCAAAGTACCCAGCAATCACGGCAGCCGCCTTGACTGAAGGTGCGGACATGACTTCGACCACTGTTTCAACATCTAGCATTTCCGTAACGGTTGCTGAAGTTGGCGCTCAAGTGCTGTTGACCGACATGGCCGCTATGGGAGCCGGTAACCCTGCTGAAGAATTGGGAACAGTTCTTGGTAACGCTATTGCTACCAAAATGGACAAAGACATTATTTCTTTGTTTGATGGTTTAAGCACCTCTTTGGGAGCCACAACTACCGAGTTGACGGTTGCTTACCTGTTCCAAGCCGCTGCTACCCTGCGTGCTAACAAGGTAACGGGTCGCATATACGGCGTTTTCCACCCTTACCAGACCTATGCTTTGAAGGCTAGCTTGACAAACACTATGGTTAACCCCAACGGTGGCGACTTGCAGAACGAGGCAATGCGTACAGGTTACGTGGCAACGATTGCTGGCATTGACATCTTTGAGTCAGCTAACGTAACCATTGATGGCTCTGGTGATGCCAAGGGCGCGATTTTCTCACAGCAAGCATTTGCCTTGGCTATGAAGCGCGACTTTGTTATTGAGCCACAGCGTGATGCATCAAACCGAGCTTTCGAGTTGAACGCAACCGCTATCTACGGTGTTGGCGAGTTAGACGACAGCTACGGCGTAGAGATGTACTTTGACGCTGGTCTGTAATTGAAACTACCCCTGCTCATATTGAGTGGGGGTATTTCTACCTAAGGACAAAGCAATGGCGTTTAGTACAGATTCAGACCTCACAGCTTTAATACCGGATATTCTGACCTACGGCGTTGCGTCGTTTGCTGCTGACCACGCACGCGCACAGGCTGACATTGAGCGAGAGATTCGCAAGAAGTGGTGGCCTAAGACCGGCTTTGCTGGCGAGCTAAACCCTTCACTACTGACAAGCGCACAGTGGAAAGACGCAAGCGTTTATCTAGTGCTTTGGAAGTACGCTTTGCCGCAGCTTACGAACTGGGTTGATGGCGACAGATTCCTGACAATGCTTGATTTTTACAAGTCGAGATACTCTGAGGAAATAGACTCTGTTTTTAACGATGGCGTAGAGTACGACCAGGACGAAGATTCAACGATTACAGACATTGAGAAAGCGCCGGTTAACTTCGGTCGCATGTACAGATGAATGTAAAGATGGACATAGACTCAACCAGGTTGCAAGCCAACCTGAGGAAGTTGCAAAAATCCATCCCAGCAAAAGTAAAGCGCACGTTAATGCAGACAGCGCAATTCGGTACAACCATTATCCTAGACCGCACTGAAAAAGGCATCGGTTACAGTGGCAAGTTTAAGCCTTATGACGCTAAGTACAGGGCTTACAAGAGGCAAGGTTGGCCGGCTAGCAAAGCAGGCGCTCGCACGTACAGGCCTTCGTTTGGTGGCGACAGTAGCGGGACGGTTAACTTAAACGTCACCGGCAAGATGCTTGCCTCAATACAAAGCAAGTACGTTAGCAATGGAGTGGCGCAGATTTACTTTAGCAGGGCGACCGAGGCCAAGAAGGCGGCTTTTAACAACGACAAAAGGCCGTTCTTTGGGTTTAATCAAACTGAAAAAGCGCGACTTAGCAAGTTTTTCTTTAAGAGGCTGAAATGAGCAAACGAGAATCCATTGCGGCCAATTTAGCATCAACGTTGCTAGGCGCGGCAGGAATAACTTTTGTGACCCGCGAGCCTTTTGACTTTGAAAAGCTATCAAATGCACAGTATCCAGCAATATTGGTTCAATCGTCTGGTGAAAGCAGAGACGACATTACTATTGGCGGCACAAATATCACCCGCGAGGGTACAATTGACTATTCGCTAATCGGTTACGTTAAAAGCACTGCAATAGACACTGCTAGAAACGAACTGGTTGAGTTGATTGAAGAATCATTGGACGCAGACAGGACGCGAGGAGGCCACGCGCTGGATTCTCAAATCGTTACCGTTGAGACTGATGAAGGCTCGATTGCCCCAATAGGTGGGGTTTTCGTAACGGTTCGTGTTCTTTATAATTTTACCCGTGGGGCAACGTAAGCTCTACACACTGAAAGGCAAATCATGGCTACACATAAAGGCTCAGAAGGTTCGGTCGCAGTTGGTGCTAACGCCATTGCTGAGGTTCGTTCTTTTTCAATCACCGAATCAGCAGACACTATTGAAGACACCACGATGGGCGATGCAGCTCGCACCTACAAGCCCAGCTTGACTTCGTTCAGCGGCTCTGTAGAAGTGTTTTGGGACGAGACGGATACCAACGGCCAGGTTGCACTAGCAGTTGGCTCTGAGATTACATTTAACGTCTACCCAGAGGGTTCAACAACCGGCGACGTTTACTTGACCGGCTCTGCCATTGTTACCGGCAAGACAATCAATTCGTCTGCTGACGGCATGGTTGAGGCGTCTGTTTCCTTGCAGGGTAATGGCGCGTTGACAACTGGCACAGTGGCTTAATGTCGCTAGGCCAAAGGTTAGCCGCCAAACGGCAAAACAACCGCAAGCAAATTGAGGTGGCCGAATGGGGCGAGGATGCTCCATTGGTTGTCTACACTAGCGCCTTGACCTGTGCTGACGTTGACAAGTTGCAACGCAAGCATAAGGACTTTATGGGCAACCCGACTATCGCGGCGATGGTTGATTTGCTTATCATGAAGGCCGAGGACAAGGACGGCGAAAAGCTGTTTACTCTGGAAGACAAGCCGTTTTTGATGCGTGAGCCTGTAATTCTCATTTCGACCATTGCTGGCCAAATGTTTAGCACCATTGAGACGGTTGAACAACTGGGAAACGACTAAAGGCAGACAGTTTGCGGTTCAACATGATTGGACTTGCAGACCGTTTGCACAAGACGATTCAAGAGATTGAGGAAATCCCAGTTACAGAGTTGAACGAGTGGCTTGCGTATTTCCAGCTAAAGGAAGAAAAAAATGGCGGCAAATGACGTAAACATTCGGATAAAAGCGGTAGATGATACCGACAAGGCGTTTAGGTCTGTAAAAAGTTCTTTGGGCGGTCTTAAAAACGCCGTCTTTAGCGTCCAGGGCGCTATTGCCGGCCTTGCTGGTGGCTTTGCTTTAAGAGGCATAGTAGAGGCCAACAGAACATTCCAAAACCTGCAAGCCAGCCTAGTCACTTTTACAGGCTCCGCTGACGCGGCAGCAAAGCAATTCCAGATATTACAAGAGTTTGCCGCGCAAACACCATTTTCCCTGCAAGAGGTTGTCGGTGGGTTTAATACTTTAGTGGCGCGTGGAATTAACCCGACAATTGAGTCATTTGCTGCATTTGGCGACATTGCTTCAGGCACTGGAAAGTCTTTAAACCAGTTTATTGAGGCTATTGCCGATGCTGCAACTGGTGAGTTTGAACGTCTTAAAGAATTCGGTATAACTGCCAAATCTGAAGGCGACAAGGTTGCAATAACCTTTGGTGGACTTACGCAAACTATCGGCAAGAATTCGACTGAAATACTTGGCTACCTTGAGCAGCTTGCACAGACAAAGTTTGGCGGCTCAACAGCGCGACAAGCCGACACTCTTAATGGCGCTTTTTCAAACTTGGGAGATTCGCTGGACAAGCTATCAGTCTCAATTGGTAACGCTGGTCTCAACGACTTTCTTATAAAACTTGCGCGAAATTCGTCAAACGCAGCTAACTCTATTGGTGGAATGATAGACCGCTTTAATGCTGGCTCTGGGTTTGCTGAAATCTTTGGCGCAAAAATTGGCGCAGCCGCTTTAGAGCTAAACTCCGCTAAAAAGGAATTGGATAGTTTTAACAATAGAATTCTTCTATACGGGAGAAACGAAAAACTTACTACCGGCCTAGCCGAGGCGCAAGAGCGTTACAACAGGGCACTGTTTGCGTTTAAAGGCCAAGGTTCCAATGCACTACCAATGGTTTCGTTGGTTGAGTTGCCAAAAATAAAGTCAACACCTGTATCTGTAGAAAGTAGCGAGGCAAAAAAGGCTCGCGAGGCATACGCCAAGCAGTTGGCCGACCAACGTGCAGAGTTAGCTAGCCTTATGACGGTTGAGGAAACCCGCGCCCGCAAAGGTATTGCTGAGATGTACCGACTGCGCGATGCTGCCAACGAAAGTGGCCAGGCTTTTAGGAACTCTTACGCAGAGGCTAAAAAGTTGCGTGATAACGTTGGTGGCGCTGGGATGATTGCCATTCGCGAGACTGTAGAGGCAATGAAAACGCCTTTAGAGCAGTTTGCAGATGGCATCAAGACCGTTGAGGATTCGATGCAGGACATAGCCCTTGGTGGACTTATGAAGTTTGAGGATGGCTTGGTTGGCCTTATAAACGGCACAAAGAGCGCGTCTGAAGCGTTCCGAGATATGGCAAACAACATCATCAACGATATGATTCGCATGGTGATTCAGCAAAGCATTACAGCACCTTTGGCGGGTGCTTTAAGCGGTGCAATAAGTGGTATGTTTGGTGGCGCAGCGGTTCCTGCAACCCCAAGGGCAATTGGTGGCTCGGTTCAGTCAGGCAGGACGCACCTGGTTGGCGAGCGTGGGCCAGAGTTGTTCATACCATCAGCCAGTGGCTCAATTGTTCCAAACAACGCAATGGGTGGCGGTGGCATAACTGTGGTGCAAAACATAAATGTAAGCACCGGCGTACAACAGACCGTTCGCGCTGAGATAATGACCCTAATGCCTCAAATCTCAAACGCTGCTAAATCAGCAGTTGCAGAGGCAAGATTACGCGGTGGCTCATTTAGCGCTGCGATGAGGTAAATATGGCAATCTCTTATCCAGTCACTTTCCCAGCCTCAATTGGCGTTAGCTCAATAAACATTCGGGCTAAAACCGTGGTTGGCGTTAGCTCGTCACCCTTCACGGGGCAACAACAAGTCTACAAGCACCAGGGTCAATGGTGGGAGGCGGAGGTAAGCCTGCCACCAATGAAGCGAGACGAGGCCGAACAAGTGGTTGCGTTTCTTATTAAGATGAATGGTCAATATGGCACATTCTTAATGGGCGATTTTCTAAGCACAGCGCCCAGAGGCATTGGTACTGGAACGCCACTTGTAAACGGTGCAAGCCAAGCGGGTGATGAATTGGTCACTGATGGCTGGACTGTAGGCACAACTGGCATACTGAAAGCCGGTGATTGGATACAGCTAGGCTCTGCATCTACTTCTACATTGCACAAGGTTTTGGACGATGTAACCAGCGATGCGTCAGGAAATGCCACTCTAAACATATTTCCTAACCTGCGCTCGTCACCTGATGACAATGCAGTAATCACAATCAGCAGCCCCAAGGGACGTTGGCGCTTGGCAAGCAATGAGACAGACTACGCAATTGACAACGCAAGCATCTACGGCATGACTTTCGCCTGTATTGAAGCATTATGAGAGACATTACAACAGGTGTACAGACAGCCATTGAGCAGACAGAAGTCGCGCCAATACTTCTGTTTGAAGGCTTGTTTTCTTCTGGCTATGTGAGGATTTGGTCAGGCTATGGCGATTTGTCTTATGGTGGCAACGTTTGGATTGGAGTTGGCTCACTAGGTAGCGTCTCAGCAGTTCAGGAGACAGCAGAGGTTCAGGCCAACGGCATAACGGTTTCATTGACCGGCATTCCGTCTGAATTTATATCATTGGTGCTAAACGAATCAGAGCAAGGCAAGTCTGGCAAAGTCTTTATCGGATTTATGGACGTAAATAACGCGCTGATTGCAGACCCCTACATGATGTTTGAGGGCAAGCTGGACATTCCAGCCATTGCCGAGGAGGGTGAAACATCTGTTGTAAGTATTACTTACGAATCACGCTTAATAAACCTGCAACGCCCGCGCGAAAGTCGTTACACAAACGAAGAACAGCAGCACGAATACCCAAACGACCTTGGTTGTGAATATGTGCCGGCCATGAAAGAAGTCACCCTAACCTGGGGTAGGGCATGAGGGTAGAGGGATGGGAGCGCATCCTGCAAAACAGGATTAACAACGCACAACCTTTTGATTGGGGCACTAACGATTGTTGCATGTTCGCTGTGAGCGTCGTAGAGGCGATTACAGGCGTTGACCACGGCATAGCCTACCGAGGCTACAAAACAAAGCGAGGAGCCGCCTCAAGGCTTTTAAAGGCAGGTGGCGTTGAGGCCATAGCAACCAATGCGCTTGGAGAGCCAAAACAAAGAAAAATGGCAAGGCGTGGCGATGTAGTTTCGTTTGCGTGTGCGCAAGAAGTGTCGCTTGGTATATGCAATGGCGATAAAATAGCGGCAGTGTCTGACGATGGTTTGGTGTTGTTGCCGATGAGTCAGGCATTAAAGGCTTGGAGCGTATAAATGGCAAAGGCAGTAAAAGCAGCGATAATTGTTGCGGCAGTCGCCACCAGCGTTGCTATGTTGGTCGCGCCTGGACTTATTGCGGGAGCAGGCGCTATCGCTGGCTTCGCTGCTGGTACGGCTGGTGCTTACTTTGCAACTACCTTTGTATCGACCCTGGTGCTAGGCGCTGTTTCTAAAGCAATGGCGAAAACGCCAACAGGCGCATCCATTACCCAGCAAGACAAAAGCGTAACATCGCGCCAGCCAATAGCGCCACACAACGTTATTTATGGCAGAACCCGCATAGGTGGCACGATTCTTTACATGGAATCAACCAATGCAAACAAATACTTGCACGTTGTTGTTGCCATAGCGGGTCATGAAATAGACGAGGTTGAAAAATTCTATTTCAACGACGTAGAGGTCACGATTGATGGCTCTGGCAACGTAGAAGCAGGCCAATACAAAGACAAAGCGCGTATTCAGTACAAGCTCGGCACTGATGACCAAACAGCTTTTGCTGACTTGGTTGCAGAGTCTGACGGCAAGTGGACAAACAATCACCGAGTGCGTGGCAGGGCTTTGGTTTATATGCGCCTTGAGTACGACCAAAACGTATTTATTAACGGAGTGCCAAACCTGTCTGTTGTTGTTCGTGGCAAAAAGGTTTACGACCCACGCACAGAGACAACGGTCTGGTCTGCAAACCCAGCCTTGTGCGTGACCGACTACTTGACAAACAACAAGTACGGCATGGCGGCTGTTTATGCAGAAGAGATAGACGAGGAAGCCTTAATTGCGGCGGCTAACATTTGTGACGAAGATGTAACCAAGGTGGGTGGCGGCACGGAAAACCGCTACGAGATGCACGGCTCGTTTGCTACATCAAGCCAGCCAGAAGACATAATTAATCAAATGGTCTTCTCAATGGCAGGCCGTTGCGTTTGGTCTGGTGGCGTTTGGCGCATTTTGGCAGGTGCGTACTACACGCCAACATTGACATTTGATGAAGGCGACTTGCGTGGCGGCATCAAGGTTCAGTCCCTAGTATCGCGCAGGGAATCATTCAACGGTGTTAAGGGCGTTTTTGCCTCTGTAGACGACAACTACATATTGAGCGACTTTCCACCTATAAACTCTGCTGTTTTTGTCGCCAAAGACAACGGCGAAGAAAACCTAAAGTCAATTGAGTTGCCGTTTACCACCTCGGCAAGCATGGCGCAACGCTTGGCCAAGATTGAGTTATTAAGGGCAAGACAGCAAATCACGGTTGCAATGCCAATGAAGCTGGTTGGCATGAAGGCCAACGTCGGTGACATTGTGCAAATCAACAACACACGGATGGGCTGGTCAAACAAACCTTTTGAGGTTGTAAGTGCAAACATTGCTTTTGGCGAGACTGTTGGCGTTGACATTGATTTGCGCGAAGTCTCTACTGACGTCTACGACTGGTCTACCAGCGAAGAACAGGCATACGACCCAGCCCCAAACACAAACCTGCCAAGTGGCTTTGTGTCTGAACCAGTTGGTATAAGCATTACAGACACTTTAGCTATTAGCGCCGAAACTATCATTACACAGCTAGTTGTTACAGTAACAGGTAGCGACGTGTTTGAAGATAGATTCGAGGTTCAAGCCAAACCGTCTACGTCTGACGATTTTTTAAACCTAGGCCAAGCATCTGGAAATATATTCCAGCTTGCAAACGTTATTGATGGGGCTATTTACAACGTAAGAGCCAGGGCAATCAACGTTTTTGGCGTTCGCTCTGATTGGAGTACGGACGACCACGAGGTTATCGGCAAGACTGCGCCTCCTGAAAACGTTACAGGGTTAACCGGCAACCTGATAGGCAATCAATATTTGCTGACTTGGAACGCTGTCCCAGACCTTGACTTGTCTTACTACCGTGTTCGCTACGCATCACCCGACAGTGGTGGTAGCTACGAAAACTCGGTGTCTCTTGTCCCAAAAGTATCTCGCCCAGCGACTTCTGTATTTGTGCCAGCACGAAACGGAACTTACTTTGTTAAAGCCGTAGATAAGTTAGGCTTGGCATCCATCACTCCAACAAGTATTGCTTTAGACACAAACATTGCAGCGGTTGAGTCTCTTAACTTTGTTCAGACCATAAACGAAGCTCCAGATTTTAACGGCACGTTTGACGACATAGTAGAGCTTGATGACGAAAATTCTTTGGTTTTAAACACTAGCCTGTTGTTTGACGGTGTATCAGGCAATTTTGATGATGCGAGTGGTTTATTTGATGGCGGCTCTGGTAACGTAGAGGCGTTTGGATACTACTACTTTGCAACTGACATTGACTTGGGCGCAATTTACATATCACGTTGCACAGCCTATGTTGAACACATACGCTTAGACTATGTTGTATTGTTTGATTCGGCTGAAGGCTTGTTTGATGCTCGGCAAGGCGACTTTGAAGGCGATGTAAACGCTTTTGATGATACAGACGTACAAATAGAGGCGAGGCATACTCAGGACAACCCAGGCGGCACGCCTACATGGTCGGCATGGCAATCGTTCGCAGTTACTGACATAAGGGCACGCGCCATTCAGTTTAGAGCCAAGTTAAGCACAACGGATGAGCAGGCCACACCCAAAGTTACTCAGCTGAGCGTTAACGTCGACATGCCTGACCGCACTGTATCGGGGAATGATATTGTTTCTGGTGCTGGCGCAAAGGTTGTAACGTTTGCACAAGGCTTTAGGGAAACACCGGCAATAGGCATTGGGGCACAGGATATGCAGACAGGCGACTACTACGAAATCACCTCAAAGTCTCGCACGGGGTTTACAATAACCTTTAAAAATTCATCTGGTACGGCTGTAAGCCGAAGTTTTGATTATGTAGCCAAAGGCTACGGAGTGGAGTTATAAGATGTCCCAACATGATATGAGTATTGCGAATCAGGGTTTTCCAGCTTTTCGCGCTGACTTAAACGACGCATTGCCAGCATTGGCAAGCAACAGCTCTGGCGCAACAGCGCCTAGCACTACCTTTGCAAATCAATTTTGGTATGACACTGCAAACAACACGCTAAAACAGAGAAATGAATTAAATACTGATTGGCTTGATATTTTTGAAATAAATCAGTCAACAGGAGTTTTAAATTTTTTATCCCCAGAAATTGGCGGGGCAACTGCAACAACTCAATCGTCTGACAATGATTCAACAAAGGTTGCGACAACTGCTTTTGTTAAATCTGTTGGCGCAGTCTCTTATGGATTGTTCCGCAAGGCCAACCCAGACACTGTAGCTTGGACAAAGACCGGCGCTGGCACAGCAACAACAGCGACAATTCTTTATGTAGAGGTCAATGGCGTGCTTCGCACAATTTCCAGCGGCACAAGCATTACTATGCCAACTTTTGCCGGTGGCACTGATTATGCAATTTGGTGTAAGCCTGACGGCACACTGGAGGCCACGAGCAACCACACCAGCCCACCTGTTTCCGATTCTCGCAAGGTAGGCGGCTTTCATTACGCCCCAGGCGGCAACGCCACAGGCACAAGCGGGGGAGATACAACACCTGCAATCAATGAATATTCCCTTTGGGATTTGAAGTGGCGTCCTGCCTGCCCAGACCCACGCGGCATGACGTTAGTGGGTGGCGGCTTTTGGTCTGACATCTACCTAACAGGCGTGGACGCTATCACCAACGGCTCAAGCAAATACAACGTCACTATGGCTGACGGCTCAAGCCCACCCAAAGTGCCCACGATGTTCGGCGGCAACGGCTCCACTACATACGGCTCTTACACATGGTTTGAGGCGCAAGAATTTTCTACGGCATTTGGTAAGCGGACAGTTACACAGCAAGAATACATGTCGCTGGCCTATGGCACCACGGAGGCATCGTCTGTTGGCAGCGACCAAGGTAGCACCATCCTTAATGCCGCCTACACGTCCAAATGGGGCGTCATGCAGTCGGCTGGCGTGCTGTATGTGTGGGGGCGCGACCGTGGTGGGCCGTTCGCTAGTGCGGCATGGAACGCCAACACGGAAGGCCGTGGCTCGGAGAACAACGCGCCCAACTCTGCGCGATTTGGCGGCGCCTGGATCAACGGCTCGAACTCCGGTTCGCGCTGCTCGAACTGGAGCATCGCTGCCTCGGTCTCGGGCAGCAGCGGCGGGTCGCGCTTTGTCTGCTCGCATTACCAATCCGACTAATAGTGTGTTATACTAGCGAAACCCTAATTACAAAGGAGAGTAGCTATGTTTAAAGATGTTGCAGGATATGAAGGACTATATGCCGTGAACGAGATTGGCGAAGTTTTTAGTTACGAAAAAACATCACCTATTGGTTTGAATGGCGGGGTGGTTAAGCGTGGCGGGCACGTTCTTAAAACCTATGCATTAAAGCGTACTACTCATCAACGTGTAATTTTGTACAAAGACGGCAAGCGCAAACAACACTTTGTCCACCGCCTAGTCGCTCAAGCATTTATTCCAAACTCAAACAATTTGCCCTTTATTAACCACAAAGACTGCAACCCTGAAAACAATCACGCCTCAAATCTTGAGTGGTGTAGCGCACAGCAAAACTCAATTCACGCCTACCAAAACGGACGATGGATACCACCGAACCAGAAGGGCGCAAAGAACGCCAATTCCAAGCTAACTGAAAAAGACGTGATTGAGATACGCAAAATGCATGGTAAAGTCAAAAATTGCGCTGAGATTGCAAGACGCTTTTCTGTTAACCCAAAGACTATCAACATGATTGTGCGTGGCACACGGTGGCAAAACGTAAAGGAATACTCACATGGCATCACTGCATAAAACTATCATAAACACCCGGGCTGATTTGGATGCCATTGCTGGCACGCCTGAGCACGCTGAATTTATGACCTTTCTTAAAGGCTCTATAACGCGCAAGCAAGACGTAGCTGTGCGACCTGATAGCTACGGACAACCAGACTACGAAGGCGACATCATTCCCCCTGTTTGGGAGGATGTTGAGGACTTATCAACAATTACAGCTTTTGAATTTGCAAAGTCTGATTTATTGTGAGTAAAATTAAAGCGACACCATATATTAAAAGCTCGGAGCAAAAATGGAACGCAACGTCGAGACAGCGCACAGTCGCATTGACGCCCTGGAAAAAGAGGTCATTGCAATTAAGACCGAGGTGCGTATCCAGTTTAAGGATTTGTTCGGTCGTGTGAAGCGGCTGGAGACAATCCTGCTTACGGCGACCGGCACAATCATGGTTCTATTACTGACAGTATTGTCAAAGATGAACTAGCGTGCTTGCTGAACTGGCTATTGCCAACGCAGCCTTTGCTGTCATAAAAGAAACCATTGCCAACGGTGGCGACATCATGTCGGCAGGTCAGCACATCTTTAAGTTCTTTGATTCCAAATCAGAGATTTCCAAGAAGGCAAGCGGCTCAGGCTCAGACTCAGAAGCATTCTTTGCGCTTGAACAAATTAAGCAGCACGAGATACAGCTGAAAGAGTTGATGATATATCAAGGGCGTGGTGGCCTTTGGGATGAGTGGCTTGCATTCCAAGTGGAAGCAAGAAAAAAACGAGAGGCAGAAGCGCGTTCAATAGTGCTTAAGAAGCGCAGGCGCATACAAGCCATTAAAGGCGTGCTGACGGGCGTGGCGGTGTTTCTGCTAGGGGTAACAGGCATCGGCGTTGTTTTGCTGCTTGTATGGTTTGTGGTAACTAAAGGCGGGCAACAATGAACGAACTATTGGGATTACTTAAAAATGCAGCGCCTGCAATTGCCACTGCGCTTGGCGGGCCTTTGGGTGGCATGGCAGTTAGTGCGTTGGCTGCCAAGTTTGGGGTGGCTGACGAGTTGGAAGCGGTCACGGCGGCGATTAAAGCAGACCCAGAGGCGACAATAAAGTTGCGGGAACTGGAACAAGCGCGATTCCAAGCTGTGTTAGCTGACAAAGCCTCTGCGCGAGCGCGTGAGGTGGCAATAACAAATAGCGCTAACGCACCACTGCTTAATAAAATTGTCACACCGGCTTTGGCGCTTGGGGTTGTTGGTCTGTCGTTTGCTCTGTTTGCTGTGCTTATCTTTGTCGAAGTAAAGACAGAAGCTAAAGACATCTTGATTTACATTCTTGGCGTACTATCTGCCGCTGTAACACAAATTCTGTCGTACTATTTTGGCTCAAGCCAAGGCAGTAAAGACAAAGAGGAAAAGTTATCAGGTTTTATGTCAAACAAGGAGTAAATCATGGTTTGGTTGCCCGTTTCGTTTATTTGTTTGTACGGCGGCGCTTGCGGATTTGAAAGCGGCAGATTGTCTGTTTCTATTGAACAGTGCGAAGCCCAGAATTTTCAAGTTAGACGTAAGCTAGCAACGAACACTGAAGTTGCTGCGTTTGATATGACTTGCATTGAAATAAAACCAAAGGCGGCTGACTCACTATGAATTACAAAGAATCCCTGGCGCACATACTTAAACATGAGGGCGGTTGGGTAAATGACCCAAGAGACACAGGCGGTGAGACAAATTTAGGTGTTACAAAAGCTGTCTGGGAGGAGTGGCTGGGTCACGCAGTAAAAGACGACAGTATGAAGTCGATGACGCAACTGGACGTTGAGCCGCTTTACAAGCGAAAATACTGGGACAGAGTAAAAGCCGATGAGTTACCAGACGGATTGAACTATTGTGTCTTTGATGCAGCCATAAATAGTGGCACAGGACGCGCTGCAAAGTGGCTACAAGAGTCTGCTGGCGCAATCCCTGATGGAGCTATTGGCCCAAACACTTTAAGCGCTGTAGCGGCTCATACGCCAGCCGAGCTAATCAACATATACTGCGACAAACGACAGAAATTTCTGGAGTCGCTAAGTAATTTTGACAGATTTGGCAAGGGTTGGACGCGCAGGGTTGCCGAGGTTAGAAAATTATCTTTAGATTCCGTTAAGCGATGAGGTATTCGCCTTAGCGTAAACAAACGGGATTTTAAATGGCTTTATCAAAAGTAACTGACGAAGAATTTATTGAGCTGATGACTTTGCATAAAAGCGTTACAAAAGTTGCTTTGATTGTCGGTATGAGTGTCTCTCAAGCAAATAAACGTAGGCGAAACATTGAACGCAAGCACAGCATACAACTTGTGGCCACGCCGTATCACAACACGCATTATGGCCAAGCGAACTCAGTCTATACATCCCCAACAGTAATAAATTTAGGAATGTTAAATGGGACTGTAATAGTCTTCAGTGATGCGCATTTTTGGCCTAGCCGTCGAACAACAGCTTTCAAGGCTTTGTTGTGGCTTATTGAAGAGCTAAAACCCTCCGTAGTGGTAAATAATGGTGACGCTTTTGATGGGGCCAGTATCAGCAGGCATCCTGCAAATGGGTGGGAAAAAACACCGTCTGTTTTAGAAGAGCTTAAAGCATGCGAAATGTTTTTGGGCGAAATTGATGACGCGGCTAAACTTGCAAATCCCAAGTGCAAACTAATCTGGACGCTTGGAAACCATGATGCTCGCATGAATATGCGCCTGGCGGCAATGGCTCCAGAGTTTATCGGTGTCAAAGGGTTTAATCTAATTGACCATTTTGAGGATTGGCAACATACGACAAGTTGTTTTTTAAATGACAAAGTGATGGTCAAGCATCGATGGAAGGGCGGCATACACGCGACTCACAACAACACAATGGGAAGCGGTGTAAGCATTGTTACAGGCCACCTTCATAGCCTAAAAGCCTCCGCTTGGACTGATTACAACGGGACGAGGTGGGGGGTTGACACTGGAACATTATCGCAACCGTTTGCTCCTCAATTTGCCTATGCGGAAGACAACCCAAGGAATTGGCGAGCTGGGTTTGCTGTTTTAAATTTGCGTGACGGCAGTCTAATTTCTCCAGAAATTTGCATGGTTAACGACAAAAACCCTGATTGTGTTGAGTGGCGGGGCGAGTTGTGGAACGTATCAGCTTTTTAAATGCCTCTAGCGTTGTGAATCTGTGCAAGTTCGCGCACTCATAGCGTCTGTATGTTTCGTTGTTCGGGCGCTGTCTCGTCTCTTTAACAGCCGCCCAAGCCCCGCATTCTGGGCATTTCATCTTGCGCCACAATCTATAAGCCTTGAAGCTAAGTTAAACACGGTCGTGCCTTGCATCCGCCTTTTTTTGCTATCTCGGTATTTCTTTGCAATAGCTTTAGCGTTGGACTTAGGCTTGGCTCTACACGTGTCATCACCAAGCCGGTAGACGGGTCTAGGATAGCGTCTATCGCCTTCATTGTCATATACATATCTAACAATATGCGCTCTCTTTAACCCATCATTTGTTCGTCTTTTTAGCTTACTTAAAGCGGCATGAGCATCAAACCTCGTCACGTCTAATATTTCTGCAACTTCAGCGCCTGACAACTCACCAAATTCTTCAAGCGTGGCAATTACACGATTAATCATCACGCCGTGTCCCAATGGCGTCATACTTCCAACCATTCAGTCAAACGTTGCCACGCGGTTTTTGGCTTGGCCAGTAACGCTGTCTGCAAAAGCATCATGTCACGGCCAATATCCGCAGGTCGTACTGGCGGCGTGTAATGCAGGCCAATCTTGACCTTGCCTGTGTTGTAAATCATTTCACAAGCACCTTTCTGCCATCGCGGTAAAACAACCACCTACCCACGCGAGATGGGAACGCTAAGTTTTCTTCGCTACCTGCGCGAACAGGAGTTGAGCTAAAGTCCCGTGGCTCAAGCGTAGATTTGAAGTCACCAGTGTAGCGAGTCTGGTTCACGTTTCCATTAGTGCTCATTTTGACAACTCCAGTAGAAGGCCGTAGGCAACGGCAATTGATACAGTGACAATTACTGCAAGTTCGATGTAGGACGATAATCCAAGGCTGGCTAAAAATTTATTGCTCATTTGTTCGGTCTTTCTCGATGTCGTATTGTTCGTGTTCCCAGTCGTCACGCTCTTGACGAGCCTCTATGAATTCCTCGTATTCGTCTTGACTATCAAAGTCCATTTTGCTTTCTCCTGTTTGGTTGGTGTGTGTTTATTCTACACACAAATACAGGACAAACAGGAGGTTTATTAAGCTGTTTTTCTAGGTGTTTACCCTATTGCTTTTTTGAGCAAAAACACGATTTGCGCAGTCAACGAGCGCTCATTTTGCTTTGCCAGGGAAACCAGCTTGGTGTGCAGTGGCTTTGGTACGCGCAAGCTGACGTACTCTTTAAGTTCTTTTTCCATTATTTACCTTTATTGAAACCAGATTAGCGTGCCGTGTACCCAAGCGATTGGGAACAACAGCGCACCTGCTATTAGAAAACCCCACGAGCCGGTTAGCAGGCAGGTGATGATATGTGTCAACCACGCGGATATTATCCATGCGACAAATATGTAAGGCCACATGTCTACTCTTAAAACGGCAATTCGTCTATGAAGTCAGGCTCTGCCTGTGGAGCTTGACGTGCAGGTGCTTGCTGCGTTGCAGACTGCTGCTGGTCTTTGGGTTGGAAGCTGAACGACATAAACTTCGTGCCGTTTGCACCAGTCTTTAGCCATGCGCTCATCCACATCTCAACACCACCCACCATGCAAGTGCCTTTGTAGTCTGGGTGGTTCTCTTTTTCTTTGCGGTCATTTTTGAAAAGTGAGCCTGAGTTGTCGCGTTGTTCGTATGCCATTTGATTATTCCTTGATTTAAAAATAGTTATTTAAGTTTTAGCGTTAAAGTTTGTAATTTTATTTTTTGTTTAAGCTGCTTATCCACTCCTCAATCAGCGCCCCAATGGTTGTTCCCTCGGTTGCGGCTTTGATTTTTAATGCCGTGTGTAACTCTATCTTGATGTTGGCATTTAGCCGAGTAGTTTGAACTTCAGGTTGTGAAACTGTTGATTCCATTTTTTGCTCGTGCTTCATGATTATTCCTCAATGGTTAAAAAATATTTTGCAAACGTTTTGCTGTTTTGTGTGACGTATTCTGTCTCTATGACCATTCCTTCTTTGCGTAACTTATGGATTAGAGCAGCCAGTCTAAAACAGCCGTATTTATTTAAAGCCTGCAAAGGTGTTATCGACTTGCCAGACATTAAATCTTTTTGGATTTGATAAATTGCAGTCATAACGCCTCCATTGCAGCTTTTAGCTTGACTACTTTTTTGTTTAACTCCTCAATAAACCGTGTTATTTCCAACTCCATCTCTGCAATAAAAGCATCGTCACGGCCTACGCGCACCACCAACAACTGAGCTTTGTCGGGCATTCGCGGGTCGTAAATAACGTAGTCGCACCACTTTCGCTTAGTGCAAGCCATCTGCATCTGCATTTGAACGTTGTACTTGCTAGCTACCGGATTCTTGTCGTCCGCCCACTTCAACCAAGCCTCTAGTGCGGTGTTGGTGTTTGGGCATTTAATCTCAACCAGGCCACTGTCACCCACCAGTCCATCAGGTGAAGCTCCACAGCCTGCAATTGTCGGATGGAGTATGAACCCTACTTCGTCAACCAAAACGTTCGCCTTGGCCTCGTATGCTGCGCGTGCAAAAGGTTCTTGCTCATTACCCCATGCCATCGATGCGTTGCTGTAAGACTCCTCGCGCTGGCCGGTAACTAACTCACACACTAATTGCGCCATGTAGTTGTCGCGGCTGGCTGAATAACCCGACTTGGTTTTGGCCATAAGGTCTGATACACGGCTTGCCGTCACTTGGCCAATTCGAGTAGCAAACCATTCTGGCGTGCCTTGTTCGCTCATGCTGACAACTCCTCTTTGCGTTGGTTCTTTGACGCAATAACGTGAGCCTTGGCCGCATCGTCTGAGCCACAAAACTTAATTGCCTCTGTGTAAACGCTCTTTAGGTCGTCTAGCGTTTGAGCGTGTGCAACGCTATTAAGCGCCAGGTTTAAGTCTTGCTCGCTGATTTGCTTTACTGCTGGCTTGGTTGGCTTTGCTTTGACTGCCGCATTACCATCATCGTCTTCTGCCGCTATGCCGCAAGCCGCCATTACCGAGTAGCGTCTGGCATATGTAAGTGCCGAGCCGTATCCCTGGGGGTCTTGTTTGCTAGCAGGCACGTGGAGCTTGCCGCCTCGCAGTGTCTCGCCTGATTCATGCAAGAACACGGTTTCAACTGTCACGCCGGTGCTGTCTTCTGAGGTCTCTTGGTACAGCGCAATGCCATGTTGCAGCAAAGCATCATTGACTGCCTCCATGCAGCCAGCTAAGTCAGCGTAGCGGCTCTTAAAGTGTGGGTTTGTGCTGGTCTTGAGGGCTGGCGCAAATTCACGTTTGGCGGCTACAAAAGCCTGTGCTATTTTGTTCATTTCATTACTCCTAGTATGCGATTTTGATTTCGTCAAAATCTTCAGCGCCGAGCGTCAACTCTTGGCCGTTAATTAAGATGGTGGTCTGATTGCCAGACTCCATCGCATCCTCAAGCTCAAGCATCGCGTCGATGTACTCGTCGCTTAACTTGCTGACCAAAGCCGCTAGCTTTTCAGCGCCTTGGTTGTTTACTGAGTAAATTTGCCTCATTTCTAACTCCTGTTTGTGTTGCTGACGGGGTTATTTTAACATAGAAAAAACACGTTTTATCTAAGTGTTTACCCTAATTTACAAAAATAATTTCCTGTACTCACAATTGAGCATGAATACATTAGAAAACTACATTGAAGACCTTGAGGCGCTACTAAGCCGAAAGCCCGCTACAGACGAGGCGGCTATACACTGGCTACACGCTGTCATTGCTGATGCGACAACTGCGAGGTACAAACTTATCTCAGAGCTTTACCCAGTCGGTTGCAGTGACTAACGTATAATATTTTGAAACCCAGCTAGGTCTGAAGTCATGAGCAGACCGAAAAGCGAATTCCCCGCCTGCTGTCGTTTCTTTTCTGGGAATTACGCGGAAATGCTTTATGCACTATTACAAGTTCAACATCGCCGACTATCGCAAGGATACCGGCCACCTCACAACAATTGAGCATGGCATCTATCGCCAGCTAATTGATTGGCAGTACTTAGATGAGCAACCAATACCGCTTGAAACCCAAGTGGTTATGCGGCGGTTACGACTCGGTTCTGAGCATGAAACCTCATTGCTGAATGTGTTGTCAGACTTCTTTGCCAAGGGGGATGAGGGATATTCGCAAACACGGATTAAGTTTGAAATTAACGAGTATCACGAGAACGCAAAGAAAAACAAAAAGAACGGGAAGCTAGGCGGTAGGCCGAAGAAAACCCAGTCGGTTATTTCTGGGAACCCAGACGAAAGCCAAAATAACCCTAACCACAAACCAATAACCACAAACCATAAACCATTAACCAAGGATAAGACACCAACTTGCGTTGCACCGCCTGACGGCGTATCACAGTCAGTTTGGGATGAATTTGTTGCTCACCGCAAACGCCAAAAGGAGACAGTCAGCAAATTGGTTGTTGCTGGAATACAAAAAGAAGCCGATAAGGCTGGCTGGACTTTGGAAGATGCATTGTCTGAAACAGTGATACGTGGCTGGAAGTCTTTTAAGGCTATATGGGTGGCAAAAAAGTCAAGCAGCCAGGCACAGACCCTAAGTTTTGCCGAGCGTGACCAGCTCGCAAAGCAAAAGCGTTGGGAGGAAATGACCGGCAGGCAGTGGCCAACAGAATCACAATCTTTTATTGACGTTGACACTAGCGTATTGGAGTTGAAATGAGTATATCAATCAAAGCAATTGACAGGCTTTTTGAACGCCTGGCCGCAACTTATGGTTCGGCATGGTCACGCCAGTGGTCTGACGTTCCGATTTCTGATGTAAAGACCGCCTGGGCGCACGAGTTAAGCGGTTACGGTGGGCGGCTTGAAGTGTTGGCATGGGCTTTGGAAAATTTGCCAGAGCGAGCGCCCAACATCATTGAGTTTAGAAACCTGTGCCGACGTTCACCTGCACCTGAAGCACCAAGGTTGCCAGAGCCAAAAGCAGACCCAGAGCGTTTGGCTCGTGAGCTGTCAAAGTTGCAAGACCTAAAGCAATTGGTTGCTAAAGCCTTGCCGGTTGACCACAAGGCTTGGGCAAAGCGAATATTGCAAGGCTATGCAGATGGGAAAAAGACAAACCCAACAAGCATACGCTTTGCTAAAGAGGCTTTGCAATGAACTGCCACCAAGCAAGAAAAATACTTGATTTGGTGCGTGAAGGTAGGGATTACCCTGTATTCATAATCAACCAAGCGTTGTACATTGTTAGTGAGATTACAGAAGAACAGTATGAAAAAACAAACCAAATACAAACCCAAGCCCGTCTTAATCAATCCACTGGCTTTTGTGATTGAAAGCATCACACCAGTTGCAAAGCATGAAGGCTCACTGCTGACCCTGAAGTTGAAGAACCACAATGCCCTGGCAATGCTTGTCAAAGGTGAGGCAAGACGAAAAGAGCTGGATGTACTGATAAGCGCTTTAAACACGTGCGAGGCGCTTGTTCTGATGGGGTTTGGTACTGAGTATGCTTTTGTTGCAAAAAATGGATTAGACGCCCTTCTGGAGGTCTGCAAACGCGGTATGAGGACAGACCACTACATCTTGAAGGGTGCTGAGATGCAAACATTGGACGAGGCAATGCAATTACACGACGAGCAATTAGAAATCGTGACGGTGGGTGAGTTAGACAGGTCGCAGCGCCTTGTTCGTGATGTACTGAGGTCGAAGAAGGCAAAAGTTATAAATGACAAGGAGAAAAACACATGACACGAGAAGAACTAATGGCTGATGACACACAGTACTGTTGCTACTGTGGTGGTGAGAAAGTGCGGTTTCAATGCTGCGGCGAGAACCACTTCCATACCTTTGCTCAAATGTCTGCGGATGAGCAAGATGAGTTTTTTCAACAAGGAGAAGAACAATGGCTAAGTTAATCGACTTCCCCATCGGCCTAGATGCAGGCGAGACGCGCCTTGACCTTGAACCAGACGCGGTATTGACTGGAGCAGTAGGAATGCTAAAAGAGGTGGTGGTCGTGGGCTATGAAGCTGATGGTAGTTTTTATTTTGCGTCTACTCGCGCTAATGGGCCTGATGTGCTTTGGCTACTTAAACAAGCCGAGCAGCGTCTGCTGGCTATTGAAAGGCAGATGAGAACATGATTACAACGATTGAGTTTAAGGCTTGGCTAGACAGCCCTTTGACAAAGGCGCTAAAGCAAGGCCACAAGGAGGCAGTGTTGGCAGAGCGTGAGGCGTGTGCAAAGGTGTGTGACGACATTGACGCTGAATACGGGGGCGAGGATGTGCTGGCGACTTGGTGCGCCAATGCCATACGTGCAAGGGGCAGTGTTTAAGCTACTACTGGCTGTGTTGATGCTACCGGCATCGGCATTGGCTGTGCCGTACTCACCACAGGCCAAGTGTCTGGCTGATAATTTGCACTATGAGGCAAGGGGAGAGAGCCTGGCTGGCATCAGAGCAGTAGCCTCGGTGGTCTTAAACCGAGTCGCAAGTAAGCGCTGGCCTAACTCAATCTGCAAAGTGGTTTATCAAAGCAAACAGTTTAGCTGGGCTAACGATTACAGAGCGCGGAACCCAAGGTTGGTGGCGTACACGCCGAAAGTGCAACGGGTAGTGGCTAAGGCAATCGCAGGTGGGTTGAAGGACAACACAAGAAAGTCAACGCACTACCATACCCTAGCTGTCTACCCTCGCTGGGCAAGCCGGTTGGAAATGACAGAGGTAATTGGTTTCCACGTTTTTTATAAATACCCAAGGAGAAAGACATGAGCGCAGAAAAAGAAATTAGAAGAACAAATGCTTGGCTACAACGCCGAGTTAGGGCAAGTCAAATACCGATTGATGCAGAGCCATACATTAATTATGAACATCAAAACCCGCAACGCTGGCGCAATGTTTTAGTAAAATTGTCGGTTGTTGCGGTAATTCTGTTTGCAGTAGGGCTTGTCACTTGCGGATTAATTACACTCAATTTATGGCTTGCTATATGAAAAAAGAACCAATACCAAATGCTTTTACGATGTTTATTGGAAAAAGTATTATTAGCGATGACACCAGTTTTAGACGTTCGAGAGCTGGAACGGTCGGTGGCAAGGCAAGGTCAAAGAATTTAAATGGCGATGGAATACAAAATGTCCATCAACTTAAAGTCAATTCAAAACTCACAGAAAAGCAAAAGCGTTGTCTTTAATCCCCTGGGGCACAAAGAAAGAGCAAGCCGAGCGCCGAGTGCAACAAAGCATCGAGTCTAAAAGGTTGCAACAGGCCGCTGACGAGGGTTTGGCTCGCGAGTTGGTGTACAGCTACAAGTGGCAGGCTGAAAAAGCGCCAGAGTGGTTTAGGGGTGTGATGGATAAATTGGCTAAAAAATATGGTCAAAAGTACGCGGATGATATAAGGGCGCTAATGACATTGGAGAAAAACAGAAAATGAAAATAACGCTACATAACTCGCAACAGGCGCACCAGGTGGTAACGGACATTTATCAAAAGATGAAGCCCCACTTTATGGGGGGTAAGAAATTTACATTGGAAGTCACAAGCGAGACTCGCAGCCAGCCTCAAAATGAAATGTACCACGCAATTATTGGCCAGATTGCAAAGCAGGCTGAGCACGCAGGGGCTAAGTGGGATGGCGAAAGCTGGAAGCGTTTTTTGATTGACCAGTGGGCAAGCGAGACTGGCAGGTCAGTAGGTAAGGTAGCGCCCAGCTTAGACGGTCAAAGGGTAGTTCAACTAGGTCTACAGTCGCGCAAATTTAATAAGGCAGACGCAAGCGAGTTCACAGAGTGGCTAATTTGCTGGGCAACAGACAAAGGTTTTGAGGTGAACGAATGAAAACAAAGAAGTGTAAGGTTTGCAAAAATACGTTTCAACCAGCCAGGCCGCTACAGACATGTTGCAGCCCATCGTGTGCTATGCAACTGGTCAAGGCGGTTAAAGTCAAGAAAGACAAGCAAGAAACAAAATTAAAGCTGGATGCACTGCAAACCAAACCGCAACTGGTTAAGAAGGCGCAGGCTGCGTTTAATTCGTACATCCGAGCCAGAGATACAGGTAAGCCTTGCATATCGTGTGACAAGCCTCTAGGGGGCACGCCAAACACATTTGACGCGGGACACTATCGCTCGGTTGGCTCGGCTCCGCACATGCGGTTTGTTGAGGACAACGTTCATGGTCAATGCAAGCACTGCAATAACTGGCTCGCAGGCAATCATGTTGAGTATCGCAAGCGACTTCTAGAGCGGATTGGTGAACGCCAGCTAGACTTACTCGAATCTGACAGCACGCTGAGGAAGTACACCAAAGAAGGTCTGGTTGAGATTGCCAGGCACTACAACGCAGAAGCTAGGCAATTGCTCAAAGAGAGGTTACAATGAAGGCTCTTTCTCCTAGTCGTTTGTAGCGACTTTAGACCGCTACCGTAGCGGTTTTTTTTTAGGTAAACACAATGGCAACCATCAAACGAGGCAAAGAAACGTTTAAAGGGTACAACGAGCCAAAGCGCACGCCAAGCCATCCAGAGAAAAGCCATGCGGTTCTTGCAAAGTCTGGCGAAGATGTGAAGCTAATCCGCTTTGGTCAGCAAGGCGTAAGCGGGTCACCTAAGCGGGAAGGTGAGTCAAAAGCAGACGAGGCAAGGCGTGCGTCGTTTAAGGCTAGGCACGCTGACAATATTGCGAAGGGCAAAATGAGCGCAGCATATTGGGCGGACAAAGTTAAATGGTGATAAGATAGCTTGGCTTGGGCGTAACCTTGTGGGTTAAGTCCGTAAGTGCAAATTTTTACCTTGTGGGTCAAAATGGCAAAACAGCAAATCGAACAAGTCTCTATTGAGGCGCTGATTCCCTACGCACGGAACAGTCGCACGCACTCAGACGCGCAAGTCGCGCAGATAGCAGCTAGCATACGCGAGTTCGGATTCACAAACCCTATATTGATAGACGCAGAGGGCGGCATCATTGCTGGGCACGGTCGCACTATGGCGGCACGTAAGCTGGGGCTGGAAGAAGTGCCATGCATACGGCTAAGAAACCTTACAGACGCGCAAAAGAAAGCCTACATCATTGCCGACAACAAGCTGGCGCTAAATGCTGGGTGGGATGATGAAATGCTTAAAGTTGAGTTGACTGAATTAAAGGACTTGGACTTTGACTTAGGTTTAACCGGCTTTGACATGGATGAGCTTGGTAGGTTAATGTCTGACGTAAATTTTGAGCCTGCAACAGAAGATGATCAAGGCAAACTAGATGAGTTAGACCCAAAATGGATTTGTTGCCCTAAGTGCGGGAGTGAGTTTGATGCAAGACAAGCCTGAACTAAAAATTGACTGGGCAAGCTATGATGCAGCAAAGTATGCATGCGAGAATTGGCATTACAGCAAATGCTTGCCAGTTGGTAAACTGGTAAAGGTTGGGGCGTGGGAAGATGGCAAGTTTATTGGCGCCGTTTTGTTTGGTCGAGGTGCAAACCACAATATGCCCAAGCCCTATGGACTAGGACAAGATGAATGTGTTGAGTTAGTTAGGGTTGCACTTACCAAACACAAGACACAAGTTAGTAAAATAATGATGTTGGCTATTAAATTCCTTGCAAAAAGTAACCAAGGATTAAAGTTAATAGTTAGCTATGCTGATTTAGATGTAGGGCATCACGGAGGCATTTACCAAGCAACTAACTGGATTTATGAGGGCGTGTTTAACGCTGAAAATAGACAAGGATTTTTAGTAAATGGTCGAGTGCGACATAATAAAAGCATACATTCGATGGGCGTAAAGCAAAGTATAGATGCCGTAAAAAAACATATAGACCCAAATGCAAAAGAAGTTTTTACAAAAGGGAAACACAAGTATTTAATGCCGCTAGACGATAAAATGCGTGCTAAAATTTCACCATTAGCAAAGCCATACCCTAAGCGTGTCAAAAAGCATGATTCCGAGCACCCCTTGGAACTGGGCGGGGCAGTACCGACCGACACGCTCCATTTATCAGGGGTTGCTAATGGCTAAGATAGGAAACCAAGGCGATGGTGGAGGACGCCCAATAGTAGTGTTCGATACCACACAGGTGGCGCAGGTAGAGGCGCTTGCCGCTGTATTATCTAAAGGGCAAATGGCTGATTACTTCAGCATTAGCGAGACAACCTTGCGCGAAGTAGAGAGCCGACAGCCCGAGGTTTTTGATGCGTATAAAAGAGGCAAGGCCAAAGCCATTGGTAATGTGGCAAAGAATCTGATTGGGCAAGCGCAGGCAGGTAACATATCGGCGGCTATCTTTTACTTAAAGACGCAAGCAGGTTGGAAAGAGGACAAAGAGCAAACCGACACACGTCCAACGGTTAACATCAACTATATAACACCAAGTGGCGACAATAAACCCAACTAGACCACAGCACGAATACATTACAGCGACAAAGCGATTTCCCGCGTTTGTAGCTGGGTTTGGTGCAGGTAAGACTGAGGCGGCTGTTTTGCGGTCAATATTGGGTTTGTTGCGTAATCCTGGATGCAATAGGGGTTTCTACGAGCCGACCTATGACTTAATCCGCATGATTGCTTTCCCAAGGTTTGAGGCAACGCTGAACGAACTGGGCATTGCTTACACGTTGGTAAAGTCGCCTAGCAACTACATTGACATACACGGCTACGGGGTGATTTACTTTCGCTCTATGGACAACCCAAGCCGGATTGTTGGCTACGAGCACGCCGACGCTGATGTCGACGAGCTGGACACGCTAAAGAAAGATGACGCGGCTTATGTGTGGCGGCAAATCCTAGCCCGTAACCGGCAAAAGAAACTAAGCGGTGAGACGAATACAGTAGGGGTTACGACTACGCCAGAAGGGTTTAGGTTTGTATATGAGACATGGAAGAAGACGCCAAAGCCTGATTACCAAATAATCCAAGCGCCAACCGAGTCAAACCCACACCTGCCGCCCGATTACATTAGCGGGCTGAGGGAAATCTATCCTGAGCACTTGTTAGCCGCGTACTTAGACGGCAGCTTTGTGAACTTAAACAGTGGCACAGTCTACGCCAGCTATAACCGCACGGCACATAATACAAACGAGGCTATACGCAAAGACGAAAAGGGAGCGGAACCATTGTTTATCGGTTGTGACTTTAACGTAACTAAGCAAGCGGCTACCGTGTATGTACGCAGAGACGGTGGCAGCCAATGGCACGCTGTAGATGAGTTGGTCAATATGTACGATACGCCAGAAATGATACGAATCATTAAAGAGCGTTACAACGGCCACAAGATTTACATATACCCAGACGCAAGCGGGAAGGCTCGCAAGACGGTTAACGCATCTTTGTCTGATATATCTTTGTTGGAGTCTGCGGGATTCACTGTTAGGGTAAATAGCAAAAACCCAAGCGTTAGGGATAGAATCATGGCTACGAACGCGGCATTAGAAGGTGGCCGGATATTTATTAGCACCAAGGCTTGCCCTACTGTTGCACAAAGTTTAGAGCAGCAGGTTTACAAAAATGGCGAGCCTGACAAGACAAGCGGCAACGACCACCAAAACGATGCAACGACTTACCCGATAGCATTTGAAATGCCCATCATTCGGCCTGTGGCTAACGTCAGCTTTGGCTTTGCTATGTAAAGTGCGTAAAATACGCATAAAGGACACAATATGACAGTAAGCACGCAACACCCTGAGTATGCTAAATACGCACCTGTTTGGACGCGCACCCGTGACGCTGTAAAAGGTTCACGGGCTGTTAAAGAGAAAAAGCACGCCTACTTGCCGGTTCCTGATAACGAATCGGGCGAGGAATCAAAAGGAACTGAGACAATCCGCTACCGTCAATATATCAAACGGGCGGTATATACCAACTTTACGGGTCGGACAAAAAACGCGCTTGTTGGTGCGGCTTTCCGTAAGCAGCCTGATTTTGTAGTGCCGGATTTAATGGGCTACTTGCTGAACGACGCTACAGGCGACGGCTTGTCATTGGTGCAGTTAGCTAAAGACGAGCTGTCTAACCTGTTAGAAACAGGCCGCACGGCTTTCTTAGTGGACTACCCAAGTGCTGATGAAGGTTTAAGCGCGGAACAAGTAGCAATGTTGAACCTACAGGCTAGCATCATTCCCTATGGTGCAGAGCAGGTGATTAACTGGCGCACTGAAAGCATGAATGGCCGTCGCCTGCTAGTGCAAGTGGTGTTGGCTGAGAACTACAGCGCACAGCGTGACGAGTTTGACCACACAACAAAACCGCAATACCGCGTGCTACGTTTACGTGAGGACGGATACACCACGCAGCTATATCGCGAAGATGAGGCTTACAGCGAGGAAACGTACCCAACAAAGGCTGACGGCTCACGCTGGAGGGAAATTCCATTTCAATTTGTAGGCGCCAAGAACAACGACGCAACGATTGACGAAGCGCCCTTGGCTGACATTGCCGACGTTAACCTGGCGCACTACCGCAACAGCGCCGATTACGAGGAGTCGTGCTTCATTGTTGGCCAGCCAAGCCTATTCATCACGCATAGCCTAAGCATGGAGCAGTGGCAGCAGTACAACCCACAAGGAATTAAGCTAGGCTCACGCTCCGGTCATGTGCTGGGCGATACAGGTTCAGCCACGTTGCTACAGGCAAACCCTAATCAATTGGTGATGGAGGCCATGAAGTCTAAAGAGCTTGCGATGGTTGCTATTGGTGCGCGAATTATTACTGACCGCACGGGCAACGAGACGGCGGAAGGTGCGCGTATACGCTTTGCTTCTGAGAATTCAGTGCTAGGCGACTTGGTTGGCAACCTGTCCGAGGCGCTAGAGGTATGCGTTAACTGGGTAGCTGAGTTTATGGGTGTGCCAGTAAATGACGATGTACGCTTTAAAATCAACAACGAGTTTTACGACAAGTCGGTTGACCCGCAATTGATTATGTCTATGGTTACGCTGTTAGACAGAGATATTATTGGCGAGGCTGACATATTCGACCGTTTAAAGAGTGCAGGTGTTGTAGACCCTATGCGCACGTTAGAGATGGTTAAAGAAGAACGTGGAACAGCTAACCCTCTGATTTAATGTCAAGCAATATCGCCTTAATTGACGCGGCAACACGCCACCAAGTATTTGTGCAGATGTACGCGGCTGGCCGTGAGCAACAGGCGGCGCAAGCTATTGAATCTCTTATACAGCAAGTATCAGGCCGGTTATCTGGTAGCGAGCTGACAAGCCTTTCACGCGCTAGGCAACAGGCTATATTGATGGACTTGCAACTATTGCTTGACAAGTTAAACGGTGATTTAGCTGAAACAGTAATACAGGAATCATTAGACTTTGCCGAATACGAGGCGCAATTTAGTAAAACCATGTTTGACAACACAGTGCGAACTAGCGCCGTATTGCCTAGCATGGCGCAGCTTGAGGCGAGTATCTTTACGTCAATAATGAACGTTGCACCAAGAGAGGGCTACACAATACGCGATGCTTTGAAGGTGTTTGGCCGTAAAAAGTCTGAGCAAATAGTCCAGGCTATACGAGACGGAATATCACTGGGCGACACAAATAGCACGATACAATCGGCGGTTAAGACGTTAGCGCCCTTGCAAAAGAACCAGGCAGGCACTATTGTGAGAACAATTGCTAATCATGTGTCTATACAAGCCCGTAACGTTACGATGATTGAGAATCAAGACCTATTCAACGGCTACGAGTGGGTTTCCACACTAGATGCACGCACAAGCCTTATATGCATGAACCGCGACGGATTGGTGTACCCGTTTGCGCCTGAAAGCCCGTACCCGCCAGCGCACTTTAACTGTAGGTCTACGGTTATCCCTGTTGTTGACCCTAAGTTTGACTTGGGTAGCAAGGTGGCGGGCAAACGGCCAGCAGTGGGTGCACAAGGCGCTAAACAAGTCAGTGCTAACACGACTTATGAGCAATGGCTAAAGCGCCAGCCAGCAAGTTTTCAGGATTCAGTATTAGGCAAGTCACGCGGTCAATTGTTTCGCGAAGGCAAGCTAAGTATTGGCCGGTTTGTTGATAGCCAAGGCCAGACCTTGACGCTTGATGAACTGCGCCGATTAGAACCGCAAGCCTTTGAGGATGCGGGTTTGTAACTGTGGCAGAGCCACAACATTTAGACCAGAGGTTAAAAAATGGACTTTCTTAAAGACTTAGAGCTAACAGATGAAGTTAAGGCAAAGATTGCCGAGGCAGTCACTGCACATACTCAGGCGCAGATTGAAACAAGCATTGGTGGCTTAAAAGCCAAGAATGATGAATTGTTAGCCGAGAAAAAGCGGGTTCAACGCGAACGAGACGAGGCTGCTAACTTAGCTAAAACAGAAGCCGAAGAAAAGGCTAAAGCAAGCAACGACTACAAACAATTGTTTGAGGCACAAAAGAATGAAGCCGAACAGTTAAAGTCTAAGATGGAGGAATTGCAAACCAACATTAAGCGCGGACAGATTAAAACAACCGCTGCGAAGATTGCCGCTGGTTTGACAAAAGACACGGCACGGGCATCATTGCTTGAGCAACAAATTACAGCCCGTTTGACATTAACGGACGATGGGATTAAAGTCCTAGACGATAGCGGTCAATTAACAGTTTCCACTTTGGACGACTTGACTGCTACAATTAAAACTGCGTACCCGTTCCTAGTGGACGGGTCACAAGCAAACGGAGGCGGAGCCTCACGGTCACAAGGCGGAGCCGATGGTGGTCGAAAACAAGTTAGTCGCTCAGACTTTGACGTTATGGCACAATCAGAACGCGCCAAATTCGTTAAAGATGGCGGTAAAGTAATTTCAGATTGACCATTTTCAAAGGAACATCACAATGGCAAACGTATTAGACAACCTTGCAGCGGACATTTATAAAGCCGCTGACGTAGTGGGCCGCGAGTTAGTCGGCTTCATCCCTTCAGCAACAATCAATGCCAACGGCTCTGAGCGTGCCGCCAAAGGTGATAATGTCCGTGCCTCATTCACACGCGCAGCTACCGCTGTAAACGTGGCTGAGTCTATGACTATCCCCGAAGGTACAGACCAGACCGTGGACAACAAAACGTTGGTTATCAGCAAGGCTCGCGCCGTGCAGATTCCATACACTGGCGAAGATGTGCGTCATTTGAACAACGGTATCGGTTTTGAGACTGTTTACGGTGACCAAATCAAGCAGGCTATGCGCACACTAGCTAACGAGATGGAAGTTGACTTGGCTACCGAGGCTTACCGTAACGCATCACGCGCTTTTGGTACTGCTGGCACAACGCCATTCGGCTCTAACTTTAGCGAAGTAGCTGAGTTGCGACAGATTCTGGTTGACAACGGTATGCCTAGCAACGACGGTCAAGCCTCTATGGTCTTGGGCACTTTGGCTGGTACTAACTTGCGCCAATTGGCTCAGTTGCAAAAAGCAAACGAAGCCGGCGGTATCGATATGCTGCGCCAGGGTACATTGCTCGACTTGCAAGGCTTGATGATTAAAGAGTCAGCACAAGTTCGCTCACACACCAAAGGTACAGGCGCAAGCTACTTAGTAAACGATGCAGCCCACGCTGTTGGCCAAACAAGCATCGCTGCTGACGGTGGCTCGGGTACTATCATCGCTGGTGACATTTTGACCTTTGCTGGCGACACCAACAAGTACGTTGTAAACACAGCACTCTCAGGTGGCTCATTCGCAATCGGCAATCCAGGCTCACGCATCGCACTGGCTGACAACGCTGCAATTACTGTTGGCAACAACTTTACTGCAAACGTTGCTTTCCACCGTACTGCTTTGGAAATCGCTATGCGCGCTCCAGCAGTGCCAGATGGCGGTGATACTGCAACCGACTCTATGTTGATTCAAGACCCATTCACCGGCATGGTGTTTGAAGTCCGAGTCTACAAAGGCTACCGCAAGACAATGATTGAGGTCGCTGCCTCATGGGGTGTCAAAGCATGGAAGCCTGAACACATCGCTGTGTTGTTGGGCTAAAGCAAAACGGGTTAGCCTTTCGGGGCTAGCCCTTTCTTGGGATTAATTATGCGAGGAATAAAAAATGCCGAAAGCACTAAAGCAGTACAAAGTGAAGCCAGCCAAACCACCGAAACCCGCCAAGCCGATGCCAAAGCCGAAAAAGTGAAGATTGTAAAAATGGTGCGCGATGACGGTAAGACAGCCGACGTTCACCCCGATGAAGTTGCCAATTACGCCTTGGGCGGTTACAAGAAAGTTTAATCATGGCCTTGATTGTGGAAGATGGCTCACTGGTGCAAAACGCCAACAGCTACGTTACCCTTGCTGAGTTCAAAGCATGGGCAGACGCACGCGGGTTAACTTATTCAGCCGACGACACCACGGTCGAGCAACAGATTTTGCGAGCTATGGACTACCTAGAGCGAATCGCCTACATTGGCAACAAGGCCAACGAAAACCAGTTTTTGCAATGGCCTCGAACCGAAGCGCAAATTGACGGCTACTATGCCGACGCGACAGAGATACCCAAAGAGGTCAAAACGTCCACCTACGAGGCGACCAAGGTGCAGGCAGACGGGTACAGCCAGTTCGAGACTGAGGCTCGTAAAACTACATCTGAGACTGTTGGCGACATTTCCGTGACCTATGCGGACAACAGTTCAAACCGAACCGTTACGCCTGCGCTTACATTTGCGCTTGGCAAGATAACTAGGCCGATGGGAATGGTTAGCCGTGTATAACTACTCGCTGCTAGCTGGTAACGCAAAGGCTTTGCTAGAGAAGTTCGGCAAGTCTTACACATTTACGCGCACAACAAACGGCACATACAACCCTGCGACTGGCACGGTGTCGCAAACTACAGCCACATTTGACAAGTACGCATGTATTTTTGAGTACACAAGCCGAGAGCGTGCAGACCAAGCCATTGAGCAAAACGACAGACGTTTATTGTGTGAAGGCCATGCTTACGCAGTGGGCGACACGGCAAGCATTGAAAGCCAAACCTATCGCGTTATATCGGTATCTGAGATTAAACCGGCTGACGTTGTTGTAGCCTGCAATTTACAGGTTCGCGTATGAGCTTTGCAACTGACTTAGACAAAGCAGTGCTGAACATCAAAGGCTTTACAGAGAAGCAGGTGCGAGGGACATTGTTTGGCTTGTCTTCGCGCATCATTAAAGAAAGTCCCGTTGATACGGGTAGGTTTCGCGGCAACTGGCAGGCATCTATTGGTTCGCCGGCTCCGTCAACAACAAGCCGTTTAGACAGCACGGGAGCTGGCTCAATAAATGACGTTGCTGTAACCGTGCAAGGTTTAAAGCTAGGCCAAACATTTTATTTAGCAAATAACTTGCCCTATGCTAGGCGGCTAGAGTACGGTTACTCAAAGCAAGCGCCTAGCGGGTTTTTGCGTATTAACTTGCAGCGTGTGCAACTTGAAATCAATAAGGCAAGGCAATGAGTACGCACTTTAATGACATTCAGGCCGCATTGGACACTCGCCTATCAATATTGGCTGGTGGCAACCCTATTGCGTGGCCTAACATTGAATACGCACCTACAGGTGGCGCAACTTACTTGCGCCCTAGTTTTTTACCGGCTGACACGCTGCAAAGTGGCTTAGGTGCTACCGGCTTAGACGAGACAAACGGCATTTATCAGGTTGACGTTGTTTACAAAGCCAACAGCGGTCGCACAACAGTGGTGGACGCAGTGGCAGACCACTTTAAGCGCGGGACGGTTGCGTCATATAATGGCGTTAACGTTCGGGTGCGCTCCGTATCGATTGCGCCTGCAATCTTTGAGGGTGCTTGGCATTTTGTGCCAGTGTCCGTATCATTTCAAACTTACACAGAAGCGAGGTAACTCAAATGGCAATCGCAAACGGCGCACAACATTCACTGCACTACGTTGCAGAATCGGCCTACGGCACAACGCCGTCGACACCGACTTGGACACCTGTTCCACACACGGGTACGAATATGGCAATGACCAAGGACGCAATCGAAAGCGAAAAGCTACGAGGCGACCGCCAGATTGAGGACTTTAGACACGGCAACAAAACCATTGGCGGTGAGATTAGTTCTGAGTTGGAGTACGCAGCCTTTGACGTGCTGTTGGAGGCCGTCATGTGTGGCTCATGGACAACCGACGTATTAAAGGCAGGCACTACCCGTCGTTCGTTTACGTTTGAGCGCAAATTTGGCGACTTGGCGACTCCTGAGTACCATCGGTATACCGGCGTGGAAATGAACAGCCTTGCTTTAGCGGTTGCGCCTAACAGCATGGTGACTGCAACCTGGGGTGTGGTGGGCAAAGACTTGACCCTGAATACTACGCAAGTTGCAACTAGCACTTACAGCGCTGATAGTGGCAACACACCATTTGACTCATTCACCGGCTCAATCACAGAGGGCGGTTCAACTATCGCGACGGTTACGTCGCTAGAACTGAGTATTGAGAACGGCATCGAACCATTATTTAGCATTGGTTCATCCACCACTAACCGACCAAGCATCGGCAAGTCACGAGCCACAGGCACATTGACCAGCTACTTTGACAGCAAAGCGCTGTACGAAAAGTTTATCAACGAGACGTCTAGTTCCGTCGTGCTAACGCTGACCGACACTGCTGGTAATGACTACGAGATTGATATTCCAAACGTGAAGTACAACAGCGGTCAACCTGACGTATCAGGCGAGGGCGCAGTCACAGTGTCAATGGAGTTTGTTGCTCTGTACTCATCTGGCGACGCATCGCAAATTGTCGTCACACGCACGGACGCTTAAGCATGGAACTAAACAGCCTACGCACGGTTGAAAGCCACGAAGCGGGCGCGGAGTGTAATATCCTCTCGCCCGTGGACGGCTCGCCAACTGATGTATTCATTAAAATAAAAGGCTCTGACTCAAAAGAGTGGCGCAACGCCAAAAAGACCCAGACAAGCCAAATCATTGCGGCAAAGAGTGGTGGCAAAGATATAGACCTTGACTATGACAAGATGGACATTGACGCGCTGGTGGCTGTTACGATGGACTGGAGTGGCATCGTTGATAACAGCGAGCCGTACCCGTTCAACAAAAAGAACGCACTCAAGCTGTACGCAGATTCACCGGCAATTGTTAGCCAGTTGATCGACTTTCTGACGCGCAGGGCAAATTTTACGACCGGCTAATTGATGAGTTTGTAATCTTCGGACGGTGGTGTTTTTGGATAAACGACCGCGCCGAAGGCTCAAAGATTAGCCGATACGAAGCTCTGCAACAGGTGGCCAAAAGTCGAGGGTCTACGCCAGCCGAGTTAGCCAACGCGCCCAAGTTAAGGTCTGAGCATAACGACTGTTGGAATGTGTACACCAGCCTGACTGATTACACTTACAATGAGATGCATCGATACATGGAACTGACGGGTAACCGTTTAGACGCTTGGGAAGTCGAGGCTGTGATGGGCTTGGCTAAATACAGGAACGCAGAACCAATATGGCCACCGAAGTAGCAACCCTCTTATTTAAGGCTGACACGGGCGACTTAGTTAACGCTGGGAAAGCCCTAGACGACGTTACCGAATCTGGTAAGCGTGCGAATAATGCTACCAAGGAATTTAGCAAGTCAACCCAAAAAACATCTGACTCGGTTCGCAAGATGCGATACACTGCTGGCCAGTTAGGATTCCAAGTACAGGATATTGCGGTGCAATTGCAGTCGGGCACAAGCGCAATGGTTGTGTTTGGTCAGCAGGGCTCTCAAATCGCTGGTGCATTTGGCCCAGGTGGTGCTATCTTTGGTGCGGTTATCGCAATTGGCGCGGCTGTCGGCAGCCTGCTTGTGGCTTCATTTAGCAAAGGCACTCAATCAGCAAAAGACCTTAAAGCGGAAATTGAAGGGCTAACAGAGAACTTTGAAGCTCTTGGTGAAGCGGCGCGAGCAGTTTACATTCGTGAACTGACTAAGGAGATGGAAGACCATATTGAGACGCTGGACGAACTAAAACTCCAGTACATTGCCTCAAGGAATGAAGTTGCTGCATTAGGCCGCCTTTTTGGTGATAACGCAGACCGCATAAAAGAACAAACTGTTATAACTCAAGACTTGGCAAAGGCAGTTGAGGATTACGAGAAGAAAATAACTGACGCTGGCGAGAAGGTCGACTTGCTTACCGGCAAGAAAAAAGAGGAAACCACAGAGACAAAGCGGCAAATTGAAGATATCAAGCGTTACGTTGAACGTATGCAAGAGCAGGCGGCAACGATTAGCCTAAACACTATTGAACTAGCCAAGTACAAAGCTGTTCAAATGGGGGCTAACGCAACGCAGACGCAATCGATATTGTTGTCGGCACAACGCATTGCTCAATACACAGCCGAGCAAGAGGCAATTAAGAAAGCCACAGTTGAGGCTGAAAAGCAAAAGAAGATAGAAGAACAGAGCGCCCAAAGAAAAACACAAGACCAGAACAGGCTTGATGAGAAAATAAAGCAGATTACTGACGGTGAAGCTCGCAAAGCAGAAGCCGAGCAAGCAGCTACCGACCAGCGTGCCGTGCAGATTGCCGAAAGCCTAATGTCCGAGGAGGAGCAGATTCGTATGTCATACGAAAGGCGCTCACAAATCATTCTCGACAGCACACTGCTAACTGGCCAACAAGTAAATGAAGCGATGGCAGCTCTGGAATTGGAGCGCCAGGACAAGTTGAGGGCTATTAAAGACAAGTCAGCCGAAGAAGATAAGGCACGCTCTGCACAGACTACTAGCCAGTTACTGGCCTTTGAAGATATCTTACTGCAAGGCAAAAGCGAAAAGCAAAAGACCGCCTACAGGCTGGCTGTAAATCTTGCTAGTGCTGAGAAACGACAGAACGCGGCTAAGATTGTCTCCGACAGCTATGCGGCTGCTATGGGTGCTTACAAGGCCTTAGCGGGCATTCCTATTATTGGGCCTGCGCTGGGCGCTGGTGCTGCTGCGCTTATTCTGGGTGCTGGTGTTAGCTACGCTGCCAAATCGCTCACAGGACGCGCTCTTGGCGGTCAGGTGCGTGGTGGCGAGTCTTACGTGGTTGGCGAGCGGGGCCCAGAGGTCTTAACAATGGGTGGCAGTGGCCGGATTACGACAAATGAAAAGATACGAAATAGCAGCAGTGGTGATTCTGGCGGCGTAAAGCAGGCTAATATCACATTTCAAATTAGCACTGTAGACGCGCAAGGGTTTGACGACTTGCTGGATTCAAGGCGCGGTCAAATCATCAACATGATTAACACAGCACTATATGACCAAGGTCGCGGAGCAATTGCATAATGGCCGGCACATACCCAACAACGCCTGAGTTTCAGGCTATTAACCTAAAAAGCACGCACAACAACGTAAAAAGCACAACTGTTAGCGGACGTGTGCAGGTTCGCTCTATTGGTGGGCAGAAGTGGGCTTTTAGCGCCAAGTACAACCCAATGACCCGTGCTGAATTCCAGCCGGTGTTTGCGTTTGTAACGTCTCAGCAGGGTATGTTGGGCACGTTTGGCATTGTGCCACCTGTAATAGGCTCTACAAGCGGTTCTGCGACTGGTACGGCGTTGGTCAATGGGTCAACTAGTGCGGGTGTTACCAGCGTGCCTGTAGACGGTTTTACGGGTGACATAAAGGCTGGCGACTTTGTTAAATTTGGGCATGGCAAGGTTTACATCGTTACGGCTGACCGCGACGGGGCTGGCGATATCAGCATTGAGCCAGCCCTTATAAGTGCCGTTTCTGATAATGAGACCATGACCTACAACAGCGTTTCGTTTACCATGCGAATGACCAACGATGTACAGTCTTACTCTTTAAGCCAGTTTGAGTATTACACCTACGAGATTGACATGGAAGAAGTGCTGTGACGCGCTCAATAAACGCATCAACCATTGCTGCGCTACAGGCTGACGCAATACGGCTTTGTCACTTGGTGCAGATTGAATTTCCAACGGTCGCGTACATCACCGACAATTTCCATGAAGTGCAACTAAACGGCAATACATTTGAGCCGGTCGGACACTTGTTAAGCATAGGACAGCCGCAGGAAACGCAAGAACTGCGTGTTGGCACGGTGCAAATAACTTTGTCCGGCGTTGACCAGGCCTATGTGTCTGTGTTTTTAAATCAGCAATACATCAACCGCAGGGCAAGAATATGGAAGGCGGTCTTAGATGACGCTGGCGAGATTATTGGTGATGCCATTTTAACTTTTGACGGGCAGTTAACCGGCTACAGTTTGCAAGACAACGAAAGCAGCTCTGTCATTACGGTTTCCTGTGCGTCGCATTGGGCAGACTTTGAGCGTAAAGCTGGAAGGTTGACCAACACAAACTCGCAGCAATACTTTTTCCCAGCCGATACGGGGTTCAGGTACGCTGCCAACAGCATCAAAGATATAAAATGGGGCAAAGCGTAAACTCCAGCCACGTTGATTATTTGCTGCGCTCTGGCGACGACACTATAGAGTCTGACAACTACATTGAAAACGAGCACGGCTTTGCAAGCTACCAAATAGACGGCCGGCAGTTTACAATCATTCAGTGCTACGGTGAGGGGCTATGGTGGGACGCTGAATTTATGCGCCTAGCAAAGCTAAACGGCTGCAACACTATATTGTTTGCAACAAAACGAAACCCTGAAACATTTACCCGCAAGTTTGGATATAAAACAATGGCTACTGTTATGACTAAAGAGGTTGCCTAATGAGTAAAATAGTCAAAAGTGTTGTTGGCGTTGTCCGTAAAGTTGTTAGGGCTGTAACCAGTGTTGTCGGTGACGTTATTTCTTGGCTGGTTCCGCAGCCTGATGTGCCGAATATGGGAAACGTTGACAATGAAGCCCGTGGCGCACTTGTCAATAAGCAGTCAAGCATTGAGCCAATCCCTGTTATCTACGGCAAGCGTAAAGTAGGTGGCACTATAGTATTTGTCGAAACAAGCGGTTCGTCCAATACTTACCTATATATGTGTTTAGTGCTAGCTGAAGGCGAGGTGAACAGCATTGGCGATATTTACATTAACGACGAGCTGTTAGCCTCTGGTAGCAAGTACTTTAGCAAGGTCAGCATTGATAAAAAACTAGGCACTGACGGTCAGGTCGCTAGCAGTGTGCTAGTTGACGCACCTAGCTGGGGTGCTAGTGATACTCTAAACGGCATTGCTTACCTCGGCATACGCCTAACTTACAATTCAGACGTATTTAGCGGTTTGCCGACAATTAACGCTGAAGTTGAAGGCCGCAAGGTTTACGACCCGCGAACAAGCACAACCGCTTACTCAAGCAATCCAGCATTGTGCTTACGTGATTATTTAACAAACGCTCGATATGGCAAAGGTTTGCCGGTAGATGTAATTGACGACACAACATTTAGCGCGGCAGCCAACGACTGCGACGTAGTTGTTCCGGCATACGACGGCGGCGATGAAGTTAAGGCGTTTTCCTGTAATGCTTTAATTCTTACTAGTAAACCGTTGTTTGACAACGTTAAAGTATTTCTATCTGGTATGCAAGGCATCATGCCTTACCAAAATGGGCAGTATCGTTTGTTTGTTGAAAAGGATAAAGTTAGTACGTTTGATTTTACGACCGACAACATTATTGGCGGCTTTAGCATGACCGGCTCTAGCAAGTCGTCAAAGTTCAATAAAGTCACAGCCAAGTTTGTTAACCCTGGAACAAACTGGCAGGCAGACGCAGTGATATGGCCTGACGCTGACAGCGCACAAGCAACAACGTACTTAACCGAAGATTCAAATATTGAACTGAGTACGGAAATCAATTTAACGACAGTTACAAGCTACTACCAAGCGCGCAACATTGCAAAGACAGCCGTTTTAGCGTCTAGGCTTGCTGGTATCCGTTTGGAGCTAGAAGCCACCTCTGAGGCGCTAAATTGTGTGGTTGGTGATATTGTCACGGTCACGCATCCAACGCCAGCATGGAACGCTAAAGAATTCCGCGTTACCCGTCTAGTGCTGAATTACGAAGGCACGGTATCTGTTTCTATGGTTGAACACATTGCAGCGGTTTACCCTTGGGTCAGCGACAAACAGCAGCCTGCCAGTGCACAATCTAACCTACCAGACCCATTTGATACAACGCCACCGACATTATTGGTTAGTGATGAACTGAGGGCATATAACGAGGATGTAACCGCGGTTTTGTTTGCCAGAGTGTCAAGTGGTAACAGCTTTTCCATCGGTTTTGAGGTGCAATCTAAACTAGAGGGCACGACAGAATGGGTCAACATGGGCCAGTCTGGCGGTAGCGTATTTGAGCAAGTCAACGTGCAAGATGACCGGACTTACTCGGTTCGTGCTAGAACCGTAAACAGCATTGCCGTTAAGTCTGACTGGGCAACCGTTGACCACCAGGTAGTTGGCAAGACTGCACCACCTGAGAACGTTACCAACCTCACTGGCAACCTAATCGGCAATCAATATTTGCTGACTTGGAGCGCTGTTCCAGACCTTGACTTGTCGTACTACCGAGTTCGCTACGCATCACCAGACAGTGGTGGTAGCTACGAAAACTCGGTGTCTCTTGTTCAAAAAGTATCTCGCCCAGCAACTTCTGTATTTGTGCCAGCACGAAACGGAACTTACTTTGTTAAAGCTGTGGATAAGCTAGGCTTGGCATCCATCACTCCAACAAGTATTGCTTTAGACACAAACATTGCGGCGGTTGAGTCTCTTAACTTTGTGCAGACCATAAACGAAGCGCCAGATTTTAACGGCACGTTTGACGACACAGTAGAGTTAGACGACGACGATGCATTGGTGCTGAACACGAGTTTATTGTTTGACGCTGTATCGGGTAATTTTGATGACGCAAGTGGTTTATTTGATGGCGGCTCCGGTAACGTAGATGCATTTGGCTACTACTACTTTGCAACTGCCGTTGACTTGGGCGCAATTTACATATCACGTTGCACAGCCTACGTTAAACACACACGCTTAGACTATGTTGTATTGTTTGACTCCGCCGAAGGTTTGTTTGATGACCGGCAAGGCGACTTTGAAGGCGATGTAAACGCTTTTGACGATACAGACGTACAAATAGAGGTAAGGCATACCCAAGACAACCCAAGCGGCACGCCTACTTGGTCGGCTTGGCAATCGTTCGCAGTTGCTGACATAAGGGCTCGCGCCATTCAGTTTAGAGCCAAGTTAAGCACGACAGACCAACAAGCGACACCCAAAGTTACTCAGTTGAGCGTTAATGTAGATATGCCAGACCGCACTGTATCTGGGAATGATGTTGTTTCTGGTGCTGGCGCAAAGGTTGTAACGTTTTCGCAAGGCTTTAGGGAAACGCCTGCAATCGGTATTGGCGCCCAGGATATGCAGACAGGCGACTACTACGAAATCACCTCAAAGTCTCGCACGGGGTTTACAATAACTTTTAAAAATTCATCTGGTACGGCTGTCAGCCGAAGTTTTGATTATGTAGCCAAAGGCTACGGAGTGGAGTTAAGCTAATGTCACAGCACGATATGAACATTGCGAACCAGGGTTTTCCTGCTTTTCGTGAGGATTTAAACAACGCTCTGCCAGCATTGGCGAGCAACAACGCGGGAGCAGCAGAGCCAACCACTATGTTCGCCCATCAATGGTGGGTTGATACATCTGCGGCACCAAACCTGCTTAAGCAACGCAACGCCGACAATGACGCATGGATAACCGTTGGCAGCTTTGACCAAGCCGCAGATACTTTTAACCTTGCGTTGGCACAAGGCGGCACTGGTTCGGCTACGGCATCAGGGGCACGAACCGCCTTTGGCCTTGTAATTGGTACTGATGTGCAGGCAAATTTAGTTTCAGGCACCAACATTAAAACTGTAAACAGCACATCGTTGCTTGGGTCTGGCAACATTGTTGTTGGCTTGTTTGATGGCGATAAAGGTGATATTACCGTCTCTGGCTCTGGCGCTACTTTTACAATTGATAACACAGTTGTTACAGATGCCAAATTAAACTTATCCGCTAATGCTTCAAATATAAAAACAGCATTAAACGCCACAGGCTCTGCACCTATTTATGCTTGTCGGGCTTGGGTTAATTTCAACGGCACTGGCACGGTGGCGATTCGAGCCAGTGGGAACGTGTCGAGTATTACAGATAACGGTGTTGGTGATTACACGGTTAATTTTGCTACTGCAATGCAAGATGTAAATTATTCTACTAATGTAACTACCTGTAACCGAGTAGGGGAAGGCGCATTTGGAATAGGCGGTCTATTCGGGCAAAATACAGGTACTGTATCGGCACAGAGAGTCAGAACGATGAATCCCGTAAACTTTGAAGATTTTGTAGCAGTAAACGTACATATTTTTAGATAAAGGAAGACAAATGAAAAGAATTATCTATCAAACAAACGAAGGTGGCGTTGCCATCATTGTCCCAGCCGACTGCGGCTTAACCATCGAAGAGATTGCAGCCAAAGACGTACCCGCCGGCAAGCCCTACAGCATCGTGGACGTTTCCGACATTCCAACCGACCGCACATTTCGCAACGCATGGGAGATGACATGATTACAGTGAATATAGGTAAAGCCAAAGACATTGCACATGATGTTCGCCGCGCTGCTCGTTTAGTTGAGTTTGCTCCACTGGACATTAAAGCAACCATTCCCTCAGAAGCCGTAGCAGCCGAAGAAGCTCGTGCTGTTGTCCGCACCAAGTATGACGATATGCAAACAGCCATCAATGCGGCAACTACCGCAGACGCAATTAAGGCGGCAATGCCACAAGGGGTTTAATGAGTAAAGTAGAAGTAAATGCTAAGTATCCTCAATGAACTATCTTACCCTCTTAGGTTATTACATTGCAGCTAGCGCCTTTGGCTTCTACGTTCTTTGGATTTTCTACCTTGCTGTAATGAACTTAAAGAGGGTTAAGGATGCTGGCTTGATGACCAAGACCGCCATGGTGTTCGGTTACCCGATTTTGCTTGCGGGGTGGCTGGTTGACTTTATAATCAACGCAATGGTTTTAACGTTGTTATTGCTTGAGTGGCCTAAAGAAATGACGGTAACTGCTCGTTTAAAGCGTCACAACGCAACAAGCACTGGCTGGCGCAAAGCTGTAGCGGTGTGGTTTGAACCTTTGTTAGACCCTTACGACCCCAGTGGAGACCATATTTAAATGGAAAACATCGACCCAGTGCAATACGGCCGTTTGATTGCTCAAGTTGAGAACTTGACAACTAAAGTGGAGTCGATGGACACAGACATTAAAGAGCTGCTTGCCCTGGCAAACAAAGGGCGCGGTGGGTTTTGGATGGGCATGACAATCGCGAGCATGTTGGGTGGCGCCCTTGCCTGGGCTTTAGGTCACTTCAGGTAATGCTGGCTGAATTAGCGGTTGCTAATGCATGCTTTGCGGCGGTAAAAACAGCGCTAAAAAATGGTTCTGAACTAGCCGATTGCGCATCAAAGCTGGGGGAGTATTTTGGCCTCAAGGCTGAGATTGCAAAAAAGGCATCAACCAAGGGCAGTGACTCAGATGCTTTTTGGGCAATGGAATCCTTGCGTGAAGCTGAAGCTGAGTTAAAAGAGGTGCTTATCTACACAGGACGCCCAGGACTATACGATGATTTTTTGCAATATCAGTCTTTAAAAAAACGCGAGCGTGAGCAAGAGGTTCGCAACAAAGCCTTAGCTATCTACAAGCGCAGGCAGTTGGTCTGGTCGTGGGTAAATGGCTTACTGATTGGCATATCAGTTTTAACAGGGTTTATTGCTGTAGTTGGCATAGTTTGGATTATTGCAAAGCGTGGAACTTTTTAACGACGTGTAAATTTATTAGGTGCAAAAATGACAGCTGTAACACACAACTTCACTATTGAGCAAGGCGCAACATTAGCCAAAGTTTTTGTCTGGAAAGACAGCTCAGGAGCGGTGATAAACTTGACTGGCTATAGCGCAAGGCTTCAGAGTAGGCCAACTGCTAGAAGCGCGACCATATATCTTGAAGCGAACACCTCAAACGGTGCTATCGTTATCGACGCTGTAAATGGAAAAATTACTTTGAGCTTAACCTCTCATGAAACATCGGCACTTGATTGGCTTTCAGGCGTTTACGACCTTGAGCTAGAAGACGCCAGCGGCACTGTTACCAGGTTGGCCCAAGGCTCAATCACAATAAGCAAAGAGGTTACAAGATGACAGACCAAGTGACAATTATTGAGACGGTTGAAAACCAATTCGTTGAAATTTTAACCGCTGGAGTTACTGGGCAGCAAGGTGTCCAAGGTATTCAGGGTTTAACCGGCGCCCAAGGCATCCAAGGCATTCAAGGTGAGACTGGCATCCAAGGTGAGACAGGATTGACAGGTGACACAGGAACCCAAGGTATTCAGGGTGAGACAGGTGCAACGGGGGCAGACTCAACAGTTGCTGGGCCTCAAGGTGATACAGGAGCCCAGGGGGTTGCAGGTGCTCAGGGCATCCAAGGTGAGACAGGATTGACTGGCGCCCAAGGTGCCCAAGGTGAGACAGGTGCTCAGGGCATCCAAGGTGAGACAGGCATTCAGGGCGTCCAAGGTGATGCAGGAACCCAAGGGGCTACAGGTGCTCAGGGCATCCAAGGTATTCAAGGTATTCAAGGTATTCAAGGTGAGACGGGTGAGGCTGGTGCTCAGGGCATCCAAGGTTTAACAGGAACCCAAGGTATTCAGGGTGAGACAGGTGAGACAGGTGCCCAAGGCATCCAAGGTATTCAAGGCTTAACTGGTGCAACGGGGGCAGACTCAACTGTTGCTGGGCCTCAAGGTGATACAGGTGCTACAGGTGCTACTGGGGTTGGACTAACTTCGCAGTTAGTGGGATTTACAGCCACTCTTGGCGCAACGCCTAAAACTTTGACTGTTGAAGCGGACGCAAATGTGGCTGGCACAAACACAGGCGACCAAACGGCAGCAAGCCTTGGCCTTGGCAACGTTGACAACACTTCTGATGCTAACAAACCCGTTTCTACTGCGCAAGCAAACGCAGACACAGCAGTGCAAAACGCAGCAGCTACTGACGCTACAAACAAAGCCAATGCTCGCCAAGAAACCTTAGTCAGCGGCACAAACATCAAGACCATAAACGGTGGCACACTTTTAGGCTCTGGTAACGTTGTAATTTCAAGTGGTACAGCCCTTGAGTTGTATGCTGAAAACCCTGTCACTCCAACTACACCTTCTGCTACTGGTACTAATGCTGTTGCTATAGGTAGTGAAAGTATTTCAAGTGGGTTGGACAGTATTGCTATCGGCCGAAACGTAAATGCCGCAAATATCAGAGCGATAGTTCTAGGCGGGTACTCTCAAGCATACGGGATTAGTTCAATTGCATTAGGGTTTTCAGCCACCGTTAACCCCGGCAGCACTGAGTCAAATGCGTTGGGCAGTAGAGCGCAAGTTGGCTCTAATGTGACTGGTGCAACAGCTATTGCCAAATCCTACGCCTCTGGCACAAACAGCTTCGCAGCAGCTATAGCAAACAACGCATCAGCCTATGGTGCTACTGGGGCTAACTCTGTGGCTATTGGGGAGCTTTCTAAGGCTACGGGAAATGGGTCGCAAGCAATCGGGCATGGGGCAACAGCTTCAGGAATCTCGGCAACGTCTTTAGGGGGTTCTAGTGGTTCAACAGCCTCTGGTACAAACAGTTTTGCTTGGGGTAGCTTTGCGACAGCCTCTACAACCTACGCAGTGGCTTTTGGTCCGTTCTCAAGCTCCACTCACGAAAGCGCAGTTTCTCTCGGCAACGGGGCAACCTCCAACTCTGTTGGGAAACTGACATTTGCAAACGGAGACCCTGACCATCAAACGGGCTTTAATCTTTTACGTCAGATAACGGCTGATGCAACCCCTGAGCAAATGACCACGACAAACGGTACTGCTGCCACCACTAACGGTATCAACTTACAGAGTAACACAGCTTTTGCGTTCTCTGGTACTGTTGTGGGAAAACAGGCATCAACAGCTAACTGTGCAGCGTGGAAGGTGGAGGGTTTAATCGTCAACAATAGTGGTACAGTTACTCTGGTTAATTCTGCCGTGACAGTCCTTGATAACACCCCATCTTGGGGCATGGCACTGACGGCGGACGACACAAATAACTGCTTGGCTATTACGGTCACAGGCGAGGCTGCAACTACCATAAGCTGGACCGCATCTATCACCACCAGCGAAGCTGAAGATTAACACTTAAAGGAACCCAAAATGGCTATTGAAAAAGACTTATCTAACTCACAGTATGGCGTGCCATTCACAGGCGCTTACTTTCGCATTGTTACAGCGGCTATATCTCGTACTCGTGATGCAGACAGCCGACACACTGTTATGATTGATGTAGCTGGTTATGCGACTGCACCAACTGATGAAGACACTCGTGACATTGAGTTTCGCCGCTACCACTGTTCAATAGCAGAAGTTGAAGCCCAGACAGGCAATGACTTTCTTTCTAAATGTTACGAATGGGTCATGACGCAGGATGATATGGCTGGCTCGGTAGGCGTCTAAGTAGAAATAAGTTAGCGTGTAAGCATAACTAGCCATTAAAGGCGTGCTGACGGTTATTTTAGTGTTTCTGCTAGGGGTAACAGGCATTGGCGCTATTGCTTTGCTTGTATGGATTGTAGTGACAAAAGGGGACTTTTTAATGGCCTACCAACTTGATGAACACGACCAAACCTCCAGCATTTTCTTTGACGTTGCTAGGAACGGGTACAAAAACTGTAAGCAACACTTCTTCAGTTGGGATGGTGATTGAGGGCGTATTGACTTGGGATGAATAATCTAATTATTATGGTTGCTAAATTCTTTACTTTAACCTTATCTTTTTATACTTAAACGAAAGGGCGATTCTAATGACTAGACCACTACCAGTTCGCAATATGCGAAAAGCCAAAAACAAAAAGCCACCAAAAAAATGATTGCACTAGCTGGACTACTTGAAATTGGCGGCAAGCTGATTGACAAACTTATCCCAGACCCAACGGCCAAGGCTAATGCGCAGCTGGAACTAGCAGCACTTGTGCAAAGCGGTGAGCTGGCAAAGATGGCCAATGAAACCGACCTCTACAAAACGGAGCAAGGAAACCTCACAGAGCGCCTGAAATCCGATATGGGTAGTGACAGTTGGCTGTCAAAGAATATACGCCCTATGACCCTCCTAGCCATCCTAGTGGGCTATTTCACGTTCGCCATGATGTCAGCATTCGGTCTTGACGCAAATTCAGCCTACATTGAGCTTCTCGGCCAGTGGGGTATGCTAATCATGTCGTTTTATTTTGGCGGCCGAACGCTTGAGAAAATCATTGACATGAAAGCAAAGAAATAATCTGGAGTACGTTATGTCTTTTTGGTTGCCTGTTGTTTTTATTTGTCTCAGTGGCGGCAATTGCGGGTTTGCCAACGGCAGCTTAACAGCGACAGCCAGCCAGTGCGAGGCGACGAATTACGCGGTCAGACAAAAGCTGGCCACAGACTTAGATGTTGCAAGTTTTAAACTTGTCTGCATAGAAATAAAGAAAGACGATTTTATATGAAGCTGTCCGCAAACTTCTCGCTGAACGAACTTACCAAGTCTGAGGCGGCAACTCGCAACGGCATATTTAACACCCCATCTGCGCTTGTCATTGAAAAGTTGCAAGCATTGACTGACAACATCCTGCAACCCTTGCGCGACAAGTTCGGCCCAGTCATTGTTACAAGCGGCTACCGTTCGCCGGAGGTAAATAAAGCGATTGGTGGCAGCACAAACTCGCATCACTGCTTTGGGTACGCAGCCGATTTTGAGGCGCTTGGGATGGATAACCGCGAGTTAGCTATATACATCCGAGACTCGCTAACTTATACGCAACTGATACTTGAGTTCTACAATGGCGACCCAGAGTCAGGATGGGTTCACTGTTCTTATGACGAGGCAGACCTAAAGTGCCAGACTCTTACTGCGCGGCGGGTTAACGGGCGCACTCAATACTCCAACGGGATTCTTTGACCGACCCGCAACGACCACTTCTTTTGTTGAAAAGAGGTGACCGTTGGCGCACACGTAACGCCTGTATGTAGACCCGTTTGCCCGCTGGCGAGTCTCTTTGACCTCGCACCAACCATTGCATTCGGGGCAGTTCATAAATCCATTTCCAGCCAACGGGCAATGCGTTGCCACAGCGTCTTTGGTTTGGCCAATAACGCTGTTTGCAAAAGCATCATGTCACGGCCAATATCCGCAGGTCGTACTGGTGGCTTGTAGCGCAGGCCAATTTGCACTTTTCCTGTGTTGTAAATCATTTCACAAGCACCTTTCGGCCATCACGGTAAAACAACCACCTGCCAACCCGAGACGGGAAAGCTAGGTTTTCCTCGCTGCCAGCTCGAACAGGAGTTGAACTGAAGTCGCGTGGCTCAAGCGTAGATTTGAAGTCACCAGTGTACCTGGTTGGGTTTACGTTTCCTGTTGCGCTCATTTTGACAACTCCAAAAGCAGGCCGTATGCAACGGCAATCGCTACAGCGACAATTACTGCAAGTTCGGTGTAAGAGGATAAGCCAATGCTGGCTAAAAGTTTATTGCTCATTGTTGCGGTCTTTCTCAACGTCATGTTGCTCGTGTTCCCAGTCTTCACGCTCTTGGCGAGATTCTAGGTATTCCTCGTATTCGTCTTGACTATTAAAGTCCATTTTGCTTTCTCCTGTTTGGTTGGTATGTGTTTATTCTACACACAAAGACAGGCCAAACAGGAGGTTTATTAAGTTATTTTTCTAGGTGTTTACCCTATTGATTTTTTGAGCAAAAACACGATTTGCGCAGTCAACGAGCGCTCATTTTGCCTTGCTAGGGAAACCAGTTTGGTGTGCAGTGGCTTTGGTACGCGCAAGCTGACATACTCTTTAAGTTCTTTTTCCATTATTTACTCCTATTGAAACCAGATTAGCGTGCCGTGTACCCAGGCGATTGGGAACAACAGCGCACCTGCTATTAGAAAGCCCCACGAGCCGTCCAGCAGGCAGGTGATGATATGTGTCAACCACGCTGATATTATCCACGCGACAAATATGTAAGGCCACATAGCCACCTCTTAAAACGGCAAAAAATCATCAAGCATTGGCTCTGCTTGTGGCGTTTGACGCGGTAGTGTTTGACGTGCTGGCGCTTGCTGTTGTTCTTTGGGCTGGAAGCTGAACGACATAAACTTAGTGCCGTTTGCACCAGTCTTTAGCCACGCGCTCATCCACATTTCTACGCCACCAACCATGCAAGTGCCTTTGTATTCTGGGTGGGTCTCTTTTTCTTTGCGGTCATTTTTGAAAAGTGAGCCTGAGTTGTCGCGTTGTTCATATGCCATTTGATTATTCCTCGGTGGTTAAAAAATATTTTGCAAACGTTTTGCCGTTTTGTGTGACGTATTCTGTCTCTATTGCCATTCCTTCTTTGCGTAACTTATGGATTGCAGCAGCCAGTCTAAAACAGCCGTATTTATTTAAAGCCTGCAAAGGTGTTATCGACTTGCCAGACATTAAATCTTTTTGGATTTGATAAATTGCACTCATAACGCCTCCATTGCAGCTTTTAGCTTGACTACTTTTTTGTTTAGCTCCTCAATAAACCGTGTTATTTCCAGTTCCATCTCTGCAATAAAAGCATCGTCGCGGTCTACACGCACAACCAACAACTGAGCTTTTTCGGGCATTCGAGGGTCATAGATAACGTAGTCGCACCACTTTCGGCTAGTACACGCCATCTGCATTTGCATTTGGGTGTTGTACTTGCTAGTTACCGGATTCTTGTCGTCCGACCACTTCAACCAAGCCTCTAGTGCGGTGTTGGTGTTTGGGCATTTAATCTCAACCAGGCCACTGTCACCCACTAGGCCATCAGGTGAAGCTCCACAGCCTGCAATTGTCGGATGGAGTATGAACCCTACTTCGTCAACCAAAACGTTTGCCTTGGCCTCGTATGCTGCGCGTGCAAAAGGTTCTTGCTCATTACCCCATGCCATCGATGCGTTGCTGTAAGACTCCTCGCGCTGGCCTGTGACCAACTCACACACTAATTGCGCCATGTAGTTGTCACGGCTGGCTGAGTAACCCGACTTGGTTTTAGCCATGAGGTCAGCTACACGGCTGGCGGTAACTTGGCCTATGCGGTTTGCAAACCATTCTTTTGTGCCTTGTTCGCTCATGCTGACAACTCCTCTTTGCGTTGGTTCTTTGACGCAATAACGTGAGCCTTGGCCGCATCGTCTGAGCCACAAAACTTAATTGCCTCTGTGTAAACGCTCTTTAGGTCGTC